>FZPZ01000122.1_pt1 | contig 9662 bp, 9 predicted proteins | sample 1534811 | NCBI WGS metagenome assembly FZPZ01 (sample SAMEA104161953, study PRJEB21768) | metagenome | biome: subterrestrial habitat; feature: phreatic zone; material: underground water | place: France | collected 2016-06-01 | depth 60 m | reverse complement strand
CCCTCTCCGGCTCTTCGGTCTTGCGGTACTACGAAGGTTCTGACTCCTGCCGCATTTCACCTCATGCGACAGGTCTCCCTGCTTATCTCGCGCAAACTTCCCAACATTCCGTCTCCAACCACGAGGATGACCCAGATGTCGCTTTTCTCGCCAGTCCTACAGCGCATCTGATGTGTTTCAGGCTTCGCCCTCTCCTAGCAAGCTCGCCGTCATGTCCCGCCGAATCGAGTTCACTTTATTACGGACTGCCAGTTCGTCTACCGTCAACGCATGCGTTGACCTCTCCACCCCACCTCGCGATTGACACCTTCAGCTACGGAGTCTTGGCTTACTCCGACACGGACTTTCACCATGCAGTTTGCGCGCCTTCACAGGCGCACTAGGGGCGCACAAATTGCGCGATAGCCTCTCGCAACACCTTTCGCGCAATTTGTGCGCTCCTACGCACCCTGATTTTTAATTAAATTTCAATGAGTTATAAAGTTGTGTAGATACCTATGACCTTGAAGGGGAGGGAGTTTGCCGATGATTTGGCTTAAGTAAGTGCCATTCAGGTAAGACGGGGAGATTTCACCCAAAAGCGTACGAATTTGTCGTACCCACGGTTGGTTTGATTAGATTAAAATACACGATTACGTATACGCTACTCCTTACCTATGCCTCCGCGTGTTGCCTCGCAAACGCCCTCAACCATGCCATCGCTTCATCCAAATCCAGATACAAACTGGCGTAAGACTTGCGCAGGAGTTCGTCGGGCAATGCCCAGTCCCATTTTTCGCGTTGCAAATTTTTGACTTCGACGAGCAGCGTGTCTAAAGGCGGTTGAGGTTGTTTAGCAATGGCGGTGAGAAGTTCGGTGAATTCAGCTAGTTTTCGGCTACCTTTTTGAATTTCAATACAAAATCCAAATGCGTGTGCTTTGCATTGGTGATGATTGAGTAGGCAAGCGAGGGCTTCGTTGGCGGCATCGCCTAGCCAAGTGATGAGTAATAGGGTGTTGCCTTGGTCGAGTAAGGCGTGTTTTTTTAAGCCGTGGCGGGCGTAATGCTTGCGCGCTTCCTTTAAAAAACGTTGCGCCGTGTCGTCCAAAAAAGACGGCATTGCTGTGGATTGCAGCAGTTCGCGGCTGCGTTGGCGAATTTTGCTATGCACGCGCCCCGCGCTGCCTAAAAAAGCAGGGGGTACGCCGCCTTTGGTATGAACCACGTAGATGGTCTTTTTTTCGTCATCGACCGCTTCGACCCGCCACGTTTTGCCCGCGAATAAAATCCGTTGCCCGATTTCCAGTAATTGCGAAATCGGCAATGTGCCCAATGTTTTGCCACCCGTCACCAGGCGGAATTCTTCGTCGGTGCTAAACGCGGCGTAAAAGGTGTAGTGATTAACGAATTTTTCGCCGATGCGCCCATGCAACAAATCGCCCGATGCGTCTTGCATCAACAATTCTCGCGTGCCTAAGTGTTTAATCAATTGCGCAAATTCGGCGGTGCTAATGCCCTCGAATGGGCTGCCCGCGCTGCATAACAGTTGGTATAAACGGGCGATGGACGCGCAGCCGTATTGGGCAATCACCGAGAGAATTTGTTGAATCAGCGTGGAAAAATGCAAACCCTGTGCCAGCGGCGGCTCTAGCCAACCTTCCAGCAACAAGCTAATCATGGCGATGGTTTGCACGGTATTGAGGCGCAATTCGTCAGACAGCGCGCTGTGTTCGTTCAGTGCGTCTTCGATGCAATAACCGCGCAAAATCGCGGGTTCGCCTGCGCGTCGCCCCGACCGCCCCAGCCGTTGGCGCAAGCTGGCAACCGAAGGCGGCGAGCCAATTTGCGCCACGCTTTTGACCGCGCCAATGTCGATGCCCAGCTCCAAAGTGTTGGTGCAAATCGCCGTGGCGGGGTGGTCGTGTTGCTTTAACGCAGCTTCGGTTTCGCTGCGCAGCTCTTTGGACAAGCTGCCGTGATGTGGGAAAAACTCCTTGGGCGAGCGGTGTTTTTGGCTTAATTGATTGAGCAAATGGGTGTAGCGTTCCACTTCGCGGCGCGAGTTGGGGAAAACCAAATTATTCGTGCCGCGCAAGCTGTGAAACAAATGCGCGGCAATGTGGGCGGGCGAGGCGGGTTCATCATCGGGGTTTTCCTTTTGCGACATCACCAGCGGCTCTTCATAACCTTTTACACTGATTTTGAGTTCGGCGGTTGCCGTGGTGGATTGCACAATGGCAACCTGTTGATCGGCACGCAAAAATGCCGCCGCAAGCTGCATATCGCCCAAGGTGGCGGACAACCCAATGCGCGGCACGCGATGCCCGACGCTAGATTCGATGCGGTGCAACAAGGATTGCAATTGTTTCCCGCGCTCCGAACCAATAAACGCGTGCAATTCATCCACCACAAAATACGCGGTGTGGGCAAACACCGCCTTAACCGAACTGCCACGATGACACAACAAGGCCTCCAGCGATTCAGGCGTAATCAGCAACACGCCCTTGGGATGGCGCAAAAAACGCGCTTTGGTCGAAGCAGATACATCGCCATGCCACCGCCAAACGGCGACACCCAACTGTTCGCACAGCCCATCCAAGCGTTCAAACTGATCGTTAATCAAGGCTTTTAAGGGGCTGATATACACAATCAAGCCCCCTGTTTTCAGCAAATAGGTCAGCGCGGGCAAAAATGCCGCCTCGGTTTTCCCCGCTGCGGTGGGCGCGGCGATAATCACATCCTGATTGGCAGGCAAAATTAACGGAATCGCAAACTCCTGCGCATCCCGCAACTCCCCCCACCCCGCCGCCCAAACGTAGCGTTGAATGCGTTCATCCAGCAAATGAAAAGCGGTGCTATCTGACATGGATCAGGCGTAGTCTCGTTTACAATGTGTCAAGATCGACAGGCTGCAAGCGGTCAACGTCATTAACTTTGCGCCCAAGGCAAACCTTCTGCGCGCCAGCCATTGAGCGTATTGCGGTGATGTTCGCCATCCAAATCCCCTTCAAAGCCATCTGAAACACCATAGCACGCAGAAAATCCCGCTTGAGTCGCGGCGGTGGCAGCCGCGTGGGAACGCACCCCGCTACGACAAATAAACAGCACTAAGGATTCTTTATCTACTTGCTGGTCAAGATGCGCTACAAAATTGGGGTTGGGCTTCATGCTTGGGTAGGTTAACCACTCAATCTCGGTGCAATCAATCTCATCACCGACATGACCTACCCAATCTATCTCGGCACGGGTACGCACATCCACCAGCTTGGCATGGGGGGCAAGTTGCAATAATTCATATGCCTCAACAGCGGTTACTGCGCCACGATACACCAGACCTTTTTCTTGCGCGCGTTGGTGTGCGGTTTCTAAAATAGCCGTAATTCTTCCCATTATTTTTCTCACTTTAAATCTGTTTACATCATCAAAAAGGCATCAACGGATGCTATGCTGCGCCGCCTGCCCGAATACTAGCGCAATCACTATGAAAAATCATCGTCACATCCCCACGGATCCGCCACTTTCATTTGAACCCACCCACCCAGAACGCTTTGCCGCTGCGCAAAAAAGTACCTGGGTCAGTATTTTCATTAACCTGCTATTGACCATTTTACAGGTGTTGGGCGGGTTTTTCGCTCATTCACAAGCGTTAATGGCGGATGGATTGCATTCGTTGTCCGACTTATTGTCAGACATTCTGGTTTTATTTGCCAATCGTCAGGGCAATCGCCATGCCGACGCGAAACATCCTTATGGTCATGCGCGTGTTGAAACCGCCGCCACCTTGATTCTAGGCGGCCTCCTCGCCGCATTGGGGGTGGGGTTGTTGGTGTCGGCGGCATTGCGTTTGCAACATCCACAAGCCTTGCAAATGGTCAATCCGATTGCGTTAGCGGTGGCTGTCATTGCCTTGTTGGCAAAAGAGGGCATGTTCCGCTACATGATGGCGGTCGCAAAGCAAGTGCGTTCACAAATGTTGATTGCCAATGCCTGGCACGCCCGCTCGGATGCCGCCTCATCACTGGTGGTGGTGATCGGCATTATCGGCAATCTGCTAGGCTACGCCTTTTTAGATTTGCTTGCCGCCGCCGTGGTGGGCGTGATGATAGGTTACATGGGCTGGAAGCTGGCATTTGAGGCGTTGGCAGAATTGATCGACACAGGACTAGAAGAAAGCGAAGTCGATGCGATACGCGTGACGCTACTCAACACCCCAGGGGTACGCAGCCTGCATGAGCTGCGCACTCGCAAAATGGCCGATCACGCCCTAGTCGATGCACACATCATTGTTGACCCTAAAATCAGCGTATCGGAAGGGCATTACATTGCCGAGGCGGCGCGCCAAGCGGTCTTGATCCAGCATCACGTAATGGATGTGATGGTGCATATCGACCCTGAGGACGACATCAAAAGCAAACCCAATATCCACTTGCCTAATCGACTGGCGTTATTGCAACAATTATCCCGTCAACTTGACATGCCCACCCTGATGCAACAGTCTGTGCTATTCCATTATCTCAATGGACAAGTGGAGGTCGAAATTCACTTATGTGATGACCAACAAGCGGCACAAAATTTGCAACAACGCTGTGACACCTTGTGTCAAAACACGCCTATTTTCCGTCGTATTCAGGTATTGAGTCACTGCGCACTAGATTAGTGCGTGGCTGGTTGTTGCGCGCCCTGTTCGGGTGCAAATTTTTTCTGCGCTGTTGGCTGCTAATATGGCAAAATGCGCGGCTGTTGGGTGAAGCGGCGTAGGCATGTTTCATGCTTTCTGAAGGTCAGGATTATTTTTATGCAGTTTATTTTTGGGAGAGTAAATGATGGCTATGACAGCAAATGATGTATTGCAATTGATTAAAGACCGCGATGTGAAATTCGTGGATTTACGCTTTACCGATACTCGCGGTAAAGAACAACACGTAGGCGTACCCGCCAAATACGTGGGTTTGGATAAATTTGAAGATGGTCATGCGTTTGACGGCTCTTCCATCGCAGGTTGGAAAGGCATTCAAGCTTCTGACATGTTGTTGATGCCACAACCAGAAACTGCTTACATCGACCCCTTCATGGACGAAGTGACATTGGTCATGACATGTGACGTGGTTGAACCTTCCGATGGTAAAGGCTATGACCGCGATCCACGTTCTATCGCAAAACGTGCTGAAGCGTATCTGAAATCAACAGGTATTGGCGACACTGCTTACTTCGGTCCAGAACCAGAATTCTTCATTTTTGATTCCGTACAATGGAAAATTGACATGTCTGGTTGCTCCAGCAAGATCAATTCTGAAGAAGCAGCTTGGTCGTCTGGCGACAGTTTTGATGGTGGCAACACAGGTCATCGCCCAACGGTTAAAGGCGGCTACTTCCCAGTCCCCCCCGTTGATAGCCTGAATGACATCCGTGCCGCCATGTGCTTGGCATTGGAAGACTTAGGGATTGAAGTGGAAGTGCATCACCACGAAGTAGCGACTGCGGGTCAATGCGAAATCGGTACTAAATTCAACACCTTGGTACGCCGCGCCGATCAGACCCAAACTTTGAAATATGTGGTCTTTAACGTTGCGCATCAATACGGCAAAACCGCGACTTTCATGCCCAAGCCTATCGTAGGTGACAATGGTTCTGGGATGCACGTGCATCAATCCATCTGGAAAGACGGCAAAAACACCTTCGCAGGCAATGGCTACGCTGGCTTGTCCGAAACCGCGCTGTACTACATCGGCGGTATCATCAAGCACGCTAAGGCTTTGAACGCGATTACCAATCCTGGGACGAACTCCTACAAACGTCTGGTTCCTCATTACGAAGCACCGACTAAGTTGGCGTACTCTGCTAAGAACCGTTCCGCTTCGATCCGTATTCCTCACGTCGCCAACGACAAAGGTCGTCGTATCGAAACTCGTTTCCCTGATCCTTCCGCTAACCCCTATTTGTGCTTTGCGGCATTGATGATGGCAGGCTTGGATGGTATCCAAAACAAGATTCACCCTGGCGACCCAGCAGACAAGAACTTGTACGACTTGCCACCAGAAGAAGATGCAAAAATCCCAACCGTCTGTACTTCGTTGGAACAAGCATTGGACAGCCTGAACGCAGACCGTGAATTCTTGACCCGTGGCGGCGTATTCTCGAACGACTTCATTGATGCCTACATCAACCTGAAAATGGACGAAGTTAACCGCTTCCGCATGACCACTCACCCTATCGAATTCGAGATGTATTACAGCCTGTAATTCGATGACACATCCGCGAACCTTGTAAAAGGTTCGCTTTAAAGAAGGCGAAAAACGTGTTGCTGCGTTTTTCGCCTTTTTCATGTCAACTTAACGGCATTGATTCAAAAAGTGACTCCCAAAAATAAAATAAGCAACTTTTGAACTATTTCCGAAACGGACACTCTGAGACTGTGAATAATGAATGTTATTCCACGTTTCTCCTCCCTGAGCGTGTATCTTAACCCTGTTAAGATTCTTTTAGCCCCCAACTGGATTTGGGGGCTTTTTTTGCCTACCATATCGTGGGTTTGAATACCATTAAACCATAAATGACCAACGTGGCAGGGAAGGCAATCATCCCTAAGCGCGTCCATATTTTTGCGTATCGCCAATAGCGCGGCGGCAGGCCGGTTTGATGCGTAAACGCCGTGCGCGCCATTTTTCCCATCTGAATTTGCAGCCACACCACGGGCAGCCAACTTGCGCCCGCGACGACAAATAGCGCGTAAGTTGCCAATAACCACGGGGCAGTAAGCCCGTAACCACCGAGATACACCATCGCCGCTCCCGTGGCGGGTTGCACCAGCACGGCGGGGGTGGTGAACCAATAATCAGCGCGTATCACCAGCCGCGAGACCTCGGCGATAGCCGCGACGTTGCGGGTGCGGTTGATGAAATACAAATAAAACGCGCTGCCAAATCCCACCCCGACCAGCAGCACGCTGGACAAAATATGCAGCCATTTCAACCATAAATAGACGTTCATGGGGCGCGCTCCTCGTATTGAATCAACAACCACAGCAACAGCAAAATCGGTAAATTTTTCAGCACGGGCGCGAAGGGGTGCAGCCAGTAGGCGGGCAAAAAGATGAGTAGAATCAAGCTATATGCCACAATCAGCGCAGCTTGTGCTTGCCATAGTCGGCGGCAGGGGCGCAGCAAGGTGAGGATGCCCAGCAGCACATCCAGTCCCTCCGATCCATACAAAGCGACCTCCGCGACCCTGCCGTGCAACCCGACTTGCGCCAATAACGCCAAGCTGTCGCGCACGGGGAAAACCCCCAAGGACAGCGCGCCCGTCACCAGCCAAATCAATGCCAGCGTGGCGCGGATAAGGTTTAAATCAATTGCTTTCATTTGATCTATCTATTTCCCGTTCGGGGTGAGCTTGTCGAACCCCATTTTGAGTTCACCATTCGACAAGCTCATGGCGAACGGTTAGTTTTTAGGAACAATAAACGTCCGAAAACTGCGCGGCGAACGCTGGAGCAAGCGGGCAAAATCCGTCGCGTCGGCGGTGTTGCCCGCTGCCAGCATGGCGAAAGTGTCGCTGCACAACGGGCTGTTGGGGGCGTAATCGCCTAGGCTTGCCATGATGCGCACCAGCCAGCGCGGCAGGGCGAGGTGATAAGCGGGGCTGCGATGCAGTTGGGCGCGGTAGCTGTCCAACATCCCGCGCATCGTGGTCGGTTCTGCGCCCACGGCAGCGACGGTAAGGCTCTCCGCGTCGGGATTTGCCAACCAATTCACCACCGCCGCGCCGAGGTCGTCGATATGCACGGGCTGCAACGTTTGCTCACCGCCCATCGCCAAGGCGTGCAGCGGCAGCTTCGCCAGTTGCCGAAAGAGCTGCGCGCTTGCGCCGTCTGCGCCATAAATCACCGACGGGCACAAACACAAGGCGGGGCAAGGCAAGCGCGATAACGCCTGTTCGGCGGCAATGCGCGTGGTGAAATACGGCACGGCAACCCCGCTTTCCACGCCCAAGGCGGAAAGATGCACCACGCGCCGCACGCCCGCTTCGGCGCAAGCGGCAAACAATGCCAACGGCGTGTCGGTGTGCAATACCTGCATGGGATTGTCAGGACTGTCGCGCAGCACGCCCACCGCATTCACCACCACGTCGATGCCCGTCAAGCGCGGCAACCACGTCGCCTTGTCCGTATCACGGCGAAAATCCACCGCGATGTCCGTCGCCAAAGTCGGACGACGCACCGCCGCAATCACGTTATGCCCAGCGTCCCGCAACGCCCGCGCCAAATGCCGCCCCACAAAACCACTCGCCCCGCACAATAAAATGTCCATCTGATTTCTTTCATAAAAGTAGGCAGCCTACATCTAACTATCTGCATTCAAACAACATTGTTCCCTCCCCTTCAAGGGGAGGGCTAGGGTGGGGATGGGGTATAACCGCCGCGTTCTGTAAAGCCATTCTAATACGGAGGTTGGCGGCGGAATTTACAGCCAGTTGCCGAGCGCGTAGTCGTTACCATCACCGTGTTTCTGCATCAGTGATCTGATTACGCAGTGTTCGCTGAAGCTATCTGCCGATAATCGCGCTTCTCTACTCCATCCCCACCCCTCCCCTTGAAGGGGAGGGAGTAGGCTTGCTATTATTTTGATTGAAAATCATCATGTTAGATTCATTAAATCAAAATCTGCATATTTTCAAAGCGAACACGTCCCATCCCGACAAGATTGACTGCGCCGCTGCGCCTGCCGTGCGGCGCATTTTTCCCACACCACAAACACCAACGGCAGTCCCGTCCAAGACAGCCATTGCCGATGGCGCGCCACCAAAGGGTAAAGCCTGAGCATCACGGGGCGGGTTAATTTGCCGCCCCACAAGCTTGCAATCCCCGTCATCCCCACCGTTCGGTGCAGTAACGCAAACGCATCCACGCCCGTGATCCACGCGCCCGCCGCATCCTGCAAATGCAAACTCGCCATCATCGCCGCCTGTGTCACACCCTCCGCCCGAAACGGCGCGTCGTCAAAATCCGCCGCCGAGCAATCCACCCAAGCCAGCCGCTGCATGACATCGTGCAGCCGAATCACCGCCATTTCCCGCTTGCACAAGGCACACGACGCATCGAAATAAACCGTTAAATTCTCATTCATCACAACCTCCATTTATTACACAAATTTCTGTCAAAACAGAAATAACAAGTCAAAAAAATACCGCCTATTTCGCCAACAGCAACAACTGCTGAATTTTTGCCCCTAACTTCATCACCTTCATCAACGTCGCGGGATCGAGTTTCAACATCTGATCGCCCCAAGTTGACAGCGATTCCATCAATTCCAGCGTTTCTTTGATGCGCTGCTGCACCGCCCGTTCCTCTTGCGACAAATCGCCGCTGCTCAAACACTCGCGCAGCACGGTAATGGTCGGATCAAACTCCCGCTCCTTGCGCTCGCTCACCACCGTGCGAAACAACGCCCACACATCGGTCGAGGTGACGAAATGATCGCGGCGGTCGCCCAGCACATGCACCATCTGAATCAAATTCCAATTCTGTAACTCCTTGATACTATTGCTGACATTCGAGCGCGCCACGTCCAAGGTCTCAGCGATTTCATCCGCAGGCATGGGTTTGCCCGCCAGATACAGCAACGCGTGGATTTGAGAGACAGTCCGATTCACCCCCCACTTAGAGCCCATTTCGCCCCAGTGAAG
>FZPZ01000178.1_pt1 | contig 9755 bp, 8 predicted proteins | sample 1534811 | NCBI WGS metagenome assembly FZPZ01 (sample SAMEA104161953, study PRJEB21768) | metagenome | biome: subterrestrial habitat; feature: phreatic zone; material: underground water | place: France | collected 2016-06-01 | depth 60 m | reverse complement strand
TCAAATATACCGTCTTTTATTGCAGGATGCTATAGGAACGTATCGGAACGCTTAGGCAACAAAAAACCCGCAATCCTATGCAGGACGCGGGCTTAGTGGACTAACTGGGAACGCTTGAAACACATATCTGGCGGAGAAGGAGGGATTCGAACCCTCGATACAAGTTTAAGCTCGTATGCGCCCTTAGCAGGGGCGTGCCTTCGACCTCTCGGCCACCTCTCCGAACCCGCGCACTATAAGGCATCTAGCCTCATTGGTCAAATTTTAATTTCTGCCTCACTCGGCACGCTTTAATTTTTCCAGTGCGGCTTCGATGCGCTGACACAAAGTTTTAATCACTTTGATGCGTGCGAAGTTTTTATCGTTGGCTTCAACCAAGGTCCACGGTGCGATCTCGGTGCTGGTTCTGTCCACCATATCGCAAACCGCCACTTCATACTCATCCCACTTTTCACGATTACGCCAATCTTCTTCGGTGATTTTAAAGCGTTTAAAACCGACTTTTTCACGTTCTTGAAAGCGGTTCAACTGCTCCTCTTTGCTGATGGTCAGCCAAAATTTCACCAAAACGGTCTTGTTTTTAACCAATTGCTCTTCAAAATCATTGATTTCTGCATAAGCGCGCATCCAATCTGTTTCGGCGCAGTATTTTTCGACCCGCTCCACCAATACCCGCCCATACCAAGAACGATCAAAAATCGTCATCCCGCCTGCGGTGGGGATATGCCGCCAGAATCGCCATAAATAAGGATGGGCGCGCTCTTCTTCTGAGGGGGCGGCAACAGGGACGATACGATAATGACGTGCATCCAACGCCCCCGTGATACGGCGAATCGCGCCGCCTTTGCCCGCCGCATCTGACCCTTCAAACACGACAATCACCGACAATTTGCCAAAGAGCGGGTCTCTGGTCAGCAAATTGAGCTTGCCTTGATACTTTTCCAGCTCCGCCGCGAATTTTTTATCGCTGATCCGTTGTGTCATGTCCAATCGGTCAAACAAGTCCAAATGGTCAATCGAGGCTTGTAGAGGGGGAGCTGCCAATGCGAGCGGGAGATCCGTGAGTTCCATGCGTTTGTGCATCGCTTCTAACAAAATTCTCCCTGCGGTTAGGCTGCGATAACGTGGGTCGGTGCCTTCAATGACAATCCATGGGGCTTCCGCCGTGCTGGTGGTGCGTAAAGTGTGTTCGGACACCTTGCGAAATTTGTTGTACAACTTGAAGCGTTGCCAATCTAACTCGGTCACCCGCCAACGCGTTTGAGGATCTTTTTCCAAACTTTTCAGGCGTACCCGTTGCGCCGCTTTGGAAAGATGAAACCAGAATTTAATAATCAATGCGCCTTCATTGGTGAGCATTTTTTCAAAGTGATTGATGTCATGGATACTCTGGTTTAACTCCACCATTTTGCTTTTACCCAACACCCGCTGGACGATGGGGGGCGTGTACCAAGAGCCAAAAAAGATGCCTATTTTGCCTTTGGGCGGCAATGCTCGCCAGTATTGCCACATGGGGGGATATTGCTGCGTTTCAGGCGTATCTCCCATCACCTGCACTTCGATATGGCGCGGATCCATCCAAGCATTCAGCAAGTTAACCGTCTCGCCCTTGCCCGCGCCATCGACCCCACCCACCAAAATAATGACGACTGACTTGCCTTTTTGTGACAAGTCAAATTGCGCCGCCAATAAGGCTTCGCGCAAGGCGGGCAATTCTGCATCGTACTTTTCCTTAGCTATTTTGTGTCCCAACTCAGCAGATTCAAACATGATGTTTCCCCTTCGTTAATCCATGGTTAAGAAATCGGTCGTGATAGCGAGGCGCAAGGTGTTTTGCACCACACCGTTGCGTTCTCGGCGATTAAACCACCACAACGAACCTTTCTTGATACTAAAAGCCTCTTCTTTGCAGCCTAACAAATGCGCCACCACGGCACCTAGCGTAGGCTGATGCCCGACCACCAACACCGTATCGCCCGCCTCTGGCCAACGTGCCGCCTGCAACACCGCTTGCATAGAAGCTCCCGTGGCAATTGTAGGGGCGAGCGTAAAGTGATCGGTGAGTTTTGCAACGGTTTGACGCGTGCGCAGCGCGGGACTCACCAAAATTCGGGCATCACTCGGTAAATGTGGACGCAGAAATTGCGCCATCTTCTCCGCCTGTCGCTCACCTTTTGCGGTTAACGCGCGACTATGATCGGGAAAACCTTCTTCGGCTTCCGCATGTCGCCATAAAATTAGATCCATCACAAAACTCCATATTACAATTCACATGTCTAAATATACCGTATATACTCTTAGTTCGTATATATTTTTAATAAGGTGAACATCATGAATACTGAAGACAAGGTTAGCACGCCTGCGCCAAAAGCAACCAAACGCACGACCAAAGTTGCAGCCAAGCCTGTGCCTAAAGCCAGCAGCAAAGCGGTCGAGCAGCCCGTCGTAGAGCCTACTCCCGTGGTCGTTGCCGAAGAAGCGATGGTTAAAAAAGTCAAAAAAGAAAGCAAAGTAAAAGTCGTGCGCGATAGTTTTACCATGCCACAAAACGAATATCAAAAAATTGAAGACATCAAAGCCACCTGCTTGAAAACAGGACGGCATGTGAAGAAAAGTGAAGTGTTGCGCGCAGGCTTGCAAACCTTGTCGAACATGAGTGCAGTAGACTTAGAGGCGGCTTTAGCAAGGCTGGAAATCATCCGCACAGGTCGCCCTAAAAAGCGTTAAGACCACGCACGCCAAATAGTAAAAATCAACAAAAAGCACACTTGTCGTGTGCTTTTTGTTATTTAAATGACCACTAAGTGGTTGTCTACAAATAACTGGATATTGGGTTGTTAGTCGCTAGTCGTTAGTTTTTAGCTGGCGGGGTAAAATTCCTTTCTCATCCACTTGAATATATGGCAAAAAATACAGTATCTGGCAGCTTCCCAGTATTAACTAGCGACTAACGACTAACAGCTCAGAATACCCGAAAATTTAGGCGCAGGTACTTAGCAGCCTGCTAGAAACTGTGTTCCAACGCAGCGGAAACCAGTCGATAATGCCCACCAGGCAGGAAGTTAGGCTGAAGATTACCGAGTGCGCCCATCGCACCTGTGCTGTTAATGACATAGTCATATTGCATCTTAAAGTTCGTCTGCGGCGCAAAGTTCCAGCGCATTCCCACCACCGCACTCTTTTGCCCGACATGCCGATTCGCAAACAACGCATTTAAGATGGGATTGGGATGATGTCCCACTTTATCGGCTTGTTTACCTGCCAACGTGGCAAAGGGGGTCAGCTTGCCAAAATGATAGCCTGCGGTCAGATGACCTTGTGTCGAGTCGGCAATGATGCTGTCTCCTGTGGAAAATTGTGACCACTCCGCCAAAAAATAGCCCGCCGAACTGTTATAGCAATACGCCAAACTGCGGTGTTGTGTGGGGGCATTTTGCACTTGATAAAAGTCTGCCAAGCTATTGCCATTCGGCAAGGTGCGCAATAAGGCAAATGCTTGATCAAGGGCTGGACTGTGCATCGTGAGGCGACCCCGAATATGAGCGGCGCGGAAGGTCGAGTCACCCAATTTAGCCAAGAGATTGATACCCATCAAATCGGTTAATTGAATATTCAACTCCCCTGGAATGGGATAGCGTCCCGCGCCCATATACCCTTGGGCAGTCAAGCGCATCGCACCGAGCGAATGCTCAACGGTGAGTTGCGCGCCATCGTATAAATTAAGCATGCCCGATTGGTAAATTTCGGTGGTGGGGCGCACCCACGCAATGGTTTCATCAGGCACTAAAAAAGTGAGAAAAGGCTGCCGCCCCAAGCGCAGTCCCACATCGGGGGTTGCCTGCCATTTCAGTGCTGCTTCTGTGACATGTGGCACAAAGCTATTGTTGTAGCGGTGTTCAGCGGTCACTTGCAACAGGGTTGAAAAAGTAGGGGTGAGCTTCCCGTCTACTTGCATCATCAAGCGACTATCCCCCCAAAAATCATACAAACGCGTGCCACCCGCGCCATTGGGATGGTCGATCCCAGAAGCAAAATCGGCGTTTCGTTCACTAGAATGTGTCACGCCTAACATGAGCAAGCCACTGATTTTAAATAGGTCAGGCTCATCATTGGCATGTGCGAGCGAGATGGGTAACAAGATGAACAACCAGCAACTGAAGCACTTTTTCATAGCTAAAACAATTTACATCAAATTAAGGGGCTATCCGTGTGATTCGCCACGTTGATAAATTCCGCCACGCTCAAGGTTTCCGCGCGGCGTTGCGGGTCGATATCTAATGCAATAAAATCTTCTTCATTCAAATAGCTACGCAAGGTATTGCGCAAGGTTTTGCGGCGTTGCCCAAACGCCGCTGCCACCACCGCTGAAAAATGCGCTTCGTTTTTAACCAAGATATTTTCTTCACTACGCGGAATCAGACGCACGATGGCGGAATCCACTTTGGGCGCGGGACGGAAGGAGTCAGGCGGCACGTCCAACAGTTTTTCCATATCAAAGCGATATTGCAACATCACTGATAAGCGTCCATACGCAGGCGTGTCATGTTCAGCCACCATACGATCCACCACTTCGTTTTGCAGCATAAAGTGCATGTCAGTGATGCGTTCGCGGTATTGCGCGAAGTGAAACAGCAGCGGCGAGGAAATGTTGTACGGCAAATTGCCCACAATGCGCAGCGGCGCGCCCAGACTGGCAAAATCAAATTGCAGCGCGTCGCCCGCGTGGATGGTTAATTTGCTGGCGGAATAGTTGTTTTGCAGTCGGGTGATGATGTCGCGGTCAATTTCCACGACGTGCAAATGGTTGAGGTGTTTCAATAACGGCGTGGTCAGCGCGCCTAAACCAGGGCCAATTTCCACCATATTGTCTGCGGCTTGCGGGGCGATTTCGGCGATGATGTCCGCGATAATGGATTGATTGATGAGGAAATTTTGTCCGAATTTTTTTTTGGCTTTATGCACGATAAGGATGTCTCTAAAAATTCAAAGTTCTAAGCAAGACAAGGCGCGAGCGAAAAATTGCGACGCGGCATATTGAGAATATGCAAGGAGTGATTTTTCGTGAGCAACGCCGTATTGCGACGAAATTTGGATTTTTAGAGGCATCCGTAGCTCCGTTCATGCGCAATCATCTGCGTCGCAAGTTGTATGGCTGCTAACAAACTACCGCAATCCGCTTTGCCCGTTCCCGCTAAATCCAACGCCGTGCCGTGATCGACTGAGGTGCGAATAATCGGCAATCCCAAGGTGACATTTACCCCGCCGCCAAAACTGGCGTGCTTTAACACAGGCAAGCCTTGGTCGTGGTACAGGGACAAAATGCAGTCGCACTGGGCGAGTTTGTGCGGGGTGAACAGGGTATCAGCGGGCAGCGGTGGGCTGACGTTCATGCCTGCTGCGCGTAATTTGTCCAGTACGGGAATCATCACGTCAATTTCTTCCCGCCCCAAATAACCGCCTTCGCCCGCGTGGGGATTGAGCCCCGCGACCAAGATGCGCGGCGAGACCAAACCAAAACGCACGCGCAAATCGTGGTCGATAATATGCAGCACTTCCTCCAACAACGGTGCGGTAATCGCTGCCGCCACGTCTTTTAGCGGTAAGTGAGTGGTTGCTAACGCCACGCGCATTCCGCCGCCGACCAGCATCATCACATCGCGGTGGGTGTTTGTCTGTTCGGCGAGAAATTCGGTGTGTCCCGTGAAAGGAATGCCCGCGTCGTTGATAATGCCCTTATGCAGCGGCGCAGTCACCATGCCCGCAAATTCGCCTGATTGACAGCCTTGAATGGCGCGTTCCAACACCGCCAACACATAGCGGCTATTGGCTTTATCCAACACACCCGCTTGCGAGGGCGCGACCAATGGGACGTGAATCACGCGCAAGGTGTTGGGTTGGGCGGTGCTATCGGCTGACCAATCTGTCATCGCCAAGGCGATGCCCAATTGCGCCGCCCGTTGTTGCAACAGACTTTTATCGCCAATCACCACCAAATCGTGTCCTGCCGCCGCAAGTTGTACGCATAATTCCGCGCCCACGCCCGCAGGTTCGCCAGCGGTGATGACTAACGGGGCGGCACTCATGGATTATTTTCCAAGCGATATTCAATAAAGGCGCGGTCACGCAATTGGCGCAACCAGTCTTGATATTGTTCGTCGGACTTAAACGTGCCGATAGTAATACGCGCTTGTTGGCGTTTTTGCTGCACACTCACATCGGTGTTGCGACGTTCCAGCACTTGAATGAGATGCCAACCAAACTGGGTTTGCACCACCCCCACCTCGTTAAGCTGCAATTTATTCATCAGTTCATCGAATTCACCTACCGTTTGCCCAGGGGATAACCAGTCCAAATCCCCGCCTTTTTGCGCGCTGCCGTCTTCTGAATAACGCTTGGCTTGTTCAGCAAAATCCGCCCCTTTGTCAATCTGCGCTTTAATGTCCATGATGCGTTTTTTCGCTTCCACATCGGACATGATTTCACTGGTTTTAATCAAAATATGGCGCGCATGGGTTTGGATAATCACCACAGGGGCTTCGCCGCTGCGTTTTTCCAACATCTTAAAAATATGAAAACCACTCGGACTGCGAATCACAGCGGTGTTTTGACCTGTCTTGAGTTGCCGCAGTAACTCCAAGAATTGTGGTGGCAAGCGATCACTGGATCTCCAGCCCAAATCGCCCCCCTTGAGCGCGTCTTTTGCATCCGAAAAGCTAGCGGCAACTTGGGCAAAATCACTTCCTCCTTGCAACTGGCTATAGGCTTGATCGGCACGACTACGACTGACTTGAATTTTATCGGCACTGGCTTGTTCTGGCACGACCACCAGAATGTGCGCTAAATGAAACTCCTCAGTCGTCAGCCCCATCTTGCTTTTGTTGATGAGAAAGTTATCGACTTCGCTGTCACTGATGACGAGCTTACTTTCCACCTCACGTTCACGAATACGCGTCGAAATCAGTTCATTGCGAATTTCTTCACGGAATTTTTTCCACGCGATCCCTTCGCTTTCCAGTTTTGCTTGAAAGTCAGCCACATTCGCGAAGTTATTTTGCTGCGCAATACGTTTGATGGATAAATCCAATTGCGCTTCATCGACCCGAATACCTGTTTCATTGGCAAATTGCAGTTGTAGCATTTCGCTAATCATGCGTTCTAAAATTTGTTTTTCCAATAAGTCAGCAGGCGGCAGTGCCGTGCCTTGTTTGGTCAACTGCTTCACTGCCATCTGCACTTTTTCATTCAATTCATAACGGGTAATCACGTCTGAATTGACCACCGCAACCACCGTGTCGATCACGGCGACTTGATTTTGCGAATCCGATGGCGTGCTAGATACATCAGCTGCTTGTGCCAAAGGCAACACGAGCAAACCACAAAATAAAACCAACTTATTGATTAAAATCATCTTTATGCTTTCTGTATTAACGCAAGACTTCCGTCGTGAGGGTATTCGGTTTTTCATTGGTCTTAATGTAGCCAGGCACGCTACGCTTGAGCATCACCAAAGGATCTGAGCCGACCTTCACCAAGTCGTTCAGTTCCAGTTGCACAAAAAATCCAGTATTGGTTTGTTGCGTAGAGGTGGTAAAACGTTGTCCTACAAAGCGGAATGTCCAGCAGCTTTCATTATACTCAAGCCCGCCGATAGAATCCAAAATGCGTCCTTCCTGAAAAGAGTAATTCCAGCGTCCCACGGCATGCCAACGGCTGGTCAACGGCCATTGCAGTGAGACATCCACCTGACGTAGCCCCCCAATCGGCGTATAGACCGTTGTCCCATTCGGCACAAGTGTCCCCACCAGACTGTTACGGGTGAAACGATAACCGAAGTTAAGCACTTTGCCAGGTTCAGGACGATAGCGCGCGGCAATGTTATACCGTTGCGTATGCGATTGATTGGGGTCAAACTGAAACTCACTGTCCATCGACCATGCCTGATCAACTTTGGCCGCCACTGCCAACAAGATGTCAGACTTACCTGTATTGGAAGTGGGCGCGACCAGATTCACTTGCGGCGGCGAAAAGCTGAACCGTTCGCCCAGCGTCACTTTGAGTCGTTCCGAACCATTTTCCTGATCCAATAAGCGCGAAGTCATCGCTAACGTCATTTGATTGGCATCGCCGATACGGTCATTACCGAAAAAACGATTCTCCGCAAACATCTGGGTAAAGCTAAAATCTGCTTGTGCGGTATCAAAGTTTGGCAACAGACTTTGATTTTGGTAAGGAATAAACACATAAAAAGCACGGGGTTCTAAGGTGTGCAAATAATCGCGTCCAAATAGCGTCCAATCGCGCTCAAACGCCACGCCACTATCTACACTCAATATGGGCAAAGTGCGCGACGCATTGGGGGAACCCGTAGGATTATTCGCGCCCATCTGGTAATGGGTGCTGTGCATAGCCAATTTGGGGGTCACATAAAAAGCGGATTGGCTAATGAGCGGATAACTGACACTGGGATTGAACACTAAACGACGCGCATTCAATGCCGTGGGATGACTAAAATCGACGAACTCCCCCTTCATGTCAGTTTTTATGTCGCCAAAATTTTTCTGTCCATTCACCGTGATTTGCGGCAAACGGGCGTAAGGCACGGCAATCGGCGACAGAGGATCTTGTAAGGTTTGATAACGTTGCAACCGCGCCACGGCATTCCACCACCCGCCACTGTAAGTTACCCCCGCATCTCGCAATAAGTTGACTTGCGAGGTCACATTCACCGTATCCGCTAGATCGCGGAAATACGCATCATCGCCCACATGATTGAAATTGATGAAGCCACCTGCCCCGTCAAATAAAGCTTGTTGGTGCTTTAAGGAAACCCGCGCGCGGGTTTGGTTCGCCATCGCATCGTTGGGCAATACATCCAACCGCACTTCACTGCTAAAACGAGGGGCTAAATAGCGAAATTCATTATTAAACAGTACGCCTCGCTTGCTGATAATACGCGGCGAGAAGGTCGCATCGTAATTGGGCGCGATATTCCAATAGTAAGGCAGGGTTATTTCCGTCCCGCCTTTGGAAGTCCCACCAAAAATAGGGGCTAAAAATCCCGATTTACGCTGATCGTTTAACGGAAAATCCATCCAAGGCGAGTACAACAGGGGTACCCCCATAAAGGTGACCCACGCATTGTGCGCCACGCCCATCTGCAAATCCCGATCAATTTCCAGCTCGCCCATGGTCATTTGCCAATCGGGCTGATTGGCGGGACAGGTGGTATAACTGGCATTTTTTAAGGTGTAATGCTGGCGATCTTGTAAATTCAGTACATCAGCCGCCCCTCGCCCCGCATTTTCTGCAAAATAAAACTGCGGCTGATCTAGCGTACCGATGCTGGTGTCTAAATTCAACTTTAGGTGCGGACCACTCAACACACTGCCAGGCTGCTCTAGGCGTACTGAACCTGTCGCCTCCAAATCATGGGTATTTTGAAAATACAACAAATGATCCGTGTACACCGCCTGCCCCAACTTACGCAACACCACATGCCCTGTTGCCTCTAGCTGATCTTTTTGGCGACTTTCCAAATGATCGGCGGCAATAAAAGCCGAGGTCGCCTGTACTGGCTCAGGTAAAGTATGAAATGTGCGGTCTAAACGCAGGCGTAACGCATCCGCACTGGCGGTAGGCAAGTATGCAAAGGCACAACATAATGAAAACACAACAGGCTTGAGACGGAACCGCATAACGTGCAACGTAGGTATTAGTGATAAACTTTCGAGAGTTTACCATTAACCTATTTGAAG
>FZPZ01000210.1_pt1 | contig 9769 bp, 16 predicted proteins | sample 1534811 | NCBI WGS metagenome assembly FZPZ01 (sample SAMEA104161953, study PRJEB21768) | metagenome | biome: subterrestrial habitat; feature: phreatic zone; material: underground water | place: France | collected 2016-06-01 | depth 60 m | reverse complement strand
ACCGAGATCTACACTCTTTCCCTACACGACGCTCTTCCGATCTGTTGACGAAGGTTCGACAACCGAAATCATAGCACAAAAAGATCCATTGTTGTTGTCACCACCGCCGCCGTCAACGACTGATGAAGGCAGCACTGAAGAATTGAAATGAACGGAACAAATTTGATTTTGTTTTTATCGTGTTTTCGGGTGAATCACGATAATTTCATTTCATCGGTCAAGAATCGAGAAAAATCAATGAAACTGTGTCAGAATACGTATTTCAATGTGTACATTCCGAATCTGCAATCGATTCTCGTCGAATCACGACCAACGACACTCGTGTTCACGTGGCTTCAAAATCTACGATCCTGTCGACATAAAACGACGAAAGAAAACGTTCCAATTTATATGAGAAATGAAACACAATACACGACGTACTTGAAGATGTTATTTCTTTGTTGACACGCGACTTCCTGTATTTTGTTTTGTTTTGTTTTGTTGAATCCGACGAGAGTTTTGCTCAAGTCGAAAGCACCAATGACTTTGAAGTGGTCGAAAAAAGAAGAAATAAAAACACGAACGAATTCAAAAGCGTATGATAACGAACACTCCGATAACAATAAACAATGCAGTTGTCAAAGAAAAACCAACCAACTCGTTCATTTGTTTTGCTCGATCACAAACAACTTCAAACATAGAAAAACAAAAAAATGCTTTGCAGCTGCAAATATCAATCCTGAAAAATAAACGAGTAAATAGATTGAAACAGAAAACATTCAATGTCGACAAACACAGAACAATTACGTTCACGAACGAAAGACTTGCAAAAACGATTCAGAAGAACAACAAAATTCAAAAACAAAAATCATAAGAACGAACGAAACACAAAATCAAATTTAAATTTTGAATATTACCTCTTTTGTTGCTTTCAAGAGAATACTTTGCCTCGTTGCAATAAACGAAAAACAAAAATCATTTCAAACGTCGATTTGAAAGTGCAACGGTGCAAACCAAAAAACCGTTACAACAATGACTGATCAACAAGTGCTGGAAACGTTGGAGATAACATTGAAGCGACATCGAGGAAAGCCGCTGCATATCGAAACGAAACAAAATATCGTTAAAGATTTACTACGACAACGACAAGAACGTGCGACGCTGATGGCAAACAATGGCAAACGACGAACGACAACGAATCAGACAGCAATCGCTCAACGCCACGGCGTAGCACAATCAACAGTAAGTAAAATTAATAAATTACTCACTCAATTTCTATTGGAAAAGGAAAACGAAGAAACAACAACAGCAACAATAACAAAAACAAATCAACAACAAAAACAAATCGAAAGATTGGCGACAATGTTGCACGACAAACCTCGAGGTGGTGATCGTGAAGTGCGAGCACGACGACGCAAGCTGGGCTCGAACGATGGCGAGATAGCAAAGTACATTCTCGAGCTGCTCGACGATCGATGCACGCGATATCTGAGCGAGTACTGCGACGCCGTTCGTCGACGATTCAACATCTCGGTCGCCGGTTCGACAATGCATCAGTTCATCGCACAGTTCGACATCACTCGCAAACGAACCGTTCGTCTATTACCTCGACAAGCGTTGACCGAGAAGAACATCGCATGGCGCAAAGATTTCATTCAAGAATGGTTCACTGCCGGCTCGTTCAACATCGACTCGATCGCAACGACGAAACAAGAGTTTGATGACCAACAAAATTGGCGTTTGAGATTATCATCAATCATCATCATCATCAACAAACACTAACAAAAAGAAGAAGAGAAATAACAAACAACAACAACAACAACAACGAAATATATTCAGTAATAAACAAATCTTTTTCATCGATGAAACAGGTGTTTGTCGACACACGTTGCGTCGAATGTTCGGTCGATCGAAGCGAGGTACAGAGGCGCGCGTTCGACATGGCTCATTCAACACGTCACGTGGCGCCAATCATTCGACAATCATCGCAATCGGCGCAGCGAGCGGCGTATTGGCACATCGAATCATCGTCGGCGCCAACAGAACAACACGACGAACCGACTTCTGTTCGTTCCTCAAAGACGTTGGTCGAGAGATGCTGCGCGCTGCCGATCGTGCCGGCCTGCCTCGCAACGCACAGCTCTATCTGATGATGGACAACGCATCAATTCACAAAGGTAATTCTAATTTTGAACGGTGATCAATCTTGAATCAATCTGCTTGCGCAAAAAACGAACGCTCACACAATATAGGAAAAGTTGTTTCGGACGCATTGCGAAGTGTGTCGAATCGATTGCATGTCGCTTATCAGCCGCCATACATGCCGAATGTGAATCCGACCGAACTCGTGAACAGCCAGCTGAAGCAGCAACTGAAATCGAGATCGATCGACGAGCAGATGTCGACATTGAACGACAAACTGGCATCGCAGTTGCTCGTTCAACAGATCGGGGACATTCTAACCAATCACATTTCGATCGATAATGTCGAAAATTATTATCGTAAATGTGGTTGGTGGTAAAGGTAAGTAAGTAGAGGTAAGTCAATCAACAGGTAAGACAGAGAGTTTGACAGAGAGAGATCGAGAGAGATGTTTTAACCGGTGGCACAATAGCGGGAATGTTTGAATTGAAAGAGAATGAGAATACAAAAGAAATGCAAATTTCTCTTGTAAATCGAATTCTCTATTCAATGTTCTCGTTGTTGTGCCACCGGAATTCAGACCTCTGCATGATCCAACAGATCCTTTGTTTGACTTTGGATTTTGCAGAGGTCAATTTTGAAAAACGAGCGTACGTAACATTTTTCGCCGTAGTTCAATCAGTTTCGTTTCGTGAATCGATTGCACTGAAAATCATGAAATAAAATTGATTCTACATCGAGATATTTCAATTTTATTGTTTACAACATCGAAACCCTATCTGCTGCATATGACGAAAGAAAGAGAATTTTAGGAAAAGAATTGTAAAACATCAAAATCATTTGTTTGTATTTCTGCATTGTCGATCAAACAAAACATTGTCGATCGAACAAGCGAACGAATCGCAACGCAAATGCGACAATACAATTGAAACAAACGAAATGTGAAACAGAATTGGGTAATTGATCGATCAACAGATATGTTGAAGAGAGATTTGTCAAATTCGTTACTATTTACATTGCTACGAATAGCAGTTCGTGATTATACTTGAATAGTATGCAATTTGTCAACTGCAAAATGGCCAGAAAATAGAAAATCATTCTATTTCCGTATTGATGAGCGTGAAAAAAAAAAAAAAAAAAAAAAACGCACAAATATTATGAGTCGTTTTCCGAACCTCTCACTGAAGCAGGGCGGAACTGTCACAGTGCGCCAAGTGATCGATCGTGTTCGAAACATTGATACTGTTTCGATCGTGATTGATTTCTGGCAACTGTTCAAAAAAATTAGGAGGAAGATGCCAGAGGCCAGATGGAGCGCATTGTTCGGCGAGAATGTGCCGTTCGAGCGCGTGAACGAGTACGTGAACGAGGCGGCGCGCCTGATGCTGCAGTTGGCGATCGCGGAGCAACAGTTCTGTTGCGGCAAGCGCGCGGGCAACAACGAGACGAAGACGTTCGAAGTCTACGTCGTGCTCGCCGACAACGTTGCAACGTTTGCTGAATTGACGCTCACGAACACGGTCTCTTTTGTTTTTTGTTTGCGATTTGTTTGTCTGTTGCGCGGCTGATTCTAATTGGTCTTTATTTGGCTTGTTCTTTCTGTTTTGTGCAGAGAATTCACAACAACGAAACGGCGAAACCAAGCGACGGGCCAAACGTGGAGCGAATGGTGCCAAAGTGGTTCGATTACTTCAAGATGCTGCAGAGGCTGGCGTACGAGGCGCACGCGGGCGGTTCGGATGCAGAAATCGCGAAGAAGCTGTTGATGCAGCGAGGACCGGCGCCGCAAGAGATGGTCGGTGCGATCTTTTCCAAGTTGCGCGAGGTACTTGAAGGAAACGGGTGAATTTCCGTGAAATTTTATGATGCGTTTCTTCCTTCTCTATCGTCTCGAAGTTGTTGCGCCATGAGAATGATGGCGATTGTATCTACGTTGCCGACTGCAAGACGGTGCCATTGGCGCTGATGCGCGCTTGCGATCACGTCGCTCAGCTCGGCGGACGACGAACGATTGTGCTGCTCGACGCTCCGATTGAAGTGATGCTGGCGAGCAGCAAGGCGACGGTCTGGGTGACGCGTCAGGTCGCGAACGAGAAGAATGGCTTCAAGAACACGCTGATCTACACGACGCGACGCGAGTGCCACGTTTATGATGGATCAGCTGCGAAAGGTACGCGACGAGCAAGCAAACGGGAGATTTTCGGGCGATTTTTCTTGTTTCTTCGAAACTCAAACACGCTCGAATTTCTGTTAGTGAAATCGCTGTTGTATGCGGTCGATGACAACATCGAGATCGACGCCACCACCGACATCGCAACGCTGGCATTGGACGTGTTGAGTGCCGCCGAGCTGCAAGCGAAGTACGACGAGCTCACGATCCGCGTGCCACCGACGTCGGCCGCGACGAGGAACACGCTGCGCACGCTGGTGCAGACCCACGGCAGCAAGTGCCTGATGTACGTCATGTTCGCAGTGTCTTTGGCGTCGCAACAACGAACGACGACGTCTGCGGCGAAGCGATCGCAAACGCATCGCCAAGCACAGCCTCCGCCGACTGAAGCTCAAATCGCCGCCGCTCGTCGCGCTGCCGACGACATTCGACGCAGCAATGCGAAGCAGACCAAACCTGCTCCGCCGCCAGCACGACCTGCTGCCGCTGCATCGCCAAACAATCACAACAAATCTGGTAAGTCGATCGATCGATACACGGTTTTTCGTTCGATTTTTTTTTACTGAAACGCAAACAGGCAATCAGAATCGCTCATCGCACCTGAGGAAGCTGCCTGATTCGCCGGCAAACCTGCACACGTTCAACGAGCTGAAGCCGAACGAGTTGCGTGGCGCCGCAGAACTCATCGCCGACGGCTCGATCCGCGCGCACGTCGTTCGCAAGCTCGCCGACGCCGACCGCGGGCGCGACCACGACGCGCGTATCGCAATGGCAACAGCGGCGTGGGCAATACAGCGACCTGAGCTGGCGGTGCATGCTTGCTTCGTGGGCGTCGTGGCTGAGATCGGTGCGGCTTCGATCCACGCCGACAACCTCAACGAGATCATGTTGACTTGTCGTATGCCAACGCACGATGACGAGGCAGCAAGGCGACTCGCATCCGCTTTGGCAAATTCAACTGAAGCATTGGCTGGTATGAATCAGAATGAGAGAGAATGAGAAGAGGTTTCACAGAACGAAATCGTGTAGAATTGTTGGCATTGATTCGTATCAAACGCGCGTACCTTGTCGGTCTCGTCGCGTCCGTTCGTCAACTACATGTTCAGGTACCACGTGCGCATATTAGTTTTTTTTGTTTTCTTCTCTCAAAGTTTTTCTTTGTAAAGAGTGCTGGTTTCGATGGAGTTCGATCATGCATCGATGATTTAGTTCAGTTTGTTTTGCTGTTCGACAAATATGTTTATCCGGTATTGCTTTTTTGGAATGTTCGTTTGTTCTTTGTTGATCTAAATACATCAAATAGTGGCCGATGAATTTGAAATACCAGATGCTTGCTTCAGAGGCATCTGCATTCGTGCCGCGTTTGGAGTCGCTGGCTCGATCGATCGACAACTCGCCACGGCGCTCGCACAATGCGAATGTCGCCAAAGGCCTGCGCCTACTGCGAGCCGTCATCCTCGGTCACGACAACGCTGCGTTCCCGCAACGTGCAAACGCACCAATCAATCCGTTATTTCAACGACAGTCATTCTCAGCTTCGATCGGCGGTCGTTTGCGCTATGATCGGTACGAACGAACGATCAATATCCAATGTGTTTTGTTTTTTTTTGATTGTTTCGGTTTCGAAAGACAAAATGTGGCGCCAGTCGAGGCACCGACGTTCACTGTCGGTCACGCGTCCGACGACGAAGAAACAGTGCGGCCAGAGAATGTCGATGATCTCGTTTGTTTTAAGGTTTTGTGTTTCGTGTGTGTGTGTGTGTGTGTGTGTGAGTGTTTTTGTCAACAACTGATGTTCTTCTCGTTTGAAAACAGATCAAAGGTATGCAGATGGGCGTGCCGTTGCAAGCTTTGCAGATGCCGGCGTTGTTCTACGCGTTCAAAGTCGACGAAGGGGGCAATCTTGAACGAGGCATCGAACTCACGCTCGGCCGTTTTTTTGGCGGCAGTATGTGCATTCGATTGTGTTGTTGTTGTTGAATGTACTTAATTGAATTGCTTGAAAATTATAGCATCATATTTGTGCCACGACACTCAGAATCGTATCGAACTCGGCGAATCATATATCATCGGAACTAATTCAGGTCACACAACAATACAACAACACAAAGGCTCGATTGCTAACGAATTCATTTCGACGCGAAGGCTTGTCGCCAAACGGACGCTTTTTCACGCCCGAACTAGCGTACCAATATCGAATACCGGTCACCAAACGAACCACCGCTCATGAGAGAAAGGTTCGATTTGTCGAATTGTTGTTGTGATGTTGTTGCTTGTGCTGTGTTTGTTTGACCCATTTCCTTTATAGCATGGTGTGACGGCCAGGTTTTTGGGCGCCACGATATTGGTTCCAACAAATCTCGTTGCCGCAGGTCATTTCTTTGTAATTTGTTTGTTTTTGTTTCGCATCATTTTGTATTTCCCTTCAGACATGCAAGATAATTTGAAAACCATTCATCGTTGGTTTGTCGAAGCGGAAAATCTAATTCGCGAGCGATTTGGTGTGAAATTGAGACAAGTAAATCGAAAATAACTTGATGTTTGCATTTTTTTTTCTCAAATTAAATCTTGATATTAGGATGCTCAGTTTAAACCTGACAAGTTAACCTGTGCAGGTCTAGACATCGATGATGCACTCAAGCAGTAAGAGCGAAAAACCATTTCAACATCCGTTCTGCTCAAACTATTGTCGTTGTTATCAGAGCACATTTTGATCAATTCGACTTGGCTGTACCGCCAAAGTTCGTGTTTGAACAGGCACTTGAACGCGTATGGGGCAACATTAAATCTCAATTTAGCGGTCCGTAATTCTGTTTTGTTTGTTACGTTTTGGATTTGTTTGATCGAGTTCTGCTGGCTTAATGTAGCGACGCGCATGAGGCGTATGACGTCGCAATGGTTGATCGACTTTCTCACTGGACAGTGGGGCGTGTTGACGGCGAGCGACTGCGCGTTGATCTTTTTGCATTTTCCTTGGTGGATTCGGGCGAGGCAGTCGGCGATGGTTCGTAAGAACATCAGCAAGCTTGACGAAGAAGAACGAGCAGATGCGAACGGCGACGACGACGACGACGACGACGACGAAGCAGTACAAATCTACAGTAATTTCAAGCTCGAGAACTTCAAGGAACTCCTCGCCACGTGCTCCTCTCGCGTCGTTCATCTGCTCGCATCGATGGTCGATGCGTCGGGCGATGCGAGCGATTACCACAACAAGGTAGATGAACTTGTTAATTCGTGCAAATGAATAAAAACAAAATGTGTTTTAAAAAAAGGTGCGTACATCGATGCGCGGCGAGACATCGGCAGCGCAGCGCAACTCGATGCGCCGGCTCCATGACCAGATCGACCAACGCCTCGAGCGGTTCGGGTTCACGAACGACAACGCCAAATCGCCTGGCGGACGAATGCGCTACGCAGAATCGCTTCAACGGAACGTCATCGCCGATGATCTTCGAGGCGAAATGACGCAGCAGTTGTCACCATCGCCAAAGGCTCGTATGAGCGCACTCAACTAATCTTTGTTCGTTATCGTTCTCAATCGCGTGTTTCGTTTTTGAAATCCGTTTAGATGATTTCGAAGTGCCGCTGACTTTGTCGATTCTCGCTGCGTCGTACAGCAAGCTCGGCCTCGGCTCAGTAATTCGATTTGAATTCAAAATGATATTTTTCGACTAATCTTGTCTTGTTTTGAAGTTTTACGAAAAAGGCACTTCGACGATTCGGGACGACGATGCAGTATGGCAGCGCCTGATGCCTAATTGGACCACTTGGCGCAATAACAAGAGAATGGCTGGTCAAGATCTTGCCGATTTGCCATTCAATGCTTCAACTGATGGTGTCCATTTGAAGCTCTTCGTTCACTTCCGCAACATGGCGACAGCGACAAGTCTAGATGCAGCAGCGAACAATCGGAGCGCTCGCTCTTGGTTCTCGTCAAAAACTCACAAGTAATATCGAATCGAATCTAAACCAACCTGTTGAAAAAAAAAATAGTCTGATATCAGTTTGTTGTTTTGTTTTTTCTCGTTCGCATAGACCGACGTTCGACGACATCAGCTCGATTTTGCGCGCATCTGTTCGTCGATTGACGAACGGTGGCATTACTTGGCGTGCGACAGATGAGCGCTCGCATCGGTATGAAACAACAACATCATTCGAAATGTTTGTCGTCGTTGTTTGATTTCAAAATTTCGTTTTTTTGCTCGATCTGTTTGCTGTTGCGGCGTAGTGGCTTCTGTCACGACTACGGTCCATCGTTGCCCAACGCGTCGCCGCCACTTGATGTCGCTGGCTTCCTTGCGCGACATACGTTGATTGGCTGCGACATTGGTATGTCTTGTTCGTTTTATTCTGTTTTTGTTTTGTCGTTTTTTCAACGAATTTTCATTGGTAACAACAGGCGAAGTTGTTGCGTTGGCTGCTGTCGGTGTGATTGGCGTCGTGAAAGCATCCGGCAAAGTCGAATTGTGGAATCGTTATATCAAAGTGCGTTCGTTCGATGCATCGAAATTGCGTTTTTTAAAAAAATTCAACGTTCTTTTTATGTGTTGTCGTTGTTCGTAAGGTGACGAGCAATTCGAAACGGCACATGACCAATGTGAGCTTTGGCACGACACAAGCAGCACGCGGCACTGGTCGCACGCGCGCGACGGCGATCGACGAGCGACAGGAGGCGATGGCGCCGCACAGCGATCGCACGTTCGACGCGGCGACGTTTGGCGCGTACTCAAATGCGGCGACGACGGTGCGCAGCGACACGAGCGACGCCGTACGAGATGCAGAACGAGAGTTTGGTCATCGTTCGTTCCGCAACCGTCAGCGTTGGTACGCGCATCTCGTCGATGCCGTCGCGTCGTTAGCTGTACTGGGCGGCGATCCTGTCGTGTTCATGGGCGATTACAAGTAAATGTCGTTTGCACTCCTCTCTAGTCGTGAAGCGAACGATCTGAATTTTTGTTTTTCGTTCTTGTTCAACACAGATCGAAACGAACGAGAAAGGGGACTCGGTCTGGCGGTGTTCCGTCGAAGCAGATCATCATCGCTCTGTCGCGTCGCTTCGTGATGCTGGCGGTCGATGAGCGATATACGTCGCAGAAATCGCCAATAACGCACCAGCAGATCGCGCTCGCTGCCGCCGATCACATCGGGCGACCAACACGCCAACGAAATCGACTGTTCGTTGCGCAAGAAGCTGTCGGTCGTGGAGAACAACCCGTGCTGCTTGACCGCGACGTCAGCGCGTCGCTCAACATGGTGCTACTTGGGCTGCTCAAACTCGTGCGGGGCGAGCGACCGAGTGCGTTCGAGAAGCCGCCAGCGGCATCGCGTGGCGGTCGTGCTGGTCGTCGTGCTGGTCGTCGTGGTGGTCGAGGTCGTGGTGGTCGAGGTGGCGCACGAGGCGGCGCTGTAGATCGGAAGAGCGTCGTGTAGGGAAAGAGTGTAGATCTCGGTGGTCGCCGTATCATTAAAAAAAAA
>FZPZ01000138.1_pt1 | contig 9926 bp, 13 predicted proteins | sample 1534811 | NCBI WGS metagenome assembly FZPZ01 (sample SAMEA104161953, study PRJEB21768) | metagenome | biome: subterrestrial habitat; feature: phreatic zone; material: underground water | place: France | collected 2016-06-01 | depth 60 m | reverse complement strand
ATAATCGTTCAAGTGTAAAAAAGTATATTGAATAAATGGTGGATGCGCTGCGCTTATCCACCCTACCAACTACCAACTAACGACTAGCAGCTACCAACGAATCTAAACTTTTCCAGCAATTCGCTTAATAATAATCGCGTTTGTTCTGGGTTGTTCAAGGTATCGCCGCTGAACCAAAACACATCTTCCGCCCGTAGCCCTAAGGTGTTAATTTTGGCTCTATGCAGCAATACATTGTATTTGTTGAAAATTTGCGGGATGCGTGCCAACAAGCCTGGGCGGTCACCTGTGACTAGGGTGAGCATATACAAACCATGGCTGGTCTTTTCGATATTCACTTTGAAAAACAATGGGGTCAGGTCTTTGCATTATCACATTCCCTCAGTTTCTACATCAGAAAGATAGCTATTCTCGTGTCCATAATGAACCTTTCTTCTTGGCTTTTGAGGTGCAACCACGATTGAATTAAAGGTGGCGCAACGCTTCATCCTGAACTGGCTATTTCCACACTTGTGTCAAAAGCTCATCCAGCGCATCGGTGATCAGGTTTCCTGCTTCTGCCAAGGAGGTGATTTTCACGCCCAGTTGGTCAAGGGCAATGGATACGATTTCCAGCGGATGCAACACCACCTCGATGCCGTCAATGGTAAATACGGGGTTTATGCGACTTGCGTGCAACATCGCTGAATCTGTTAGCGCGTTTTTACAGACCAGTGGAACGACGACCCGACGGCGGTAGTGGTCGTACAAGGACGACTGAACCACGACCACAAAAGGAATGGTTTGTTTTTGTCTTCCAGTATTGCGGTGAACATCAAATTGAGCCATTACAGCGTCGAATACTCATCGGCGAAACTGCCCGATTGTTGATTGAAATCGTTCCATATGCCTGCCACCAGCACGGCTTGGGTTTGCTTATTGATTTGGTCACGCCGCTTTTGTATCACATAATCTTGTAACAGCAACTCCACCACCGCAGATAGATTGGGCGTGAGGGATTTGACCTCGGTCACAAGTGCCTCATTTAAAGTCAGATTGACGGGACGCTTGCGCAAAGAATGAGTTTGAAGAGTCGGCATTCTGATACCTTATGAATTTATCATGCGCATGATATGCGCATCATTCAATAAAGGGAACTTGTTTGTGATTGGGATTAAATATCCCCGCTGCTTGCCGCCAACATCATGTCTTTCAACGCTGCCATCACGCGTTCGGCATTTTTGCGGGTATCGCCTTTTAGGCTGCGAATCAAGGCATCGTCCATCATCATGGCAATTACCCAGCGTTTGCCCGCCTCGTCTTCCACAATGGCGATGCGGCAGGGCATAAAAGCGATGGTGTTCAAGTTGGCGGCAAGCATTTGTTGTGCGGTCAGCCCATCACAGAAATTAAAAATTTCCATGCGCTTGGCGGGTTTGCCCGTCAAGGCTTCGATTTCTTTGTAAATCGGACTCGCGCCGACATATTTAATGTTGTGCTGGTTGGCGCGCAGTTTTAACGATTCAACCGCATCGTCAAAACTCACCGTATCCAAAACCGCAACGCGCAGCAATTGCACGTTCATTTTAGTGACCGTCACCGCAGGCGGCGCGGCGAGGGCGGTTTGAGTGGAACCTAATAACAGGGCGAGAGCAAAAATAACATGGCGCATGATGGTTTCCTTTTGGTTCGTGGTTGTGTGTAGAATGGTTTTTGGTCGTTAGTTGTTAGTCGTTAGTCATTAGTTGGTAGTTGGCAAGATGTAAATATCATCATATATTTTTGAATATATTGATAAAAATAATTTGCGCGCACGGGTTGGCAACTAACAGCTAACGACCACCCCCTACGAAATACCAAAATTCCCACCCGTCCCCTTAATTTTCGGCACATTCGGCTGGGTGACCTTGATGACTTTTTCATGCCGTAAATACCTTGCGACTAAGTCCCAAATCGCTTCGCCGCCGCTGTCTCGTGCCGCTTCGGACACGCCTGCCCAGCCTGCGACTTTGTAGCGTTTGTCGGCATCTAAAGGTTTGCCGTTGAGTTGCAGCTCTTGGATGCGGTTGCCCATTTTGGCGGTGGGATCGCAGGTGTATTGCACGCCGCCAACGCGCACCATATCGCCGCCTTGTTGGTAATACGGGTCGGGGTTGAACAGGTTATCGCCCACGTCTTCCAGCACGTTTTTGATTTGCGCGCCTGTCATTTCGGTGAGCGTGGTCGCGGGATAAGTAATAGCCGTCTGTGCCATTAAATCTTCTAGGGTAATCATGCTGTTAGGCAACAGCGATGTCCCCCAACGGAAGCCAGGGGAGAAGGCAATCGGTGCGTCTTTTTCGCGCATCAACGCGTCCAAAATCACTTGGTCAAAGCTGCCGTTGAAGTTGCCACGGCGATACAACAAGCCATCGGTCAGCGCAAGCGGTTCGGCGAGTTTTGCGGCAAACGGGCTGCGCACGCGTTGTATCAGTGCCGCCATGTCGGCATCGGCAGGTAGCAAATTGGCAAAAATCGGCAGCAGTTTGTAATGGAAATTCGCCACTTTGCCGTTTTTAACTTCAAAGTCCAACACGCCTAAAAACTTGCCGTTAGAGCCTGCATTGGTGACCAGCGTCGTGCCGCCCGCATTTTTCACAGGAATCGGCGTGGGGATACCATCGTGGGTATGTCCACCCAAAATCGCATCCAGCCCGCGCACGCGGGAGGCGAGTTTCAAATCTACATCCATGCCGTTATGTGACAACAGCACCACCACTTGCGCGCCTTTTTGACGGGCTTCATCTATGGTGGTTTGCAGATTTTCTTCTTGAATACCGAATGACCAATCGGGCACAAAATAGCGTGGATTGGCGATGGTGGTGTAGGGAAAGGCTTGCCCGATAATGGCGACGGGGACGTGATTGATTTCGCGGATGACGTAAGGTTTAAACACGGGATCGCCAAAATCCGTGGTTTTGACGTTTTGCGCCACGATGTCGATATGCCCTTTCAGCGTCCCCGCTTCGGCGGCTTTGATGCGTTCCGCGCCGTAAGTCGCTTCAAAATGCAAGGTCATCACATCCACACCCAGTTGCACGCACGCGTCCATCATGTCCTGCCCCTGCGTCCACAGCGCGGTCGCCGAACCCTGCCAAGTATCGCCGCCGTCCAACAACAAAGACTGCGGGCGGGCGGCGCGCAGTTGCTTGACCAAGGTGGCAAGATGCGCGAAGCCCCCGACTTTGCCGTAAATTTTCGCCGCTTCCGTGTAATTGAGCGAAGTAAACGCGTGGGCTTCGGGGGTGTTGGGGCGAATGCCGAATTGTTTCAGAAACGCTTGATTGACCAGATGCGGCGGCTGATTGCGCATCGTGCCAAACCCCAGATTGATGTCAGGTTCGCGGTAGTACAACGGATTGAGTTGCGCGTGTACATCGGTGATATGCAGCAGACTGACGTTGCCACGATTCGGCACGTCATACAATTTGGCGGCGTGTGCGGCGGCAAGGCTTTCGCGGCTGCTAAAGGTCAAGCCCCCCGCAGCGGCAATGCCCAGCACTTGTAAAAATTCACGACGATTGATACTCATGGAAAAACTCCTTGGGGGTATTTAAATGGCACACTACTACCATGCGTAGTTTGGGTTGAGCGCAAGCTGCGCCCAACAAATCAGCGCAAAATTCGATTACAAGCAAACAGTGGGTAGCCTACCATCGGGTAATTTTCGAGTAATGAAATGGGTGACTTGATCTTGAGTATTAACGACCAACGTTACTTGCAGTTTTTGAGTGCATGGAAAACCAGGCAATTCCTGATAACAAATAAGGGGTTCGCAGTAAAAATCTTTACTTCTAAAAATGGCAATCGCTACATTGCGTGATTTTTCTGTCAGTTGCCATGATTGAACAATCGCTTCAAATTCAGCCGCACTTTGATAGCGTACTCCCGTATTGAACATGGCTGCACCAAGCAACAAACTTGCACGGAAGAGGGATTGAAAGTTAATTGCGATTATGGCAATCACTATCACAATCATCACACCTTGCCGACGTGAGCCTAGCTTGAGCAGCTTCATATTTACTGCGCTCCTACTCTAAAAACAGTGCGTAGCTTGGGTTGAGTGCAAGCTGAGCCCAATAAATTCACTCTGTAAACGTTGGGCTTCACTGCGTTCAACCCAACCTACGGACTACCCCATCCCCACCCCAACCCGCCCCTTGAAGGGGAGGGAGCTTTGTTCACCGACTGTAAATCACATAGAACCAAACTATTCCTTATTCACCAACGACTCAGGATCAAGCAGCAACGCCACCAAGTCTTTGATTTGACTTTCAGTCAGCGCGCCGACGTGTCCGAATCGGGGCATATTGGTGCATAAATTGAAGGCTTTGGCGTTGTAGATGCGACCATAGACATACTTTTGCATTTCTGGGGTATTGCCGCGATTCCTGCCAAAATGCAGCAAACTAGGACCTATCGTGCCGTAGGCGATTTCTTTGGGGGAGAGTTGGTGGCAGTTGTAGCAATTGCCGCCGACCACGTCGCCTTCTTTATCCGTCCACGTCAAGCCGCGTCCGCTTTGCGCCAGTTTTTCGCCTGCTTTCCAATCCCCCATCAATTTACCGTCGGCGGGATATTTCACACTGGCAAGTTGCTCTTTTTCCAGCTTATCTTGCAAAGCGTGGGGTGGGCGGTCGCGGTATTGGGTGCAGAGGGCTTGGATTTTGTCTTGTTTAACGCGATCCGCTTTGGCGATGCCTTTGTCGCGGAAATCACGTTTGATGATTTCCAAGGCTTTGGTATCCAGTGCGGTGGTTTTAGGGGCGGCAAACGCGCCCGTAGCGCAACAGCTTGCGATGACGATGAGTGCAATTTTTTTCATATTCTTCTCCCTTAACGTTTGATGGCGGGGCCGTCATACACAGCATCATTGGCGTTGGCTGCCAAAAATAGCGTTAATGCCACGGTCAGCTCCGAGCCAAACACGGGTTCGGGGAAGCGTTGTTGACGGAAACAATCGTTAATGCGCCATTGGAAGGAGCGGAACAAACCTTGTGATACGCGATACGCGGGCCAAGTGGTGTAAGCCCGTTGCGCGCCGATATTGGTGGTGAGATTGGGCAAATCTTGCAAACGAATGCGGCGACCATTTTCGCTATGGCAAGTGGCGCAAGAAAAGTCATAAGGACCTGCGCGGTAGAAGAAAATCCGCTTGCCGATTTCGTAGGCTTCTTTTTCCTTAGGATGTTTCAGTGAAACCGCCATTTTCATGCCCTTGGATTGCCCTACGACATAGGCGACCAAGCCTTCAATGTTGGATTTTTCGCTGGTGGTGCTAAACGGTTTGCTGGTGATCTCGGCTTCGGGAATGCCTTGCAAGGTGGTCATGCAGGTCAATAAGCGCGATTCCAAATCTTGCACGCGTTTGGTGTCGGCGAAATAGCGCGGCAATTCGGCATACGCACCTTTCACAATGCCCGCGCCCTTGCCTAAATCGCATTTCTCCAAGGTTGCTTTTTTTGTCCCCGCAGCGGTTTTCCACAGCTCTTCGCCACGCATTTCGTCTAATTCGGCAGGATTGCCATCGCTGACCATTTCGCGATATTTCGCGATTTCGTCCGCGCTTTTGTCGTCGCCCGCGATTGCTAAACAAGGGATCGCCAGTGCGAGGGTAAGGATAATTCGAGTGTACATTGCGATACTCTCCACAAGGGGGTTTAAAGAGGGGGGATGGTCGTTAGTCGTTGGCTTCTAGTCGTTAGTTGGTGTGGTGGTAATTTGCGTGTATCTAGTTGAGTATCTTGTAAAAAGGTGGATGCGCTACGCTTATCTACCCTACTAACAGCTAACGACCAATAACTACACTTTCTCTGTAATTTCAACTTCATCGCTGCGGGTGTCACCTTTGTTATCCACCCACGATACCGACACTTTTTCACCTTTTGCGCCGCCTTTAAAGCGGAAAGCCAAATATGGATCTTTAGACACCGCCGTACCAAATTGCGCATCCAACACCACTTTGCCCTGGTGTTTAGCGAGCACTTCGGTGATAAACCAAGCGGGGACGAGTACGCCATCGGCATCTTTGCGCAAGCCTGTTTCCATCGCGTGTCCCATGAGGACTTTGACTTCGGTGATACCGTCTTTGACGGCGGCACGAATTTTCATTGGGCTACCCATGCTTATTTCTCCTTGTTCAGTTGATTAGCCGCCGCAGCCGCCTTGTGTCACTTTGACTTCTTTTGCGGCGCGATACAATTTGCCATCCGCTTTCACCAGCACAATCACCGTGGCAGTTTGTCCCATTTTAACGCGCGTGGTCACAAAGGTTTCTGTACCTGCGGGCAGGTTAAAGTTCGCCGCCAGCACATTCGGGTTTTTATCCACAAACACCATAATTTGCGTGGCATTGGGCAAGCTGCTGCTCACACTAATCGGCACCACTGCGCCATTTTCAGCAATTTCAGGCACATTAAGCTGAATATCCCCGCTCGTTTCGGGCAACACTGCGCCGATCAGATCCAAGGCTTCATTCATGCTTTTGGCAGAAAACAAAGTCTTGTTCCATTCGGCGTGCGCGAAAGAGGGCATCAGTCCCAATGAAGCGAACACACCCCATAGTCCTAATGCCCCACCTGTTTTCAATACCTGACGGCGTTCCAAATTAACCATTGCTCCTCCGTATGTTGATGATGTTAATCAATTTGTTACAACCAGCGTAGACACTTCCATCTTGCCCGCAATTTCTTGCATAATGCTGCGATGACCGAACGGAATCAGGTGATAACGCTGACGACCAATCACCACCAAATCCGCTCCACTTTCTTTGACTGCCGCGACGGTTTGTTCGACGGCTTGCCCTACGCGCACGAGACCGTTGGCTTTGTCCGATGTGCTTGAAGCCAGTGCCACATTGAGTGTGTTGAAACTCTGGATTTTCGACAGCGAGGCTTGGTCGGGGGCGACGCTCAACACCGTGAGTGGCAGATCACAGATGCCTGCGATCAAGCCTGCCGTTTTGGCAATGTTGGGTGCGGCGGGGGTGTCGCCCACGGCGGCTAAAACATGGGTATGCCAAAACTGTGCACGACGCGGCACCAGCAGGACGCTACACGTCGTATCGCGTATCACACGACTGACCATTTCTCCGACCATCATGCGTGCAAAAAAGCTCGGCTTGCCGCGACGGCGTATCACGATCAAATCCGCGTTAAATTCCCGCGCATCATCCACAATTTCAGTATGAATTTCAGAGCCTCGTCTGACCTTTATGTCTAATGACACACCCGCTATCGCGGCGGCTTGACGTAAATTATCAATCTTCACTGCCACGTCTTGTTCCGCACGTAAGGCGTGTTCAGGCATTTCGGCTTCGTATTCAGGGTTGCTGAGTAAGGGAAACACCACGCGCAGCGGCACGCCACAGCGTTGTGCCATGGCAAAAGCCAGTCGTTCGGCTCCTGTGTCAAATTCGGTGTGTTCGGTTGCCAATAGAATTCGGCTAAATGGGTAGTCGTTCATTGTCTCTGTCCTTTAATGTCCGACCGTGAGAATGCCAGATGCCGCCAACAATTGCACGAACAATGCCACTACGCACAAGCCGACGAACACCCAATCTTTGCGCTTGGCATAGATAGGCATGACCGCAAGCAGGCACAACAGCGAGCAGCCAGACAACCACGCAATGCCCAGCAAACTGGCAAAATCGCCTTGTCCTAGGAGATTTAACCAATGCCAACCTGTGGGTGCGCCTGTTTTTTGCAAATAGTCATGCGTAGAAAGACTCCAGACGGTGGGCATTTCATCTAATGGAATACGAGCGGGCAAGCCACTCAAGACATAGCCTAAAAAGGTGACGATCAGTACCGCCAAGCCAGAACGCGAACCCCAACTGAGCCACGTGGCATAACGTTGCTGCTCGGTGGAAATAAAACTTGTTTTGTCATTCATACCCAGATCCCCAATCCTTTCAACAAGGCGCGCAGCCCTGCAAACAACAGCAAGGAGATGACCATCTTGCGCACCACGGAGGCTTTGAGTACATGCAGCAATTTCGCCCCGATGGTCGCCCCTAGCATCATCCCAATCACAGATGGCACGGCAATAATCGCCAATACCGCACCTTTGTTCAGGTAAATCCACGCCGCTGAAGAATCGACCAAGGTTAGGATAAAGCTGGATGTACCCGCAGAAACCTTGAGCGGCGCGCCCATCAGCAAATTCAACACAGGCACATTCGCCCAACCCGCGCCCATGCCAAATAGCCCTGCCAAGAATCCGATGCCCACAAACAACAGCAGCCCTAATGGCGTGCGATGCACATGCCAATTGATTTTCTCATTGCGCGCCGCATCGTGATAAATACCATTCATTGCCAAGGCACTGGAAAGCTTATCGGGCGTATCCACTTCAGGAAATTCAGATTTCTTCGCCAATGCCATCAAGGTCACAATGCCAAGTATGGTCAAACCGAGCGCAATTTGCACAATCGCGGCAGGGATCGCCAAGCCTATCATCGCCCCTGCAATGGAACTGGCGGATGCCAACACCGCCATGGGCAACGCTAGTCTTAAATCTGCCAAGCCGCCGCGCAACAAGGATGGTCCTGCGGCTAATGCACTCGCCAAAGCCACCAGCAACCCTGCGCCGCGCACAAAATCCAGATGAAACGGGAAAAATCCGCCCACAATCGGCACAAACAACACCCCGCCGCCCACGCCCGACGGTACTGCCACGATGCCCAAAAAGAAACACGTGACAAACAAGGCGATCACCCATCCCCACCACGGCATGGTGCTTGCCGTAGGCAGATTTTCAGCCGCAAACGCCCCCACGGTAAACAAAGACAGCGTCAGCAACAGCAGCATGACATTGGCTTTTAGCAAGGCTCCCGTGTGTTGCAGTTTAGAGAATACGTGCGCCAACATTATGAATTCCCTTGGTAATAGAGATTTTGCGGATGCTTCGCTTCAGCAAAGAAATACCAACGTTCCGCCAACAAGCCCGCGTATTGCAAGATAAACGCTAACAAAGGCAGGGTTAATACCAGCAACAAGGGTAAGGCAAACGACAGCACTAAAAATGCAGGGATGATCACGCGCACAAATCCCACACTTTTGCCATGGAAAAATTCACGGGTGTTATACGACCCACCCATCGCACCTTGGGCTTTTTGTACGATATGAGGGTGACGAATCCCAATGGCGGTTTGCAGCGTACTGGCAGGACTCAACTTGGCGTTGCGCACCAAAGCCGCGCCGCGTGTTAGCAAGCTTAACGCGGTGAGGACAAAAGCGGCTTGAGCGAGCGGGGCGGTGAGGGTAGGGGCAACAAAGCTGGCATAAGCTGCCGCCAGTGTCATGCCCGATGCCGAACCTAGCAGGCTAAAGTTCACCAGCGTCAAGGGATGCGCCCATTCTTTGAGCACTTTGACCGCCGCGTAAATCATGCCCGTGCAGATAAACAAGGTAATGGACAACACCACGCCGACGACCCCGATGAGCAAGGTATGTCCCAACGCCATCCAATGCGCGACACCGTAAGCAAACGCGGCTGCCATAAAGGCGGGCAAGGCGATGACTTCGCGCGACAGCCAAGAAGTACGCCACATCATCATCGAACGCCAAGCACGTTCGGGATGACCCAAGTGAAAAAACGAAGCCAAGAGACCTAAGCCACTGAGCAACAACACAATCACACTGCCGCCAATCAGAAAGTTTGGCGTGATAGCGTTTGGGGCAAGCAATTCACACAAAAACAGTGCGATAAACAAACCTTGCGCGGCACCAATCAGCGTGGTCAACAGTAATACAGAAAAAGCGGGACGCATTGAGTAATTCCTTAGTTAAGCTCTTCGTGAGTCGGTGGCAGATTTTTGTCGAATGGCGCACCGTCGATTTTGTGGGGATTATCCGAGCGATATAGCTCTTCATCTCGCACCGTCACCGTGGTTTTACGACGCGGCA
>FZPZ01000018.1_pt1 | contig 10113 bp, 6 predicted proteins | sample 1534811 | NCBI WGS metagenome assembly FZPZ01 (sample SAMEA104161953, study PRJEB21768) | metagenome | biome: subterrestrial habitat; feature: phreatic zone; material: underground water | place: France | collected 2016-06-01 | depth 60 m | reverse complement strand
CGCCCATAACACGTCAAGCTGTTGCCATTGCAACACACCGTAGAACTTCCCCGCCAACCGTGCTTGAAAATCAGCCATAGAAACTTACCTTAATGTTTTGAGGCTGGGAATGCCACTTGCATAAGCTACTTGCCGTCCATCACTACGCTAGAGCGTGGACATTGCATCACTGCGTTCCCTTTTCTACACCCAACAGCGGGTATGCTTTCCCATGCAACAGTATTGATACTCGCCGTGCGCAAAGTGCAACAGCAAATTGATTGATGGTGTTTTTTGAGGGCGTGAGGGATTAACGTCCAGTTCAGCGACAGGTAGTCGTCTAGAAAACGACGTGCTTATAGTTCGTAAAGACTTAGACCCATCGCCATACCCATTGGATACCAAACATCTTGCCAGCGTACACGAGCTAAGTCAGTCCCCGCAAAGGATGTCTCATCATTACATTTTCTTAGCAACTTCCCGTTAGCAAGATATTGGTGAAAATGTGAGCCTATCCGTTGCTCACTAAACTCGTGCGGTAAAACACTGCGTAATGGTTCTACATATACACGGTCGTCGCCAAGCAAATAGAACTCATCAAATAAATGTGAAAAACTAACCATATGATTGCCAAGCTCTAATGTATACCATTCATCAGCTATAGTATTTATTCTGACTTCACCTTTCTCGTATTCCTTTACCATTCCATCAATGTGCTCTAAATTTTCTGCTTCTTCGGGAGGATGAAAAACAAACGCGGTTATAAAAGATTTCTCATGCAACCATTCAATCGCATAAGGAACAAATTGTTCCAATGGCTGTAAAGATAGAACCTTATCTGGATAAAGCCCTTGGTAGAAACGCTGCGCCTTTGACATTTGACGCAAATAGAATTGGTAATCTATATAAATAACACGGTATTTTGAGGGTGCTCGCTGCATACGTTCTTTGTATATTTCGCGAACCTCTGAAACACAGGCTGTTACATTTCTATTAATTTCCCTGCCAGTAAACCTAATTACTGTATATCCAGCCCTCGAAAGGTATCTTTGCCTGATTGCGTCTTTTTCTAGCTGCTCCTTGGTGGAATGATAATCGTGTCCATCAAGTTCGATAATTAGACGCGCATCTTTCAAGATAAAATCAACTCGATAGCGACCGTGTTTTACCGAATCGCCAAACCAGTGCTCGCTCTCTATTAAATCAGCCAAATCACCAAGTTCTTTGTTGAACTCTTTTTCAATATGGGATTGCTCTCGATCTCTATACCACCCTGGCGGCGATTCTGGTTGACCTGGATATTTCATTCATTTTGCCTCTTTACTGTACACGCCTAATATTTTCAATTATTCGATAACATATTGTTTTATATGTGTGTCTTGTTATAAAACAGGTGGGTAATCAAAGCACTTTGGGTGCCACTTAAACTCACCCTCAACAGAGCGTTGTGTACGACTACCCACAGCGCAATCTAATGCGTGCAGGATTAAACGCCTTATCCCTTGCCTTGACAAGCGTTATTCAAACTTGCCATTTCATTTTATAAATTTAAGCCCTGCTGGTTTGATAGCGCGTCGGCAAGCTGACTGGAGCCACAATATTTTCTGCATCAGAAGAAAAGTTTAGGTTGAGTTTTACTTGGTCGGAGGCTCGTGCAATCCGCGCGTCAAAAAAAGGGGGCATCCATGTAAGATGCCCCCTCGTTAACTACAGATAAAGAATTTTGCTATTAAGCGGTATATAAACGGCTCTTGAAGCTGACGGTCTTGGTGTAGTCACCTTTGCCCACGCGGCGTAGGTTGGCCCAAGTACCTTTGTAGTGCGGAATGACATTGCGATCCACGGCTTCGGTCGCCACATCGCCCATCACGCCGTTGAAATGCCCGAACTGCATGAACACTTGATTGCGTTTGATGGTGGGCACAATGTAAGCCATCGCGTAGGTGGAACCATAGTCGTTGACAACTTCGATGATGTCTCCATTGGCGAAGCCGAGTTCTTGTGCATCTTGTGGGTTGAGCTCCAGCGGCGGCATCGGCCAGCGTGCTTTGGCAGTCGCTGCTTCGCCCGTGACACCGACCTCTTCGTGGAACATGGTCTGCCAAACTTCGTTGATTCGACCATTATTGATCCAGAAGCGATACTTATCTTTCTGCGCTTGTACAGGCTTGAATAAGCCCTTCCATGGCGAGGACTTGAACTGCGCCAAACCGTCACTGGTACCGAATTTGTCGGTGTAGAGCACTTCAGTGCCAATCAGCTTGCCTGCCTTCACTTCCTTGATGGGCAGTTGCACGCCGTTGTTACCCGCAGCGACCAATAAGGCATAGGATGCCAGATTGCCCGTGTCGCCACCTTGGCTGTGAATTTCGCCCCCCACATCATTTTTGCCCAACAGTCCGAAGCCATCCTTAAAGGCATCTTCTTCTGTCTTCCACTCGAAGCCTTTGAAGCGATCCGCCATTTTGGCATTGCCTTCTGCCAGATACATTGCCTTCAGGGTGTTGGCAATATCGGCCGCAATCAAGCAATCTGGTTTGGCTGAACCTGGTGCATCCAAGAATTTTTGTGTCAAACGCAGACGGCGTTCACCATTCATGGAAGTCAGATTCATTTCGCCCGACTGCGCGGCGGGCAACATCAGATGCGCCACATTTGCAATCATGGTGGGATAGATATTGATGTTGACCACGAATAACCCGCCCTTATTGGCGACTGCATCGTAGATCACCTCCACCATTTGTGCGGTTGTTGCACCACGATTTTTGCGCATGGCTTCTTTGACGATGTTCGCCCGTCGTGTTACCACATTGCGGAATTCTTCCGCATTGCAGGTGGATTGGAACGGACTGACCGCCCACGCGGTGTACACCATGCCCTTGCCAGCGATAATTTCCTGATCGTTGTACAGCTTTTCGCCCGTTGGGTGGGGCGGACGCGCATAGCCTTCTTGGTGACCACCCATGCGCACACATCCCGTGCCGCGACGACCACCTACGTTGTGCGTGGCAAGCACCACATCCAACAATGAAGATTGAATCGCGTAGTTATCATTGCCCCAGATAATGCCCTTTTCATAGGCGTGCATGGTGCGCTTCATCTTGCCGTCTGCTTTGGGTTTGTATGCCCATTCAGCCGCTTTTTTCAGCTTATCCACTGACACACCCGTGATCTGGCTGCACGCTTCCAAGCTCATTTGGTTGTCCGCAGCGGCTTGATCAAAACCTTTGGTGCGCTTAGCAATGAAGTCGCGGTCAATCCAGCCTTGGGCGATCACATACGTGAACAAACCATTGAATAACGCCACGTCAGTGCCTGGCAGAATATCCAGATGCAGCACATTGTCAGCCGACGTTGCTTCGCAGATGCTAATGGTACTGGTCTTGCGCGGATCCACAAAAATGAACTTGGTATCGACGATCTCTTCACCTGCGTCAAAGAATTTCTTCTTCTTGTCAGCCGTACTGCCCGTCAGATTCGGCATCCAGTGATAGAGGAAATAATTGCTTTGTGTTTCATAGGGGTTGCAACCAATCGCCATGATGCAATCCGACAACTGGGCATCTTCATAGGAATTGTTCAATTCCATAATACCCATGTCACGGGTGGCGTGACATTCGGAGTTGTAAGACGGGCGATTGTGGATACGCACCAACGGCGTTTGCAAGGCGGTGAACATCAGCTTGCCCGCCCCCCAAGTATTCTCGAAACCACCGCCTGCGCCACCGTGATCGGCACTATCAAAAGCCAGTTCACGAGGTCCTTTGTTGTCTAGCACTTTTTTGGTCACGCCCGCATAGAGTGCTAAGGCTTGATTCCAATCGGTTTCCAACCATTGCTCACCTGTATGCACTTTAGGTTGCGACAGACGCGCGCCATCATTGCCCAAGTAGCTTGCCATGTGCAAACCACGATAAGAGCCGCCGCCCTGATTCACCGTACAGGCATTGTCTGGCACAATCAGCACGTTATGGCTGCTGCCATCCTTGTCCGTCACCACGGTTTGCTGGGCTTGGGTCAGGATGGTCTTAAACGCGGGTATTTGTTTGTGGAAATCCAGCTTGAGTGCGTTCTGTGCGGGGGCTTTGCCGCCTTCTTTGTTTGCAGGCCATTTATAGGCGTGATAACCACAGCCCACGATGCAAAAGTGGCAAGTTAGATTGGTTTTTTGAGCGTCAGCGGGTGGTAATATGATGCGATCTTTAGACATTATTTTCTCCCTTACAGAATGTTAGCTTGACGGCCATAAATCAGACCATCCACCGCCACGGCGGCAACAGCATCGGTTTTTGCGTCATACTCAAGCACGATTTGCGGCAGTTTTGTGGGTGCTTGACCGCAAATAACTTGCCCCTGTTTCTCGGCATCAAACATGCTGTAATGGCACGGACATTTGAATTTTTTCTCATTACCGTCGTAGGAAACGGGGCAGCCTTGATGGGTGCATTGAATGCTGTAAGCGACGATGTCCTGGTTCGGACCTACCCCGCCAGGGGTTGCTTGTCCAAGCTTGACTGCGATACAAGGGCTGTCTGCATCTGGGTAAGCAAAATCGTGTGCCTCGTTGAGCTTCATGCCTTTCGAGGTGGCGATCGTTTTACGCGGGTAAGCCAGTGTTGCGTTGGTCTGGTGGCTGCTCGCAGGGGCAGCCGATGCCACACCACTCACCACCATCCCCACCCCCGCCGCCACGCCGCCGCTGACCTTGAAAAAATCTCGCCGAGATACCGTTTCGCTCATGATCCCACTCCTTTTTTGTGTGTTGTGAATGCTATTTTTTAATCACAGCAATTATCATACCAAATGAAATCATCCCTGCCATGCGCCCCATTATTCCAAAATTAGCATAAAAATATACTTGTAAATCAAGCTATTGCTTAAAAATATCACACGTGCTGATTTTTCATCATCTGATTGAAACAGCGTCCTTTTGAATTTAGACGAGAGGCTCTGCGCCGCATCATTACCATCTCGTAATGTTTTCCAAAGTCAGTGGGCAATCTAGCGGTAAGTAGTAACGTATAAGTAATCGTGCATTTTGCATCTGACCAAATCAACCGTGGGTACGACAAATTCGTACGCTTTTGGGTGAAATCTTCCCGTCTTACCTGAATGGCGCTTACTTAAGCCAAATCATCGGCAAAATCCCTCCCCTTCAAGGGGAGGGTTGGGGTGGGGATGGGGGTGTGTGCAGAGAACGAACCCATCCCCATCCTAGCCTTCCCCTTGAAGGGGAAGGAACGGTAGTTCAGCCCGCTTTTACAGGATGGTGAAAAATGTTAATCCGTGCCGCATCGGGGGTTTTGAGCTTAAGTAAGTGCCATTCCCATCTTACCTTTATTTTTCGCCCTGTCGGGCGATGTACGAATTTGTCGTACCCACAAAACCCCTCTGTTTAGTCAAAATGAGAATTGCTGGCCGTCCGTGGAATACAAAATAGCCTGACTGCAAAGGGGTGGTATAGTTATTGCAGACTGTTTGTGAGCTGTCCCCCACGTTAGAAAGCCAGTACATCCATGAATCATCCGCTATCGAGACCTTTTTGCCCCTCCATCTTGCTAGAGACGGCGGACGCGTGTACCAACCCCTTGCCATCCCTTGGCAAAATGGGGCAATGGCGCGCTTTCAATCAGCGTCTGTTGCAGTACTTGGGTGCGTGGATGTTGCTGCTAGGATGGGTCTCGTGGGGATGGGCTGCCGAACCGCTGCCGCCCGTGCGCATTGGTCTCACGCCTGTTTTTCTGGACGATCAAGCAGCTTTTGTCAGTGAGTGGCGTAAATATCTGGAACTCCATTTAGCGCGTCCCGTGGTGTTTATACGGCGAGGCAGTTATCGCGAAATTGTCGATATGTTGCGCGAAGGCAAGTTGGATTTTGCTTGGTTATGTGGTTACCCCTATATTCGCAACAAGCCCTATTTTCGCTTAGTCGCCACCCCGCTTTATCAAGGGGAGCCGCTGTATCAGTCTTATCTCATCGTGCCTGACAACGACAAGCAAACTCTTTCCATCAATGAGTTGCGTGGAAAGATATTCGCGTTTAGCGATCCTGACTCTAACTCTGGACACCTTTATCCTGAGTATATTTTGGCTCAAAAAGGTGAAACAGCCACCCATTATTTCGCTAAAACCTTCTACACAGGCAGTCACCGTAAAGTGATTGAAGCGGTGGCGACAGGCTTGGCGCAAGGTGCGGCGGTGGATGGTTATATCTGGGACACGCTGGCATTATCGCATCCTGAGTTGACCCGCAAAACCCGCGTGATTGCCAAATCACCACAATTTGGTCATCCGCCTTTTGTGGCTGGGCAACGCGTATCGGTCACACGGCTTATCGCGATGCGGCGTGCCCTATTGTCTATGTCACAGGATCAAGCGGGCTTGGCCATGCTAAAAGGGCTGAATTTAGATGGCTTTGTGGAAAGCGAGCCGCGTTTGTATGACGGCATCGCCGACATGTTTCATTTCATTGAAAAACAACGCAATGTTGCACTTTAAAGACCTTAGCCTAGGCTACAAAATTCCCTTGCGCGTGGCCGCATTGGTGATGGTGACCGCCAGTGTGTTAGCTTCCGTGCTGGTTTATCGCAGCGTCAATGATCTGCGAGACAATTTAATCGCCAACGCCTCGCGCATGGGGCAAGTGGTTGCCGATACCTTGATCGAGCCGATTTTGCATGATGATGTATGGCGGGCATTTGAAGTCGTCAACATTCCCTTTCGCCCCTCGCCCAAACCAAGCAACGATCAAAATGCCGAATATATGGTGGTACTGGATACGGCGAACCTCGTGTTTGTTTCTAACCAACCTGAACGCTTTCCCATGATGCGCCCCCCTGCGATTGCGGATCCTGTTTTGGCAAAGTTCTTCCAAAAACCTGCCCAGCCTTGGCCTAGTGAACTGACCGTCGTGGATACGCCATCATCCCAAGCTTTATTTTTGTTAATTCCCATTGAATCCGACGGGGTGCGCATCGGCACACTGGTGATGAATTATCCTAAACCGCCCTTTGCCGCCCGCTTACGCAGTCTCGCCCGTGATGCGGTGCTAATTACCCTGCTCGTCCTCGCAACACTGTTACCCTTGGGGATCTATTGGGGGCGACGCATGGCGGCTCCCTTGCTGCAATTGTCTGATGCGATGGGCAAAGTTGCCCCGCATTTACCTGACCCAGAAGACATTCAACTAGAAGAATCCAAGGACGAAATTGGGCGACTGGCTAAATCATTCAAGCGGATGTTGACTGAACTCAAAGAAAAGGAGCAGCTGCAACAACAAGTGATTACCTCGGATAGGCTGGCGGCATTAGGTCGTCTGGCCGCTGGCGTGGCACATGAAATCAACAATCCTTTGGGCGGTATGCTCAACGCCATCAGCACCTTCAAACGTCACGGCGAAAAAGACCCGCTCACCCTCAAAACCGTGTCGATTCTGGAACGTGGCTTACTGCAAATTAAAGAAACGGTTGCCGCACTCTTGGTAGAAGCCAAAGTACAAACCCGCCCTTTTGACCCCGATGATGTGACCGACATCTGCACCTTGCTGCAAGCGGAGATCGAACAGAAACACATCGCCTTCACGTGTGAAGTAAGTTTGATTGAAGCCTTGCCCATTTCTGCGACTTTGGTTCGCCAAGTGATTATCAACCTGTTGCTGAACGCGATTCACGCCACCCAACCAAAGGGACATATTTATCTACATATTTGTCATGACAGCACCCATTTATTCGTCGAGGTGCGTAATGAGGGTTCACCTATCCCCCCCGAAAAAGTTCCTTATCTATTTGAACCATTTACCTCATTTAGTGAAAATGGCAATGGATTAGGGCTATGGGTAATCTACCAAGTTGTGCAACAATTAGGCGGACTGATTACCGTGCAAAGTGAATCCACGCTCACGCAGTTTAGGGTTCAACTTCCCTTCGCACAGGCATGATGAAGCGTTTTGGTCGCTAGTCGTTAGTCGTTAGCTGCTAGTTTGTTTGTAGTTATCTGATTGAATATAAAGCATTTTGGTCGCTAGTCGCTAGTCGTTAGCTGCTAGTTAGTGGGGTGGGGGCGTGACTTTATCTATTTGAATATATTGAAAAATAATATATGCGTGCAGCTTGATAGGCTAATAACTAACGACTAACGACTAACGATTAACGATTAACGATTAACGACTAACGATTAACGACTAACGACTAACGACCAAAACTTATGACAATCCCAACCGCTCTTCCTTTTATTTGCCTCATCGAAGACGACGAAATTATGGGGGAGTCACTGTGCGACCGCTTTAGCCTAGATGGGTTTCGTGTGGAATGGCATCGCACGGGGTTGGCAGGTTTACGGGCGATTGGGCATAAGCGTTATGACCTGATTTTAAGTGACATCCACTTGCCCGATTTAAACGGAGAAGCCCTGTTTACCCAGTTGTGTGCGGAAAAAAGACCGCTGCCGCCGTTTATTTTTATCACAGGCTATGGCTCAATTGACCGTGCGGTGCGTTTACTCCAATTGGGCGCGGCGGATTACATCAGCAAACCCTTTGATCTGGATTTGCTGGTTGAAAAAATACGCAGGCTCTGCCCCGTACCGCAAGCAATCCCCTCAAATAATACACAACCTACTGATGTATTGGGCATTTCTCCTTTAATGCGGACGATTGAGCAATCCATTCCACGCCTGGCTAGACTGGCAAGTACCATTTTAATTATGGGGGAATCAGGGGTCGGTAAAGAGCATGTTGCCAAACTGATACACCATTATGCGCGTTGTGAACACAACACCCCTTTCGTTGCGGTCAACTGCGGTGCCATCACCGAAAGCCTGCTCGAAACAGAACTATTTGGTCACGAAAAAGGTTCATTCACGGGGGCGGCGCGGATGCGGAAAGGGGTGTTTGAACAAGCGCATGGCGGCACGTTGTTCCTAGATGAAATAGGCGAAATGTCGCCCACGATGCAGGTCAAGTTACTGCGGGTCATTCAGGAACGTTATATCGTCCGCGTCGGCGGCGAAACACCCGTTGCCGTTGATGTGCGCCTTATTTGTGCCACGCACTGTGATCTGAAGAAAATGGTTGAAGCAGGTACGTTTCGTGAAGATTTGTATTACCGCATCAATGTGATACGCCTACGCATTCCGCCATTGCGTGAACGCAAAGAAGACATTCTGTGGTTTGCTCAACTATTTCTAAAGCAATGCGCGGAGTACAGTGGCGAGAACCACGTTATTTCGCCTGATGCCGAGCGGGTGTTGTTGGACTATCCTTGGCAAGGTAATTTGCGTGAACTCAAACACAGCATGGAAAGAGGCTGCATCCTGTCTTCTTCCCCCATTTTGGACGCAGTGGTCTTCTTTAATGACGATATGCCGCCCATCACTGAACCGCCTGTCCTGCCAGAAGCCTTGACCGAAGGGACATTAGCGGAACACTTACGTCATTACGAACGTAAATTTATTTTGCAAGCACTGACCACACACCACAGGCACTTCGGCAACACCGCCGCCGCACTGGGCATTAGCCGTAAAAACTTATGGGAAAAGATGAAAAAGCTCGATATTTATGCGGATGAAACCATGCGGAATCATAATCTGTCGCCGTGATGACCACGGCGCAATGTAACCAAAAAACAGCAATGCTCATTTTGACCGCATTTTGACCGTAGGTACGAATTCATTCGTACGGTTTTTCGGGAATAAGGCAAGTTTTGGCGCACCCACAAAAACCTGCTGTTTAGTCAAAATGAGAATTACCGACCAAAAAACGGGCATCCTAAGATGCCCGTTCGCTTCATGCCTTATGGAGAAAAGCGGATTAGAAGTTGTACGTTAAGCCCACACCCAGACCTTTAGGATCATTGCCTTTCAACATCCCTGCACTTTGTGAGTTATGTCCCCAATTGTCCATGACAAATGCGCCATTGGTGTCATTGGTGGTTTGTGCGTACACCACATACATGCTCATTTGCTTGCTCAGCGTATGGTCATATCCCACGGCAAACATTTGCGCGCCGTCCAAAGCTGCCGCTGCACTGGTGCCTGCTTTAGAGAATTGTGCTTTGACAGCCCCTGTTTCGGTGACGTTGAATTTACCGCCAATGTTGTAGATATTGCGGGTGTTAGTCGCCCCAGCGTTGGTCAGTTT
>FZPZ01000100.1_pt1 | contig 10226 bp, 10 predicted proteins | sample 1534811 | NCBI WGS metagenome assembly FZPZ01 (sample SAMEA104161953, study PRJEB21768) | metagenome | biome: subterrestrial habitat; feature: phreatic zone; material: underground water | place: France | collected 2016-06-01 | depth 60 m | reverse complement strand
TCATTGGAAAAGGCAAATAATTCAAATGGTTTTTCACAAGTATCAATGATGAGTGGATTGAGGTCAATGCAAATTATGGCTCTATGTGAATCATAGTGGGTCATCGTGGCACAAGTGCGCAATCTCACCCCCCCCTTCAAGGGGAGGGAGCTTTGTTTCACCTACTGTAAATCACATATAACCCAACCTACTGACTATAATAGACTTATTAAAAATTAAAAACGGTGACTACACCACCTTCCCAGGGTTCATCAGCCCTTGCGGGTCTAACGTGGCTTTGATTTTGCGCATCAATTCCAATTCCAGCGGGTCTTTGTGGTCGCAGAGGGTGTCGCGTTTGAGTTGCCCAATGCCGTGTTCCGCGCTGATGCTGCCGTTAAGATCGCGAACGACTGCATACACCCGCGTGTTGACGGCATGTTCTTCGTCTTGGATAAAGGCTGAGTTCGCCGCCGCATCGGGCAAAGACACGTTGTAATGAATATTGCCATCACCCAAATGTCCGAAGGCGACGATGCGGATGGTGGGATAAGCGGCGCGCAAAGCGGCATTGGCGCGGGTGATGAATTCGGCGACACGGCTAATCGGTACGGCGATGTCGTGTTTGATGCTGAGACCTTCGCGCTTTTGGGCTTCGGCGATGTTTTTACGTAAGATCCACCACGGCTCGGCATCGCCCGTGGTGGTGTCAAATGCCAAAATTTCTGCACCAAAACTTTGCAAGGCGGCGCGCAACCCGTTTTCTAACTCGCCCGCGCGCACATCCGCCAATTTAATCAGCACATAGTAGTCGTATTGCTGGGTAAAGGGTTCTTCGGTGTCGGGAATGTGTTCAAACACCAAGTCTAGACAACTACGCGAAATCAGTTCAAAGCCACTGAGGGTGTCGCCACAGTGACCGCGAATATGCGTCAACAGCCGCACCGCCGCTTGCAGATGGGTGATCGCCACACAGGCAGTGGCAGTGGCGTGTGGACGGGGAAATAGCTTCAGTACGGCGGCAGTGATAATGCCTAACGTGCCTTCCGCGCCGATAAACAAATGCTTAAGATCATAACCTGTATTGTCTTTGCGCAAACTACGCAAGCCATGCCACACTTGCCCATCAGGCAACACCACCTCCAAGCCCAGCACCAAGTCCCGCGCATTGCCATAACGCAATACCCCGATACCGCCCGCGTTGGTGGAAAGATTGCCGCCGATTTCACAATGCGGGGCTATCGCCGTTAAGCCCAATGGAAACAATCGGTTGTATTCTTCCGCTACGGTGTAAATACTGGCCAAGGTGCAACCCGCTTCCACGGTCATGGTGTAATTGGCGGCATCGACGCTGCGAATGTGGTTCATGCGCGACAAATTGAGCACAATTTGATCGCCCGTTTCCAGCGGCACACCCGCGCCGCACAAGCTGGTGTTCCCACCCTGTGGCACGATGGCAATGCCGCGTGCCGCACACAGCTTCACCACTTCTGCCACTTGGTTGGTATTCTCAGGAAACACCACCGCCCATGCCGTGCCGCTATATCGCCCACGCCAATCACGGCAATAGGGGGCGGCCGCCTCTGCCGTCAACACAGCCGATTGACCGACCCGCGCAACGAGTGCCGCTAAAAAATCAGCGTGCATATCAGGCTTGCTCAGCAGGTTTCTTCAAGAACCAGATTTGATACAAGGAGATCAGCATTTGTGCCGCCATGGAGAAGCCTAACAGCGCACCCGCTGCCACCACGACCATGGCGTAATGCGAATCCCATTTGGTGAGGAACCAAGAAAGTACGTCCACAAACACCGCGAACATGGGTGACACCACCAGAAAGCGTTTGAAATAGACGTTAATTTCACATTGGATGAAAATAAAACCAATCATAAACAACAGCAAGCTGATGCCAAACAAATGAATATGCGACAGCTTTAACAAACTCGCCATCGACATCCCCGTATCGACTTCAGCGTATTTGTGCAAGCCCGCATAGGTACTAAAATCAGGCAAATTCATCCCTGATTCTTTGGTATGGCACGCCAAGCAACCTTTATCCAAAATGGGTTTGATGTCAGGCGCGTAGTGTTCTTCTTCCGCGCCATCTTTGAGCCACGCCACCATCACACCGCGATCCTCGTCGCTGATATTGCCTGCCATTGACCCCCGAATTGCCGCTTCTAGGCGTGTACCGCTGCGGTTGCCGTAATAACTATTGGCAACGTCGGTAATCGACAAACCAGGCTTGCCGTCATTGTTGACATGTGTGACAAACAGATAAGCGGTTGCCATCAAATAGCCTAACCCCACCAACAGTAAGAAGCAGGTATAGAGCAGCTTTTCGCTGACAGTACAGTGATAAAAACGTTTTGCAGCCATGAGATTTCCTTTAAGTAGTTACGTAAAAATTGAGTGATTGGTCGTTAGTTTTTAGTTGTCAGGGTGAGAATATCCACATAAATACATTGTAAATACTTGCTGATGCACTTACCCATCCTAGCAACTAACGACTAACGACTAGCAGCTAACGACTAACCAAAACGGGGGGTACTTTAAAACTCCAAAGGGTCAATGTCCAGTGAACAATGGAGTTTGGCGGCGGGGAGGGCGGACAAAGCAGGCTGCCACGCCCGTAAAAATTGTTGCAAGGCTTTGCGGCTATCGGCTTGAATCAACAATTGCCCGCGCAAATGGTTGGCACGACGCGGCAAGGCAGCGGGAACTACGCCCAACACATCCACCGCATGATTTAACGCCATGGCCGCTGCGCGCGCTTGATTGAGATAATCATAAACCGCCGCTTCAACCAAGCCCTCGGCACGCAACATGGCTTGATACCTAAAGGGCGGAAAGCCTGCCAGCCGTCGCTCCGCCAGCTGCGATGCTGCCCAACTCACAAAATCGTGCGTTTGCAGGGCATGAAACAAAGGATGATCAGGGAAAGCGGTTTGAATCAACACTTCCCCCGCCTTGTCCGCCCGCCCCGCCCTGCCTGCCACTTGCACCAATTGCGCGAATAACTTTTCCGCAGCCCGAAAGTCGCTGCTATACAACGCACTATCAGGATTGAGTACGCCCACCAAAGTCAAGGCAGGGAAATCATGTCCCTTCGCCAACATTTGCGTACCCACCAAAATATCGACTTCATTGGCGTGAATTTGAGCGCGCATGGTCTGCCAAGCGCGTTTGTTTTGGGTGCTATCTCTATCTACTCGCAAAATCCGTGCAGCAGGAAAACGCGTTTGCAACACCTGCTCCACGCGCTGCGTGCCACTGCCAATCGGTTGTAAATCCGCTTCGCCGCAATCAGGACAGCGCATCGGCACGCGCATATGCCACCCACAGTGATGACAGCGCAATCGCTTGGTGTCCAAATGCAACACCATTTTGCCCGCGCAATGCGGACAACCCGACAACCAACCACAGCCCCCGCACATCAACACAGGCGCGTAGCCGCGTCGATTGATAAACAGCAAACTTTGTTCTTGCCGTGCGATACGTTGCTCAATCGCGGAAAGTAGCTTTTCGCTAATGCCCTCCACCATGCGATTTTGTTTGGGATGAATGCAGCGCACCACAGGCAAACTCGCTGCTGCCGAAGCGCGCTCAGTCAATTGCAACATCTGATAACGCCCCGTTTGGGCGTTGTGATAGGTTTCAAAAGACGGCGTTGCCGACCCCAACACAATGGGAATGCCGCATTGATTGGCGCGAAAGATTGCCACATCCCGCGCTGAATAGCGCAAAAAATCCTGTTGTTTAAACGAGCTGTCGTGTTCTTCATCCACCAAAATCAACGCCAACTTGGGCAATTCCGCAAACACCGACAGCCGCGTCCCCAGCACAATCTGCGCCGTGCCTGCTTGTGCCTGTTGCCAATTATCCAGCCGCGCCGCATCACTCAGTCCGCTATGCAAGCTCACCAGTGCCGCATCAGGAAAACGCTGTTGAAAATAATGTTCCAACTGGGGGGTGAGATTGATTTCGGGCACCAGCAACAACACCTGCCCGCCCCGCTGCAAAATATGCTGCATCAGATGCACATACACCTCGGTCTTGCCGCTGCCCGTGATGCCATGCAACAGAAAACAACGATAACCCTCGCTGTCCGTCACAGCACTGACCACGCGTTGTTGCTCACGGGTCAAGGTGTGAATGACGTTAAACACGTGCGGAATGCTAGCACTTTCGACCATCTGCTCACCCGCAGGGGTAAAACGCTCAATCCAGCCAGCCGCTTCCAAGACTTTCACTTGCGCACTGACCGTCGCTGATAATCTTTTCAATACCGTCAAGGCACAAGGCTGTTCAGCCAAGTGCGCCAAAATACGTCGCTGCACGGCTTTACGTTTCGGGAAATCCGCCCTCTCCCACGCCGCGCCGCGCTCGGTCAACCGAAACCACTCAGGCACTTTTCGCATCAAGGGTTTACCTGAGCGCAAGGGGGCGGGCAACGCCGCCATTACCGTCTGACCAATAGGATAATGATAGTAGTCACTACAAAATTGCAGCAACGCCAGCAGTTCAGCCGACAACGGCGCGCTATCCGCCAACACCTGAGACACAGGCTTAATCCGTTCAGGTGCCAGTGTCGAGGTATCCCCGCACGCCATCACCACGCCGACGAGTTGCCGAGAACCAAAAGGCACCACCACCCGTTGCCCGACGGCGACCTCACCCGCTACGCTGTAATCAAACAGCCTAGCCAGCGGAACATCGAGGGCAACGTGGAGGATGGACATGGTGAACGACGGCATAAAAGTGAGATTATCGCAGCAAACGCACAAAGTCGCGCAATCAACAAAAACACCCGCTAAGTGGTTGCGTACAAATAATTGGGTATTGAGTTGTTAGTCGCTAGTCGTTAGTTTTTAGTTGGCGGATTGAAAGGTTTTTATCATCTGTTTGAATATATTGTGAAAAATATAGCATCAAGCAGATTCACCGCATTAACTAGCGACTAATAACTAACGACTAACAGCTTAAAATACCCGAAAATTTAGGCGCGGGTGCTTATATTCCTGCATGGTAGCAGGGAGCTTCCAGCTCCCGTATTGCATACGGGCTACGGATGGTTATATCTCTAAAAATGTTAAAAAGCGGCAGCGTGGATAAATTGCGTACATCCAACTGAATATATTGCAAAAAATACCCAATACGCTGCATTTACCCTTCGTTATGTGTGGTAAAAAAACAACATATATGTGAAAGTTTTGTTAAAAAGTCATGACGTAGCTTGCTTGCCGCCGCGCTATCTGGATAATCGCTTGCTAATTCTCCACGGGGAATTGTTTGAAATCTGACAACAACCGTTGTTATCTGATTAACTGATATTTTAAGGAATAAATATGCAAAAGAAAATTATCGCTTTGGCTGTTGCCTCTGCTCTGGTCGCACCTGCTGCGTTTGCTGACACCAGCAACGTTAATGTTTACGGCGTAGCTAACGTGTCTTATGACATGGTAACGACTAAATTCAACAATGCGGCTGGCGTGGCTGGCGGCACTAGCACAGGCAAAGTTTCTAGCAATACTTCCCGTATTGGTTTGAAAGGTTCTGAAGATTTGGGCGATGGTCTGTCCGCTATTTGGCAAGTGGAATCGTTGATTAACATCGACAATGCTGGCAATACAACTGCAGGTGGTGCTGGTGCTACTGTTTCTGGTAACGTTTTAGGTGGTCGCAACACTTTTGCAGGCTTGTCCAGCGCAAACATGGGTACGGTGATCATGGGTCGCCATGACACCCCTTACAATATCTCTACCCGCAAACTGGATGTATTTGGTGATGGTATCGCCGATAACCGTTCTTTGATGGGCGGCACAGCTGGCAAAAACGTAGCAGGAAGTTTTGATGGTCGTCAACCTGACGTAATCGCTTACATCAGCCCAGCTATCTCTGGTTTCACAGGCGCAATTGCCTACCTGAACTTAGCTGAAGATGCTAACGTAACCACTCGATCCAAAGCAAGTGCTTGGTCTTTGGCGGGTATGTATAGCATGGACGCATTCTACGGTTCTTTGGCTTACGAAGTACACGATATTGGCGCAGGTACATTGTCTCCTTCTATCGCACCAGTGGTTACAGCACTTGTTCCAGGCGCAATTGCATTGACAACAGCGGCAAAAGAATCCTCTGTTAAATTTGGTTTTGGCTACACACAAGACGCGATTGCAGTGGGCTTCGCTTACGAAAAAACCAGCGACAATTTGAATGCTGGTGCAAACTTGCTGGGTCACAGTGCTTACTACTTGTCGGGTAAATACAGCTTTGGTAACGACGCGGTTAAAGCGGCTTACACCAAAGTAGGTTCTGGTGCAGCGGTTAACACAGGTGCGAGCCAATTCTCCTTGGGTTATGACCATAGCCTGAGCAAACGCACGACAGTTTATGCTTTGTACACAGCATTGAAGAGTGATTCGGCTGCTAACTTCGGTTTGTCCGCGAACGGTACAGGTGGTGCAAACACAGCAATTGGCTTGGGCAATGCTCCTTCCGCAATGTCTTTCGGCATGAAACACACTTTCTAATCTAACGTAGGTCGGGATTCAGCACTACAGTCGTCAAAAACCCTGTCGGGTCGAAACCGACCTACACCAGATGAAAATTAAAAACGGGACGCTCACGCGTCCCGTTTTTTTATGGGATTGATTATAATTCCCCAGTAGGGTGCGCCGTGCGCACCGTTCATTTCGTGCCGCGTGCTCACGGCGCACCCTACAAAATGCCGTAGGTGCGAATTCATTCGCACGCTTTATTGCTTTTTCCCATCACCTCAAAAACGTGCGAATAAATTCGCACCCACGGTTATGTTTTGGATTTTTGGAGATGCCCTATAATGCCCATTCTTTTTAAGGAACGAACACCATGCCAACCATCAGTATGTTTTATGGCATCATCATTCAGATGTTTTGGGATGAACATGCCCCGCCGCACTTTCATGCGAGTTACGCTGAATACAAAGCAGTGATTGAAATCAAGACCTTGAAAATCATTGAGGGCGAATTGCCCCGACGGGCTGCACAGTTGGTGCTGGATTGGGCGGAGCTGCATCAAGCTGAATTATTGGCTGACTGGGATTTGTGCCAAGATAATCGCCATCCCGATGCGATTGCCCCTTTAAAGTGAGTTCACCATGTATTGGGATGTTTTAAAAGTGCGCCCTGTTGCGCCAAGAACGTTGGAAATTGTTTTCGCTGACGGGCTGACAGGCACGATATTGATTGACATTTCTTTTTGTACAGGTGTGTTCGAGGTGTTGCAAGATGACCATCGGGTGAGTTTGGCATATATCGAAAATGGCGTGGTTTCTTGGCAGGGCGGACTTGATCTTGCGCCTGACACCATGTACCGAGAAATCAAAAAAAGTGCCGATCATCATTATGTGGTTAGGGCGAGATTTAAGGCGTTATCTCATGGATGATTTAAAATTTGAACCTGTCGCACATGACCATCTGGTTTTTCTGGAAAAAGCGCGACAACGCAAAGGCTTTCAAGCTGCCTACGACGCGCTGGAAATTGAATACGCGCTGGCGAATGAAATGTTAACCGCACGCACGCGTGCAGGATTAACGCAACATGCCGTCGCTGATCGCATGGGGACAACCAAAAGTGCGATTTCTCGATTGGAATCCGCAGGCAAACACGCCCCCTCGTTGGCATCATTGAAAAAATACGCCGCCGCAGTGGGGTGTAAGTTGGAGGTGAAATTTGTGCCTGCGTAGGAATCCGCATTGACCCGTTGAAATAAGGAGAAAATCATGCTGCTTGATGTGATTCGCGTGCAGGTGTGCCCCCAATTTGTGTTGTTGCTTGAATTTGAAAATGGTGGGTTGCCTTCGGTAAATCCGCCTTGCAGGTTAATTTTTAAAAAGGAAAAGCCATGAATCTTTCTATCCCAATCAATTTTGCGCAACTCAAAACCGTCATTGCCCAATGTGATTTAAATGAGAAACTGGAACTATTCGGGCTGTTGGAAAAAGACACCTTTCCTGTGCGATTCAAGCAATTTCTCAGCCAAGTCAAAAGTGATGCGCTGAGTTTGGAAGAAATCACGGCTGAAGTCGAGGCGGTCAGGCGTATCAAATTAAAATCACTAATCAAAAAATGCGCCAGTCACACATCTGAACCGTGCTGACTTATTTAGGGAGGTGCTGATTAAATCCGTTCGCCCTGAGCCGTGAGCTCGTCGAATGGTCGAAGGGTGAAAGATTTTAATCTATTGATTTCATAAATCTTCCATTCATGGTTCTACCGTTCGACAAGCTCACGGTTCACCACGAACGGAAGATTTAATCAGCGTTTCCTTAGGTCTTTTCGTTAAATCACTTTAGAATAATTCGAGGTCTTTTGGCGAGTGCGCAGATAGTGATCGAATATCATGCAGATATTGCGGATCAACATCCTGCCTTTAGGCGTAACGGTGATGTTATCCGCAGTGAGCACTAACAGTCCTTCAAGCTCGTACTCGTGCAATTCGGTCATTTCGGTCGCAAAGTAGCTGTCAAAATCAATGTTGAACTCGGCGTTTAAGCGCGCTTTGGTCAGCTCAAAGTGACACATTAAGTCTTGAATAATCTCGCGACGCACTTGATCGTCGTCATTCAATTCCATGCCACGCATAATCGGTAACTGGTCGTTGTCCAATGCACCATAGTATTTTTCCAAGTCGCGGAAATTTTGACTGTAGGTTGAACCCACTTTGCCAATCGCGCTCACGCCCAACGCGATTAAATCGCAATCAGAGTGGGTGGAATAGCCTTGGAAGTTGCGATGCAAGCGACCTTGACGTTGTGCTATTGCCAGCTCATCTTCAGGCTTGGCAAAGTGATCCATACCGATATACACATAACCCGCATCGGTGAGTTTCTTCACTGCCATGCCAAGGATATCCAGTTTGACTTGCGGCGCAGGCAAGTCTTCCTCATGGATGCGGCGTTGCGGCATAAACAAGGTGGGCATGTGGGCGTAGTTATAAATCGACAACCGATCTGGATTGGCAGCAATGACGCGATCTAGCGTCGTGCCAAAGCCCTCTAGCGTTTGTTTAGGCAAGCCGTAAATCAAGTCTATGCTAACCGATTTAAAGCCATTGGCGCGTGCGGCATGGATAATGCCGAGAGTTTCTTCCTCGCTTTGGATACGATTGACGGCACGTTGCACCTCATCATCAAAATCCTGCACGCCGATACTTATGCGATTGAACCCCGCCGAACCTAACAAGGCGATGGTTTCATCGGTCACTTTGCGGGGATCAATTTCGATGGAATACTCACCATCTTCCACCAACGTGAAGTGTTCCCGTATGCCCGCCATCACCGCACGGATTTCGTCATCGCTCAAGAAAGTGGGTGTGCCGCCACCAAAATGTAGTTGTTCAATAACTTGCCCCTTGCCTAGCATTTCTGCTTGCATCGCCATTTCTTTTAGTAAATAACGAACATATTCTGCGGACTTGCTGCGATCTTTGGTGATGACTTTGTTACACGCGCAATAAAAACACAGCGTATTACAAAAAGGAATGTGGATATACAAAGACAGCGGACGGGCGACACCCCCATCTGTTTCACGCTTGGCAACCCATTGTTGATAACTTTCCGCATTAAACGCATCCGTAAAACGATCTGCCGTGGGATAGGAAGTATAACGAGGCCCATTTTTGTCTAGCCGACGAATCAGTTCTAAATCCAATTCTAATTGCGTGTTAATTGCCATGAGATCAACTGCCCAAATTTAATGAATACCCGAACTATACCAGCTCTATGCTATGCGGCAAATTCCAAACCGCGCGATAACTTCCATTTTGGATTATTTTATCGGCAAAATTTTCAAAATTCCTTTAAGCTACGCGGCTTTTCCGATTTCTAGCCAGTTGACTCACCCACATAAGGTGTTGCACGGCACAGTTTCTGCAAAGTCAGAATTGAGTACATTTACAATAGAGGAGTTACGATGGAACAGTTTTCGATTACCCCAGCTGAATCATTGCTGGCTAAATGGACCCACGAGATATTTCTAATCAATCTCGTTTTCAACCATATTTTTGTGTTTTGCGTCACGATATTGATGTCCAAGGCTTACCCTTATGGCCTGGCTATTGTGCCTATCGCCTCTTTTGCGATCATTGCTTATATCGAAATTAAAGCGAGATCTATTGCTAAAAGCTCTGAATCTATCTTCGTTAAGGCTCATTGGAGAATTGGTCAGCGACGCAACCGCATCTTTTTAGGCTTACTTTCCTTCACCTGTT
>FZPZ01000212.1_pt1 | contig 10304 bp, 3 predicted proteins | sample 1534811 | NCBI WGS metagenome assembly FZPZ01 (sample SAMEA104161953, study PRJEB21768) | metagenome | biome: subterrestrial habitat; feature: phreatic zone; material: underground water | place: France | collected 2016-06-01 | depth 60 m | reverse complement strand
ACCAGTATCGACTACACCGCCCGATTGTGGCCAATGTTTCACGCCGTCATGACGGGCGCGCTGGATGAAATGTCCGTGCAACTCGGCGACATGGCGGCTCAGATCATGAAAACCATTGAACAGCATGTACAAAACTTTTTTGTGCAAGCCCTACAACTTGATGCCCGAACGCTAAGGCTAGAAGCCATATAAATCAAGCCTCGCAGGGGAGTTTGCGAGGTAAAATGAACTCAGAAATGTTAGTTTGTTACCATATCCCTCAACTTCACACAAACACCAACGAGTCCTTCTAGAATATCAAGGCCGTAGGGCACATAAGCAAAGTCGCCTTGGTTATCAACATAAGCTCTCGCACAATACGAATCAAAAATAGCAATCGAAGAAAGCTGCTCTGGAGCTGCTTTTCCAGATACCCATTCGACATCTTGAGCTGTACCATCCACGATAATTTCAAAGGCAGCTTGTGGAACCCCCGCCTTACCTAGCTCCATGTGAGCATTGGGGTGTATGGGTTCACGTTGGTCGCGGGCGCGACATGCCTTCTTGAAGACCCTTGAATAACCAGACTTGCCAGAGCCATTTTCACCATAGATAACACTAAGGCCAGTTTGATTGATCGGTAGTCGTTGCCCTTCAGCTAAGGCATTTACGTTGCGAAGATTCTTAATTGCGGTGAGTTGAACTAGCCGATCAGGGGTTTGTGGGGCTGCCATTTGATCGTCAGCGAGCTTGATTGGGGTTCGGCCATTTAGGTCAGGAATTCCATGTGAAGACTTGAGCAGGGCATACAGATCGTCAATATCCTGAGACGTAAGCTCTGGCCTCGCATAGAGCCTAGCAATAGCGTCTTGTTGCCACGCAGGGAGTCCATGAGACCACTTCATAATTTCTTGCAGGATTGTCACTTGTTTCCCCCTAGCACTGTGATTAAGAATCTTGATATATAACCAATTTTTTGATGATGGTCGTATTTGTAATGAGTGCACAACTTTACCAGAATTGTTGAGGAATAGCGGCTGTACTGTATTGAATGTTTCAGCTAGGCTCAATGTCCAGGGATTTTTGAAAAAGCCAAGTTTTGTCGCTCTGCGTAGCGGACAAAATCCAATTCGGACTCGCTACGCGAGGCTTTATATGGAACTGGATTCCGACCTTCGTCGGAATGACGAGGGGTGACGCGTCGGAATGATGGGCGAGGGGAATTGAGGTGTTTGTGTATTTGACCTGCATTTCTCGCCATGCTATTTGGGTAACGACCTAAATTCGCGTACACTCCTTGCCCTTCCTTATTGTCCCGACCTACACGACCAGCATGGAATACATCAAAATTCGCGGTGCGCGCACACATAATCTGAAAAACATCAGTTTGGATTTACCTCGTCATCAATTGGTGGTGATTACGGGCTTGTCGGGGTCGGGGAAGTCTTCCTTGGCATTCGACACGCTGTATGCGGAAGGGCAGCGGCGGTATGTGGAATCGTTGTCGGCGTATGCGCGGCAATTTTTGCAGTTGATGGAAAAACCCGATGTGGATTTGATTGAGGGTTTATCGCCCGCCATCGCCATTGAGCAAAAAGCCACCTCGCATAATCCGCGTTCCACGGTCGGCACGATTACTGAAATACATGATTATTTGCGGCTTTTGTTTGCACGGGCGGGTGATCCGTTTTGTCCGCAGCATAATTTGTTGTTGCAAGCGCAAAGCGTGGGGCAGATGGTGGATCATGTTTTAGCCTTGCCTGAAGGCACGAAGGTGATGATTTTGTCGCCGCTGGTGGTGGCGCGCAAAGGCGAACAACTGGATTTATTCGACGAATTGCGGGCGCAAGGGTTTACGCGGCTGCGCATAGACGATGAAGTGTATGAAATCGACGCGTTGCCTGCGTTGCAAAAAACCAAAAAACACACGGTGGAAATTGTGGTGGATAGGCTGAAAGTCCATCCTGACAATAAACAACGCCTTGCCGAATCGTTTGAAACCGCGTTGCGTCATGCCGAGGGGCGGGCGGTGGCGGTGGAAATGGATAGCAACACTACGCATTTGTTTTCGGCAAAATTTGCCTGCCCCATCTGTCATTATTCCTTGCCTGAATTAGAGCCTCGCTTATTTTCCTTTAATAATCCGATGGGTGCGTGTCCTAAGTGCGATGGCTTGGGCAATATTAACTTTTTTGATCCCAAGCGCGTGGTGGCATTTCCGTCGCTGTCGTTGAGTTCGGGCGCGATTAAAGGTTGGGACAGGCGCAATCAGTTTTATCACCAATTGCTCGCCAGCTTGGCGAAACATTACGCCTTTGATTTGGAGCAATCGTTTGAAAGCCTGCCTGAGCCGATTCAGCAGGTGATTTTGTACGGCAGCGGCAAGGAAGAAGTCGCGTTTCAATACGTCAATGAGCGCGGCAAAGCGATTTTGCGCGAACACGCCTTTGAAGGCATTGTGCATAACTTTGAGCGTCGTTATAAAGAAACCGATTCGCCTACGGTGCGTGAGGAATTGGCGAAGTATTTGAATGGCTGTGTGTGTCCAGAGTGCAACGGTTCACGGCTGCGATTGGCGGCGCGGAATGTGCGCATTTCGGATAAAAATCTACATGAAATCAGCGCATTGCCTTTGCGACTCACTTTGGCGTTTTTCAAGCAATTGACTTTGCAAGGTAGCAAAGCGGCGATTGCTGAGCGCATCGTGCATGAAATTATCAGTCGGCTGACCTTCTTGAATAACGTCGGGTTGGATTATTTGTCGTTGGAACGCTCTGCTGATACGTTGTCGGGTGGCGAGGCGCAGCGGATTCGGCTGGCTTCACAAATTGGTTCGGGCTTAACGGGGGTGATGTATGTGTTGGATGAGCCGTCGATTGGGCTGCATCAACGCGATAACGACCGCTTGTTGGACACGCTGAAAATGCTGCGCGACATGGGCAACAGCGTGATTGTGGTGGAACACGATGAAGACGCGATTCGCCATGCGGATTATGTGGTGGATATGGGGCCAGGTGCGGGCGAACATGGCGGTTTGATTGTGGCGCAAGGTACGCCTGCCGATATTTGCGCCAATGAGAATTCGCTGACGGGTGATTATTTGATGGGGCGGCGCAGCATTGCGATGCCTGAAACCATCCATGCCATTAACCCTGAGCGCATGCTGAAAATTGTCGGGGCGACGGGCAATAACCTGAAAGAAGTGACCCTGAATTTGCCTGTGGGCTTGTTGGTGTGTGTGACGGGCGTATCGGGTTCGGGTAAATCCACCCTGATTAACGACACCCTTTATCCAGCTGTTTCACAACATCTTTATGCCAGTCATACTGAACCTGCCCCGCATGTGTCGATAGAGGGTTTGGCATTTTTCGATAAAGTCATTAACGTCGATCAAAGCCCGATTGGGCGCACGCCGCGCTCGAATCCCGCGACTTATACAGGCTTATTTACGCCCATCCGTGAGCTGTTCGCGGGGGTACCCACTGCGCGTGAACGCGGTTATGGACCAGGGCGTTTTTCGTTTAACGTCAAAGGCGGACGCTGTGAATCGTGCCAAGGCGATGGCGTGATTAAGGTCGAAATGCACTTTTTGCCCGATGTGTATGTGCCGTGCGATGTGTGTCACGGTCATCGCTACAACCGCGAAACGCTGGAAGTGCAGTACAAAGGCAAAAACATCCACCAGATTTTGCAGATGACCGTGGAGCAGGCTTTTGAGTTTTTCAATGCCGTGCCGATTATTGCGCGTAAATTGCAAACCTTGCTGGACGTGGGTCTGGGTTATATCACCTTGGGGCAATCTGCCACGACCTTGTCGGGCGGCGAAGCGCAGCGCGTGAAGTTGTCGTTGGAACTCTCCAAACGTGATACGGGACGCACGCTGTATATTCTGGATGAACCGACCACGGGGCTGCATTTCCATGATATTGCCTTGTTGTTGAAAGTGATCCACAAGCTACGCGACCAAGGGAATACCGTGGTGGTGATTGAGCACAATCTGGATGTGATTAAAACCGCAGATTGGGTGATTGATTTAGGCCCTGAAGGCGGCGATGGGGGAGGGCGGATTATTGCTGAAGGTACGCCAAGAGAGATCGCTGTGCATCCAGAGAGCGTGACGGGGCGATATTTGCAGCCTTTATTGGACAAAAAATAGGCGATTTTGGACGCGGGATGTAAAAAAACTAAATAGATAAGTTTTTGATAAATTGATAAAAAACCGATAAATTAGTTAACCATCCCGCGATAATTGCCTGTCTGTCGTTGCCCCTAGCCTTGAGACAAGGTAGAATTCCCGCCCTTTCGCTTTTTGTTTTTGATGACGTAGCGGCTTTTGTCGCTATTTTTTTGCTTGAATGTTTTGATTTGAGGAACGCCGTGAGCAACTCTTCTTTGCCGATGCAGCAAGGCTTGTACGATCCGCGCCAAGAGCGCGATGCCTGTGGAGTGGGTTTTGTCGCCCATATTAAGGGACAAAAAAGCCATATTATGGTGAGCCAAGGTTTGAAAATCTTGGAAAATTTGACGCATCGCGGCGCGGTGGGGGCTGACCCACTGGCGGGCGATGGCGCGGGGATTTTGTTGCAAGTGCCAGACGCGTTTTTGCGTGCCAAATGTGCCGCCTTGGGCGTGACCTTGCCCGCTGCGGGCAACTATGGCGTGGGCATGGTGTTCTTGCCGCGTGATGCGGCTGGACGTGCCGCGTGCGAACAAATCCTGGCGGACAAAATTGCTGCCGAAGGTCAAACCCTGTTGGGTTGGCGCGATGTGCCCGTCGATAGTTCGATTTTGGGCGAAAGCGTGAAACCTGTTGAACCTTGCGTGCGTCAAGTGTTCATCGGTCGGAGTGCTGCTTGCGCGGATGCAAATGCCTTTGAACGCAAACTGTTTGTGATTCGCAAAACATCGGAACACGCGGTGCGTGGGCTGAATGGCGCGGGCAAAGGTTTCTATATGCCGTCGATGTCGGCGCGCACCATTGTGTATAAAGGCATGTTGCTGGCGGATCAAGTGGGCAAATACTACTTTGATTTGCAAGACGAAACTGTCATCAGCGCGTTGGCGTTGGTGCATCAACGTTTCTCGACCAATACTTTCCCGACTTGGGATTTGGCGCATCCGTTCCGCATGATTGCGCACAACGGTGAAATCAACACCGTGCGCGGCAACGTGAATTGGATGACCGCACGTCATGCGGCGATGTCGTCTGAGTTGTTGGGCGAAGATTTAGAAAAACTTTGGCCGCTGATTGCTGAAGGTCAATCCGATTCCGCGTGTTTTGATAACGCACTGGAATTGTTGGTCGCGGGCGGTTACTCCCTGCCACACGCCATGATGTTGTTGATTCCTGAAGCATGGGCGGGCAATCCCTTGATGGACGCGGAGCGCAGCGCGTTCTACGAATACCATGCCGCCTTGATGGAACCTTGGGATGGCCCCGCTGCCGTGGCGTTTACCGATGGGCGCATGATTGGTGCGACCTTGGATCGGAATGGCTTGCGTCCTGCGCGCTATTTGATTACCGATGACGACATGGTGTTGATGGCTTCGGAAATGGGTGTGTTGGATATTCCGCAAGAAAAAATCGTCAAAAAATGGCGGTTGCAACCAGGCAAAATGTTCCTGATTGACATGGAAGCGGGTCGTATCGTGGATGATACCGAGCTGAAAAATCAATTGGCGACGGCAAAACCTTACCGTGAATGGATTGAAAAAACACGCTTCTTCTTGGCGGACATGGCAGACGGTCAAACCGCCTTGCCTGAATTAAACGCGTCCTTGTTGGATACCCAACAAGCGTTTGGTTATTCGCAAGAAGATTTGAAGTTTATCTTAGCCCCCATGGTCGCTGCTGGTGAAGAACCCACGGGTTCGATGGGCGTAGATGCGGCATTGCCCGTGTTGTCCAACAAAAACCGTTCGTTCTACGATTATTTCCAGCAATTGTTTGCGCAAGTGACCAATCCGCCGATTGATCCCATCCGCGAAGAAATCGTCATGTCGCTGACTTCCTTCATTGGGCCTAAACCCAATTTGTTGGGCATCAACGAAACCAATCCTGCGTTGCGCTTGGAAGTGCATCAGCCCGTGTTGTCGAACGAAGGCATGGCAAAACTGATGGACATTGATCGCTTGACCGCAGGGCAATATCGCTCCCGCGTGTTGGACATCACTTACCCAGCCGTCAACGGCGCGGCAGGATGCGAAGCCGCAGTATTGGCATTGTGTGCCGCAGCAGATCAAGCCGTTGCCGAAGGGGTCAATGTGCTGATTTTGTCTGACCGCACCCTGTCCTCAACCCGCGTTGCCATTCCCGCGCTGATCGCTTGTTCCAAAGTGCATTTGCACTTGGTGCGCGCAGGTTCGCGTACCAGCACAGGCTTGGTGGTGGATACAGGTTCGGCGCGTGAAGTGCATCACTTCGCGTTGTTGGCAGGTTATGGCGCGGAAGCGGTTTGCCCTTGGTTGGCATACCAAACCATCGCGTCTTTGAAATTGCCCGCCAATGTCGATGTGAAAGAAGCGAAAAAACGCTTTATCAAAGCCATCGGCAAAGGCTTGATGAAAGTCATGTCCAAAATGGGCATTTCGACCTATCAATCCTATTGCGGCGCACAAATTTTTGAAGCGATTGGCTTGAATGCCTCGTTTGTGGCGAGTTATTTCACAGGCACAGCGACGCAAATTGAAGGAATTGGACTGGCGGAAGTGGCGGAAGAAACCGTGCGCACCCATCGCAATGCCTTTGGTGCCGACCCTGTGTTGGCAAACGCGCTGGAAGCGGGCGGCGAATACGCCTACCGCGTGCGCGGCGAAGAGCACATGTGGACACCCGATACCATTGCGAAATTGCAAAATGCCACGCGCACCAACAATTTTGCGACCTACAAAGAGTATGCCAAGCTGATTAACGAACAAAGCCAAAAGCTGAAAACGCTGCGGGGTTTGTTTGAAATTGGTTCAGTCGGCGCGGCAGTGCCTTTGGCGGAAGTGGAATCCGCGAAAGAAATCGTCAAACGCTTTGTAACGGGCGCGATGTCGCTGGGGTCAATCTCGACCGAGGCGCACACCACCTTAGCCATTGCGATGAACCGCCTCGGCGGGCGTTCCAACACAGGCGAAGGCGGCGAAGATGCCGCACGTTTCGGCGTGTTCAAAGGCGGCGAAATGCTGTCCGACATCATCGGCAAGAGCCGTATCGAAACCGACCGCATGATGTTGGCGGGCGACTCGCTGCGTTCCAGCATCAAACAAGTGGCTTCGGGACGTTTTGGCGTGACCGCTGAATACTTGTCCAATGCCGACCAGATTCAGATCAAAATGGCGCAAGGCGCGAAACCAGGCGAAGGCGGTCAATTACCTGGCGGCAAAGTGTCGGAATACATCGCGAAATTGCGTTTCTCCGTCCCTGGCGTGGGTTTGATTTCGCCGCCTCCGCATCACGATATTTATTCCATCGAAGATTTGGCGCAGCTCATTCACGATCTGAAAAATGCCAATCCTTCCGCGTCGATTTCGGTCAAATTGGTGTCCGAAGTAGGTGTCGGCACGGTGGCTGCGGGTGTATCGAAAGCCAAAGCCGATCACATTGTGGTGTCGGGTTTTGACGGCGGCACAGGCGCATCGCCCGTGTCCTCGATTAAACATGCAGGTACACCGTGGGAACTCGGTTTGGCAGAAGCGCAACAAACTTTGGTGTTGAACCAATTGCGCGGTCGTATTGCCTTGCAAGTCGATGGTCAATTGAAAACAGGCCGCGACGTGCTGATTGGCGCGTTGTTGGGCGCGGACGAATTTGGTTTCGCCACCGCACCGTTGGTGGTGGAAGGTTGCGTGATGATGCGTAAATGCCATCTCAATACTTGCCCCGTCGGTGTCGCGACCCAAGACCCTGTGTTGCGTCAAAAATTCACAGGTCAACCTGAACACGTCGTCAATTATTTCTTCTTCGTTGCTGAAGAAGTACGCGAATTGATGGCTGAAATGGGTATCCGTCGCTTTGATGACTTGATTGGTCGCAGCGATTTGTTGGGCATGAAACACAGCATCGCGCATTGGAAATCGCAAGGTCTGGACTTCTCTAAAGTATTCCACCAACCTGCTGTGCCAGCCAGCGTGGCACGTCGCCATGATGGTGCGCAAGACCACGAACTGGAAAAAGCCTTGGATAACAGCTTGATTGTACAAGCACAAGCGGCGTTGAACAAGCAAGAAAGTGTGACGTTGACCAGCAAAATCACCAACGTCAACCGCACGGTCGGCACGATGTTGTCGCACGAAGTGGCAAAACGCTATGGTCAAGCAGGCTTGGCAGAGGACAGCATCAATGTCACCTTCAACGGCACGGCAGGACAAAGCTTCGGCGCGTTCTTGATGAAAGGCGTGTCGTTCAATCTGCGCGGCGAAGGCAACGATTATGTCGGCAAAGGCTTGTGTGGCGGGCGTATCAGTATTTCGCCACCGTCGCATTCCAAACTGATTGCGCACGAAAACATCATCGCGGGCAACACCGTGTTATACGGCGCAACGTCGGGCGCGTGCTACTTGAGCGGCGTGGCGGGCGAACGCTTTGCCGTGCGTAATTCGGGTGCAATCGCGGTGGTAGAAGGCTTGGGCGATCATGGTTGCGAATATATGACAGGCGGCATGGTCATCGTCTTGGGCAAAACAGGGCGCAACTTTGCGGCTGGGATGTCGGGCGGCGTGGCGTACATTTTCGATGAAGATGGCGCATTCGCCTCGCGTTGCAACCCCGCGATGGTCAAACTGGAAGCCGTACCTTTGGCAGACAGCCCCGCACCGTATTTGAATCACTTAAATCTTGCGGACGAAACCGTGTTGCGCACGCAAATTGAGCTGCATTTGCGCTACACCAACAGCCCGCGTGCCAAACAGCTTTTGGATAACTGGGCGGACAGCTTGCCGCGCTTTATCAAAGTCATGCCAACGGAATATCGCCGTGCTTTGCAAGAAATGGCGGCGCAACAGAAGGAGTGTGCATAATGGGAAAACCGACTGGATTTATGGAGTTTCCGCGTCTGAGTGAAGACTATTTGCCCGTCGCGGATCGTCTGAAAAATTACAAGGAATTCGTGCTGCATCTGACCGATGAACAAGCAGGTCAACAAGCCGCACGCTGCATGGATTGCGGCATCCCGTTCTGTACGTCGGGTTGCCCCATCAACAACATCATCCCTGATTGGAATGATTTGGTGTATCGCGGCAACTGGCAAGCAGCGTTGGACGTGTTGCACTCCACCAACAACTTCCCCGAATTTACAGGTCGCGTCTGCCCCGCCCCGTGCGAAGCGGCGTGTACCGTGAATTTGAATGGCGACGCAGTGGGCATCAAATCCATTGAGCACGCGATTATCGACAAGGCTTGGGAAAATGGCTGGGTTGTCCCCCAACCGCCTGCACAAAAAACAGGCAAAAAAGTCGCAGTGGTCGGTGCTGGCCCTGCTGGCATGGCAGCCGCACAACAATTAGCGCGTGCGGGTCACGCCGTCACCTTGTTTGAAAAGAATGATCGCGTCGGCGGTTTGTTGCGCTACGGCATTCCTGATTTCAAATTTGAAAAATCCCACATTGACCGTCGCGTCGCGCAAATGGAAGCCGAAGGTGTCACCGTGCACACGGGCGTGTTTATTGGCAAAGACGCAGATTTTGGCGTAAACAATTTGGCAAAAGACACGATTTCGCCTGAAGCTCTGCACGCAGAATTTGATGCCATCGTGATGTCAGGCGGTTCGGAAGTGCCGCGTGATTTACTGATTCCAGGTCGTCAATTGCGCGGTGTGTATAACGCCATGCAGTTCTTGCCACAACAAAATCGCCAAGTCGCAGGCGACAAATTGCCAGGGCAAATTCGCGCCAACAAAAAACATGTGGTGGTGATTGGCGGCGGCGATACAGGTTCGGATTGCGTCGGCACATCGAATCGTCATGGTGCTGCGTCCATCACGCAATTGGAAGTGATGCCCCGTCCGCCTGAAGCAGAAAACAAACCGTTGGTTTGGCCCAATTGGCCGTTGAAAATGCGCACCTCCAGCTCGCACGACGAAGGGTGTGATCGCGATTGGTCTGTTTCCACCAAAGAATTTATCGGCAATGCGGACGGCGAAGTGACTGCCTTACGCTGCGTGCGGCTAGATTGGAGCAGCGGCAAACCCGTGGAAATCGCAGGCAGTGAATTTGAACTCAAAGCCGATTTAGTGTTATTGGCGATGGGCTTCGTTCACCCTGGCGCAAATGTGTTGTCTGCCTTTGGCGTAGAAAAAGATGCACGCGGCAACGTCGCCGCGAATACTGACAACTACCGCACC
>FZPZ01000031.1_pt1 | contig 10435 bp, 8 predicted proteins | sample 1534811 | NCBI WGS metagenome assembly FZPZ01 (sample SAMEA104161953, study PRJEB21768) | metagenome | biome: subterrestrial habitat; feature: phreatic zone; material: underground water | place: France | collected 2016-06-01 | depth 60 m | reverse complement strand
CTCCCAAAATGAACTGGAGGCACTCAAAACATCCGCCATGAAATTCTTCGGCGGACTTGTGTAGATACCTATGCCTTGAAGGGGAGGGAGTTTGCCGATGATTTGGCTTAAGTAAGTGCCATTCAGGAGTGTTCCCGTATTTATGATGCCAGAAGTGGAATAGACCCACGAATGCCCTACATCACTATCGCGCTCAAAACAACCGCCGTCACTTGCTTGAGTACCGCAATCGGCCGTGCATTGTTGATGTTGCCTGAACCAGTGGGGTCAACCAGCACGGTGGTATTGCCATTGGCAACGGTGGCGAACACATAGTTGCCGATGGTCGTGGCATAGCCTGCGGGGAGCATGGATGACAATATCAGCTTGTCACCCGTTAAGCTATTGAAATCGGTGATGTTGTCCACGCCGTCCGTCATGGCCTTGAATACGAAGCGATCAGCTCCCACCCCTCCCGTGAGCGTGTCATTACCGCCTGCACCTGTCAACGTATCATTACCGACACCGCCCACCAACGTGTCGGCGTTTGCCCCACCGACCAAGGTGAGATTGCTTGAGGCAGCAAGTGCTGATCGCATCGTTTGATGCCGCCCCTGTGCTTGAGCCAGCGACAAGACATCAGAACGTAATTCAAACTCGTCGATGAGTCCCGCAAAGGAAGCCGCCGTGTAGCCGCCTATCGCGGGATTCCACGCTCCCACGGGTTTGCTCATGCCCGTCACCGTCAACGCGCCATCTTGTACCCCATCCAGATAGAGCCTCGCCTGCTGCGTCAGCGAATCATAGCTCAACACCAACTGATGCCAATTAGTGTCCGCGAGGATGCGAGTACCCACCAAAGTGTAGATAGTGCCAGCAGGATTGGTGAAGGTGAACTGAACATGCCCTGTCGCGTTAAGCCCCACGTTCCACGCCTGATTAATGTCGAAGAAACGCCCCGCAGCGGGTACGGCACTGTTCGCTTTGAAATCCAGCGACAGACTAAATTGATTTAGCCCATAAATTTGCGGAACATTGTTGCGGTTCAGCGTGATAACCGATCCTGCGGCGGTGGAATGAAAAGCCGTTCCCGCTGTCAGCACGTTAACCCCTGCGCCCGTTGCATAAGCAGCGGTGGTTATCGGCGTTTCCTGATAGCTGGAAAGATCAGTGACAGCAGTCGTACCGAACGCGAGTTTCAACAATTGTGGGTTGTTGATTTTGATCTTGGCGTAGTTGATATTCGACACGCCACTTGGAAGGGTTACGGTGAGACTCACGGTGTACACGCCATCGGTCGGGTAAACGTGTTGCGCGGTGATACCTGTCGCGGTGCTGCCATCACCAAAATTCCAAGTGAAGGTTGCTTGTCCTGCCGTGAGCAAGCCGCCCCCATGGGCACTCAGGCTGGCATCAAAAGCATAGCGGTTCACATTGCCAGCCACGATAGTTGGTGTGGTGAACAATGCGGTCAGTGCCGCAGGGTTAGATTTAAACGTGGTGATGGCAGCCCCTTGCTTTGCCAACGCAATCGCCCCATTCGGTTTGGCTTGCAGGTCTGCGGTACTGGCGGTGCTGCCGCCTAATCCATCGACAAACAGGTTGCCGATGTAGCTGGCAGCGGCAGTGGGGTCGGTGTTTTGCACCAGCAGGTTATTGGTATTGTTCACCAGCACGGTCGCGTAGGAAGGAACAACGGCTCGGGTGATATTGTTCCTGATGATCACATTGGTTGAGAAGCCGTTTAACACCGTCAAGGGATTGGTGACACCCCCATCCACATTGATCTGCGGGGTACCCAACGTCTGAACATTGGTATTGCCCACATTGGCATCCATGTTGGGTAGCACCGTGTTGTTTTGAATGGTCAGTCCCGTCGTCGGTCCCACCGTGATGCCGTGTCCGTCGTGGTTATGCACCAGATTATTTTCGATCAGGATATTCTGGTAATTCCAAGTGGCGTTTTGCGCGCCCGTGTCCACCGCTTCGTTGCGCAAGAAAATCCCCTGCGACTGGTCGCCCGCACCATTGCTAAAAACATTGCCGCGTATCGTGATGTTGGTTGATACGCGCGCCGTCCCCACTGACATTAGCTGAACCATATCGCGGTGATCAAGACTGGCGGGCGCTGCCAGATGGTCATGAAAGTAATTGTTCTCAATCAACATATCCACCACGCCCGCCATATCCAGCATATCGGTGCGGATGGTGTGTGTCTCATTGCCGCGCACCGTCACCCGATCACTATCGACGATCACCATGCCGTTTCTGAATTGAGAGGTAAGATTATTTTCCACTAAAACATCCTGCGAGGTGGAGACCGTAAAACCGCGCCCCGCGCCGCTGCCGACAAAGCCAGAAGGAACGGTGCCGGGCGGTACCACCAACGTGACCGCATCGCCTGCTTTGACCAGTGACCCCGTAAGCACGCTATTGCGTACTGAAATTTTACTGGCTTTGAAAATATAGACAGCGGGAAGATCAATACTGGTATCGGTTGGCAGCAGCGGGCTGTTCACCGTCACCGAATCTACCACCAAATTGGACACGCCATTTTTGAACGTGAGCGAAGAAAAAGTCGCATAGCTCACACTGCTGGTCGTGACCGCCGATTTGATCGTGACAGGGGTGGTATAGCGATAGGCTACGCCATTTAGGCTCAGTGCGCCGTAATGACCTGTTGCGCACAAGATCAGCTCACCGCCTTTAGCGGTTGCCAATGCGGCCAATAGTTGCGTAGCGTTGCTAACCGATATGGTCACTGTTGGCGTGGGCGGGGTGACCGTGGGAGTAGCACCTGGTGTGGGGGTTGGTGTGATTGGTACGACTGACGTGGCTGGTGTAGCTGGTGTAGTTGCTGCGGTAGGAGTAGCGGTAGGAGTAGCGGTAGGAGTAGCGGTAGCGGTAAGTGTAGCGGTGGGACTGACCACAGGAATCACACTCATGGGCGGAATCCCCCCACCCGCTTGCCCTCCACCACCACCTCCGCATCCAACCATAAACAGACTGGCGAGCAGCCCCCATGTGAGACCTGTTTTATTTGTTTTGGCAAAAGTCAATTTCATCGTGCGCTCCCCACAAAGTCGTTAGTCGTTCATTTTTAGTTGATCGTGATCGGGATGAATCATTGCGGCACGCAATAATTATTTTTAAATATATTCATATAGATATGATCGTATTCTTGCGCTATCAACCCAGCACTAACGACTAGAGACTAACTACCTAATTGTTTATATGCAACCCCTGATCCATCTGTCGGATGTGCGAAAATTTATGCGGTTTGAGCACATAAAATCAACAATCCTTGTAAGGACTAAGCATAGTAAATTCAAGCGTACAAGTCAAATTCAAAATTGGATAAGTGCATTGAGCGTTCTTAACGCCTCAGCGGTTTGGGGTGTTGGCATTCAGTTTTACACGATGTTCCCGCCAATTCGGCATAAATTGATCCATCAAGGCTTTAAACCTAGCGTTATGACTGGGTTCGAGCAGATGGGTCATTTCATGCACGACCACATATTCCAAGCAAATCAGCGGGTATTTGGCTAATTCCAAATTCAACCAAATGCGGTGAACACGGGTGTTGCACGTTCCCCATTTGGTTTTCATTTGTTTGATGCGCCATTCGGCAACTTGCACGCCCATGATGGGTTGCCAGTGGGCGATCAATAGAGGAATTTGGGCTTGGAGTTGGGCGCGATACCAGCTAGACAACACGGCAGCGCGTTGATCACGCTCGCTGTGAGGGCGTACTCGTATTTCCAAGTGCTCTTCATGCAGTATGACGCGCGGTGTGCCGACTTCTTCAATCACGTTTAGGCGATAGTCCCGCCCTTGAAAGGGGTGAATTTCGCCTGTCACATATTCCAACGGAGTAGGCGCGACATGTAGCGCAAATTTGTCTTGCTGCCGTCGTATCCAATCCAGTCTCGCCGTGACCACTTGTCGCACTTCTGCTTCGCTCACGCGCAACGGCACGGCAATGCGTACTTTACCCGTGGCGCGATACACCACCAAGCGCAGACTTTTGATGGATTTGCGCACCACTTCCACCATCAACGTGCCTATTTTGAGTTGGCGTGTGCGGATGGTCATGTGGCTTCTAGGGTCAAAATGAGCTTGCCTGTGATGCCGCCTTGTTCCATCAAGCGATGCGCTTCTGCGGCTTTGGCCAACGGGAAGCGATGGCTAATCAATACGCCCAGCTTGCCTTGCTCAACCAGCACGGTGCATTGTTCTAATAGTTGGCGTTGACGCACCCGCTCGTCATGTAAATTGAACACTTGGGGCGTGAGCATCAACTCGTAGCAGAGTGAAAGATTGCGTAAACGGGCGAGTTGCGTGTCGGCGAGGGTCAGTGGGCAAGCCAATAAACTCACGACTTTTCCGCCTATGCGCGTGGCGGCGAAGGAGCGGGTAAACGTTTCGCCGCCCACGGTATCGAACACCACATCCACGCCCATGCCATCTGTCCACGCCAAGGTTTCCGCCACAAAATCCTGCTCACGATAAGCAATCAGCTTTTCTGCGCCTAGGGCTTGCGCCAGTTGTGCCTTGGTCGGCGTGCTGACCGTGACGGCAATTCGCGCGCCTAGGTGATGCGCCAGTTGCAACGCGATATGTCCCACGCCACCAGTGGCCGCATGGATCAACACGGTTTGTCCTGCTTGCAATTGGACGCGATCAACCAGGGCTTCCCATACGGTGAGAAATGCCAAGGGTAGGGCAGCAGCATCCGCCAAGGGGATGCTGCTGGGCGCGGCGGCACAATGATCCTGGTGTAACGTGGTGTATTCGGCATAGCTTCCCGCCTCGTCACCCAACCCACCATTGCAAAAATACACCGCATCACCCACTTTGAAACGTGTGACCTCCGCACCGATTTCAGTCACGATGCCCGCGCCATCACAACCCAAAATCGCAGGTAATTTGTCGGGATGGTAAGCGGGCTGGGTGCGCAATTTGGTATCCAGCGGATTGACTCCCGCCGCATGTAATTTAACGCGCAAATGATGTGGCGACGGCAATTCTGGCGCGGGAATATCGTGCAATTGCAACACATCAGGACTGCCTGCGGCGGTCATTAAGATGGCTTTCATGGAGCAGTCCTACAGTGCATTCAACTTATCCAACAATTCCCGCAGCCGCATGGGGTCATCGGTGCGCAAGATTCTGTGGGTGAGCGGGGCGATGTCGGGCAAGCTGGTGGTGAGTACGCGTTGTTTGATGCTGGGTACTTGCACCGAAGACATGGAGAATTGGCGCAGTCCCATGCCCAGCAGCAAGCGGGCGTAACTCAGTTCACCTGCCATTTCGCCGCACACAGAAATCGGTTTACGGAGTTTGTTCGATGTGCCGATCACGTGCGCGAGTAAATACAATACCGCAGGATGAAGGGGGTCATACAGGTGCGCCACATCTTGGTCGGTGCGGTCAATCGCCAAGGTGTATTGAATTAAATCATTCGTGCCAATGGATAGAAAATCCAGTTTATCCGCGAAGATGCTCAAGGAAATCGCGGCAGCAGGAATTTCGATCATCCCACCGACTTTGACTTCGCGGTTGTAAGGAATCCCTTCGTCATCCAAACTTTGCTTGGTGGCAGCGATAAATTGCAAGGTTTGATTAAGTTCCGATACGCAACTTAACATCGGAATCAAAATTTTGATATTGCCGTAATGGGTGGCGCGTAGCAACGCACGCAGTTGGGTGCGGAATAAGGCGGGTTCGGCCAGGCATAAGCGAATGGCGCGCAAGCCCAGTGCGGGATTGCTGGCAACGCGCTCTTTGCCTTTGAGTGGTTTGTCTGAGCCTAAGTCAAAGGTGCGGATGGTGACAGGTTGTCCTTCCATCCCTTCCGCGACGGCGCGGTAGGCGATAAACTGCTCTTCTTCGCTGGGCAAATTGTTGCGGTTCAGATAGAGAAATTCGCTGCGAAACAGTCCCACGCCTGTTGCGCCATGTTCTTTGGCTTCAACAATGTCTTCAGGGCGTTCGATATTAGCGTGCAGGTCGATAACGGTGCCATCCAGCGTGTTGGCACGGGCGGTGCGCAGGCGTTTAAGTTTTTTGCGGCCCAGTTCCCAGGCGACTTGGCGTAACTTGTATTCCGCCAACATCGCTTTGTCGGGATTGACGATTAACACGCCTTGTTCGCCATCTAAAATCAGCAAGTCGTCTTCGCGCAACAACATGCGCGCATGATGCAAACCCACCACGCAAGGGGTGTTGAGACTGCGTGCGACGATGGCGGTATGCGAGGTCGCACCCCCCACATCGGTGATAAAGGCGGCGTATTGCTGCGGTTTGAATTGAATCAAATCAGCGGGGCTAAGATCATCCGCGACCAAAATGGTGTCCACGTCATGTCGCGCGGGTTGGGGGAGATGACTGGGGTGGCCAGACAAGTGCATCAATAGGCGTTCCGCGACTTGCTTCACATCCAGTTGGCGTTCGCGCAGATACGCGTCTTCAAATTCGTCGAATTGCGCGACCAGTGCTTCCGTTTGGGTTTTCAGTGCCCATTCGGCATTGCAGTGATCCGCAATAATCATTTCGCGCGGCGCAATGCTGAGCAAAGGGTCGTCCAATATCATCTGGTGGAGTTCGATGAATGCGTCAAACTCTGCGGCAGAATGAGAAGGGCGATTACTGCGCAGGCTGGCAAATTCGCGGCGCGCCGATTGCAGCGCGGTGTCAAAACGGGCAACTTCTTCATCCAGAAATTGCTTGGGCAGGACGTAATGCACCACTTCGAGCGAAGTGTGAGAAATCAAATGCGCATAACCAATGGCAATGCCGCTGGAAACCGCGATGCCATGTAAGGTAAAACTCATTCCCCTTCTCCAAAGTAGTCGTTAATCAATGCCAGCAAGGCTTGCATCGCCTGAGCTTCATCTGCGCCATTGGTTTCAATGTTGATGGTCGTGCCTTTGGCGGCGGCTAACATCATCACGCCCATGATGCTTTTGGCATTGATGCGCCGATTGTTGCGTGACAACATCACTTCACATTGAAAGCTGGAAGCCAGTTGCGTTAATTTTGCCGATGCGCGGGCGTGTAAGCCCAGTTTGTTGATGATAAGTGCGTCTTGTTGCAACATTTTTAATCTTCCTGTTCCTGATTTAGGTAAACAATACATTCCCGCGCGCCATCAAATGCCACCTTGGCTAAGCTGGTCAAGGGCAAGGTGGGGCTACACACGACGCGCAAAAGCATCGGAAAGCTTAAGCCTGAAATCCCTGCGACCTGCCCCGCTTGACACAATTTTTGCGCGATATTACTAGGCGTTGCGCCATACATATCGACGAGCATCAACACGCCATCGCCCGTGTCGAGTTGTGCAATGAGCTGCCGCCCTTCCGCTATTTTTTGTTGCGGATCATCCGCCGCTAAAACGGATAATACCTTGAGGTGGTCAGGCGTGTAGCCCAGCACGTGTTGAATACAATCGACAAAACTATTACCTAAGCCATTATGAGTCACTAATAAAATGCCAACCAATTTGTTGCTCCCCTTTTAGTTTGAGAAGGGAGAAGGGTAAAGAGAGAAGGGAGACAACCCCTTATCTCTTCTCCCCGCCCCCTTCTCTATTCTCCAACCGCTTCCCCATCGCCTCGGTCACCTCAATCTTCCCTTGCGCATCCACCAGCATCGCTTCGGGTAAATTCATTTGTTGCGCGGCGGCGCGCCAGCCTGATTTGCCGCTGATAAATAACGGCTTGGAAGCCGCATCGGACAACACCCCCGCGTGTACGCCGTGGGTCAAAATGGTGACCGCTTCTACGCCCTGCATGGGGCGACCTGTGCGCGGGTCGATCAGGTGGCAATAGCGGATATTGTCTAGCATAAAGTAGCGTTGATAATCGCCCGATGTGCCGATGGCCTCGCCGTCTTGCAACGCCAAAGTTGCCAGCGCGCCAGCGGTGCGGGGATGTTGTATGCCCACGCGCCACGGACGGTCGCCGTGTTTGCCCAACGCCATGACATTGCCGCCGATGTTAATCAGCGCGTGTTGTATGCCCAATTGGCGCAAAATCGCCGCCGACCTGTCCAGCGCGTAACCTTTGGCATAACCGCCCAAATCCAATTGCACCGCCCGATTGCGCGACGCTGCGCGATATTGCCCGTCGGGCAAAGCGGTGAGCGTAATGTCGCTCATTTGCGGATTGGCGTTCACCCATTGCGCCAACACTTTTTCGTCGGGTTGCACAGGGATAAATTCATCGGCATGAAATCCCCATAATTTGACCAAGCCACCCACGGTGGGATTAAACAAGCCATTGGATTGTATGGAAATTTGCGTCGCCTCTTGCAACATTGCCGCCAATTCAGGCGTGATGATTTGGCTTTCACCCTTGGCAAAGGCGGCGTTTAAACGGCTTAATTCACTGGGTTGCCACGCGTGCAACATGATGTGCAGCCGTTGCAATTCATGCTGCACTGCCACCATGCCCTGCTGTGCTAACGCTTCCGACACGCCATACACCGTTAAATCCACCCGCGTACCAAACACAAAACTTTGCGATTGATACAACGGTTCTTTACCGCAGGCGGATAAAAATAAAGCGATTAAAACCAACAGCGTAGGTGCGAATTTATTCGCACGCATTGTTAAAAAACGTGCGAATAAATTCGCACCTACATGGGGTGTCATGGATTCTCCGCCGCTTCAATTTCCATCGCGGCTGCCAACAATGCCAGCCGCGCCACCACGCCGTAAGCATAAAAACGGTTCGGCGTATCGTCGGGGGCGCAATCAGGATTGGGCATGGAGCAACAGGCTTCAAACGCCAGCGGCACAAAGTGCATCCCAGCAGCATTCAAATTTTCATCCACCCCGCGCCCTGTGTGGACGCGATAAAAACCGCCCACGACGTAGTGATCCAGCATATACACCACGGGTTCGGCGACCGCTTCGTTGATGTTTTCAAAAGTATAAACGCCCTCTTGAATCAACACGTCCGACACCGCCAGCCCTTCTTTCACCACCGCCATTTTATTGCGCTGTTTGCGGTTCAAACCTTTGATTTCCTCGCCGCTTTTCACGGTCATAATGCCCATGCCATACGTCCCTGCATCGGCTTTGACGATCACAAAGGGATCATGCTTCACGCCATATTCCGCGTACTTCACGCGCATTTTTGCCAACACGCCCTCGACTTGCGCCGCCAAACATTCTTCCCCCACGCGGTCTTGGAAATTGATTTGATCGCAAGTGGCAAAGTAGGGGTTAATCAACCACGGATCAATGCCAATCAATTCCGCAAATTCTGCCGCCACGCGGTCGTAAGCAGCGAAATGTTGCGACTTACGGCGAGCGTGCCAACCGACGGACAGCGGTGGAAATACCCCTTGTTCTAGGTTTTTCAAAATCTCAGGCACACCGCCCGACAAGTCGTTATTCAACAACACCACGCAAGGATCAAAATCCGCCAGTCCTAGGCGATTACCCGTGCGCACTAGCGGTTCTAGGGTCAAGGTTTGTCCATTGGGCAAAGCAATCGGCGTGGCTTCGGTAATCTCAGGCAACAAACTGCCGACCCGTACCCGCATCCCCGCTTGCTTCAAAATCGTCACGATTTGCGCCACGTTTTGCAGATAAAACAAATTGCGGGTGTGATTTTCAGGAATCAGCAAAATGCCGCGTGCTTCAGGACAAATTTTCTGCACCGCGCTTTGCATCGCCTGCACGCACAAGGGCAAAAAATCAGGATTGAGGTTGTTAAATCCCCCTGGGAAAAGATTGGTATCAACAGGGGCGAGCTTGAAGCCGCTATTGCGCAAATCCACCGAGGCATAAAACGGTACGGGCAATTCCAGCCATTTCAGCCGAAACCAATGTTCAATGGTCGGCATCGCCGCTAAAAAACGGCGTTCTAAGTCCAATAAAGGACCTGTTAGGGCGGTCGTAAGGTGGGGAACCATCGTGTGTTGGATCAAGAAATAAATTGGCGACATTCTAACGCATCGCTTATTGTTCGCTGAAAAATCCTTGACCAAAGTTGCATGCTCCGCGCGGATGACTTAACAGCTCGCCCGCTTTAACGTACCATCGCCCCTCTTTGATTGCTTGCTGGACTTATTCACCATGACACACACGCCACACACCCCAGAATTGCTATTGCCCGCTGGCACGTTAGACAAAATGCGCATGGCGTATGCCTTTGGCGCGGATGCCGTTTATGCGGGGCAGCCACGTTATTCTTTGCGCGCGCGCAACAATGAATTTCAATTGGATCAACTGGAAATCGGTATCCAAGAAGCGCACGCCATGGGGAAAAAGCTGTTTGTTGCCAGCAACTTGATGCCGCATAACGCCAAGGTCAAAACTTATATGGCGGACATGGAGCCTGTGATCGCCATGAAACCCGACGCGCTGATTATGGCGGATCCTGGGCTGATCGCCATGGTGCGCGAGCGTTGGCCAGAACAAGAAGTGCATCTTTCCGTGCAG
>FZPZ01000058.1_pt1 | contig 10439 bp, 5 predicted proteins | sample 1534811 | NCBI WGS metagenome assembly FZPZ01 (sample SAMEA104161953, study PRJEB21768) | metagenome | biome: subterrestrial habitat; feature: phreatic zone; material: underground water | place: France | collected 2016-06-01 | depth 60 m | reverse complement strand
TTTTTTTTTAATGATACGGCGACCACCGAGATCTACACTCTTTCCCTACACGACGCTCTTCCGATCTTTTGAATTAATATATTTAGTGACAAAAATGGAAAAATCTCGTATGATTTTAATTTTGTAACATTTTATTTTATGTTTTCAAAACAACAACAACATGTAGAAAAAAATTATTCGATATTTCACTTACAAGCGTTATCGTAACGAAAGTCGAATACGGTGGTTCACTCAAGGTCGGAATTGGCGGCTTCGGGTATTTTTATACAATACCCGAGTCGGCGCCACCACAGATACGAATAGGCGACCAAACTATATCGAATGTCGCCATAAAGAAATGCGATTACAAGGTAAAAAAAAAAAAAACAATCAAACAATCAAACGTTTGCTCAATCGACCGATAACGACAATATAATAGCATATCTCTGTATACATTGAAACATGGTACTCGTACCCTCCCAAAGAAACCGACGGCACAACGTACTACTTGTTCAAAGTAAGATCATTTTTGTTATTGAAAAAAAATCAAACCGAATACAACTTCTTTTAACTTCAATAGGTACCGAACGATAAAACGCTGGTCGGCAAATCGCTCGAGTTTGTTGTCGACAATGAGAGAGTTCGTAACACCGATCACGAATGTGTCGTCGTTGACGAACTCGCTCGCAACACGTCATCAAAGCGACGAAGCGAAACGTCGAAAGTTACTGATCTAGCGACGTGCGTCGGGGCGCGCAAAGTAACGATTTTATTTTATTTCAAACACAAAATTAATAATTATTGATTATAAAACTTAACAACACGTAGACGATCGATAATCTCACGCTTGTGAACGCCGTTGCCGACGAGTTCAGATCGGACCTTGTCGCTGCTGCTGCAACGTGGCGTCGGGCAATGCGCGCGGCGCGAGCGGCGGTGACGAAACGAGCGATCGAATCGTTGAGCACAACAAGTAACAATGTAGAGTTGCTCAAGTCGACGCTCGTAGACATCGCCAAAGCCGCCTTCAAACGAGTCACCAACGAGGTATGACGATGTGAAAAAAAAAGTTTTTAGATTTTTGATTCGCATTTGTTTTCGTTTCTTCGTTTGTAACAATCAATCAAAACAAAACAACGAAATTACTCTTTAGAAATGGTCTCTGATCGAAACGCAGTTCTTAAACGCATTGTTTGCGAACGCACAGTCAAGCCTCGTCCAGGTATATAAAAAAAATCATTCTCTTTTGCAAAAAAAAATGATTTCTGTATAGTTGTTGCGTTTGAATTTTACGCGACATTTGGTCGCCATTTGCGAGGCCGCGATCAATGTTGACGATGGTAAATCGGCAGACGATGTAGTCGCTGCCGCGAAGCAAGCATCGAGTGTCGCCGATGAAATGACTGTCGACAATAATAACGACGACGATGCTGACAACGACGACGATATTGTTGACAATGATAACGACGACGACGATAATGCTGATGCTACTGCTGCTGCTGCTGCTGCTGCTATCGATGTTGATGATGATGACGATGAAAATGATGATGCCGATAGTGTTGTGAAACAACGTCGAAGGCACGCAGCGCTATGTCGATTTGCAACATTTGTTTTCGATCGTGTATCTGTCGACAAAAAACGTAACAGCAAAAACACGTAAAAACAAAAACCAGTGATTTATTAATTAAGAGTTTGTTGTTGAAATAATACTAATAATAATTTATTCATTGTTAGCGTTGACTCAAACGACGTCGACGACGGTGACAATGGTGACGATTCTGATTGCGAGTTGGACACGACGCAAAGCGAAACAACGAAGAGCGATGGGTTCGTTCTTCGTTTCATTCATTCGTTTTATGTGTTTGCCTAAATATTGCATGTACATATCTTCTTTAGCACGATTTTCTCGAGTTTATTTGGAATGACTGGCTTGAAATCGTTGTCTGTTCGCCATCGTCAACTCGCCGTCAACATCGCTAATAAGCTGCAAGATCGCAATGCGCTGGCGACGTTTGTTGGTGGTGAAGCGGCGTTGAATGCGTTGCCGATGGGGAAGTTTAGCTTTCCTGATGCAACTATGTTCGCTGCAGTTAAGACAATAGCGACGATCGACAACAAAATCAATAACATCAATCTTCTGCCGCTGTTGCTCTACACGATGACGAGCAGCGACAACACGATGCGATACAACGCATTTGGCTTGCCCAACATTCGCACCGACACGCATGCTATCGTCACACCAACAATGCTGCAGCATATCTTTCGCGATCGGTTCAAAGGCGTCGACGATCTCGCTGAGGTTTGGCATACAGTGTTTGCTAAGGAACGTGATCGCGTGTTACATTCGAACTGCCGCGGTGCACGACTGATATCTCTGCTATCGGCAACGACGAACGGCGAACGCATCTCGTTCCTATACGCTGATCTCAACTCGTTGAATAAGCCGGCTGCAACTACTGTGCCTGCGTCTCGTGGTCTCGTTAGACTGCCGTTGTTCAATATGCGCTCGTAACTTTGATTTTTTTGATTTTTTGATTTTAGCGAGTGACGAAAATTAACAATTGCAATTCTCGTTTTGTTGATCAAAGGTACAAAGCTTGGTTGCCGTATCATGTGCAGACGCAGTTGGTCGCAGCCGAGGCATCATTGGCAAAGTGTCGAGCAAATCGCAAAATCGTACAATCTTTTTTTTTTTTTTTTTTTTTTTTTTTGAAAATGTTTAATGTGCCTTTTTATGCCATTATTGTTTTTTATTTTCAACCGTTTGTTTTTAAATGCATATAGGATCGAAAATTGTTGAGCGCGCTAGTGGTTCGATTGCGTCGCGCAACATCGCTGGATGTCGGTGCGATTGCAATGTCGCGCGCGTTGAAGATTGGCAAGCGTTATCGTCATACGTCGACGCTATCGCGCGAGAACGACGGCCGATTGAAATGGCGATCGTCACGCAGCTCGGTGCACGCGCACGTGCCTTATAGCCAACGACGTGGCGTCATCGTTCCGATGTTATCGTCGACAATCTCTGCTGCAACGCTGCCGTCTGTCTGCATATGTTCAATCGATCCGGGCGTGCGCAATGACCTCACAATGTCATTCTGCAAGTGCACCATCGGTGGCGACAACAACAACAACAACAACAACAACAATGCACTGCGCATCGATGCGTTTTGTCGATGCGTACGTCGATTCGGCAATGCGACGGTGTCAAGCGATCCAGCATCGTCGCGCAATGTGATCGCCAAGCTCGCCTCATCGTCGTCATCGACGTCAACTACATGGAGTAATAATAGCGCGATATGTGTTTCTGTTTTTTTTTTAAAAAAAAATTATTGATTCGATTTGTTTGTTTGTTTTTTCCTCATCGTTTCATAAGGAGCGACTGGTGGAGTTGGGCCGCCTGATTCCATCGATGACGGCAGCGCCGAAGAGCAGTGTGAGTCGTTCAAGCATTCGCTGAACAATGAGCGGCACAACGCATACTGCGATGCTCGTCGATCGATTGGCGATGAAAACGAATCGACGGCTGTTGGGCAGTGCAAGCGACGTGCGTTGTGTCGTCGTCGTCAACAACAGCAGCTGTGCAATGTCGGCAATACTCTGTACGACGCGGCGGCTGTGCATTCGAAATTTGCTCCAATCGTGCTACTCGGTATACTGCTGCTTTTTGTGTTGTTTGTTTTTGTATTATTTTTTTGGTTCAGTTCTTCTCATCGCGTTGTTGTGATTGTTGTTTTTGTGATGTACCCTAACTGTCGTCTGTGTGTGCTGTCGTCGTAGGAATGGGTGGTGGACTGCACACGACGTTCAAAGTGCAAGGTCAGCATACGCCGGCATCGACGTGGCTGATTGCATGTCGTCTCGCTCGTCGCGGTCATATTGTCGTGTTGCTCGATGAATTCAATACGAGCAAAGTATATAATTCTCTCTCTCTCTCTCTCTCTCTGTATCGAATTTCGAACTGTTTGTGATTTTATTTGATTGATTGTATAATGATTGTATATATTGATTGATTGTTGTGTAGATGTGCCCTGGTTGTGGCGACGAGATGGAACACAAAGAGGTTTTGTTTTGTTTTGTTTTATATAAAAAAATCGTTTTCATATCATCTGTTCGTGCATCAATAGCGTCAATCGATATGCTCGAGCGAAGGATGCAGCATTGCGACAATCAAAGTCGGAGTCGATCGCGACTTCTTGGCGTCGGCGGTCGCGTTTCCGCGCATCTTTTTGGCAAACGCATTCAATCGAACGCGACCGCTCGAATATTGTCCGTTGCAACAGGTATTTGATTTTATTATTGTTTATTGATTTGTTGGTTTCGTTGATGGAATAAATAAATAATGAAAACGCGCGAAACAACAACTATGTAGTCGTCGGCAAACGCGCCGGTCGTCGCTCAGCAATCAAGTGGCAAGGTACGACGATTTCGGATTGATTGTATTATTTTGTTTATCATTCGTAATCGCAAATCAATCGCGTTTGTGCACAGCGCAAAAAGCAGAATCAATCGCTGCCTCGAGCAAAGGTAAAAGATCGATTTTGATTTTTTTTTTTTTACAATCACATTTCTTTCGCAAATTATATATATTTAGATTTCGAAATTGTCAAAGTCATCATCGAAGAACGGTGGCTCCAAGAATACCTAGGCAATAATGGCCTCTCTTACACTGTAAGTGCGTGTGAACTGGTTTTTTTATTATTTGCGTGTGAGTGAACTTTGTCAAAGCGATGTTTAAACGATGATTTTTCGCGTAGGGTAAGCGTTAGCGCACATATTATCTTGCTTGACTATTCTCATCGTATCGTATTTGGTGGATTTCATTCATTTTTTTAAAAATTCCGCACTTGTTTCGATTTTATCGAATAACAGTACTGGTGGTTGTATTTTGATGTTGAATTTGCCGTCGACAGTCGATATTGTTGTTGGTAAGGTGAGCAGCGTCGGCGTGCCGATGATGATATCGTACCGCAGGTCTGGCAACACGATTGCTGACACTTCTATTGTTATTGTATTGGCGACTTTGAGTTTGAAAGTTGTCGTGCCGATCGAGTCTGAGGACATTGTAGATGTTGCGCCGTTGACGGTGACGGTACCACATTCGATTGGCAGGTTCGCCTTGCGTGCGAGCGTCTCGCTAATGGCGTTCACTCCGTTGGCCATCGTGTCGAATGCGATCGTTGCCGGTACGCTGTTCGGGCCGTGGTGAACGACGCCTCTGAGCGTGCACAGTGAGCCGTTGTTCGACGACGATGATGACGAAGACGAAGACAAAATTATTGAAGATATTGTGTACTTCTTAATGTTCTGCTGTTCATTTCGTTGTTTGAGTGTCGACACTGCACGGTAAGTGGCGGCCCATACTTTGATATCGTTGATTGTCGACAGCTGTTGCAGCGCCATCGCTGACGGCACTTTCTGGTTCTGGAGCGCCGAGTGAATCAAGTTACGCAACTCGTTGACGTCGGTGCTGCCGAGTAAGAAGCCGACGGTGAGTAGTTGATTGAGGTAGAGCGTGACTGATGAACGAGGCCCTGGCGGTGCTGCTTTCGTCCACGTCATGTCCGTGCTCGGCACTAGATGTTTGCAAACGATCGCCAGTACCGGCGGCAAGTTGCTCCACTCCGACTTCGACGGTTCGTACTGCGTGCGGTCATTCGGGAGCGTCAAGGTGGTGTAGTAGAGGATAGTGGTGAGGACCGCTTTCGTGTCATCGGCATCGAGTTGCTTCTCGCGCACGGCCGAGTCGAAGTAGTGTGCGAACAGCTCGAATTTTTCCATCGGCATGCCGTAAAGGTCGCGCTCGTCGAGCCCGTGCTGTTTGAAGAAATCGCGCAACGAACGGAGCACTTCGTCCTGTTTCTTCTTGCTGTTCTTCGCCTTGCGTTCAGCAGTCTCGGCTTTGCGCTGTGCTTCGGTGGCTTGGGCGTGCGCGACCATTTGCTCGAGTAACGTAACGGTAACGTTACCGGCTTCGTCGTCGGTCGTGTTCGTCTCGCTCGTCTCGCCGGTCTCGCCGGTCTCGCCGGTCTGTATCGTCGTGTTGTTGTCCTTATTGTTATTGTTATCGTCGTCAATATTATTATTGTTGTTCTCTAGTTGTTTTGTTGCAACTGAAAGAGTGGCAACAGAGGTTTTGAGGATTTCAATCTCAGCACCTTGCGTCTTCACCTTCTCTTCCAACGAGGCGATTTTCTTCTTCAGTTGAGTCAATTCGTTGTTAGGTTTCGACATTATTGGACTTTAATTCGGTTTACTTTAAATGATAATAAAAAAAAATGTGGACAATATGTAAAGTTTATTGAAGGAGATATTCTACAATATGCACTTCACGACGGACGTCGCACGTCTTTGATTTCGTTACGTCGTCGTAATCGTTCGTCTCTTAATTGATTATTGGTTTGTTGAATAGTCATTGATTGTTCGTATCGATGATTCATGATGTTATACATTGGATGTTGATCATTAATGAAGTTGCCCGGCTTGCCATCGACAGATTTGAAGTAGAGAAGATAGCCGGACTCCGCCTTCTTGATACGAGTCGACGGCACAGCATTCTGTGGCAATACAGCGGTGCGGAACTTGCTCGCCTGAGCTTCGCGCGCCTCCTTCTCTTTCATCGCCTTCTCGATCGTCTGTTGACGTATTGCCGCCTCTTTCGCCAAGCGATCTGCTTGCTGTCGCCGTCGAATGGCGTCGGCTGCATCATCGGCGACACGCTGTCGATCGAGACGTTGTAGGTTCTTCTCGACAGCGACGCGATCGGCATCAAGCAGCAATGACGTGTCGCTCGGATCGATGCGCGACGGGTCGGCCACGCGTTCAAGACGGTTGTAGGATACCGGTGTTGGCATGTCGTGCTCATCGGCGAGACGAGTGACAACAGCGCGGCGCTGTAGGTCGTCGAGTGATTTGATCTTGAAGTAGCCGTACTGGCGTTGCTTGTTCTGGATCTTGGTTGGTTGAGTTTTGTCATTGTTGGAGATCATGACGATGTCGTCGACGTGTAGATTGCGCGGCTCGCCGATCTTCTGCTGATACGAGACGTTTCGTTGCTGCATAACGGCGCGACGAAGAGCAGCGGACTCGGCGAGCTCATCAAGACGATCTTTGAGCTGCGCGCTGAACGCAGATACAGAACCGACCGACGGGACGGGCTGTTCGTTGTCGTTCGCGCCAATGCCGAGCTGGTTGGTGATAGCGAGCGATGGCATGCGACCAAAGACGAGGTTGAATGGCGATGTGCCGCGCGAGTACGAGTATTGTCGGTTGAGCGAACGGCTGATTGACGTTATTGTTGTTGGCCAGTTGGTGATGTCGAGACGGTTACGATCGAGAATGAGTTGTTTCACGAACTTGACTCGGTTCTCGGCGATGCCATGCGACTGGTGGTTGTGCGGGCTGTTCTGCTTCAGCACGAACTTCTCCGAGTCGGCCAGCGCCTCCATCGCCTGGCCACCGAGCTCCTTGCCGCCGTCGACAAGCAACATCTTCGGTGCTCCGTACAGATCGCACCATGCCTTCACACAGTGGCTTGCGCTGGCGGCATTCTTGTTGTGCGCCGGATAGAGGTGTACCCAGCCTGTGCTGGTGTCGACGATCAGGTAGAGACCCGTGTAGTTCTCCTTCGATGGTGGTAGTGGAACGTGATCGATGTGGATGATGTCGAAGCGTCGGACGTCGGTTGGTGGTGTGCCGAGTGATGCGTTGACAGGCGTCTCGCGGAACGACTGGCACGTTGGGCACGTGCGGATGAAGGACGCCAGGTCGTTCTGCATGTTCTGCCAGTACGCCGTGCTGCGGAGCAGAAACTGCGAGCGTTTCGCGTCAGCGTGTGCGTCGTTGTGCGCGGCCGCCATGAATCGTGGCCGCTCGCTGCTCGGTACGATGACGACTGTCTTTGTCGGGTCGTGCTCGTCGCGCGCAAGAAGCAGGCCAGACGGTCCGATGCACGGCTTGCATGCATGCACTGCAGGCGACGCCGGTTTACCTTCAGCTGCATCGAAATACGGCTGTAGCTCGGGATCGTTGACCTGCGCCTCGTGAAACTTCTTGATCGCCTCACCGTTTGTCGGGTTGCGTGACGCCGTCTCGTTGGCCAGCGACTCTGCATACGGTCGCGGTATGGTAGTCGGCGACGGCGTAGAAGCTGTCGTTGTCGATGTCGATGACGAAGTCGATGACGACGAAGACGATATCGATGATGACGATATCGATGTCGATGATGACGATGTCGATGTCGATGATGACGATGTCGATGTCGATGATGACGATGGTGAAATCGATGACGACAATATCGACGACGAAGTCGGTGATTGAGCAGACGATGACGACGTCGCGGGCGTTGCAGTTGGTAGTACCGGCTTACCACGCGGTACGACCTCAGGTGGCGTTGGCGGCGGTACGCGTTGCGGTGACGACGGTGCCGATGATGGTGATTCGATTGGCGGTGTCGGTGGTGATGCGCGCACGGCCAGAGAACTCTTGAGACGTAGCACGTGGTGATGTGCCGCTTGAACGTTCGATGATGATGATGATAATGATGATAATGGAAATGATGACGGTACTATATTGTTTGCAATTGTTGGTGGTGATGGTGGTTGTCTCGAACTTGGCACAAAAGCCGGAGTATCTGGTCGCATCGTCGGTGTCGGCAGTAGAGCAGACAGACGATGTTGCACGACTGGCGCCGGTGGTCGCGACACGAATAAGTCTCGGCGCGGTGCATCGACGGGAGCAACAATCGTTGGTGTCGCAGACTCGATTGATGGCGGTGGTGGTGCCGTCGCGGTCGACGTCGATGTCGATGGTAACAATGGTGTAGTCGTATCGAGTGTAGCCATCGATGGTGCGTCGAGTTCGTGGCGTAGGCGCGAGACTGCATCGGCGACCGGGTTCGCCTCCGACGCGATTAGCTTGATCTCCATTGGCAGCGCCTGTATGTCGATCGCGAACTGCTTCATCGCGGGGGACTTGCCAGCAAGCGGCATCGACTTGATTCTCGAAGCGGTCTGCGAGTCAGTGTACCAGACGAAGCCGTGTGGTAGTAGTAGATCTGGCTCGCGTTGTAGAGCGATGCGCAGGGCGAGTGCCTCCTTCTCGTGAATCGAATAGCGTTCCTCGTGCACGTTCATCTTGCGGCCGCCGATCGATACTATTCGTCGTTTGTTGTCGATGAGTTGTTCGATGACGTATCCAACGGCGTTGTCGGATGCATCAGTGTAGATGTCGCACGGGGCGTCGCGCGGAACGGCGAGAGTTGCGTAGTTGAGTGTCGCCTGTTTGACGTCGTCGAATGTCTTTTGGAAGTCGTTGTTCCAGCGGAAGTGTTGTTGAGGTTTCTGTAGAATGGCGAATGGAGCAGTGAGGATCGACAAGTTGGGAATCACGTCGCCGTAGTAGCGCACGGCGCCAAGGAACGATGCCAGGTCGCTCTTCGATCTCGGTGTCGGCCAAGCGCGCAGTAGCGCCAAGCGGTCGACGATCGGTTCGATTCGATCGAGAGACACCGTGTGGCCGAGCATGTTGATCCTCCGCTTGAGCAACTCGGATTTGGCAGCGTTGATGCAGATATTATGTTGGATGAAGCGATCGACGACGTCGGTGACACTGGTGATCATGCGTCGCTCAAAGTCGTCCTTCGAGTCAGTCGGTGAGCGGCGCACCGGTACGATGCCATCGTCGACGTACGCACGACGTTCGCCGGGAATGTGCAGCACCATGTCGAAGAGTCGTTGTGCGACGGTCGACGCTGTGGCGATGCCGGGCAGCGTGCCGAGGAATTTGATCTTGCGATGGCCTGCCTGAACGACTGTCAACCATTGTGAGTCTTTCGCGACAGGAATCTGCAGGAAGAAGTCCTTCGCGTCCCATTTCGAGATCACCTCGCCTTGCGCCGCCATCTCCAGCATCTCGTCGACGCGCGGTGTGTCGTGTTTCTCGGTGATGAGGATTTTCTTGTTGGTCTCGCGGAAGTCGCCCACAGCGCGCCAGCCGATGACGTTGCCGAGGTCGTCGTGTTTCGGTACGATGAGCACGCGTGCGATGACAGGCGTTGGCTCGTTTGTTACGTCGATGGCGAGGCCGGCTTTGATGAAGTCGTTCGCCCACTGGTCGATGATCTCCTTGTGGCGTGGGTTGAGGCGGTGTGGTGGTGAATACGGTAGGTCCGTCGGGTCCTTGAGCTTGATCGTGTGCTCGATGCCGTTCGCCAGGCCAGGTAGCCGCACGCCTGATTTGTTGTTGACGGGTGACTCCTTGCCGATGAGTAGACCGGCAGTGAGTAGGCGGTTGAGCTGGAAGCGAACATCATTGACAAGCTGTTGCGACGCGTTGATCTCGTTCCAGTCCGTGTGCGCCATCAATTCTTCGACGGCATTGATGTACTTGAACTGTGGTGAGATCGGAAGAGCGTCGTGTAGGGAAAGAGTGTAGATCTCGGTGGTCGCCGTATCATTAAAAAA
>FZPZ01000006.1_pt1 | contig 10704 bp, 6 predicted proteins | sample 1534811 | NCBI WGS metagenome assembly FZPZ01 (sample SAMEA104161953, study PRJEB21768) | metagenome | biome: subterrestrial habitat; feature: phreatic zone; material: underground water | place: France | collected 2016-06-01 | depth 60 m | reverse complement strand
TTGTCGCGCAATTTTTGCAGTTGGTAGGTGGTTGCCGACCAAGCGCGTTGCAAATTCACGCGGCTGTCGGTGAACAAGGTCGTGCCGTTTTGCGTGATGCGAATTTGGTCATCTGCTGACAAGGTGGCGATGGCGGCAACGTGGTGCAGCCCCACCGCTTGCGCGCTGGACAAGACGGCGGTGAGGTCGGCGTTGCGGACTTGGATTACCGCGCCGAGTTCTTCGTTGAACAATTGCGCCAAAGCATCGCCTGCGGGCAGGTCGATGTTCAAGCCCGTGTGGGTGGCGAACGCCATTTCGCACAGGGAAACCAGCACGCCGCCGTCGGAACGGTCGTGGTATGCCAACAATTTTCCGTCGGCATTCAAGGCTTGAATCCAGTCGAAAAAGGCTTTTAAAACAGCGGCTTCATCCACATCTGGCGCGACATTACCGACTTGTTTATATACCTGTGCTAACGCTGAACCGCCCATGCGCGCTTTGCCTAGCCCCAAATCCACCAGTAACAAGGTGGTGTCGGCAGCGTTCGCCAACAGCGGAGTCAGCGTGCGGCGCGCATCGGGGCACGGCGCGAAGGCGGTGATAATCAGCGACAACGGCGCGATGACTTCTTTGCGTACCACTGCACCATCCCCTCCCCCTTGCAGGGGGAGGGTTAGGGTGGGGGTAGAAGTTTGGCTATCACTCACACTTTCAACCCCCATCCCGTCCTTCCCCCTGCTAGGGGGAAGGGGTTCTGTCCAAGTGGTCTTCATCGACATGGAATCCTTGCCCACAGGAATGCTAATCCCCAGTTGCGGGCAGAGTTCCATGCCGACGGCGCGCACGGTGTCGAACAGCGCGGCATCTTCGCCGTGGTGTCCAGCGGCTGCCATCCAGTTGGCGGAGAGTTTGATGTCGTTGAGTTTTGCGATTGGCGCGGCGGCGATGTTGGTGATCGCTTCGCCAATTGCCATGCGTCCCGACGCGGGGGCGTTAATCAATGCCAACGGCGTGCGTTCGCCCAGCGCAAAGGCTTCCGCTTGGTAAGTGTTGAACCCCATCAAGGACACGGCGACATCCGCCACGGGCGTTTGCCACGGGCCGACCATCTGGTCGCGGGCGGTCATGCCGCCCACGGTGCGGTCGCCAATGCAAATCAAAAAGGTTTTGTTCGCCACGCTGGGCAGGTGCAATACGCGGTTGATGGCATCTTTCAAATCAATAGATTGCGTATCGAATGCTTCTACTTTCGGCGTTTCGCGCACCACGGTGCGGGTCATTTTGGGCGGTTTGCCCAACAACACCGACAGCGGCATATTCACCGAGTCATTGTTAAATTCAGCATCAAAAACAGTCAATTGATCTTCTTCCACCGCTACGCCAACCACTTCAAATGGGCAGCGTTCGCGTTCGCAGAAGGCGCGGAATTCGTCCAAGCGTTCGGGCGGAATCGCCAACACATAGCGTTCTTGCGATTCATTGCACCAAATTTGACGCGGCGACATCCCCGTTTCGTCCAAGGGAATGCAGCGCAATTCAAAGCGCGCCCCGCGTCCGCCGCCGTGTACCAATTCAGGCAAGGCGTTGGACATCCCGCCCGCACCCACGTCGTGAATCGACAAGATAGGATTATTTGTGCCCAATTGCCAGCAACGGTCGATAACCTCTTGCGCCCGACGCTGCATTTCAGGATTGCCACGCTGCACCGAGTCAAAATCCAAGTTTTCCGCATTGCTGCCCGTGTCCATACTGGAAGCCGCGCCGCCGCCCAAACCAATCAACATCCCAGGCCCGCCCAAGTGAATCAGCAACGCGCCGACAGGCAAATCATGTTTGTGAGTATGCCCATCGGAGATATTGCCCACGCCGCCCGCCAACATAATGGGCTTGTGATAACCGCGCATTTCACCGCCGACTTGTTCTTCAAAGGTGCGGAAATAACCTGTCAAGTTCGGACGACCAAATTCATTGTTAAACGCTGCGCCGCCTAAAGGCCCGTCGATCATAATTTGCAAGGCTGTGACAATGCGGGAAGGTTTGCCGTACTGCTGCGCAGCCCCCTGCCCCTCTCCCGCCAGCGGGCGAGGGGAGTCCGTTGCATTTCCCACTGCCACAGTCCCCTCGCCCACGAGTGGGAGAGGGCTAGGGAGAGGGTGCGCGCATTCCCAAGGTTGCACAAACCCTGGGATATTCAAATTCGACACCGAAAATCCCGTCAAGCCTGCCTTGGGTTTAGAGCCGCTACCCGTCGCGCCTTCGTCGCGGATTTCGCCGCCCGAACCTGTTGCCGCACCTGCAAACGGGGCAATCGCGGTGGGGTGGTTGTGGGTTTCCACCTTCATTAAAGTGTGAGTCAATTCTTTGCTAAAAGCGTAATCGCCGCCCGCCCGTGGGTAAAAACGCTCAATTTCCGCGCCTTCGATCACCGAGGAATTGTCGGAATACGCCACCACCGTGCCTTGCGGATTCAATTTGTGCGTGTTGCGGATCATGTTAAACAGCGAAATGTCTTGCACCTCTCCATCAATCACCCAATCGGCGTTGAAAATCTTGTGGCGGCAATGTTCGGAATTGGCTTGCGCGAACATCATCAATTCCACGTCAGTCGGGTTGCGCTGCAATTTTTGGAAGTTTTCCACCAAATAATCAATCTCATCCGCAGATAATGCCAAGCCCATTTCGCGGTTGGCGTGTTCCAATGCGGCAGCACCTCCTTGCAAAATATCCACGGTTTCAAGGGGTTGCGGCGCGTGGTGTTGGAAGATTTTTTCCGCCGCACTGGCATCCGCTGCCCATAACACCGATTCCGTCATGCGGTCATGCAGCACCGAGGCGACGGCGGACAAGGCGGCTGCGTTTAACGTCGTCGCCGCTTGCAGGTAATACACCACGCCGCGTTCGATGCGCGAGAGGTTGTCCAGCCCGCAATGACGCGCAATGTCGGTTGCCTTGGTTGACCACGGCGAAATCGTGCCCAAGCGCGGCACGACCAACACTGATTGGCAATCCGCCTCAGCAGTTGCCGTGCCATCCAAACCCAACACTTTGTTTAATAAGGCTGAATCCGCCACCTCGCCCGCGCAAAAATAACAAAAGCGCGTACCGACCAGTGTTACATTAGGCGCGGTGGTTTGCAAAGTAGCGCGGAGTTTTTCTAAACGGAAAAGAGATAAGGCAGCAGAGCCGAGCAAGACTTGGGACATGGCAGTGGGGTAAAAAATGAAAATTTGGGGCGCGATTATACTATTTGCGGATGGATTTCATTGGCGTTACTTCGCTTGATGAGCGCGTAAAGTACAGGAATCACCAACAAGGTCAAAATCGCCGATGAAATCATGCCGCCGACCATGGGGGCGGCGATGCGGCGCATGACTTCGGAGCCTGTGCCGTGACTCCATAAAATCGGCAGCAGCCCTGCCATGATAGCGACCACGGTCATCATTTTGGGGCGGACGCGTTCGACTGCGCCGCTGAAGATGGCGGTGTAGAGGTCGGCGCGGGTGGGGGTTTGTCCCTCGATTCGGCAGCTTTCCTGCTGCGCGTCCCATGCGTGATTGAGGTAAATCAGCATAATCACGCCCGTTAAGGTGTTATTTTGTGTGCCATTACACAAGATGACGCAACATTATCCGTAGCGGATTTTATGATGAAAAAATACCAACATTTTGATCTGGTTTATGTACGTTTCTTCAATCCGCCGACTATAATGCTTCGCCCGAATCGGATCAGGTACCAACTCCAGCAGCGTGGGGGCGTGGGGTGAATTACTAATTAATAAAGCAATCTAGGATATTTTGTGCAGAAATAGTACTGCATTTACGTTAGTCTTAAAACAAAACGGGAGTTTACATGAAACAATTCAAAGTATTCAAGCAACCAGCAGGCGAAGTTCAGGCTATCAAACAAGGTTGGTGCTGGCCTGCTTTTTTCTTCGGTTTGATCTGGGCATTGGTTTCAAAAATGTGGGGGCTAGGTGTTGGGCTACTTGTCGCGTTTCTGATTTTGGGTTTTACTTTAGGTCTTGCTGGCGCAGGTGACGGTGCGGACGCTTTGATTAACCTCGCATCAATAGGGATCAGTATTGCTTTCGGCGTTAACGGCAATGCTTGGAGAGAAAAAAATCTTCTCTCTCGAGGCTTTGAATTAAAAGATACCGTATCGGCAGAAAATAAGGATGCGGCTATTGCTCTGCTCGCAAAGAATGCCAGTGTTGCGCATGGCTAACAAGGTACTCCAGCCGACCGCTTTGACATGACGAAACGCATTCTACTGGTTTAGTTGACTATTATTTTTCAATCCGCCGACTATAATGCTGCGCCCGAATCGGATCATGTACCAACTCCAGCAGCATAGGGGCGTGGAGTGCTGAGTTAGCAGGAGCGGGTGGCATGTTTAAATTTTAATATTATTTTTAATCAGAGCGGCTTGAACAACTTCGGAATTTATTAGGAGAATAATAGTGGCGACGCTTAACGCGGGCAAGTATGTTTCGATAAATGGTCTCAATATGTATTACGAAGTTTACGGCGCAGGAAAACCACTTGTGTTGTTGCACGGTGCCTTCGGTGGGGTTGCGATGTTCGAGCAATTATTGCAGCAGCTTGCAAAGACGCGGCAGGTTTTTGCGGTTGAATTGCAAGCGCATGGGCATACTGCTGACATTGATCGTCCCTTGTCCCTTGAGTTTATGGCGGATGATGTCGCCGCGCTGCTTAAACATCTCGGATTTGCGAATGCCGACATTCTCGGTTATTCCTTGGGAGGCAGCGTCGCCTTGCAAACCGTTATTCGGCACCCTGATTTGGTGCGCAAGTTGATAGTTGTCTCCGCTCCTTGCAAAAGCGATGGATGGTATGCAGAACGCCTTACAGTGATGCGGTCAATGAATGCTGAAGTCGCCAAAACTTGGATCGGCTCTCCGATGCATCAGGCATATGTCAGTGTCGCACCCAATCCAGAAGATTGGACAACACTGGCGACGAAGATAGGGCAGTTGCTTGGACAAGACTATGACTGGTCAAAAGATGTCGCAGTCATCAAATCGCCCACGATGATTGTGATTGGGGATGCCGATAGCATCCGTACCGCACATGGGGTGGAGTTCTTCGAGTTGCTTGGTGGCGGAAAAAAAGATGCTGGCAAAGATGGTTCAGGAATACCCAATGCCCGACTTGCTATCCTGCCCGCGACGACGCATTACAACATCTTGCTCTCTCCAATGCTGGCATCCTCAGTGGCGGCATTCCTTGACGAACCTATGCCAGAATCTAAATGATACCGCGCACACAGCATAGTACGCCGCCCAACCCGTCCCTCAACTCTATGTAAGAACACTATGCACCCTGTCCGCGAAAAAATGAATCGCGCCCTCAAGGCAATTGCTGTTCCCAAGTTGCGACAACTTGGGTTCAAAGGTTCATTCCCGCATTTTCGGCGTGTACGCCACGACCATGTTGATCTTGTCGTCCTTCAGTTCAATAAATACGGTGGCAGCTTCGTTGCGGAGATTGCACGCCTCGCTTCTGACGAACTGGCATCTCATTATTGGAATCCTGGGCTATCTCTTAGCAACGCCACCGTCTATGATGCAAGTGCAATTAAACGGCATCGTCTCGGAGCCATCCGCGATGGCGATCATTGGTTCATTTTTGGAAAGGAAAACGACAAGCTTGACCACGATCAGGTCGAAGCAGACATCGTGTATGAACGTATTGCTGAAAAAGTTGCTGCATTAGTCGAGACCGAGGGGGAGCAATGGTGGAGCGGGCTCTAAGAAAATAGAGGGGGCAGGTCTCACATTCCAATATTTTCTGTTAAAAATCTAGGGTCAACGCGTAAGGTGGATTCGCCGCAAGGCAATACACCGTTTTGCATCTCCAACGGTGGGTTGCGGTGTCCCCCAAGTTTGAGCCATGCGCATGGCGCACGCTACGCCTTTAACTTTCTCCCCTGCGCCCACGCAAACAACACAGGAATCACCAACAACGTCAATATCGCGGAGGAAATCATGCCGCCGACCATGGGAGCGGCGATGCGGCGCATGACTTCGGAGCCTGTGCCGTGACTCCATAAAATCGGCAGCAGCCCTGCCATGATGGCGACGACGGTCATCATTTTGGGGCGGACGCGTTCGACGGCTCCGCTGAAAATAGCCGCATAAAGATCCTCTTGGGTGGCGACTCGACCTTCGGATCGGCAGCTTTCCTGTTGCGCTTCCCACGCGTGGTTGAGGTAAATCAGCATAATCACACCCGTTTCGGCGGCGACACCTGCTAATGCGATAAAGCCCACGGCGACCGCCACCGACAAGTTGTAGCCCAAGAACCACATCAGCCAAACGCCGCCGACCAGCGCGAACGGCACGGATAGCATAACGATGAGGCTATCCCCAACGCGGCGGAAATTGAGATACAGCAGCAAGAAAATAATCAACAAAGTCAAAGGAATGACGATTTTCATGCGGGCGGCGGCGCGTTCCATGTATTCAAATTGCCCGCTCCACGTCGCGTAATAGCCCGCTGGAAATTTGACTTGCTCGGCGACGGCTTTGCGGGCATCGGCGATATACGAACCGAGGTCGCGCCCGCGCACATCGACGTAAATGTAGGCGGACAGCAGGGCATTTTCGGTGCGGATGGCGGGCGCGCCTTTGCTGATGCTGATGGTGGCGAGTTGCCCTAAGGGAATCATCGCGCCGTCGGGCGTGGTCACCAACACTTCGCGGGCGATGTCTTGCGGCGTGCTGCGCAGGGCGCGGGGGTAGCGCACATTCACGCCGAAACGTTCCAATCCTTCCACCGTGGTGGTGACATTTTCGCCGCCCAAGGCGGTGGCGATCACGTCTTGAATATCGCCGACGCTCAAACCATAACGCGCCAATGCGAGGCGGTCAGGTTCGATATTTAGATACAGCCCGCCCGACACCCGCTCGGCAAACGCGCTGCTCGTCCCTGGTACGGCGCGCACCACAGCTTCGATTTCTTTGGCGAGGCGTTCCATCTCGTCCAGATTTTTGCCGAATACTTTGATGCCAATCGGCGTGCGTATGCCCGTCGCCAGCATGTCGATGCGCGCTTTAATCGGCATCGTCCACGAGTTCGCCACCCCTGGGATTTGCAAGGCTTTGTCCATTTCGGCGATGAGTTGGTCGGTGGTTAAGCCTTTGCGCCACTGGTCTTCGGGCTTTAACACAATGACGGTTTCAAACATTTCCAAGGGCGCGGGATCAGTGGCGGTTTGCGCCCTACCCGCTTTGCCCAACACCTGCGAGACTTCGGGGAAGGATTTGATGAGCTTGTTTTGCGTTTGCAACAATTCCGCCGCTTTGGTGACGGACATCGCGGGCAAGGAGGTGGGCATATACAACAACGTGCCTTCGTTCAAGGTCGGCATAAATTCACTGCCGAGGTGCGAAGCGGGGTAAAACGTAATTGCCAACACCGCCACGGCAATCGCCAAAGTAGTTTTTTGATAGCGCAGCACGCCGTGGATCAGCGGGCGATAGCAGAAAATCAAAAAGAGATTCAAGGGGTTGCGCGCTTCAGGCAGGATGTTGCCGCGAATAAATAGTAGCATCAAGACGGGGACAAGCGTGACGGACAATATCGCCGCGCCCGCCATGGCAAAGGTTTTGGTAAACGCTAACGGCGCGAATAGCCGCCCTTCTTGCGATTCCAGCGTAAACACGGGCAGGAAAGATACCGTGATGATTAACAACGAGAAAAACAGCGACGGGCCGACTTCTTTGCAAGCGGCGAGGATGGCGTGGGCGCGGTGTTCCTCGTGCGCACTGTAGGGCGGATAAGCAAAGCGCATCCGCCATGGATGCCGAGCGTAGGTGGATGCGCTACGCTTATCCACCCTACTGTCTGAATGCCCTTCGACAAGCTCAGGGCGAACGGGTAACCGTTCCAAATGCTTATGCGCATTTTCGATCATCACAATCGCGGCATCGACCATCGCGCCCATCGCAATCGCAATCCCGCCCAAACTCATCATATTGGCGTTCATGCCCAGCAAGCGCATGGCGATAAAGGCGATCAGCACGCCGACGGGCAGCATGATGATGGCGACCAGCGCGCTGCGGGCGTGCATCAAAAACACAAAACACACCAGCGCGACAATCAGGCTTTCTTCTAACAGCGTGCTTTTGAGCGTGGCAATCGCCCGATGAATCAGCTCGGAACGGTCGTAAACCGCTTGAATACTGACTCCATCGGGCAAGCCAGCCGCGACTTCTTTGAGTTTATTTTTCACGTTTTCAATGACTTGCAACGCGTTTTGTCCGTAGCGGGCAATCGCAATCCCTGACACCACTTCGCCTTCGCCATTCAATTCCGCCATGCCGCGCCGCTCGTCCGCACCTTTTTCCACGCGAGCCACTTCGCGCAGCAACACGGGCGTGCCGTTGGCGGTTTTCAGCACTAAATTTTCTAAGTCGCTGATGCCGCGCAAATAGCCTTTGCCGCGCACCATGTACTCGGTTTCCGCCATTTCCAACACCCGCCCGCCCACATCGCGGTTGGAATCTCGGATGATTTGTGACACGCGAGCCAGCGGAATGCCGTAAGCGCGCAGCTTAATCGGGTCAACCGTCACTTGATATTGCGACACAAAACCGCCAATCGAGGCGACTTCCGCCACGCCGCCCGCCTTGGTCAGTTGATAACGTAAATACCAATCTTGCATCGTGCGCAACTCCGCCAAATTGTGCTTGGCACTTTGCAACACATATTGAAACACCCAACCCACGCCCGTGGCATCGGGGCCGAGTTGCGGCGACACGCCACGCGGCAAGCGACCGCCCAAGCCGTTGAGATATTCCAACACCCGTGACCGCGCCCAATAAATGTCGGTGTCGTCCTCAAAAATCACATACACAAACGACGCGCCGAAGAAAGAAAACCCGCGCACTACCTTGGATTTCGGTACGGACAACATCGCCGTGGTCAAGGGATAGGTCACTTGATCTTCCACCACCTGCGGGGCTTGACCAGAATACTCCGTATAAACAATCACCTGCACGTCGGATAAATCAGGCAGCGCGTCCAACGGGGTTTTGACCACGGCATACACGCCCGCCAAAATGATGAACAAGGTAAACAGCAACACCAAAAAGCGGTTGCGGGCGGACCAGTCGATGAGGTGGTTTAGCATGGCGAGAAGGGGAAAGTGGGAAGGGAGAAGGGGACTAGGTCGCGCACGAGCAAATCCTCGCTCATCCCCGTAGGTGCGACAAATTCGCACGATTTTTTAAAGTGCGTGCGAATAAATTCGCACCTACGAAATGGTGCATCATCAATGTCCTGCTGGCGCGCTGGCAGCGGTCATGCCGCTTAAGGCTGCGCGTAAGTTGCTTTCGGCATCTATTAAAAAATTCGCGGCGGTGACGATTTGCTCACCCGCAGCTATGCCTTCCAGCACTTCGACATAATCATTGCCGCGTTGTCCCAATTTGACGGTGCGCGGTTCAAAGCGTCCTTGCGCCAGTTGCACCAACACCACTTGGCGCGTGCCGCTGTCGATGACGGCGGCATTGGGCACGGTCAAGACTTTGCCGCGTGAAGCACCTTGCAGGGCGACATTGGCAAACAGCGCGGGTTTTAATCTGCCCTTGGGGTTCGCCAATTCAATGCGAATTTGCACGGTGCGCGTGGCGGGATTCAACGTCGGATAGACATAATTCACCTTGCCCGCAAACACTTCGCCAGAATACGCGGCGAAACTGATTTGCGCGGGACTGCCCAGTTGGATGTGCGCCACATCTTGTTCCGCCACTTCGGCGACGACCCACACCGAGGACAAATCGGCGATTTGATACAAGGTATCGCCCGCGCCAAAGCGCATTCCTTGCACCGCTTTTTTGTCCATCACAATGCCCGCGACGGGCGAGCGGAAGGTGACGGTGCGCGCATTGCTGGGTTCAGCCGATACGCCCCAGTTTTTTAAGCGCGCCAAACTGGCGGCAGCGAGTTGTTTCATGCCGTTTTGTGCCTCGCTATCGGCGCGTTGCAATGCGGTTTCGCCTTGTTTTGCTAACGCATATTCGCGCTGCGCGGACACCAATTCGGGGCTATAAACTTCAAATAATGCCTGCCCCGCCGCGACGGATTGCCCCGTGGTATTGACCAACAGCCGTTCCACCCAGCCTTCAAATTTCGGCGCGATGGTAAAAATCCGCCGCTCATCGACTTCCACCCGCCCCGTGACGCGCAAGGTGTTATCCAATTCCCGCAACGCCGCCACTTCGGTTTTCACCCCCAACTTTTGCACCTTCTCCACACTCAGTTGCACCGCCCCAACAGACTCCACTTCCCCTTCATAAACAGGCACATAATCCATTCCCATTTCATCTTGCTTAGGCGTGGGCGAGGTATCAGGCAAGCCCATCGGATTGCGGTAATACAAAATTTTGGGTGCGGATTTTGCGGCGGCAATCGGCGCGGCAGGCGCAGGCGGCACACGTTGCACACCCAACCAATAGCCCACGCCCAGCGCGGCAAAGACCGCGAGGACGATGAGGATGATCGTTTTTTTATTCATGGTTTGATCCTTTTTGTTGGCTCTATGTGAATCATAGTGGGTCAAGCGGCACCAGCGAGCAATCTCCCTCCCCTTCAAGGCATAGGTATCTACACAAGTCCGTCGAAGAATTTCATGGCGGATGTTTTGAGTGCCTCCAGTTCATTTTGGGAGTAATTTTGCATGATTTCGAGCATGGAG
>FZPZ01000057.1_pt1 | contig 11004 bp, 11 predicted proteins | sample 1534811 | NCBI WGS metagenome assembly FZPZ01 (sample SAMEA104161953, study PRJEB21768) | metagenome | biome: subterrestrial habitat; feature: phreatic zone; material: underground water | place: France | collected 2016-06-01 | depth 60 m | reverse complement strand
CAAATTTCGGTTTTTTCGGGATCAAGCACCTTAAAAACTTGCTCGCGATAGGACTCCGCATTGATCAGCACTTGCTCACGCGACAACGGTGGACGGGTGGTATTTTTGCCTGTGGGGTCACCGATCATGCCCGTAAAATCGCCAATTAGGAACAAAGCGTGATGTCCCAGTGCTTGAAATTGGCGCATTTTATTGAGCAACACGGTGTGTCCGAGATGCAAATCGGGCGCGGTCGGGTCAAATCCCGCTTTAATCCGTAAGGGACGATTTTGCGCTAACTTCTGCTTTAATTCGTCTTTTAACAGAATTTCGTGCGCACCCCGTTCAATTAAATCGAGTGCTTCTCTTGAATTAAAATGAGTCATTTTGAGTTATTTTACAGTTATTTATAAGCATTTAATGAAAGTTGTTCTATTTTATCTTTTGTCTGTTGGTCAAGATCGAGTCTTTGTTCATCTCGATTAGTATCAATTGTTTTGACGCAACCGATACTTCTGGTAAAATCACGAACATCTAAACAAGCAGTCTTGTGTCGTTGTCGCAACGAACAGCTCAGAGAGGCACGAATGTTACCGCAAAATTCACTCCGTAAAGAACGCAAAAACAAGTTGCGTTGGTTAGTCTCCCTATCCACCATCCCACTATTGAGCGTGGTCACCGCATTTGGCTTAGTACCCCACAGTGAAATCAGTGCCATCGGCAGCAAAGTAATTGCCGAATCCCTCGTCCTACCAGAAATCCATCCCACCCCAACAACCGAAACGCATTTTTGGCGCAATGAGCGCGTACAAAAAGGCGACACTCTCGTGGCTTTTTTAGCCCGCCTGAATATCAAAGACGAACTTGCAAGTGAATACTTACGCACGAATAAAGACGTGGAGTCCTTTCGCAAGCTCTCTGTCGGCAAAGAAGTGCAAGCCGAAACCACTGCCACGGGCGGCTTGATTAAACTCACTTACCTCGGCACGCCTAGCACCCAAATGATTGTGGAAAAGAAGGGCGGCGTATTGACCACCACCTCTCAAGATGCCCTGTTAGAAAAACGCCTATTTGTCCGCACAGGCACGATTAAAACCAGCTTGTATGCCGCGACCGATGCGGCGGGCATGCCCGAAGCGGCTGCTAATCAGCTGACTGAAATTTTTAGTGGTGACGTTGACTTCCATCATGACTTAAAACGCGGTGATAAATTTACCGCAGTTTATGAAATGACCTACAGCAATGGTGCACTGGTTAAAACAGGTCGCATCCAAGCCGCTGAATTTATTAACCGTGGTCGTGCTTATCGCGTCGTTTATTTCCAAACCGATGACCAGCACGGCGACTATTACACCACAGAAGGTAAGAGTGCGCGCAAAGCCTTTTTACGCTCTCCTATCCAATTTTCACGGGTCAGCTCTGGCTTTACCATGTCGCGCTTTCATCCCGTACTCAATCGCTGGCGTGCGCATAAAGGGACTGACTTTGCGGCAGCAATCGGCACCCCCGTTAAAGCCACTGCTGACGGCATCGTTCAGACCGTCGGTCAACAAAATGGCTATGGCAATGTCGTGATGATTAAACATCAAAACCGATACACCACGGTGTATGGTCACTTGTCGCGCTTTGGCAAATTTAGGTCAGGGCAACGTGTCACACAAGGAGACGTGATTGGCTTTGTGGGGATGACAGGCATGACCAGTGGTCCACATTTGCACTATGAATTCAAGGTAGATGGCTTACAACACGACCCACTGAGCGTAGCACTACCCAATGCGCGCCCCATTGATGAAAGCAACCAAGTGGCATTCCAAGCCACCTCCAGTCAATTTTTGACCCGCTTAGAAATGTTGCGCAACACCAATCTCGCCAAACTCGACTAATGTGTCTGAACTCTACATTGGCTTGATGTCTGGCACCAGCTTGGACGGCGTAGATGCCGTCCTAGTTGATTTAGCCAGCACCCAACCCCGCTTACTGGCAACCGCCTACCTCCCCTTCGATGACACGCTTAAACAAGATTTGTTAGCGTTACATACGCCAAGTCACAACGAACTACATCAAGCACACATCGTCGGCAATCAATTAGCGCGCTTATATGCCGCCAGCGTAGCAAAATTAAACCTCGAAAGTGGATTGGCAGTGCGCGCGATTGGTTGCCATGGTCAGACCATCCGTCATTGCCCAGAACATGGCTATACCTTACAAATTGGCAATGCCGCACTGCTAGCGGAACTCACCCAGATGACGGTCGTAAGTGATTTCCGTAGTCGCGATATTGCCGCAGGGGGGCAAGGCGCGCCACTCGTCCCCGCCTTTCACGACCAAGTGTTGCGTCATCCCAACATACATCGCGTCATTGTCAATATCGGCGGCATCAGCAACCTCACCAACCTCTCGCCCCATACGCCCACTGCTGGTTTTGATTGTGGTCCTGGCAATTTGCTAATGGATGCGTGGTGCAAGCTACATTTACAACAAGCTTATGATAAAAATGGTGCGTGGGCGGCAACGGGTACAGTTTTGCCTAATTTGCTGCAAAAGATGTTAAATGAGCCTTTTTTTACGCTATCTCCACCCAAAAGTAGCGGGCGTGATTTGTTTCACCTCGACTGGTTGCATCAAAAGTTGCAGGGAAATGAACAAGCGGTTGATGTACAAGCCACCTTATTAGCATTGACCTCGATGACAATCGCACAGGCTATTCAACAGCATTGTCAGGGGGCGGTCGAAATTTATGTGTGCGGAGGGGGGGCGCACAACGCCGCATTAAGACATCATCTGGGCACGCAACTGCCTGATTGTCGCGTAGAAACCACACGGCTTTTAGGCGTAGATAGTGATTATCTGGAAGCGATTGCCTTTGCTTGGTTAGCACAGCAAAATCAACAAAGCAAACCCGCCAACTTACCGCGCGTGACGGGTGCTAAACGAGCCTGTGTATTAGGTGTCGTCCATCACAAAAGCTAAAGCCCCCGTTTCAGCCACAGACACAGCTTGTTTTTTGCGACAAACAAGGCGCATTCAGATGGATTGATGCGGTGCTACCGTGGGCGGCGTATTGAGTCCATACCAATCCATCCGACGCGTTAACAGCATCACGGCAGCAAGGGCGGTGAATAAAATCAGCGTTCCCATCAGCAGCGCGTTGTCTTCGGATTGCAATACCCCATACAACACCGCATACAGCAAGGCGATGCCGCTGGAAAATGCCCACGCGGATGTTCGACTTTGCAACAATCCTGCCAAATAGCTGCCGATGAGTAGCACGCACGCCGTCCCCGATACCGCATAGGCGGTTACAAAAGTCAGGTGTTCAGACAAGCTAATCACCAACAAGAAAAACATCGCCATTGCCAACCCGACCAGCAAATACTGCATAGGATGAATGCGCAAGCTGCGCAATACCTCGAACATAAAAAAGGCGGTAAAGACCAAAATAATGAACAGCACGCCATATTTCACCGCCCGTTCAGACAGTAAATAGATATTCACAGGGTCAATAAAATCAATGGAAAAAGTATCCGCCGCACCCGACGTGCTGCTATTGCGCGCCAGATTGGTCACCAACCATTGCGCGCTAAAACCTTGCGCATTGACCGCACGGCTGCGCGGCAAATAGCTCCCGCCGAAGGAAGGATGTTGCCAAGTCGATTTCAGATTCATCTCGGTGTTGTTGGCAAGCGGGGTGACAGCTAGGGTGGTCATGCCTTGTAGCTCCAGCGGGAAACTAAATTTAAAGGTGGCGGCGGTTGCTGCATCCAGCAGGTTTAAGGGGACATGGATGCCATTGCCTGCCGCCGCCCCCACGCTACCAGGGGCGAACTCGAATGCGCTGCCGTTTAGGTTGAGCAAAGGCGCATTGCGTATGCCACGTGAATCGCTCACTTTCAGCACCAAATCGGTCGAGACAGGCACAATATCCGCCAAGGGTTTGTCAATACCATATCCACTGGGCACGACAAAATCGCCCGCTAGGGTGCTACGTAAATTAAACAGCCGCGCTTGATAAATACCCCTGCTGCGGGTTTCCACTTCCGCATTGCCGTCAATTTTAAGGGTACGCGGCGCAATCACCACTTCTTGTATCTCGGATTCGCTCAAGGTGGTTTGCTCCACACCGTTGCTGTCTTTGGTCAGGATGCGCTCGCGCAGTTTGTACCGAATCAGCAAATACGGCCCCGTGATGGTTTGCGGCCCCGACGCGCTGCGGGCAATGTCTTGCTGCACTTGGGTTTGCAACATCTGACGTTCGCTGATTTTGGACTGAATCATGCCCAGTGGAATCAGCAACAACACCGCCAGAAAACAGACCATGAGTATTTTGGAAAACAAGGGATTGCGTTGCATGATGACTCCTATGGGGTTTCAGGGAGGTGGCATCATGCCTGTGCAATGTGTGGAGAAGATGCGCTGGTGTGTGGTGAATGTGTGGTGGGAAGTAGGCAGTCCTAAGAACCTGTTTACGATCTGTAGCGAGAGGTCGTCAGCGGGGCGAAGAGCAGCGCAGAAACCGCAGTTTACTTGTGTAAATGAGGATTTCGAGCAGCGTATGAACCCCGATCACGGCATCGCAGTAAGATCGTAAACAGGTTCTAAGTTATCGCGTATTTCGTGTGCTCCTATGTCTGTTACCTGCATGTCGTGTAGGTTCTAAACATCTATCAAATTGCCTTTTAGCTTTCATCGGGGTTGACGATGCGTATCGGGCGAGTCCCGATTTTAGCCCCAGTGACTTCATCCACTGCCACCGCTTTGATTTCCGTCCCTGTTTCAGCATCTAGGAAGCGCACTAGCTTACCCCCACCACGATATTGGCGACCCCACGCGCCGATAATAAAGAGCACTGGCAAGAAGTCGCGCCCAGCAGCGGTCAACACATATTCCTCTCGCGGCGGGTGTTCAGAGTAACGCCGTTTCTCCAGCAATCCCTCTTCAGTCAGCATAGCCAGCCGTCGGGTCAGGATCGTCGGGGCGATACCTATGCTTTTTCGGAATTGGTCAAAGCGCGTCAGACCGCTATGGGCATCCCGCAGTATCAACAGACTCCAAGCGTCGCCAGCAATAGCCAAGCTGCGAGAGACAGGGCACGGGTCATTGTCTGTATTTTTATCGTCCATATTAAATTGATAGTGACATGGTTGCAAAATGATAGTAACATAACTCTCGAATTGATAGTGACAGTTTGACAGGAAGCAATCCAACATACAAGGAGAACTGCAATGTACCATTTATTGAAGGCTGCCGTAATCGGGTTCGTAATGGCCACCACGCTTCTTCCCGCGTCAGTGAGTGCAGCAGATGAGGTCACTGGGATGCCCCAGAACCTGCCAATGTCTAGCCAAGCGTTGGCGGACTCTTGGAAGAGTGTGACCACGCAAACCATCACGGCAGGCGATGTCACCTTCGCGTACCGAGAGTTGGGAAAGCAAAACGGCGGAACGCCCGTGGTGTTTCTTGCCCATCTGGCTGCCGTGCTGGACAACTGGGATCCACGGATCATGGACGGTATTGCAGCGAAGCACCATGTGATTGCTTTCGACAACCGTGGCATCGGGGCATCCAGTGGCTCACCGTCGAATGCGATGGAGCAGATGGCGGACGATGCCATTACCTTTATCCAAGCCATGGGATTCAAACAGGTTGATCTATTCGGGTTTTCGATGGGCGGCATGATTGCGCAGGAAATCGTGCTGAAAGAGCCGCAACTCGTCCGCAAAATGATTCTAGCGGGGACAGGCCCAGCGGGGGGCGAGGGCATCAGTTCAGTGGCGGGTGTGACCTACTACGACATGCTACGGGGCTTCTTTACAGGTCAGGATGCGAAGCAGTACCTGTTCTTTACCCGTACAGCCAGCGGGATTGAAGCTGGCAAGGCTTTCCTAGGACGACTGAAGGAACGCGCTGAGAATCGGGACAAGGACATCTCCGTGAACGCATTTCTATCCCAGTTGCAGGCTCTGCGCGCCTGGGGTCAGAAAGAACCTGCGGATCTCTCGGTCGTGAAGCATCCTGTACTCGTCGTCAACGGCGACGCTGACCGCATGGTTCCCACGCAGAACACGCACGACTTGGCACGGCGGTTGCCGAACAGCACCTTAATCATTTATCCCGATGCTGGTCATGGCGGCATCTTCCAGTTCCACGCCGAATTCGTGCCCAGCGCACTTGAGTTCCTTGGCTGCTAAACACCAATACAAGCTCATTTAAATAAAGAAAGGAAGGACAGTATGAAAAACAAGATCGCACTCGTAACAGGTACCTCATCTGGCATCGGCAAGGCCACGGCGGAGCGGCTCGCAAAGGCGGGCTACACAGTCTATGGCACCAGCAGGCGGGGAGGTCAGCCTGGCCAGCAATCTTATGAAGTATTGGCCCTCGATGTGACCAGCGACGAGTCTGTCGAAGCGGCCGTCAGCGAAGTCATCCGACGTGAGGGGTGCATCGACCTTCTCGTAAACAATGCTGGATTTGGTGTCGCGCCCGCTGCGGACGAAGAGACTTCGCTCGAACAGGCTCAGGCGATCTTCGATACCAACGTCTTTGGAATCATCCGCATGACGCGCGCCGTTGTGCCACACATGCGAAAGCAGCGCAGCGGCCGCATCATCAACATCGGCTCTGTGCTAGGCTTTTTGCCGATGCCTTTCGGGGCGCTGTATGCCGCGACAAAACACGCGGTTGAAGGTTATTCGCAATCGCTCGACCATGAGTTGCGCACCAGAGGTATCCGCGTCGCGGTCGTTCAACCCGCCTACACCAAGACACAGTTCGACGCGAACCTGATGCCGCCCGATGCGCCCCTCGATGAGTATCGTCAAGAGCGCGCAGCGTTGAACGAAGTGATGAAGAAAGTGATGGCAAACGGCGACGAGCCGTCGGTCGTAGCGGACGTTGTGCTGAAAGTGGCCAACAGCGCCAGCCCGAAGCTTCGCTACACGGCCGGTGGCATGGCTGGACAGCTGCAATTCATGCGCAGATTTGCGCCTGCGGCGTTGATGGACGCCGGAGTTCGCAGAAGCTTTGGGCTTTGAGATCGTCGCACATGACACCCCCTATTCCTGTAACCATCTTCTGAGGCTCCCATGAAAACAAACCTGCTGAACCAACCTTTGACTCTCCCCAACGGCACCGTGCTGCGCAACCGACTCGGCAAAGCGGCCATGAGTGAAACGCTGGCGACCTACGACAGCCGCCCGACCCCAGACTTGGTACAACTGTACCGGCGCTGGGGCTCATCGGGGCTGGGAATGATCTTGACGGGCAACGTGATGATCGACCGGCGCGCACTGGGCGAGCTGGGCAATGTGGTGATCGAGGACGAGACAGACTTGCCTATTCTCAGGCAATGGGCACAAGCGGCAAGCGAGCAAGGAACGGCAGTTTGGGTGCAGCTCAATCATCCAGGCAAACAATCCGCAAAGGGATTGAACGCGTACAACCTCGCCCCTTCGGCGGTGCCTTTCCGCGAGGATATGGCGGCATTGTTCGAGACCCCGCGCGAAGCTACCACAGCGGAAATACAGGACATCATCGAGCGTTTTGGCCGCAGCGCAGCCATCTGCAAAAAAGCCGGATTCGGTGGTGTGCAGATTCACGGGGCGCATGGCTATCTGGTCAGCCAGTTTCTCTCTCCGCACCACAACCGACGCAATGACGAATGGGGCGGTACGCCCGAAAACCGTCGGTGCTTCGTGCTGGCCGTCTATGCGGAAATTCGCCGCCAGGTCGGGTCAGATTTCCCAGTGTCGATCAAACTCAACTCCACCGACTTTCAGCGCGGCGGCTTTACCGAAGAAGAGTCGCTGGAAACGATCCGCGCGCTGGCCGATGCGGGCATCGACCTGATCGAAATATCGGGCGGCACCTACGAAGCCCCCGGCATGGGTGTCAACATGCAAGAACCCAAGAAGGCTTCCACCTTGGCGCGTGAAGCCTACTTCCTCGAATTTGCCGAGAAGGTGCGTGCCGCCGTAAAAGTGCCGCTGATGGTGACCGGCGGCTTCCGCACAGCGGCTGGCATGAACGCAGCCCTGCGTACTGGCGCGCTGGACGTGGTGGGTCTGGCGCGGCTGCTGGCAATCGACCCCGACGCACCCGCCGCCTTGCTGCAAGGACGCGACAGCCCGCAGCAGGTCCGCCCGATCATCACTGGCATCAAGGCAGTCGATCGCATGGGGGTCATGGAGGTGTGGTGGTACGAACGCCAAATCAAACGCATCGCAAAAGGCAAATCGCCGCGTCCCAACGAAAGCGGGCTGTCGGCTTTCTTGAAGTCGGCTTTAAGCGGCGGTTGGGGCACTTTTCGCACGCGCCGTATGCGGGCGCGCAATTGACCCCCCCTATCCCTAAATCACAACTAGGAATCACGATGAAGGCAATCATTCTGGAACGTTATGGCAAAAAAGGTCGCATGTACCTTGGCGACATGCCTGAACCCAAACTGCATAAGTATCTACACAACTTTTAACTATTTGAAATTTAAATAAAAATCATGGGATGTAGGAGCGCACAAATTCCGCGAAGGGTGTTGCGAGAGACTATCGCGCAATAAATTGCGCTCCTACGTCACGTTTATATTTGCAATAGCAATATAAAATACATATAACTCAATGATTATTAAATAAATTAAGATGTGTAGGTAGTTATGCACTATACCCATCGCCTTTGAAGAACGGGTAAAGGCATTCCTCTGTAGGAGTACGCCTTGCGTGCGAAATCTCAAAGCATCGCGGGCAAGGCCCGCTCCTACGGAGGGGCGGGATTTTCAGGTTGAATGGGTATATAAATCACATAGAGCCAGCGAAACTAAGCTGCTGGCAACATTAGATTTGCTTCTACCCCGCCGTCAGGCAGATTGCGAAGGTCGATTTTCCCGCCATGCAGTTCTGCGACGTGTTTGACGAAGGGCAGCCCCAAGCCTGTACTTTTGCGTTGGGTATGGGGGCGGGCTAAGGAATAAAAACGTTCAAAAATGCGGGGCAGGGCGTAATCGGGGATGCCGCTGCCGTGATCGCGCACAATCAGCGTGTATTTGCCTGCGGCGCGAGTCAGCGACAAGGTCATTTCACCGCCGTCAGCGGAAAAGTCGATGGCATTTTCCAGTAAATTAGACAGGGCTTGGCGCAATAAAAAGGTTTCGCCCATGACCTGCGCATCGGCTGGAATGCTCAACTCGCAGCGCATATCGCGTTGTTGCATCGCTGCGGCGTGATCGGCGAGGACGATTTCTGCCAGTTCGCGCAAATTAATGACGGTGGCATTTTCCAAGCTGGTGCGATGCTCTACTTTTGCCAGCGACAGCAACTTATCCAGCATATCTTTCAAGCGGCGACTTTGTGCGCGGATATTGGCGGTGAAGGTGGCGCGGGCGACTTGCGGCATGTTTTCATCCAACAATTCCGCCGCACCAATCAGCGCGGTGAGCGGGCTTTTCATCTCATGCGCCAGATGATGGACGTAGTTTTCCACATACTCGCGCCCATCTAATTTTTCGCGCATATCGGCGAGGGCTTTGCCCAGCTCGGTTAATTCGCTACTGCCCATTTTGGGTAAAGTGGTCTTTTTGCCCAGACTGACTTCCCGCGCATAACGCCGCAGTAAATCCACCGAGCGCGTCAGCCACCAAGTGAACAACAGCCCAATCGCCAGCGCGCCGCCCATCAACCAGCCACCTGCCCGCTCAATGCGATGACGACTGCGATCAATAAAGGGTTGGACGCTCAAAGTCGGTTTGGCGACGGTCAACACCCCGATGGTTTTTCCCTCGCGCAAAATGGGTGCGGCGACGTGCATCACCGTGCTGCGGTCATCTTGTGGGTTTTCTTGCGAACTGCGCACGCCATAACGACCGTGCAGCGTGAGATACACATCGTTCCAACGCGCATAATTTTGTCCCACCGCTTTGTTTTCTGAATCATAGACAACGATGCCGTTCGCGTCGGTGATATACACCCGCAAATTGGTTTTCTCTTTTTTAAATCCCCAGATATTGGCGTGTAGCTGACGCGCTTGATAACGGGCGAATGCCGCTGAAAAATGCGGGATGTCGATTGCAGCGGTGTCCTGTGCCGCCATTTCCGCCAGCAGATTAGCGGTATCCACCAGCGTTTCTTCCATCGTTTGACGCACGCCAGGTTTGACTTCTTCCGAAAAGCTATTCAGCACAAACCACGCGGCAAGTCCCACAATCAGAAAATAACCGAGCAACAGGCGCAGGGTAATGTTCATTGCCCCACCCCATTCACCACGCTGTAGCCCATGCCGCGATGGGTGACGATGGGATCGAGATCATCGCGCACCGCTTTGAGTTTGGCGCGCAGCGTTTTGATATGGGTATCGACGGTGCGGTCAGAGGTGTCCAGCGCGTCGCACCAAATCGCGTCCATTAACACTTCGCGGGCATAAATCCGCCCCGTGTGCGCCAACAACATTTTGAGCAACAAAAATTCATAGCGCGTCAGCTCCAAAGTTGCACCACAAAATCGAATCCGCGCACTCGCCTCGTTGACTTCAAACCACGTCGCATTCCCCCCAAGAGGCACGCGCCGCCGCAAAATCACCCGCACCCTCGCCACCACTTCGCGGGGAGAAAATGGCTTGGTCACATAATCATCCGCGCCGATTTCCAGCCCAACAATACGATCCACCTCGTCCGAGCGCGCCGTGAGAAACAAAATGGGCATATCGGTAAAAGTGCGTGCCTCGCGGCACACCGCAAAACCGCTCATATCAGGCAGCCCCACATCCAAAATCGCCAGCGCATAATTGCCGCTGCGCAGTTGCGCCAGCCCCTCACTGCCCAAGGTGCAACAGTGCGTGGCATAGCCCTCCGACTTCAGCGCGTAAGCCAATACATCCGCAATCGCGGATTCGTCTTCAATAATCAGGATTTGCATGGGGTCATCAATTTAGCTAGGGAGGCACTAATTTATTGGTTTTATGTGAATCATCGTGGCACAAGTGCGCAATCTCCCTCCCCTTCAAGGGGAGGGCTGGGGTGGGGATGGGGTACAACCGCCGTGT
>FZPZ01000161.1_pt1 | contig 11163 bp, 14 predicted proteins | sample 1534811 | NCBI WGS metagenome assembly FZPZ01 (sample SAMEA104161953, study PRJEB21768) | metagenome | biome: subterrestrial habitat; feature: phreatic zone; material: underground water | place: France | collected 2016-06-01 | depth 60 m | reverse complement strand
TTTGGTTTCAGTCGCCGCATCGGGTAGCGGGGAGGAGATGGGGTCGTGTATGGGTGAGGACATGGCAATCAGTTTTTTATAGGGTTGGGGGTTGCAGCCACTGGAATTGAGGTATTCGCATGCGCTTTTACGACTCTTTTTTATTAGGCGCAATCTCACCCCTTGGTGTCTATAGCCACGTCGGGTCAGAGCGGGTATAACCCTGATGGGTAAAAAAAGCATTTTTTAACATAGTTGATTGATATTTTGAGAGATTCCATTTAGTCTGCCGCACGTTTTTTTGGAGCCCGATACTAAGTTGATACAGAAAAAAACGATACCCATTGCTGACAGCACACACAGCGCGTTTGTCTGGGTGCGCCACCCCGACTTTACACCTCCTACCCAGGAAGAGGGTTTTGCTGCTCGTCTGACGAGTGCGCTAGACCCCCCACGGGCGGGGGATCTTAGGTCGCTACTGGAAACTTTCTTGGAAAGCATTATCGGCACGGTGAATGCGACCGCAGGGGTGGTGCGCCTACTCTCCCCTGACGGTTGCACCTTGCAAATCATCAGTTCCGCAGGATTATCGGCTGAATTGCAAAAAGAGGCGGAAAGTTTTGTCGAGTTAAATTGCGAAGTCAATGACATTGCCACTTTAGGGCATATCATTCACTCGTCCGACATCAGCACCTGCGATTCACGCCATCACTGCCCTTACGCCAGTTGCCGCTTCCTGTCGCTGGTCGCAGCCCCACTGGAAGCACAGAATACCACTGGTGCTCCCTTGGGTATTTTGACCATCTTTTTTGACGTGCCGCGCACCGCCGCCAGCCAAGTGACGAATAGTTTAGTCGCTTTTGCCGAGGTGATGGCGGCGACGATAGAACACACTCGCATCAATCGCGAAGTGCAACGTACCGATAGGCTCGCCGCACGGCAAGACATTGCCAATGAAATTCACGATTCCTTAGCGCAAACCCTCACGTACTCCCGTATGCGTGTTAGCCTGCTGCGTGAATCCATCCGCACGGGCAAGGACGACCTGTCTGCGCAGTATGCCAATGACATTGATGAAGCCTTGGAACTCGGACAGAAAAGCGTGCGCGACCTGATTGCCGATTTTCGTTGTGAAATCAATCATGAAGGTTTATCCGCCGCGTTGCATGACCTCACCACTGATTTTCGCAAACGTCACAACATCGTACTCGAATACCATAATCACTTGGTGGACTTGGAACTGCCGCTCGAACACGAGATTCAGGTATATTACATTGTGCGCGAAGCACTGACCAACATTGGTCGCCATTCTGGCGCATCACATGCGCGCTTGTTTGTCGATGCCCACTTTGGCTATTACGTGTTTACGATAGAGGACAATGGCAGCGGTGCGTGTACTTTTACCCCGATAGAAGGGCATTATGGTGTCATTATTATGCGTGAACGGGCGCAACGTATCGGCGGCGAGATACGCGTCAAAAGCGCAGCAGGACTGGGCACGCAAGTGCAGTTGTTTTTCCCCGAACCACCGACGGACTGGAGAGTAGCGAGTGAATGATAAATTAAAATTGGTACTGGTCGATGACCAATGTCTGTGCAGACGCGGCTTGAGCGAACTGTTGGCAAACTGCTACGACTTTGCGGTGTTAGGGGCGACTGACAACATCGACGAGCTACACAGCTTATTGAATCAGCAACCCGACTTGCTCATCCTCGATTTGCGCATGAAGCCCATGAACGGCATCACGCTATTGCAACAACTGCGGGCGGATGGCTATATGACCCCCGCCATTATGCTGACCATGAGCGACTCGGAAGTGGATATGCAAAACGCCATCCGTTCAGGCGTGCGCGGTTATTTGCTCAAGGACATGGCACCCGATGATGTGGTCGATGCCATCCGCCGTGTCGCAGCGGGAGAGCTGGTGGTCGCCCCCGCAATGACCATGAAAATGATCGAAATGTTGCGCGGCGACCAGCCCAGCCAAGACGCGAAAAGTTCACTGAAATTACTCACCGAACGAGAACGCGAGATTTTACAATTGTTGTCACGGGGCGAAAGCAACAAAGCCATCGCCATCACCCTGAAAATAAGTTATGACACCGTCAAACAGCATGTGCGCCACATCTTAAACAAGCTGAATCTATCTTCGCGGGTCAAAGCGGCGGTTTTGTTCACCAAAGAACAAGAAACGCATTATGGCAAGGATTCTACACGCAACGGGTAGAGGTAATCGGGTCGTTAGTCGCTAGTCGTTAGCTGTTAGTTGGGGTGGCAAGTCCAGAGAATATATATTTTTTCAATCTATTCATATAGATGAGCTAAGTTCTCCACATTGCAAACCAAAAACTAACGACTAACAGCTAGAGACCAGTGACTAACGCAAGCATTTAAAGGAGAAAACCATGCAACTCGACGACGCTAGTTTAGACACGCTTTTTTGCACCGCTCGCACCCATAACGGCTGGCTGGACAAACCCGTCAGTGATGAGCAGTTGCGGCAACTTTATGACCTGATGAAATGGGCACCCACCAGTGCCAATTGCAGTCCCGCACGCATCGTTTTTGTCAAAAGTGCAGCAGCAAAACAACGTTTGCTGCCCGCCATGATCCCAGGCAACGAGGAGAAAACCCGTACCGCGCCTGTGACCGCCATTATTGGGCAAGATGAAGCGTTCTATGAAAAGCTCCCGCAGCTATTTCCCCATACCGATGCGCGCGCTTGGTTTGTCGGCAATCAGTCGCTGATTGACACCACCGCCTTTCGCAACGCCACCTTGCAAGGTGCCTATTTGCTTATGGCGGTGCGCGCATTGGGCTTAGATGCAGGTCCGATGTCGGGTTTTGACAATGCCAAAGTGGACGCAGAATTCTTCCCCAACAGCACGATCAAATCTAATTTCCTCATCAACATTGGCTATGGAGACGCGTCCAAGTTATTCTCGCGCAGCCCTAGACTGAGTTTTGAAGAGGCAGCTCAAATTTTATAAGTAGTTAATCTAAAATTTTCGTGTATTTCCACAACGCTAGTCACCTAGCCATATTCATGCCCCCTCGCTTCGCTCTCCCCCTAGCAGAATCTTGAGCTTGTGGTTAATGCTTTTCTCCCTTCTCCCGCAAGCGGGAGAAGGGTTGGGGATGAGGGAGTTTGAGCTGTCATAATCGATTTAGTACTCAATGCCCCTCACCCTCTCCCGCTTGCGGGAGAGGGAATTAAAGTTGTAATGGTTTAAGGGAGAGGGAGTGCCGAACCCCAAACTAAGTGAATACCTCCTAGGCGTATCCACGGTTGGTTTGGTCAGATGCAAAATACACGATCAACTACTTAGGTTTACGCTGTTCAGGACGCAGGCGAGACTTTAGCAATTCGTCTGCGGCATCCGCATCCACGGCGTTGCCTAGCGCATCAATCAGAGGTTGCTCAAAATCGTTCCAGCCGCGTATCCCTGTTTTGAGCGAAACCACACGCTGAAACCCCATCTCCTGCATCACGTCAACGGCAAGGATGGAGCGGTAGCCAGAACGACAAATCACCACAATTTCGGCTTCACGCCCCGCAGCCAGCTCAGGCACGGTTTCGTCAAAATCCCATTCGCAGGATTGCTCTAAGATACCGCGTGGTACATTGATAGAATTGGGAATACGCAAGCGATTAAATTCGCCCGTTTCACGCACATCCAGCAACATAGGATTTTGACCCACCGCAAGCAGCTTGCTCAAATCCCAAGGTTGAATTTCTTTGACGCGGGGGAGGGCGGCGGCAACAAGATCAGGGTAGCGTTTCATGGTTTTTGAGTTCTTTCAGGGGTAGGGTTGAGGGGGCAAGTCGTTGCGTACAAGTAATTGGTCGTTAGTCGTTAGCTGCTAGTCGTTAGTTGGTGGTTGAAGTGGAAATATAAGCGCATCTATATGAATTTATTTTAAAAAATGCTGGATGCGCGCAGTTTATCCATGGCATTTTACAGGACACTATAAAGTTGCACTATTCATGCTGGCATTATCGCATTACCCACGGTATTCTACATAGAGCCGAAAACTTTGAATTGAGAATTGCTACCGACTACCGCTAACCTCTATATTGTGCGTAAAATTGACGTACAATATCGCCTCTCATTTAGGAGCACCCTCATGCAACTCGCCCATGAATCTGCGCGTATCAATCTGCGCACCAGTGTAGAAGCCAAAAACATGATTGAACGCGCCGCTGCCTTGATGGGGACGACGGTGTCGGCGTTTATGGTGCAAAACGCTTATCTGGCGGCGCAGCGGATTGTGTCGGAAAACGACACGCTGTGGTTGACGCAACGCGACTTTGCAGCATTTACCGCCGCGCTGGATAATCCGCCGCCCCCTTCTCCCGCCCTGATTGAATTGATGGCGCGCCGTTAAGCGATGGTCACGATTGCTTTGTTGAATGCCCAGCACCAACGGGCAGGATTTGATTGCGGCGATGCCGCGCTGAATGAATTTTTACAAAAACACGCGGGGCAGCAACAACGGCGCGATTTTGGCAAAACCTACCTCGCGCTGGATGATAATGCCAGCACGGTATTGGGGTTTATCACCGTCAGCGCGGGGCAAATCGCCACCACCACCTTGCCCGCCGAACTCAAATTACCCCGCTACCCCGTCCCCGTTTTGCGCATCGGCAGATTAGCCGTCGATACCCGCGCCCAAGGCAAAGGCATTGCCCAAGATTTACTAGCCTTCGCCCTACGCCTCGCACTGGATTTCTCCCAACAAGTGGGGCTATATGCGGTGGTGGTGGATGCCAAACACGAACGGGCGCGGGATTTTTATGCGCGACTGGGCTTTATCCCCTGCGTCGATCAACCGCTGTGTTTGTATTTGCCGATGGGGACGTTGAGGCAGGTGGGGCATGAACCGTGAACAGCATTCGCAAACAAGCTCTCGCCAAAATCGACGACTACGCCCGCACCCACGGCGCAACGCGATCAGGATTTTTGGCAGAAGCGGCGCGGACAGCGATGCGGTAGGGGGCGCGCAGCAACCCACCGATGGGGGACAAGAAAAAGGCGGATTACCTTTCGGTAAATCCGCCCACAGATAACAGACTGGAACATTTCACGGAATAGCGTAAGTACACCCGCCACCGCTATCAGGTCGCCAACCTAATGCCTGTTGTTTACCACCACGAGTGTAAACAATGTTGTAATGCAACTCAGTTAATAACCCCGTAAAGTTGTATGTAAATACCGCTGGCATATTCGATGTTGCTGATTGCATTGAGGATGCAGCAATCTCTCCGTTCACCCCTTTATACATCCCAGCAATTTTTGCACTGAGCGAAGAATCTTGTTTAACCAAACTCCCAGCAACAAAATTCATGGAATACACCTTCGCCTTCGGTTTTGTACATCCAAGCCCTAACTGCTTCCCCACAATGTGTACCGCAACGCTTTCAACGGGCTGTTCAAATGCAACTGAAATTGCACGGCTACTCGCATCATAAAAATCGGTTGCTGCTTCAGTATAGTTGACAAATAGCAACAAAATTACCCCTGCATAATGCGCAAAGTTTTTTGCCATACACCCTCCCTTAACGTGGACAACTATGAATGTGTACACCTGGAGACACGCTCGTGTCACACATTGTTGATGCACAACCTTGCAGTGAAAAGATCACGAAAAACACAAAAAACATTTTCATTTTGAAAACTCCAAAAATTAATTAGCAGGTGGTTGCACCAGGGGCATTGCATTTTTTTGCGCTCGTTATAATTCCATATGCCAACGCTGCGCCGATAATAACTGTAAAAACCGACCAAGCTGCATTTTGTGCAGGGGATGAACTTTCTTTAAAATCACAAGGTTGTGAAGAATTTGGTTTGCACGCTGTTGTAATTGGTGAATCCGTACCTAAACCAATGCTTGCACACCCATATAAAGGCATTGTGCAACACAAAATAACAGTAACCGCCCTAGAAAATCTCCGTCCCATAACTTACCCCCTTAATCGAATTGGTTAAATGAATTATCCACCCTAGAATAACGGATACGATATTACGTTAAAAGTAAGTTTTAAGTCAATAAAACATTCGCTTAATATATTTTTGTATTTAACCTTAGGTCATACACTTCGCGCCTATGAATTTAGGCGAAACCATCAAAAATCTGAGGCTTGCGCGTCATTGGACGCAGGATGAGCTTGCTTATCGCGCCAAGATTACGGCGGCAAACATTTCGCGTATCGAAAATGGCAAGCACGGGCCGAGTACACAGCTTTTAGAATCACTGGCGTGTGTATTTGGGATGAAGATGTACCAATTGGTTGCCCTCGCCGAAAACGAAAAACTCCCGACTTCCCCGCCTGCTTACGATTTTACCGAACAGGCACTGCTGCAAAACTTCCGCGCCATGCCGCCCAAAGAACGGGAATTATTTTTGGCAATGGGCGAACGCCTCGCGCAACACGCGTAACGTATTGCCATAATTCATTGCCGATTATTTTCATCTGGCTATAATCTCCTTCGCATTACCCTATCTCGTAGCTGCTACACATTTCAACCATCCATAGAGCAACCATTGCACTATACTATGCCTACCCTATTTCGCTCCGAAGACTGTCGTGTGATGATGTACCCCAACGACCATTTGCCGCCGCATGTACATGTTTTGATGCGGGATGGGCGGGATGGGCGGGATGGGCGGGATGGCACGGTGGATTTGGTGACGTTGGCGATTAACGGGCGGGTACAGACGCGGGAAATTCGGGTGGCGTTGGTGTGGATTGCGGCGGAACAGGCAAACCTTTTGAATGAATGGCGGAGATACAACCCATGAGTGATTATTTTTTTCCTAAATTACAAGCGGCGACCGCCTTGGAACCGCCGCGTGTGCAAACCACTTGGAGTACAGGTGAGGTGTTGGAGGTGGATTTGGGGGATATTTTGCGCAAATCGGCGTTTTTGGCGCAATTGCTTGAACCTGAGGTATTTGCGCGGGTGCATGTGGGCGAACATGGCTGTTGTTTGGAGTGGTTTGATAGCGAATTCGGCGCGGATAATGTGTATGCGTGGGCGAAGGAGCAGGCGGGCGGTGTCAGCCATGAAATGTTTGGCGGTTGGATGTATCGTAATAAGCTGTCGCTGACCGATGCCGCCACGGCGTTGGGCATCAGCCGCCGCATGGTCAGCTATTACCGCACCGCACATAAAGCTATTCCGCGCAGCATTTGGCTGGCGTGTTTGGGCTGGGAAGCCACGCGCCCCACGGGGCGGCAATTGCCGTATCAACTACCCACCGTCAACGAATACGCCTTTTTGCAAATGGCATAACGCCACCATGCGCCTCCCCGACCTTATCCGCCTGACCACTTCCAGCTTTATCACTTACCCGATGCGCAGTTTTCTCACGGGTTTAGGGATTGCGATTGGCATCACGGCGGTGATTTTGCTGACTTCTATCGGCGAAGGGCTACATCAATTTATCTTGGCGGAATTTAGTCAATTCGGCACGCATTTGATTGCGATTCAGCCTGGGAAAACCCAGACCCAAGGCGGGAATGTGGGGATGTTTGGGTCGTCGCGTCCGTTGTCGTTGGAGGATGCCGAGGCGTTGCGGCGTTTGCCGTTTATTGAACACGTCAATCCGAATGTGCAGGGCAATGCCGAGGTGCGCGCTGAGGATAAAACCCGCCGCACCACGGTGATAGGTGCTGGGCATGAGATGACGCAGGTGTTTAGCATGGCGATTCAAAGCGGGCAGTTTTTGCCCGACGACGACCCCAGTCAAGCGCGGGCGTTTGTGGTGTTGGGGTCGAAAGTGCGGCAGGAGTTGTTTCGGGACAGCAATCCGCTGGGGGCGTATTTGCGCATCAGCGGGCAGCGTTATCGCATCATCGGGGTGATGAAACCCAAGGGGCAGATGCTGGGGTTTGATATGGACGACACGGTGTTTATTCCTGCGGCGCGGGCGATGGAGTTATTTAACCGCCCTGGGCTGATGGAAATTCACGTTAATTATCAACCGAATGCCAAGTTGGACAATGTGGTATCGGGCATCACGACCTTGTTAAAAGAACGCCACGGGCGCGAGGATTTCACCTTGACTCCACAGGAAAAAGCCCTTGAAGTATTGGGATCGGTGTTAAACATCATCACCTTCGCCGTGGGTGCGTTGGGCGGGATTTCGCTGTTTGTGGGCGGGGTGGGGATTTTGACCATTATGACCATGGCAGTGACGGAGCGCACGGCGGAAATCGGCTTGCTGCGGGCATTGGGCGCGCAAGAAAATCAAGTGCTGCAATTGTTTTTGGGCGAGGCGATGTTGCTGTCGGCGTTGGGCGGTTTGGCGGGATTGTTGCTCGGCGTGGGCATTGCGCAAGCTCTGCATTTGCTCTTTCCCGCGCTGCCTGTGCATACGCCGTGGATGTTTGCCGTGGTCGCCGAACTCAGCGCGTTGACGATAGGCTTATTGGCGGGGGTGATGCCCGCCCGCCGCGCCGCCAAACTTGACCCCGTGGAAGCGTTGCGCACAGAATAGGTCGGATATTCCACCCATGGGTAAATCAAAATGACTCAAACAGACTTACAAATCTCAGGGATGCGCTGTGCGTCATGTTCCGCACGACTGGAAAAAGTGCTTAACCAATTGCCGCATGTACAAGTGGTGGTGAATATCGCCACGGAAAAAGCCAGTGTGACTTTTGATGCCGAGCAAACCAATTTAGATGCGGTGATTGCGACGATTGAACACGCAGGTTTTGGTGCGAATCTGGTGCGGGATTTTGCCGCCGAACGTGCATCACGCGCTGCGGCTTTCCGTCATGAGCAACTCCAATTTGTGATTTCGGCACTGCTGACCGCGCCGATGTTGTTGGAAATGGGCTTGATGTTGTTGGGCGCACACTGGATGCTGCCCACTTGGTTGCCCGTGCTGTTGGCAACGCCTGTGCAATTTTGGATCGGCAAACGCTTTTACGTCGGGGCGTGGCATAGCTTGCGCAGCGGCGGGTCGAATATGGATGTGTTGGTGGCATTAGGCACGAGCAGCGCGTATTTTTTCAGTTTGGTGGTGTGGGCATTGGATTTGAATCAACCAATTTATTTTGAAGCCAGTGCCACGCTCATCACCTTGGTTTTATTAGGGAAATTATTAGAAGGACGGGCAAAAGGCAAAGCGGCGAACGCCTTGGAAGCCTTAATCAATTTACAACCGCGCACGGCGCATGTGGAGCGCGACGGCGTGATGGTGGAATTGCCCGTGGCAGACATGCGCAGCAAAGATATATTTTTGGTGCGCGCAGGCGAACGCGTACCTGTGGATGGCGTGGTGTTGGCAGGCACGTCTAGCGTGGATGAAGCCATGTTGACGGGCGAAAGTTTGCCGCAAGTCAAACGCCCAGATGACAAAGTGTATGCCGCCACCATCAATCAGCAAGGCGTGTTGAAATGCCAAGCCGTGGCGGTGGGGGCGCGCACGCAATTGGCGGCGATTATTCGCTTGGTGGAACAGGCGCAAGGCTCAAAAGCTGCGATTCAAAAATTAGCCGATCAGATTTCGGCGATTTTTGTGCCTGTGGTGGTGGGCATTGCCGTGCTGACGTTTATCGCTTGGTACGCCTTGGGCGGGAATTTTACCGTAGCACTCATTAACGCCGTCGCGGTGTTGGTCATCGCCTGTCCGTGTGCCTTGGGATTGGCGACCCCCACCGCCGTGGTCGTGGCAACAGGGCGCGCCGCGCAAGTGGGAATTCTGGTCAAAGATGCCGCCGCGTTGGAACGGGCGCACAAGCTGCAAGTGTTGGTGGTGGATAAAACAGGCACGCTCACCGTGGGCAAACCCAGTGTGACGGACGTGTTGCCCGTTGGGGATTTCACTGCGGAAGTTTTGCTGCAAACGGCTGCGAAATTGGCGCAAGGATCAACCCATCCGCTTTCAAAAGCACTGCATGAATATGCCGTTGCCAATGCGAATGTGGGTACGACAAATTCGTACCTTTCTCATCAGGATGTGAGAATGAATTCTCACCCACAGGGGGAGGTCGTTGGTTTAACCGAGCTTTCAGGGCAAGGCTTACAAGCCGACATCGACGGTACGCCTTATTTGCTCGGTTCACCCACTTTCGCGCAACAAGCAGGGGTCATGTTGGATGAAGCCCGTATTCTCACCCTGCAACGACAAGGCAAAAGCGTCATTGTCCTAGCCCGCCTCTCTTCCCCCTTCTCCCTTCCCCCTTCTCAACCAACCCTTCTCGGTTACTTCGCCTTCGCCGATCAACTCCGCCCCAGCAGCCGCGCCGCCGTCGCCAAACTCACTGCACAAGGCGTGCGCGTGGTGATGTTAAGCGGCGACAACCACGCCACAGCACTTGCCATCGCCCAACAAGCAGGCATCACTGAGTTTCGCGCCGACGTGTTGCCCCAAGATAAAGCCGCGCTGGTGGCGAGTTATCAAAGCAACGGCACGCTGGTCGGCATGGTCGGCGACGGCATCAACGATGCGCCTGCTTTAGCGGCGGCGGATGTCAGTTTTGCCATGCGATCAGGCAGTGACATTGCCATCGAAACCGCTGATTTAACCTTGATGCGCAATGATTTGAATAGCGTGGTTGACGCGCTGTCTTTGTCTCATGCCACGCTACGCAAAATCCGCCAAAATTTATTTTTTGCTTTTGCTTACAATGTACTGGGCATTCCATTAGCGGCATTAGGGATGCTCAACCCCATGATTGCAGGGGCGGCGATGGCGATGAGTTCGGTGACGGTGGTGAGCAATGCCTTGTTGTTGCGGCGGTGGGGACGAAGAGGGTGAAAATGGGTCAATTTAACTCCATTTCTCCCATCTTTCGCCCTGTCAGGCGATGTACGAATGAATTCGTAAGTAGTAGCGTATAAGTAATCGTGCATTTTGCATCTGACCAAATCAACCGTGGGTACGACAAATTCGTACGCTTTTGGGTGAAATCTCCCCGTCTTACCTGAATGGCGCTTACTTAAGCTCAAAACCCCCGATGCGACACGGATTAACATTTTTTCGCCATCCTGTAAAAGCGGGCTGAACTACCGTTCCTTCCCCTTCAAGGGGAAGGCTAGGATGGGGATGGGTTCGTTCTCTGCACACACCCCATCCCCACCCCAACCCTCCCCTTGAAGGCATAGGTATCTACACAAGTCTGTAAAGTTAGTGCAATATAGGCAATGACTTTAAAAAAACACTAT
>FZPZ01000187.1_pt1 | contig 11201 bp, 10 predicted proteins | sample 1534811 | NCBI WGS metagenome assembly FZPZ01 (sample SAMEA104161953, study PRJEB21768) | metagenome | biome: subterrestrial habitat; feature: phreatic zone; material: underground water | place: France | collected 2016-06-01 | depth 60 m | reverse complement strand
ATTGTGCGGGAAGCGCGCCAATTCAATGCGCGGGAATACCGAATTTTAGCCTCACAACACGTGATTGATTTATTTTTGGACGAAGAATCGCAAACCTTAGCGCAACTCTCTGATTTCATCGCCAAGCCCATTTCCTTACAAGTCGAAACCGTTTATAGCCAAGAACAGTACGATGTCATTTTGATGTAAGCCTTTGACGGCAAAGGTCTGCTACACTGGCACCCGCGTTGATGTCCTTGGTGGCATAAACGTGAATACGCAAAAAAAATTATTCAGTATTTCAAGGTGTTCGATCTAAATTTAACTCAGGGAGATGTTAATGAAGAAGTCGTTTTTGATGTCGGTTTTACTTGCTAGTTCTGTTGCAACCAGTGCTTTTGCGCACGAGCATGATACACACGCCGCGCACGCAACACCCAATGCCGCCCCTCACGCGGCACATTGGGCTTACGACGGCGCAGAAGGACCTGATCACTGGGGTGATATGGAAGCAAAGTTTAGTATTTGTTCCGCAGGAAAGAATCAATCTCCCGTCAACTTGACCGATTTTGTGAAAGCAGATCTGGCTCCGCTTAAGTTTGATTACCAAGCCACAGGCAACCAAGTATTGAACAATGGTCATACCATTCAGGTCAACTATGCCCCTGGTAGTACGCTGACTTTAAACGGGCATCGTTATGAACTGAAACAGTTCCACGCACATGCACCGAGCGAGAATCAAATCAATGGCAAAAGTTTTGCGATGGAAGTTCACTTCGTTCACGCCGATACCAATGGCAGCTTAGCCGTGGTGGCGGTGATGTTTGAAGAAGGCAAAACCAATGCTGAGTTGGACAAAGCTTGGCAAGCCATGCCACACGATGCCGATCAGAAAGTCATGCTGAAAGAGAGCGTTTTGGGTACCGCGATTATGCCTGATGACAAATCCTACTATCGCTTCAATGGCTCATTGACCACGCCTCCTTGCACCGAAGGGGTCACTTGGTTGGTCTTGAAAACGCCCGTGACGGTCTCTAAAACGCAAATCGACAATTTTGCGCATGTGATGCACCACCACAATAATCGCCCTGTGCAAGCGATCAACGCCCGTGTGATTCTTGAGTAATCTATTCAAGTCGCCCTCAAAAAGCCAGCGCAAGCTGGCTTTTTAACGTTAAAGGCTGACATACCTCTTGCTTACGATGGCAAGGTGTTGCGTTATTAACTGCTAACAACTAACGGCAACGTAGGGCTATGTGCCAACAAGAAACTTTTAAACGCCAACGCCGCGCTGGACAGTCTTTTTTGAGTACGGTGGGCGACGAACCAGTGGCGTAGTAGGGGGAAATGTTCGACGTTGAGCATAACTAGCCGCCCTGTTTCGAGTTCTAATTCAATGCTGTTGAGCGATAAAACTCCCAGCCCCATCCCTGCTCGCACGGCTTGTTTGATGGCTTCATTGGTTTCCATTTCCATGCGAATGCGCGGTTGAATACGGTGTTTGGCAAAGACGCGCTCCATCGCGCTGCGTGTGCCTGAACCTAGTTCGCGCGATAAAAACTGTTCCTCGGCAAGCTGGGTAAATTTGACCTGTTCCAATTGCGCCAAAGGATGATTGGGGGCAGCGATGACCACCAGCAAATTGTCCATAAATCGTTCGGCGGTGATGTCTAGGTCATCGGGCGGCTGTCCCATGATGGCGAGGTCGGTGCTATTTTCGGTGAGTCGCTTGACCACCGCATCCCGATTGGCAACGTTCAAAATAATGTGGATATTGGGATGTTGTTGGCAAAAATCGGCGAGTAGTTGCGGGGTGAAGTAATTGGCGGTATTAACCACGGACAAGGTGAGTTTGCCTTGTTCCAAGCCTTTCATCTGATTAAATACCGCTTCCATTTCGGCAAGTTGTTGGGCGATGTTGCGGCTGTAGTGAAATAACTCGCGTCCCGCTTCGGTCAGGAAGATTTTTTTGCCCATTTGTTCAAACAGCGGCAGCCCAATATGCCCTTCCAATTGCTTAATCTGCATAGACACTGCGGGCTGCGATAGGTATAGTTCTTCTGCTGCGCGGGAATAATTCAGGTGGTGGGCAACTTTTTCAAAAACCTGTAATTGACGCAAAGTGAAGTTCAGCATGGTAAGGGTCAAACGGGTGGGGTCAGCGGCTATTCTGCCATAAGTTTTACTTATGGTTTCGATAAAAACAATTGACTATCGCTTATGAAGATAAGCCCTTATAGTACTAACCATTGCAGGTCGTTGTGGGTTGGGAAATCGCAGTGAAGGCGATGTTTATAAAATAATTTAAGTATAACTAACAGGAGAGTAGGCAATGGATCAATCGAATCGTTATGCAGACCTGAGCTTGGATGAGGCAGAACTGATTAAAAATGGTAAGCACATTTTGGTGGCTTACACCATGACACCCGCAGCGGGACATGGTTATTTGGAAGTGGCAGCGCACGTTGCGGCTGAATCTTCGACTGGCACGAACGTTGAAGTTTCGACCACGGATGATTTCACCAAAGGGGTGGATGCGTTGGTTTACTTCATCGACGAAGTAAAAGGCATTATGAAAGTGGCTTACCCGAACGATTTGTTCGACCGTAACGTCACCGATGGTCGTGCGATGATCGTGTCTTTCTTGACCTTGGTCATTGGTAACAACCAAGGCATGGGCGACGTAGCTGACTTGCAAATGCAAGATTTCTATGTGCCTCCCCGCATGTTGCAATTGTTCGATGGTCCAGCTAAAGACATTTCCGACTTGTGGCGCATTTTGGGTCGTCCAGTCGTCAATGGCGGCTACATTTCTGGCACGATCATCAAGCCAAAATTGGGCTTGCGTCCAGAACCGTTTGCCAAAGCAGCTTACCAATTCTGGTTGGGCGGCGACTTTATCAAGAACGACGAACCACAAGGCAACCAAGTTTTCTGCCCCATCAAGAAAGTTTTGCCTTTGGTATATGACTCCTTGAAACGTGCCCAAGACGAAACAGGTCAAGCTAAATTATTCTCCATGAACATCACAGCGGATGACCATTACGAAATGTGTGCGCGTGCAGACTTCGCGCTGGAAACATTTGGCCCTGATGCAGACAAAGTCGCCTTCTTGGTTGACGGTTATGTTGGCGGTCCTGGCATGATCACGACAGCACGTCGTCAATACCCAAGCCAATACCTTCACTACCATCGCGCAGGTCACGGTGCGGTGACTTCACCTTCTTCCCGTCGCGGCTACACCGCGTTTGTGTTGGCAAAAATGTCCCGCTTGCAAGGTGCTTCAGGCATCCACGTGGGTACCATGGGCTACGGTAAAATGGAAGGTGGCAAAGACGACCGTATCATCGCTTACATGATCGAACGTGATAGCTGCACAGGACCTTTCTACCATCAAGAATGGTATGGCATGAAACCAACAACACCTATCATCTCAGGCGGGATGAACGCATTGCGTCTGCCAGGGTTCTTTGAAAACTTGGGTCATGGTAACGTCATCAACACCGCTGGTGGCGGTTCTTACGGTCACATTGACTCCCCAGCAGCAGGCGCGGTCTCCTTGCGTCAAGCTTATGATTGCTGGAAATCGGGTTCTGATCCTATCGAATACGCCAAAGAACACAAAGAATTTGCGCGTGCGTTTGAATCTTTCCCCAAAGATGCCGACAAGATTTTCCCAGGCTGGCGCGAAAAATTGGGCGTACACAAGTAAGCCGAATTTGCAGTAGTCCGTAGTGAACGCGCCCCCACTTTGTTGGGGGCGTTTTATTCCAGAAAGGGCAGTCCCCTCGCCCGCTTGCGGGAGAGGAGAGTATCTGATTGACTTATAAGGAAATCCAAGGAGTTTAAAATGACCAACAAAGCACAATATCAAGTCAATACCGAGCCGTTTTATCAGGCGCAAGGCGATGAAGTGGCGTTGTACGAAGCCGCTTACGCAGCGCGTTTGCCTGTAATGGTGAAAGGTCCGACAGGCTGCGGGAAATCGCGCTTTATCGAATACATGGCGTGGAAGTTGAACAAGCCGCTGATTACCGTGGCGTGTAACGAAGACATGACCGCCTCGGATTTGGTCGGGCGTTATTTGTTGGACGCAAACGGCACGCGCTGGTTGGATGGCCCGTTGACCACTGCCGCCCGCATCGGCGCGATTTGCTATTTGGACGAAATCGTCGAAGCGCGCCAAGACACCACCGTGGTGATTCATCCCTTGACCGATCACCGTCGCACTTTGCCCTTGGACAAAAAAGGCGAACTGATTCAAGCACATCCCGATTTTCAACTGGTGATTTCGTATAACCCTGGCTATCAAAGCTTGATGAAGGATTTGAAGCAATCCACCAAACAACGCTTTACCGCCTTTGATTTCGACTACCCCACCGCCAAAGTGGAAGCGGAAATTTTGGCAAAAGAAACGGGCATCGCATTGGAACTCAGCAGCCAGTTGGTGAAAATCGGCGGCGCAGCGCGTAATTTGAAAGGTCACGGCTTGGACGAAGGTATTTCCACGCGTTTGTTGGTCTATGCAGCCACGCTGATTAAAGGCGGCGTTGCCCCGCGTGCCGCGTGCCGCATGGCATTGGTGCGCCCCATTACCGACGATGCCGATATTCGCGCCACGCTGGATCACGCGATTGATGCAGTGTTTGCCTGATTTATTGTAAATAGTGGTTCTATATGATTTACAGTGGGTGAAGTAAGACTCCCTCCCCTTCAAGGGGAGGGCTGGGGTGGGGATGGGGTAGAGATGAAAGCCCAAACAAACAGCGCGATCATCGGCAGACAGCTTCAGCGAACATGCGTTGCCAGATGACCGATGCGGAAATACGGTTATGTCATCGGCTGCGTCATCGGCAATTGGCGGGATATAAATTCCGCCGTCAGCCCCTTATCTGAATTTTGTTGCGGTTATACCCCATCCCCACCCCTACCCTCCCCTTGAAGGGGAGGGAGATCGTGTACTTGTGCCACTATGATTCACATAGAGCCGATAATTTTTGCCGTTCACGAAAGAAATATGATGGAAGCGATCAGCATACCTCAAGAATTTGAAGCCTACTGGAAACAGTTGGACTGCGGCTTTCCGCGTGTGCAGCCGATTTTTGCGGATTGTATGCGCGCGGGCTTGGCGGCGTTGGACAATGCGGGTATGACGGCGTACCTCGACAGTGCGCGCTTCCTCGGCAAGATGGGGCGCGGGGCGGAACCGATTCTGATTTTCTTGGAAGCGTGGCCCGAAATTGCCCACATCATCGGCGCGGAGATGTTGCCCGACCTGATGGACTTTATCCGCAAAATGTGGAAATCGCCCAATGGCACGGCAATTGTGCCGTTTTTGCAATCCCTACCCACCACGGCGCGGCGGTTGCACACGCCTGAATTGTTGCGTGCTTATTTAGAGCTGATGCTGGATTTTATGAATCGCACCACGGGTTCGGTGCATGGCATTCATCAAACTTTTCCCAGCCCTGGCTTGCCCGCATTTTTCAAACAAACGCCTGTGTTGCTCAGTCAACTCGCCTTGGCGGGGCTGAAAAATTGGATAGACTACGGCATTCGCAATTACGGCACGCATCCCGAACGCCAGACGGAGTATTTCAATTTGCACTCTGCGGACAGTCGCGCCGTGTTGCAACGCGAGCGGCATGGCACGTTGCTGGTCGATAGCGAACGCAAGCTGGATATGTATTTGCGCAGCTTGTGGCAAGACGAAGCCATGTTGATCCCTTATGCCACGGGCGCGGATGAAACCCACCAAGCCACGCCGTATTACGACGTGTTGGGCATACGACTGCCAGATGTGTATGACGATTTTCTCCCCTCTCCCACTGGGAGAGGGGCTGGGGGTGAGGGTGAGGGAGCTGGGGATGAGGGAGTTTTGCCCGCCAACACAACGATTTCTGGCATCAATCGTTATCGCGCCGCCTTAGCCCATATTGCCGCGCATCGTCGCTGGACGCGCCCGATTTTTGCCGACAATCTCAGCCCTGCGCAGCGCATGGCGGTGGAGTGTTTGGAAGACAGTCGCGTGGAACGGCTGGCGATGCGTGAATACCCAGGTTTGTGGCGGATTTTCAGCGCACTGCATCCCACGCCTGCCGAAGATGCGTGTGATGAGGATAAAGAATCGGGCTTGCGCCATCGTTTGGCGATGTTGTCGCGGGCGATTTTGGACGAAAACCATCCGTATCAAAATCCGCATTTGATTGATTTTGCAAAACGTTTCCATGCCGAACTGGCACAAGGCGAGAGCAGTACGCAAGCGATGGTGGATTTAGCAGTGACCTTTGTGGCACGCACCCGCCGTCAAAGCGATAATTTTGCCCAAGTGCATTTCAAAGACACGGTGGTGAGTTACCGCGACGATAATCGATCAATGTGGCAATTTATCGAGGAAGGTGATGAAGAAGCGGCCTTTGACCAAGAACGCAAAATCGAACCCAACGACACGCCGCAAGGTTTGCCGCCGCGTCATTATCACGAATGGGATTATCACAGCCAAAGTATGCGTCCAGACTGGGTGAGCGTGTATGAAGCCTTGCACCCAGCAGGGCGGGCGGCAGACATCGACAAATTATTGGAAAAACATGCCGCGCTGGCCAAACGTCTGAAAAAGATGTTGGACTTATTGAAACCACAAAACAAAGTCCGCATTCGTTATCAAGAAGAAGGCAGCGAATTGGATTTGGACGTGGCATTGCGTGCGCTGATTGATTACAAAAGCGGTTCATCGCCCGATCCGCGCATCAATATGAGCCACCGCAACGACGGGCGCAATATCGCGGTGATGGCGTTGCTGGATTTGTCGCAATCATTGAACGAAAAAGCGGCGGGTTGCGATCAAACGATTTTGCAACTCAGCCAAGAAGCGGTGTCGGTGTTGGGCTGGGCGGTGAACAAACTGGGCGACCCGTTTGCCATCGCAGGCTTCCATTCCAATACGCGTCACGACGTGCGTTATTTGCACATCAAAGGCTTTAGCGAACAATGGGACGACACCGTCAAAAGCCGTTTGGCGGCGATGGAAGCGAGTTATTCCACCCGCATGGGTGCGGTAATGCGTCACGCCGCACATTATTTAGACAAACAGCCAGCGGACAAAAAACTGCTATTGATTTTAACGGACGGCGAACCAGCCGATATTGATAGCAAAGACGGGCGCGTGTTGATTGAAGATGCCCGCCACGCGGTGCAAGAGCTGGATCAACAAGGCATTTACAGCTATTGCATCAATCTCGACCCCAAAGCGGACGAGTATGTGTCGGATATTTTTGGCAGACAATACACCATTATCGACAAGGTGGAATCGCTGCCCGAAAAACTGCCAGAGCTGTTTATTGCATTGACGAAGTAGTGGCAGGAGTTGACCTTAACCCGTTTGCCGTGAGCGATACCACAACCAGATACCCGTGCCGATGATCAGCAACCAGCCGATTAGACGCACGATACCTGCGATAAACGTGTCGCCGCCTAGCATATTCCAGCGACTAAAAATCTCTGTCCAATCATGTTCACCGTTGCCTACCAGCGGCAAAATTTGCGCCCGCGCATCCGCCATGTAGCGGGCGATGTTGAACATATTTTCGCCTAACCACAGCAGCGAAAAGCTATATGACGCAGTGGCGTGCTGACGGCGAAACGACCACGCGGCGACCAACGGAAAGACCAATTGCCCCATCGTCCCGCCATATACCGTCACACTTTCGCCCAAGATGCTAAAAATTGGATGTCCCGCCTCGTGGAACACCAAATTGGCATTGTCTAGCAAAAACACCCATCCCTCACCCGTATTCGCCAACCACAAAATCAATGCGGCAGAAATGCTATATGCCATCAACGCAAACGGCGGCACGGGCGACCAGTCGGAATCAAAATCGTCTAACGGGGGCAAAGCCATGTTGTTCTCCTGAAATAAACTCACGGTTAAATGTTCCATCACGTGTGCCGTTGAGATCATGCGACTCGCGGAGCTAAAGGCGATGGAAAATTGAATGACCGCTATCCTGACCAAAATATGGCACAAAAGCAACGGGACTGCTGGATTTACAGCAATGCTCATTTTGACCGTGGGCACGACAAATTCGTACGCTTTTGGGTGAGTAAGGTCAGTATTTTCAGAACTACCCCTTGTTTTTCGCCCTGTCGGGCGATGTACGAATTTGTCGTACCCCCCTGTTTAGTCAAAATGAGCATTGCGGTAGATTGACACAATAACGCCTTTTTATGCTTCACTCCTGATAAAATTACCGCCTCTTTTGCAATATCAAACCTGATAAAAAAGCTTCACTCATCAGGGTAGAACGTCCATCGCTATGTTTCCTTTTCCCCCAGCCCGCTTACGTACTTTGTTAGCGATAGGCTATGCCTTGTTTATTGTGTATGCCAGTTTGTCACCGTTTTCAGGCTGGCGTGAGCAGGGTATTGTCTTTGTCGATGTATTGCGCGTACCCCTCAATTCGCCTTACACCCTGTTTGATGTGATACTCAATTTTTTATCCTATATTCCTTTTGGGCTGCTGGTCGGACTCACCTTACGGGCGCGTCATACTGCCATTATCAGTGCTTTATGGGCGGTGCTGCTCGGCATTCTGTTGTCCGCTGGCATGGAGTATCTGCAAATGTATTTACCTCAGCGCACCAGCTCGAACTTGGATTTACTGACCAATAGCGTGGGCATGGCATTTGGCGCACTCTTGGCAGTCAGTATCACCTCGTGGACCAGTTGGTTTGCGCACTTAACCCACTGGCGCAATCATCTGTTTCATCCCGAAAAAGAAATGGATTTTGGGCTGGCGTTACTGGCGTTGTGGATGTTCGGGCAGATCAATCCCGCCTTACCGATGTTGGGCAATTTGTTTATCCGCGAGGCGACTCGCCAACCTTTTGTGGCGAGTATTCCTGCCCCCTTTAATGGCTGGGAAAGCCTGACCGTCATGCTGAATTTACTGATGGTGGGCGCGCTGCTCATCACCTTGTTGCGCATCCCGCGTCATATTGGCAATACCTTGTTGGTCGTGTTAGGCGGTGTCGCACTGGTTAAATTCACCATTGCCGCCGTGCTTTTAAAATCCTCCGCCTTGCTGCTGTGGATTAACAGTGAAGCCATGTTAGGCATTGCGTCTGGCATGGTGCTGCTGTTAATCGCCGTGCGCCTGCCACGCCGCCAACTGATTTATCTCGGCGCGGCGATGACCTTGAGCTACTTCACCTTGGTGAATCTGGACATATCTCACAACTCACCCGCGCTGGGCATGGCTGTTTACCAATGGAATCAAGGACATTTGCGCAACTACAACGGACTCGCCCAAACGATTTCACTGATTTTCCCCGTGCTTTTGCTATTCCATTTGTGGCGAGTGCGCTAAATACCCCATTTGACTTATTTTCTAGGAGAACCTGATGGCTTTTTTCGATAAACATGTTTTTTTCTGTACCAACCAACGTGACGCAGGGGATGCCTGCTGCCAACAACACGGCGCGCAAAAAATGCGCGATTACGTCAAAGACAAGGTGAAACAACTGGGCTTAGATCAAGCCGACAACCGCATTCGCATTAACTCAGCGGGATGCTTAGGGCGTTGCGACGACGGTCCCGTGTTGGTGGTGTATCCAGAAGGGACGTGGTACACCTATATCGACGAAAGCGATTTAGATGACATCATCAGCGAACATTTACAACACGGGCGCGTGGTTGAACGCCTGAAAATTTAATGGCGACGCAGCGCAAAGTATTCTTCACAGGCTTGGCGGGACAATTGCAAGGCATGGTACATCTGCCCGACAGTGATCCAGTGGGCATCGCCGTCATCGCCCATCCCTTGCCCACCGAGGGTGGCACAATGGAAAACAAAATTGTCACCACACTGGCAAGTACCTTGGTCGGTTTGGGCTACGCCACCCTACGCTTTAATTTTCGCGGCGTAGGACTCAGCGAGGGGAGTTATGACGAAGGCAATGGCGAAATACACGATGTACAAGCGGGGTGTGAACTGATGCGGCAGGAGTTTGGTGAGCTGCCATTGATTGCGGCAGGGTTTTCATTTGGCGGCTATGTGCAAGCTCGCGCCGCACAATACACCCACCCTACCCAGATGATACTGATCGCGCCTGCGGTCGGACGTTTTGCCATGCCCACCGTCCCCGCCAATACACTGATTGTGCACGGAGATTGTGACGAGGTTGTACCACTGGCGGATTTGTTAGCGTGGGCGCGCCCGCAGCAATTGGCGATTACGGTTCTATCGGGCGCAGAACACTTTTTTCACCGTCGCCTCAGGCAGCTACATGATGTAGTCTGTAAGCATCTAATGTTATGATGCGCCTGCATTTTTCATCTGATACACCTAAGGAATCACTATGTTGTGGGTAAAAGCTTTTCATATTATTTTTGTCGTCAGCTGGTTCGCAGGGCTGTTTTATTTGCCGCGTATTTTTGTCAATCACGCCATGGCGACCGAACCCGCTGAAATCGCCAGACTCAAGCTGATGGAAGGCAAGCTATATCGCTTCGTCACGCCAATCGCGGGCTTGGCGTTAATATCGGGCTTATGGTTATGGTTGGGATTTGGTTTCGCAGGCGGTTGGCTGCACGCCAAACTGGCATTGGTGGCGTTTCTGGTGGCCTATCATTTTTATTGCGGCAAGCTGGTGACGCGTTTTGCTCATGACGAAAACATGAGAAATCATGTGTTTTACCGCTTCTTTAATGAAATTCCCGTGCTAATCCTCACCGCCGTGGTGATTTTGGTCACCGTCAAACCTTTTTAGCCGCCGTTGGACTTCAACAATTGGCGACCAACTATTGGTAGCAAGCACGACCATCACATGCCCCAAGTCCGATGACCTCTCACGAAGCACCTGCTTACTGCTTTTCGTATAGCTGAACCAGTTGGCGCGATAAATAAGCGGAGTGCTTCTGAAAGTCCCCATTATAATTAAATTGCTGTATGACTTCTTTGTGCTTGCCCGCTAAGCAGCAATTCTCATTTTGACCAAACAAAAGCGTCGTGAATTATTGGCTAGGGTTGAGGTAGTAGATTTGAGCAATATTCAGCACATGCGTCCACGAGCGGGGGAATTTATCGCGCCTTTGTCCAATGGGCAATTTTTGCACAGGATAGATTGTAGTTTGATGCGCGGTCGTTAAATAAAACAGTTCATTTGGATAACAGTGTTGTCACTCGACGCTCCCATTAGGCGGGGGCAATTTTGGGCGTTCGTGC
>FZPZ01000028.1_pt1 | contig 11239 bp, 8 predicted proteins | sample 1534811 | NCBI WGS metagenome assembly FZPZ01 (sample SAMEA104161953, study PRJEB21768) | metagenome | biome: subterrestrial habitat; feature: phreatic zone; material: underground water | place: France | collected 2016-06-01 | depth 60 m | reverse complement strand
CAATACGGACGCATGGTCGCCCACCTCAATGTCAATGGTTTGGATGTCAATGCCGAACAAATACGCCTCGGCATGGCATGGGAATACTCAAATTTTCACAGCAACAAGGCGTTGATTGCGCTACAAAAAGAAGCCCAATCCGTCCCACGTGGATTGTGGGCGTTGAGCAATCCGATTCCACCTTGGGAATGGCGTAAACAACATCCTTACCAAGAATCAGCCCCTGCCCCCACGCCCATCACCACCACACCACGTGGCATGTCCTGCGGCAGCAAAAAGTATTGCAACCAAATGACCACGTGTGAAGAAGCCAAATACTATCTCAATCAATGCGGCGTGAAACGCTTGGACGGCAATGGCGATGGCGTGCCGTGTGAGAATTTGTGTACAGCCAATGAACGTTAAGCAAGCTCGACACCCGTCCTAAAGTCTAGCGGCGCATCAGCATTTAACCGCAATAGTGGATGCTCACCCTATTTATCCGAGCAGCGCGCCGATTCAAAATCTGTGTGGAGAATGAGAAGATGGCTTGTTTTGGGTTAGACTTCGACAATTCGGTAGGTCAGGTTAGGCGCAAGCCGTAACCAGACAGTTTGGGCAAAGATGAGCTGATTTGAGCATCAACCTTGCCGTAATTTTTTTACGGCAAGATTGATGTCGGCAAGTTTCTGCTATATCCTCCCAACCCTAATCCCTGATTTATACCCACGAGAACATCATGCTCAAACGATTTGAAGTCCAAAATTTTAAGAATTTCAAAGACAAGTTTGTTTTTGACTTATCCGAAACCAAAAATTACGAATTTAATCCTGAGTGTGTGCAAAACGGCTTGGTGAGTAAGGCGATAATTTATGGGGTGAATGGGTGTGGAAAATCAAATTTGGGGTTGGCTATTTTTGATTTTGTCGCTCATTTGACAGATAAAGATACCGCTCCTAAGTTATATAAAAATTTCTTACATGCTGAATCTAAAGAACATACAGCTCAGTTTAAATATTGCTTTCAGTTTGATGATTCCATCCTTGAATATCATTATGGTAAGGTGAGTTTCGGTGTTCTATCTTGGGAGTCTTTAAGCATCAATGGCGAAGAGGTCGTTTTTTATCAACATGGAGAGCCATTCAGAACAAGCCTGAAAGGAACTGAAACACTGGATACCAACTTAGGCGATCCTAAGTTATCTGCCCTAAAGTACATCAGAAGAAATGCCAATTTGATTGACGATAAGGTTAATGGGGCATTAAAAGCATTTTTTAAATTTGTAGATGGGATGTTGTTCTTTAGCTCTCTGTTCGATAACAACTACATCGGATACCAAACAGGTAGCGACAACATTAGTCAGGATATTTTAAAGAGAGGACATCTAAAAGAGTTTGAGGATTTCTTAATTGAAGCGGGGGTTAATTGCCAATTAGAATCCATTATTGAGCCAAATGGTCAGGAAGACATTGCCTTTATGTTCGGAGAAAAATCACTAAATTTTTTCGATGCAGCCTCAACAGGAACACAATCTTTGGCTTTGTTTTACTATTGGTTGCAAAGATTAAAAGAAGAAGACCAAGTTTCTTTTGTGTTTGTAGATGAATTCGACGCTTTCTATCATCACAAACTATCGCAACTTATTGTCAGCGAATTAAAAAAAGTCCCCGCTCAAGTTATTCTCACCACTCACAACACCAGTATTATGACCAACGACCTGTTGCGTCCTGATTGCTATTTCGTGATGCACGAGAACCAAATTGATCCTATCTACCAATTCACCGACAAAGAATTAAGGTTCGCCCACAACATCGAAAATATGTTTAGGAGAGGCGCGTTCAATGGCTGAAACCATCCTACTTGTTTTTGAGGGCAAACGAAGCGAGCCGAAAATACTGGATAGCTTCCGAAAACACTACCTCAACCAAACCAATAGCACGGTGTTTCACATTTGCTATGAAGCGGAGGTTTATCAGTTATGGAAAAGTATCAATGATGATCCAGATTTATCTCTGATACGCGAGTTGCAGGAGCGCGAAAAGAAACTGAAGAAGCCGTCAGGCATTCCATATGAAAAGATAAATGACATTTATCTCTTTTTTGATTACGACGGACAAGCCTCTACCGCATCGGATGTTGAAATGAAGAAGATGCTACGCTATTTTAATGATTCAAATTCATTTTCAGGTCAAGGATTGTTGTACATCAGCTATCCCATGGTTGAAGCGATTAGACATTTAGCAGATGACGTTGATTTTAAAGATGTTGTCGTCAGTGCAAAAATCAAGGGTGCGGAATATAAAACACAGTCTGCTTGTTCGGATTATCAGCACCTAAAAAATCTCGAAAGGGCAGATTGGGATTACATCAATACCGAGCACCACAAGAAAGCGCATTATATTGTGCATGGCACTTGGAAGTTTCCTGCCAACAAAGCCGTGTTAGCGGCATTAAATCAAAGCGGAATTTTTGACTCCCAGTTGGAAAAATACATTCAGCCTCATCAAAAAGTCGCCGTACTAAGCGGATTCCCTTTCTTCATTTTCGATTATTACGGCGCAGCTGCATTCGGCGATTCTGAAGGAATCGTTGCTGCCGAATAGCAAAATTACTTATAAATTTCTCTTCATTCCCATGACCAAACCCACCCACACGCCCATGATGCAGCAGTATTTGGGCATTAAAGCCCAGCATCCCGATATGTTGTTGTTTTATCGCATGGGGGATTTTTATGAGTTGTTTATGGGGGATGCGGAGCGGGCGGCGAAGTTGTTGGACATTACGCTGACGCAGCGCGGTTCGACCAACGGGCAGCCGATTAAGATGGCGGGCGTGCCGTATCATGCTGCTGAGGGGTATTTGGCGCGGCTGGTCAAAATGGGCGAGTCGGTGGCGATTTGTGAGCAGATTGGCGATCCCGCGACCAGCAAAGGCCCTGTGGAACGCAAGGTGGTGCGCATCGTCACCCCTGGGACGGTCACGGATTCGGCGTTGTTGGAGGAGAAGCGCGACAGTTTGTTGTTGGCGGTGCACGCGCAGCAGGGCAAGTTGGGTTTGGCGTGGTTGAATTTGGCTTCGGGGCAGTTTTGGGTGTGCGAAACGGGCTTGGACAATTTGGCGGCTGAGTTGGAACGTTTGCAGCCGTCGGAGATTTTGCATGTTGAAAACAGCCGCGTGCAACTGGCGCAATCGGCGGTATGCAAGCCATTGCCTGAATGGCACTTCGCGGTGGACACGGCGCGGCGGGCGTTGTGTCAGCAGTTTTCCACCATGGATTTGGCGGGATTTGGCTGCGCGGAGATGACCGTGGGCGTGGCGGCGGCTGGGGCGTTGTTGGGTTATGCCAAACTAACGCAAGGGCAAACCATTAGCCATATCAATGGCTTGCAAGTGTATCGCACCGATGCCTTTGTGCGCATGGACGCGGCGACGCGGCGTAATTTGGAAATCAGTCAGACCTTGCGCGGCGAACCTGCGCCGACTTTGTTTTCTTTGCTGGACACTTGCGCCAGCAATATGGGCAGCCGTTTGTTGCGGCATTGGTTGCATCATCCGTTGCGGGATCGGAATGTATTACGCGCAAGGCTGACAGCCGTAGAGCAGCTTTTACTCCCCTCTCCCGTGATCGGGAGAGGGGCTGGGGGTGAGGGTGCTTTTGGAGAAAGTGAAAACCACCCTCACCCTCACCCTAGCCCTCTCCCAGTGGGAGAGGGAACTGTATTAGGCAAGCCGCTGTTTGAGTTAGTCCATACTCACCTTAAACCCGCCGTGGATGTGGAACGTGTGACGGCGCGCATTGCCTTGCGCTCGGCGCGCCCACGGGATTTGTCGGGGCTGCGCGATACCTTGGCGATGTTGCCCGCGTTGGTGGCGACGCTTGCCGTAGGTCGGGTTTTAACCCGACAAAGTTTTGATGAAAAGCGTGCGGATGTCGCACCTACGCGAAATGTCGGGTTGAAACCCGACCTACTGACATCACTGGCAAGCGATTTGCAGCTTGATCCCGCCTTGTCCACGCTGTTGCAGTCCGCCCTGCGCGCTGAACCCAGCACGGTGTTGCGCGAAGGGGGAGTGATTGCCGATGGGTTTGATGCGGAATTAGACGAGTTGCGCGGGATACAAAACAACTGCGGCGATTTTTTGTTGGCGTTGGAAACCCGCGAGCGGCAGCGCACGGGGATTGCGACTTTGAAGGTGGAATACAACCGCGTGCATGGTTTTTACATCGAGGTGTCGCAAGCGCAAAGCGTGAACGTGCCCGACGATTATCGCCGCCGCCAAACCTTGAAAAACGCCGAGCGCTATATCACACCAGAACTGAAAGCCTTTGAAGACAAAGCCTTATCCGCCAATGATCGCGCGCTTGCCCGCGAAAAGTATTTGTATGAACAATTGCTGGATGCACTCGCGCCGCAGATTGCCACTTTGCAACAACTCGCCGCTGCGTTGTCGGAATTGGATGTGCTGTCGTGTTTTGCCGAACGCGCCCGCCGTTTGAATTTTAACGCGCCGCAATTCACCGACGCGCCGCATCTGCATATCGTCCAAGGGCGGCATCCCGTGGTGGAAACCCAAGTCGAGCAATTTACTGCCAACGACACCCGCCTCGCCGCGTCGCGCCAGATGTTGCTCATCACGGGGCCAAATATGGGCGGTAAATCGACCTATATGCGCCAAGTCGCGCTGATTGCGTTGTTGGCGCATGTCGGCAGTTTTGTGCCCGCGCAACAAGCGACCTTGGGCGAGATTGACCAGATTTTTACCCGCATCGGCGCGTCGGATGACCTCGCCAGCGGGCGTTCCACTTTTATGGTGGAGATGACCGAAGCCGCCCACATTTTGCACAACGCCACCGCGCAAAGTTTGGTGCTGGTAGATGAAATCGGGCGCGGGACTTCGACCTTTGACGGTTTGGCACTCGCTTACGCCATCGCCCGCCATTTGCTGGAAACCAATCGCAGCTACACCCTGTTCGCCACGCATTATTTTGAATTAACCCGCCTCGCGGACGAGTTCCCGCAACTCGCCAACGTGCATCTGGCGGCGGTGGAACATCAACACCGCATCGTGTTTTTGCACAGCGTCAACGACGGCGCGGCAAGTCAAAGCTATGGGCTACAAGTCGCCGCCCTCGCAGGCGTGCCGCCCGCCGTCATCAAAATCGCCCGCAAACAGTTGCGCAGCTTGGAACAAAGCAGTGCTGCGCATCATCCGCAAGGCGATTTATTCAGCATGGCAGCCCCCATTGAGCCCATCGACTTGCCTGAAATCCCCGAAGATCACCCCGCGATAGCCGCGCTCAAAGAGCTGCAACCTGACGATTTAACACCGAAAGCGGCATTGGCGTGGTTGTACGAGTGGAAGACGAGGGTGTAGTTACTTGATTTGCAAGGTGTCAAGTTGGCGGCCAGCGGCGAAAATTTAGGCTATTTTCTGTTCGCACAACAAGCCTGACGCGCCTATTCCAGCATGAAAATTCAAAAATTGACGTTTATTTAGGCTGTTTTGCTGCTCAGTAGCAGGCGCGGCTTGCCTAGTCAATGTTAGAATGACCACCTGATTGTGACGGGCAGGCGGGTTGCGAAGTCGATAACCACTTGCAATTTAGGATGAACCCGTGGGTTCAATTCACACCACGTTTAATGGGGAAAACATGACAAATTTTAAATATCTCTCGTTGTTATTGGTCAGCAGCGTATTGCTAGGCTGTGCCTCTAGCGCGTCGCGCCAACCTGCTCCCGTGTATGAAGCGGGACAGACGGTGAATGGCTCCAACCGTACACCGATAAACAATACCACACGCGCACCCGTTCAAGAACACAGCATGGGTGTCAACGACCCTCAACGCAATTGGAATGCGCCACAAAACACGACCGCCAGAACACACCAAGTGCAAAGGGGAGAAACCCTATATGGTATTGCCAGAACCTACAATGTGGATCGCCAAGATTTAGCCAGTTTGAATGACATTTCGAGTAATGCGAGCTTGGAGATTGGTCAAACACTGGTATTGCCTGGGAACAATATGCAGCCCGACAATACCCGAGCAGATGTTGTGGTGAGCAGCACACGTACGGTGCCATTAAAAACGAAACCTGTGGCGAGTAAAAGTAGCTATAACGCGGCAGCCACTGCGGTGGTGCGAAGAGCACCTGCGACGGCAAGAACAGGCGTGGATCCAGCGGATGAATCCTTACAATGGGTCATGCCTGCTGAAGGTCAAATTGTCGGGGGATTCTCTGAAACAGGCCCACAAAAAGGCTTAGAAATTTTTGGGGATTTTGGCTCCCCTGTCGTCTCCAGTGCAGGAGGTGAAGTGGTGTATAGCGGCACAGGGCTACGTGGTTATGGCAAACTGATTCTGATTAAGCACAATGGCACTTACATCACCGCTTACGCACACAACAGTCGTTTATTGGTCAAACAAGGGCAGATAGTTGCGGGTGGTGAAAAAATCGCTGAAATGGGCAATACCGATACCAATCGTGTCAAGCTGTACTTTGAAGTCCGTCGCTTCGGCAAACCTGTTGATCCCAGCAAATACTTACGCTTGAACTAAGTGACCCCGCTTAGCGTCGTCAATCACGATCGCGATAGCGCAGGATTGCAGTATGTTTATCCTGTGGTGTCGCGTCGGGCGGGCGGTGTATCGGTCGGCATCAATCTGAATACAAACAATGCCTGTAATTGGCGTTGTTTGTATTGCCAAGTCCCTCATCTCACCCGTGGCACCGCGCCAGCGGTGGATCTCGATCAGCTTGAACACGAATTACGCACTTTTTTGCATGAGTTACTGCATGGCGATTTTATGCAAACGCGCGTGCCTATTGAAGCACGTCGCATCAACGATATTGCTTTATCGGGCAATGGTGAACCCACCAGTGCCGCCGAATTTTCTCAAGTCATCCATCTGATTGCGCAAATAAGACGCGAGTTTGTTTTGCCTGATACCATCAAAACCGTGCTCATCACCAATGGTAGCCTACTGCATCGTCCTTTAGTACAGCAAGGTGTGCGTGCCTTGGCAGGGCTGCAAGGTGAAGTGTGGTTTAAGCTGGATAGAGCCAGTGCAACGGGCATGTTACACATCAACGATACGCATAGCGCGCTCGATAAAGTGCGTGAACATTTGATTGCGGCAATCGCTTTATGTCCGACATGGTTGCAAACTTGTTGGTTCGCGCTGGATGGTGAGCCACCTTCGCTTCAAGATGAAAACGACTATTTACAATTTGTTCAAGCGTTGTTAAATGAGGGACATCGACCACAAGGCGTGTTGCTATACGGCTTGGCACGCCCGTCGTTGCAAGCTGAAGCACCGCGTTTATCTGCCCTACCTCGTCACGTATTGGAAAGCTTCGCCGCCCGAATAGTCGCACTCGGTTTAGCGGTTAAAGTCTCTTCGTAGGGGGTTGATACCACAAACCACCCGCCCAAATCGACTTTTACGGGATGCGGAGAAATAGATAAAGTGCCATTGGGCGTATGGTTAGTGCGGAATGAAGCCCGTAGAAAATGTTATTATTGGCACCGTTCACCACCGATTTTCTGCCCGTCAGACAAGTTGACGAGGGCATCAGAAATACTAAATACCCCCATTGCAAGGGTAAAAATGCGTCTCCCTTGTTATTGGATATAAGGCATTGCGTTCTCCCTAATTAAAAATTAGGTATTTCATCTGTTAAGGAGGTTGTATGAATAAACAAGCATTATCGTTACTCAGTGCGATATTACTGACGGCATGTGCGAGTCCTGACCCTGGCCCCAGTCCTCGCACTGACCCCAGTCCTCGCACGACACTGGGCTATTTGCCTGGCGAAGGCGTACCCACCGCTGCGGTGGATGAATTGGTCGATATATACAACATCCCCGATGCCGTCCCGCAAGACGACCCCTTGCATCCTTTTGCCAACCGCCCCTATACCGTATTTGGTCAAAGCTATACGCCGATGCAAAGCGCGGTTGGCTATAAAGAACGGGGTATCGCTTCGTGGTATGGCACAGGGTTTGAAGGGAACATTACCGCCAGTGGCGAGGTATGTGAGTTGTATGTCATGACCGCAGCACACAACCTCCTGCCCATTCCAAGTTATGTGCGCGTCACACACTTGGGTAATGGCAAGTCTGTCGTGGTCAAAGTGAATGATCGCGGACCATTTCGCAATGATAGGCTCATCAATTTATCTTACGTTGCAGCCAAAAAACTAGATATGATTGAATTGGGAACCGCAGAAGTCGAAGTGGAAAGTGTCATGCCCGATTCTCGACTTTTGCCAAATCGCTACCCTCAAAATTGGCGATAAGCCTGCTCACCTCCCCCACGTCAGGTTCTATCCACGTAGCTAATAGGGGCGTGATCCGCCAAGGGTTTGGCTGGATGCGTCAAAAAATGGATTAGACCAGAAATCCCCCACCCATGACGGGGGGCGGCATGGAGTATTTTCAGCACACCCACATGCTCAAAACCCAGTACCAAGGGCGGCAGGCTAGCGACCACGTCATCATCAACAACCAGTCGGTGAATGCGATTGGCAATGCCATCCAGCGCATCCACAAAAGCAGCATCGCCTACACGGGGCGAGCCAAAAGTATAGAGTGCAGTGGGAACATGTCGTGCCGCAGCCAAGGTAGCCAATGCCGCGCCAAGACTATGTCCTGTAAAAAAGAGGGGGCAAGTCAATAGTGCCAGTGCTGGCTCAATCTGACACCATACCGACTCCAATGCGCTCAAAAACCCCTCGTGAACATGCACTTTTTGATTACCCAGTGTGATTTTACCAACGTTTAGGTCGGTCAAAATATTTTTAACACCGTATGCGGTACCACGAAAGGCTAACACAGCAAAGGGCGTTTCTCCGTCAAATTCGACCAGCATCGCCTGCGTATTGGTTGCCGTTGACACGAATAACGTATGCCGAACCTGAGCGTTTGCGGGAAAATGATTACCTAATGGCAAAGGTAGCGGCGGATCTCGATACGCCAACCGACTAAACTCCGCCAGCCATCGCGCGTTGTCTGGGTTATAGCGGCTATCTGTTGGGTGAAAAACAGGAAAAGGGCGACGCGAGAAAAAATCCCTTGCCTCTCCTGGGTGGAGTAAGTCATTCCATGTAGCCGACATACGCATCCCTCCTGAGTTGATTACAAAACGCCCCCCAGTAGGAGAAATAACAAGGTGGGATAAAAAAGGGGTGGGTAGCAGTCATGAGAAGACATCACCACTTGCCTGAACAAAACGCAAGGTTATTATGCAACGTTTCCGAACCATGCACCAGCCATTCTCAATTCAAAAATTAAATTACCGCCAGCAAAGCGGGAGGCTTATTGGGTGCCCCTCTCAAAGGGGTCAGGAAACCGTGAGCCACCCAAGGCGGCTATAGCCCTAACTTCATTTAGTCATACCGCTCATCCTCTTCCTCTTCCTCTTGGTTGTTGGTTACGGATATACGTTCTTACCATCGCTTCCTGAATATCTCTCCAAGGTACTTACACAACACGCCAAATATGCGCTTTTTCCGCTTCTTTGGGATAAATACGATGTAGCACTTACAACCCCATCTCGTGGGGCTTAAACTCTGATATTCTTTCATCGTGAATCAGCAGCATCCTCTAATTTAGTTTAATAAATTCAATTGGTTATCGTTTTCCGATGCGGCCTATTACATTTCAAAATTGGTAAGTAGTTGATCAATCGGTGTTTTTCAAAAATGGTCAGGCTTAAAATTTGTAGAATTGTGTAAAGTGTTGTCTCGGTTTTGAGGTGTTTTTTCACGATGGCGACCAGTAAAAAACTCACGTTCAAGTCGGTGACACCCCTTAACATGGTGTTTTTTATTTAATATCAGGTTGTTACACAACAGATTTGATTAAATTGACGGACACTACTGACCCGTACCCAAATCAAGACCTAAAGAAAGTACCGAATGCGTAGTAAACAAAATCAACTCGAAGCCCAATCTATTGAAATCATCCGCGAGGCAGTCGCCACCTCCACCAATCCTGTGATGATGTATTCTGTCGGTAAAGATTCCTCCGTCATGCTACATCTAGCCCGCAAAGCCTTCTGGCCTGCCCCCCCTCCTTTTCCCTTGCTCCATGTTGATACCACTTGGAAGTTCCGTGAAATGATCGCGTTCCGTGACCAGATGGCAGCCGCGTCGGGTATGGAGTTGCGAGTACACACTAACAAAGCAGCGCAAGCAGAAGGCATTTCCCCATTCGTACACGGTTCGGAACGCTACACTGACCGCATGAAAACCGAAGCCCTGAAACAAGCTCTGGATGCAGGTGGCTACGACCTGATTTTTGGTGGTGCGCGCCGCGACGAAGAAAAATCGCGTGCCAAAGAGCGTATTTTCTCCTTCCGCGCCCCAGGGCATCGTTGGGACCCTAAAGCACAACGCCCAGAATTGTGGAATTTGTATAACACCCGTATCAATGCGGGTGAGACCATTCGTGTTTTTCCTTTGTCTAACTGGACAGAATCCGACATCTGGGAGTACATCGCGTCAGAAAACATCCCCATTGTCCCGCTGTATTTTGCGGCAAAACGCCCCGTGGTCAAACGAGGCGAACAATGGATTATGGTAGATGACGAACGTCTCCCGCTGAATGAGGGTGAAACCCCCGAAATGCGCTTGGTACGATTCCGTACTTTGGGTTGCTATCCGCTGACAGCCGCAATGGAAAGCAGTGCTGATACGCTGGAAAAAATTATTGAAGAAACCTTGGCTGCATCCTCTTCCGAACGAGAAGGTCGCTTGATCGACCACGATGGGGCTGGCTCAATGGAACGCAAAAAACAAGAAGGATATTTCTAATGTTAGACGCTTTACGCTTTATCACCTGTGGCAGTGTTGACGATGGAAAATCCACGCTCATTGGTCGTTTACTCTATGAATCAAAACAAATTTTTGAAGATCATTTCCAAGAATTAGAACGCGCTTCAGGCAAATATGGCACGCAAGGCAAAGCCCTCGATTTAGCTTTGCTGGTCGATGGTTTGCAAGCCGAACGCGAACAAGGCATCACCATTGATGTTGCTTATCGTTTCTTTTCCACCGAAAACCGCAAATTTATCGTTGCCGACACCCCAGGGCATGAGCAATACACCCGCAACATGGCGACAGGCGCATCCACGGCTGACCTTGCGGTATTGCTGATTGATGCACGCAAAGGGTTGTTGACGCAAACCAAACGCCATAGCCGCATTGTGTCCATGCTGGGCGTGCGCCACATTGTGGTCGCCGTCAACAAAATG
>FZPZ01000128.1_pt1 | contig 11968 bp, 15 predicted proteins | sample 1534811 | NCBI WGS metagenome assembly FZPZ01 (sample SAMEA104161953, study PRJEB21768) | metagenome | biome: subterrestrial habitat; feature: phreatic zone; material: underground water | place: France | collected 2016-06-01 | depth 60 m | reverse complement strand
GCAGCTTTGCCGTTAAGTCTGGAAGTCCTGATACTTTTGCGTCATAATTCATTGCGGTCTCCTGAGTTGGTTTGTTTACAAGACAACCATCATTATACTCTTTGTGAGACCGTAATTGTCAATTAAATCATATGGTTGTGTAGTTTATTGGGGTGGATTTCAACCCCGAAACGTTAGATTGTAATCGCTCAAGGAGTTTCATTATGGCAAGCCTGATTATTCGTAACTTTGACGACCAACTTAAAGCCTTGCTGCGCATTCAAGCGGCACGCCACGGTTGTTCAATGGAACAAGAAGCGCGCGATATTTTGCGCGCTGCGGTACAAACGAGACTGGCAGGCGGCGACTTTGCCAGCAGCATTACCCGACATTTTGCCCATCTTGATTTGGACGAACTCCCCATTCCCGCCCGTCGCCCCGCTCGTTTGCCCACGATGGATGAAGATGCTGCATGAGTCCCATCCTGCTTGACCCCAATGTTTTATCGGAATTGATGCGCGCCCAGCCTGCGCCTGAAGTATTGGCATGGTTTGTCAGACAAAAAGACCGCACGTTTTGCATCACCGCCATTACCCAAGCTGAAATTTTGCTCGGCATTGCTTTGCTGCCCACAGGTCGCCGCCGCGATACACTGGCAAACGCGGCAGAAAAAATATTGGCAGGAAACTTCGCGGGACAAACGCTGGTGTTTGACGAATACAGTGCCCGCGAATACGCCGACATCGTTGCCACCCGTGCGCGTAGCGGACGCATCATCTCCACCGAAGACGCACAAATCGCCGCCATCGCCCGCGCCCAAGCCCTCCCACTTGCCACGCGCAACGTCAAAGATTTTGAGGGGATTGTAGGATTGACTGTTCTTAATCCGTGGGGGTAGCGGGCGCGGTGTAGGTGCGAATTCATACGCACGTTTTTGGATGCAGGGAATTAACATCTTGCGAGTAAATTCGCATACCATCTGAACTTCGCGCACAGCCCAATTTACAAAAGCCAACATCATGAACAACTTTGAATTTGACGACAATAAAAGTCTGAGTAATCTTCAAAAGCATGGCATTGATTTTTTGGATGCACAGCAACTTTGGGCGGATGTGAATTTATTGGAGATCCCTGCAAAAACAGTCGATGAGCCACGTTGTTTGGTTATCGGTAAGATTGCGGGCAAACATTGGGCGGGTGTGGTGACACATCGCAACAAATACATCAGAATTATTTCTGTGCGTCGTGCAAGAAAGGAAGAGGTTGATTTATATGAAAGCAAATGAATTTGAGCAACGGTTTGAGGATGGGAAAGATATTTTGGATGCGCTTGATCTCTCCAAAGCCCGTCGAGTTGCGCAGGGTCAAAAACGTGTCAATGTGGATTTTCCTGCTTGGATGGTGGAGTCTTTGGATAGAGAAGCCAGTCGCGTTGGGGTGAGCCGACAATCCATTATCAAAGTTTGGTTGGCAGAACGATTGCAAACGCTGGCGGTGGATAGTTCGCGGTTGGGTTGAGGGTCGGAGTAATTGCCGCTCGTGGAAAATGGCGGATGGATTGTAGGTACGATTAGCGCAGCGTAATCGCACAAATTGCTTGCGTATTGGGGTGAAAATGTACGATTACGCTGCGCTAATCGTACCTACGCGGGCTTGGTTATAAACGGCTTTTTAAATCTATCATTTAAAACTTATTTATGGAAAATAACTCCCGAATTAACTCTGAATGGATAACCTTGAATGCTGTTCGGGGAATGGTAAAAATTGCTGTTAAGGGTGATCTAGCCAAGTCAACCTATGACAATGCACTTGAACTTGGTGGTGAGTTGTATCCTGCACTTTTGGGTGCTGATGCCAGTATTTTAAAGCGTGAGCGAGAAAGTGAAATTGCTAAAGAATATAGGCAAAGGGCGCGGCTAAGGTCAAAGATACAAGGCTGTGAAGTGCCAGCAGTTGACCTTATTCATGGAGACATTGGTGAGTTAGAGGAACTGCTATTCAGATCGAAAGCAGATAAGAATGAACAGGGAGACGTTGATGCGTTAAAACGCAGATTGGGCTTTTTAGTTGCGGCAGAAAAAGAGCTAAATCCCGTAGCCCATACTGAGAATAAGTTGATATTCAGAGACGCTTTGGCCGTAGAAAGAACGGTCCCAGTTTTAGGCTCAGGAGAGGGATACAGAGATTTTCAGTTGCCAGACTCCAACACTCTTCGTGTGAGGGTCTTGCATCCAGATAAACCAGAACACGTCACTGGCGCAGATATAATTTACGAGCGGCATAACTCATCAGAAGAAAAAGTAAGCATAGTTGTCGTCCAGTACAAAATTTGGGAAGACAAAACCCTTCTTTTGACGGACTCCAGAATGAAAAAACAAATTGACCGTTTAAAATCATTTGCTTGTGCTCAAGGTATATGCAATGACGGGAAAACGAAACAGGGCTATAGATTCCCTTGTTGTGCAGGATTTCTGAGACCTACAGACAAACTTCAGCGTCCAGATCAGAAATTTATCTCTTCAGGTGAACACCTCCCTATATGCCACATTAAAGATGTCAGTACGAAAAGTGTGCGGGGAAATCCTCAATTAGAGTACAAAAAAATTCGGGACATTTCTTTATCCAGTGAAATGTTTGAACAGTTATTTAACACAGGGAAGATTGGCTCTCGCTGGTTGACTTATGATGAGCTTGTCAAGTTGTATCAAGATCATTCAGTTGCCAATGATGAAAGTACTGTCATCATTTACGCACAAGAATTCTGTGATTAGCCCGTAGGTTGGGTTGGGGCACGAAGCCCAACGTTTACCGCTGCAATATAACACCTTGTGTGATACTATTCCCCGTTCTAAAACCAAGGAGGCAGTCTTGAAAGTGTATAAAAATGCTTGGTTTGGACGCTTTGCGCGTAAAGAGCGCATCACGGCGGCGGCTTTATGGGCGGCGGTTGAGCGGGCTGAAAAAGGCTTGATAGACGCGGACTTGGGCGGTGGTGTGATTAAACAACGCATTGCTCGCGTGGGTGAGGGAAAATCTAAAGGCTATCGCAGTATCGTGTTGTTTCGCCAAGGGGAGGTGTCGTTTTTTGTGTATGGTTTTGCCAAAAGTGATGCCAGTAATTTGCGCGAAGATGAAGAGGCGCAGTTTAAGAAAATGGCGAAATTTGTGTTGGCGTTAACCGATGCGCAATTGCGTGAGCTATTGGCAAATGGGCAATTTGAGGAGGTGGGGCAAAATGGCTAAAAAATATCGTAGTGACGCGTTTGCGGCGATCCATGAAACGATGGAGGGCTTGCACGAGGTGGGCGCAATCAGCAAACAAACTTTGCGCGAGTTTGATGACGCGTGTTTAACGCCTGTCATTGTACTCAGTCCTGACGAAATTAAATCGCTGCGATTGCGCGAACATATTTCGCAACCCGTTTTTGCGCGCTATTTGAATGTGTCGAAAAATTTGATTTCCGACTGGGAGCGCGGCGTAAAAAAACCAGGCGGCTCGGCGTTGAGGCTGTTGACGGTGATTCAGAAAAAAGGCTTGATGGCGATTGCGTGATAGCAACCGTAGCCCGTGTATAGCGTAGCGAAATACGGGGGATGGCGCGATTCCCAATCGTTTACCGTTAACCCGTGGGAAATATGTGTCCACATCAAAGGAGAAAATTATATGAAGCTCATACCCTTACTTTGCCTGCTGACTGCCTGCACTTATACTGGCACTACGCTCATAGACTACCGTTCGATCTACGAGTCGAATCGCCAAGTTGCGGAAATGAAGTGCGAACGCCAACCTGCCGATGCTCGTGAACGCTGTCTGGCAGGCATTAACAAGGAAAGTTACGATGATTATCGCAAGAGACTACCCCAGTAAAACTTTTTTACGATCACTCTGCTCGTAGGTTGGGTTGAACACCGTGAAGCCCAACTTTCCCCGCGTTAATTTGTTGGGCTACGCTCAACCCAACCTACCATCGCACTTTTTTCTCTTCCCTCTTCTCCCTTAACCCTTCCCCATCTAAATGTCCATCATCACCTTCCCCAACAGCCCCTACCGCCTACATCAACCCTTTGAACCCGCTGGTGACCAACCGACGGCGATTGCGCAGTTGATTGAGGGGATTAACGACGGGTTGGCGTTTCAGACTTTGTTGGGGGTGACGGGGTCGGGCAAGACGTTCACGATGGCGAATGTGATTGCGCGCACGGGGCGACCTGCGATGGTGATGGCACCGAATAAGACCTTGGCGGCGCAGTTGTATTCGGAGATGCGGGAGTTTTTCCCTGAAAATGCGGTGGAATACTTTGTTTCCTACTACGATTATTACCAGCCTGAGGCTTATGTGCCGTCGCGGGATATGTTTATCGAGAAGGATTCGAGCATTAACGAGCAAATCGAGCAGATGCGCTTGTCGGCGACCAAGGCGATTTTGGAGCGGCAGGATTGCATTATCGTGGCGACGGTGTCGGCGATTTACGGCATTGGCGATCCTGTGGATTATCACGGCATGATTTTGCATTTGCGGCAGCAGGAAAAAACCAGCCAGCGCGACATCATTAAACGCTTGATTGATATGCAGTATGAGCGCAATGAGCTAGATTTTTCACGCGGGAAATTTCGGGTGCGCGGCGATGTGATTGATATTTTTCCAGCAGAAAGCAATGAATTCGCGCTGCGCGTCACGCTATTTGATGACGAAGTGGAAACCCTCGCGCTGTTTGATCCGCTGACGGGGCATATTTTGCAGAAAATGCCGCGTTATACCGTCTATCCGTCCAGCCATTATGTGACGCCGCGCAGCACGGTGTTGGGCGCGATTGAAACCATTAAGACGGAACTTGCGTCCCGCATTGCGTTTTACCAGCGTGAAAATCAATTGGTGGAAGCCCAACGTATCGAACAGCGCACGCGGCATGATTTGGAAATGCTGAATGAAATCGGCTTTTGCAAAGGGATTGAAAATTATTCGCGGCATTTGTCGGGACGACCCGAAGGCGCGGCTCCGCCGACCTTGTTGGATTATTTGCCGCCCGATGCGCTGATGTTTTTGGACGAAAGCCACGTCACGATTCCGCAAATCGGCGGGATGTACAAAGGCGACCGCGCCCGCAAAGAAAATTTGGTGAATTACGGTTTCCGTCTGCCGTCGGCGATGGACAACCGTCCGCTGCGCTTTGACGAGTTTGAGCAAATCATGCGCCAAAGCGTGTTTATTTCCGCCACGCCAGCGGTGTATGAAGCCGAACACGCGGGACAAGTGGTGGAGCAAGTGGTACGTCCGACGGGGCTGATTGATCCTGTGATTGAAGTGCGCCCTGCGGTGAATCAAGTCGATGATTTAATGTCTGAAATTCGCTTGCGCATCGCGGTGGGGGAGCGCGTGTTGGTGACCACCTTGACCAAGCGTATGTCGGAAGATTTGACCGATTATCTTTCCGAACACGGCATCAAAGTGCGCTATTTACATTCCGACATCGAAACCGTGGAGCGCGTGGAAATCATCCGCGACTTGCGCCTTGGGATGTTCGATGTGCTGATTGGGATTAATCTGCTGCGCGAAGGCTTGGATATTCCCGAAGTGTCGCTGGTGGCGATTTTGGATGCCGACAAAGAAGGCTTTTTGCGCTCGGAACGTTCGCTGATTCAAACCATCGGACGCGCCGCCCGTCACCTTAACGGCAAAGCCCTGCTGTATGCCGATCGCATTACTCGTTCCATGCAAGCGGCAATCGGCGAAACCGACCGTCGCCGCGAAAAACAAATCGCCCACAACCTCGCCCACGGCATCACCCCAGTCGGCGTACAAAAACGCATCAAAGACATTATCGAAGGCGGTTATGAATCTGATGTGGCGCGCAGTGATTTGAAAATGGCGAAAAACAAGGCGAAATATCAAGCCATGAGCGAGAAGGAAATATCAAAAGAAATCAGTATATTGGAAAAATCCATGCTGGAAGCTGCCAAAAATCTGGAGTTTGAAAAAGCCAGTGAATTCCGCGATCAATTACGCAAGCTTAGGGAAAATGTATTGTTGGGATGAACCCGTGAGGGACTTTTTACTTACTGATACAATGCGCGGCTATTAACAACCCTTATCTATGACCGCCATGTCTATCCGATTTGCCACTTTCGCCCTGATGCTTGTTTGTGCCTTTAACAGTTTTGCGCTGGACAATAGCACGGGGATCATCGTCACGCCTTTAATCAAAACTACCCAAAGTTGGGATGGCAAGCCCATCGTCTATCCCACGGGGCAAGCTGAAATCACGGGGCTGCTGATCGAAATCGCGCCAGGCAAAGAAACAGGTTGGCACGAACATCCTGTGCCATCATTTGCTTGGATCATCTCAGGCACATTGGAAGTTACCCGCAAAGAGGGGCAAGTGGTGCGATTAAAAGCGGGCGACGCGCTGGCCGAAGTGATCGACACCTTGCACAATGGGCGCAATGTGGGGTCGGATGCGGTCAAACTGGTGGTGTTTTATACGGGTGCCGTGGGTAAGCCCTTGACGATTAAACATCCTGAAGTGACGACGGATAGCTTGCATTAGTTCGCACCCATGGCACAATCTCGCCCCCGTTCTTTTTTGATGCAAAAGCCATGCTGAGTTACCGTCACGCCTTTCACGCAGGCAATCATGCCGACGTGCTGAAACACTTCGTTGAGCTGGAGTTGCTACGTTATTTGTCTTTGAAAGATAAGCCTTTTTGGTATATTGACACCCATGCGGGCGCGGGCTGTTATGCCTTGCTGACGGGCTATGCGGCTCAAAATGCTGAATATGAAACAGGGATTGCGCGCTTGTGGTCACGGGATGACATGCCAGCTTCCTTGGCGGAATATGTCGCACGGGTGAAGTCGTTTAATTTGGATGGCGATATGCGGCTATACCCTGGCTCGCCGATGTTGGCGTTGGAAGTGATGCGCAGAGAAGACAAAGCGCGCTTGTACGAGTTGCATCCCACAGATTTTCCGATGCTGCAAGACAATGTCTCGCGTTATCGTTCGCAGGCATTGGTGGAATGTGGCGATGGTTTTGCAGCACTGAAAGCCGTGTTGCCGCCGCCGCCACGTCGTGCGCTGGTGTTGATCGACCCGCCCTACGAAGAAAAGCAGGACTATCAGCGTGTCATCACCGCCCTAAACGAAGGCTTGAAACGTTTTGCCAACGGCGTGTATGCGGTGTGGTATCCGCAATTACAACGCGCCGAATCTCAACAGCTCCCCGAAAATTTAAAGCAACTGCCTGTGAAAAGCTGGCTACATGTCGCCCTCAGCGTGCAGGGCAAAAGTGAAGACGGTTTTGGGATGCACGGCAGCGGCATGTTTATCCTCAATCCGCCGTGGACGCTTTACGCCACCTTGCAAGAAGTGATGCCGTATTTGTTGAAACACTTGGGACAAGACGAACAGGCAAGCTTTACCTTGGAGCAGTCGGCGGGGTAGGGCGCAAATACCCTTGCTAGATTGCAGGATGTGGCAAGTAATCTCATGATTATCCAGAAAATTTACAGCAATACTCACATCCCCCCACACACCGTAGGTCGGGATTTATCCCGACTTTCACAGCCCAGAATTGCAACCGACCAAACCGTGAGTACGATTTGGTCGGAGAGGTGGAATTCATTCGCGACCTTGCGACAAGATCGCGCAAAGCCTTTAGACGTTAAAGCGGAAGTGCATCACGTCGCCATCATGCACGACGTATTCTTTGCCTTCGACGCGCATTTTGCCTGCGTCTTTAGCACCCTGTTCGCCTTTGCATTTGACGAAATCATCAAAGGCGATAACTTCGGCGCGGATGAAGCCGCGTTCAAAGTCGTTGTGGATGACGGCGGCGGCTTTGGGGGCGGTGTCGCCTTTGTGTATCGTCCACGCACGAACTTCTTTTACGCCAGCGGTGAAGTAGGTTTGCAAGCCTAACAATTGGTAGCCTGTGCGAATCAGGCGGTTTAAGCCTGGTTCATCTTGTCCAATGTCTGCCAAAAATTCTTTTTTGTCTTCGTCGGACAGTTCGGAAATTTCGGCTTCCAACGCAGCGCAAATGGCAACCACAGGCGCGCCTTCGATGGCGGCAAATTCTTGCAAACGGGTCAATAAAGGGTTGTTTTCAAAGCCATCTTCTGCCACGTTGGCGACGTACATCGCGGGCTTGATGGTCAATAAACACAAGGGTTGCAGGGCAAAACGCTGTTCCGCGTCCAGCTTCATCATGCGGGCGGGCTTGCCTTCGTTGAGGTGTGCTGCGACTTGTTCCAACAATGCCATCAATTTGATCGCGTCTTTGTCACCTGTGCGCGCCAATTTGCCGTTGCGCAATTGGGCTTTTTCCACGGTGGTCAAATCCGCTAACGCCAATTCGGTGGTGATGGTTTCGATGTCGGAAATCGGATCCACTTTGCCCGCCACGTGAATCACATTGTCGTCTTCAAAACAGCGCACTACGTTCACAATGCCATCGGTTTCGCGGATGTTGGCTAAAAATTGATTGCCCAAACCTTCGCCTTTGGACGCGCCCGCCACCAGCCCTGCAATATCCACAAACTCGGTAATCGCGTACTGCATCCGTTGTGGTTTGACGATGGCTGCCAACGCGTCCATGCGCGCATCGGGGACTTCCACAATGCCGACGTTAGGTTCAATGGTACAGAAAGGGTAGTTTTCTGCCGCGATGCCCGCCTTGGTCAGCGCATTAAACAACGTGGATTTGCCTACATTCGGTAAGCCAACAATGCCGCATTTCAAACTCATGGTGTGTGTCCTTGATATTAGGTGATCGCATCCGTCCACGCGCAACGTTGCGAGGGCAGGTTAAACAAGATGCGAATATGAAAAATGGCGACCGCAGTGCGTCGCCAAACAAATTCGAGCGCGATTGTACCACCCAAGCCCATCACGACCCAAATGGCACGAACTCAATAAAACTTCGCTTCCCCTTCTGGGCGAGTCTTAAAGCGTTTGTGTAGCCAAAAGTATTGTTCAGGCATTTCGCGCACGCGGTCCTCGATAAATTCATTCACACGACGGGTGTCGGCGAATAAATCTTCGGTAGGGTAATTTTCCCATGCGGGATAAAACTGCACTTCATAGCCGTTTGGCAATAATTTGGTCGTCACAGGAATGACCTTCGCGCCTGTCATGCTCGCCAAGCGCGACACGGTGTTTAAGGTCGCAGCGGGGATGCCAAAAAATGGCACGAATAAGCCGTCTTTGGTCGCCAAATCTTGGTCAGGCAAATAGTAAAACGGCAGCCCCGCTTTCACCGCTTTGACGATGGGGCGCAAGCCTTGTTGACGCGAATACAGTTGCGGATTGCCAAAACGACTGCGCCCGCGCAGCAGCAATTCGTGAAACAGCGGATTTTTTTGGTTGGCATAGACGCTGACCAAATTGACATTTTGCGTCAGCCAACTGCCTGCCACATCTAAGCCCACAAAGTGCGGAGCCAGTAAAATAATCGGCTGCGGGGTAATGGCTTGAATATGCTCAAAACCGATGACTTGGGTGAGTGCTTGAGTACGGGATGCGGGTGACCACCACAAAATCCCACGTTCCAACAAGCTACGCCCAAACGCTTGAAAATTGCGCTTCACCAACTCGCGCCGTGCGGTATCGGAGAGTTCAGGAAAACACAGCCGCAAATTGGTATCGGCAACGTGACGACGTTCACCCGCCAACCAAAACAATAAAGTGCCGACGGCTTTGCCCACTTGAGCCAATAAAGGGAGAGGCAGGAAGTGTAGTAGCCAGAGTATGAAAATGCCGAATCGAGTCATTTGGTGAGTTGAAAGTACGAAAATTTGGATGCCTGAAGAAACTTAAGCAGGAGATTTATGCCGTTTCCTGTGGGTTGACGGCAGCCCCTTTAGGGGTTTTGTAGCGATTGTAACTCCACAAGTATTGCGCGGGCGCGCGTGCGATGACTTTTTCGAGTGCTTGGTTAATTTGTAGCGGCACAGGCTGAGTGAAGTCTAGTGCCAACGGTTCAATCCGCAACACATAGCCTTGTCCTTTGGGTAAGCGTTCTGCACATGCCAACACCACGGCAGCACCACTGCTTTGCGCTAATCGCCCGCTTAAGGTCATGGTGTAAGCAGGTTTGCCAAAAAAATCTACCCACTCGCCTTCACCTGAACTGGGGACTTGGTCGGGTAAAATGCCAATGGCTTCGCCGCGTTTGAGGGCTTTGAGCAACACGCGCACCCCGCTGACATCTGCCGTTGCCAACTTTGCCAGACCGCGTTCGCGCCCAGTGCGCATGATGGTTTCCAGCCAAGGTTGTTTGGGGGAGCGATATAAACAGGTCAGCGGCAAGCGTTGCCCCACATACAAACCCACCACTTCAAAGCAGCCCCAATGCGGGGTGAGCAAAATAATACCTTTGCCACGCGCTTGTGCGGCTGCTAGATGTTCCCAACCCTCACAGCGTTGCACGGTATCGCACACTTCCGCTTGCGAACGTTTCCACACCCAAGGTAATTCAATGCTACTTTTGCCTGCTTCATTGACCGATTGTTTCAACAAGGTGTCAAAATTATCTTGCGCTAATCCGCTTTGCCGCAGGTTTTCGGCAGTGCGTTGGGCGTAAGTCGGCGAGAGCGCGAAGGTTAATCTGCCGAGTAATGCGCCGATACCATGCACCATGCGCAAAGGCAAAATGGCGATGAGCGAAAAAATAGTGTTAAACAAGAAGGCAGTCATTCGGTGAGAAGGCGAACTATTTGCTACAATGCGCGCCTTAAATTTTTTAGTTGATGGAGTGGTACGGTTATGAGCGAATTTCTGTTTACGTCCGAATCTGTTTCGGAAGGTCATCCTGATAAAGTGGCGGATCAAATCTCCGATGCGATTCTGGACGCTATTCTAGCGCAAGACCCCTATGCGCGGGTAGCGGCTGAAACATTGACCAATACAGGTCTGGTCGTGCTGGCGGGTGAAATCACCACCACCGCCAATGTCGATTACATCCAAGTCGCACGCAACACCATCAAGCGCATCGGCTATGACAACACCGAATATGGTATTGATTACAAAGGTTGCGCGGTATTGGTGGCTTACGACAAACAAAGTCCCGACATCGCCCAAGGTGTGGATCGCGCTTCCGATGACTTTTTGAATCAAGGTGCGGGCGACCAAGGCTTGATGTTTGGTTACGCCTGTGACGAAACGCCGACCTTGATGCCGCTGGCGATTTATCTGGCACATCAAGTGGTGCAACGCCAATCGCAATTGCGTCACGATGGTCGCTTATCTTGGTTGCGTCCTGATGCCAAATCGCAAGTAACCATTCGCTATGTTGATGGCAAACCGCATTCCATCGACACGGTCGTGCTTTCTACCCAACACGCGCCTGAAATGACGCTGGAAGCCATCCGCGAAGCGGCGATTGAAGAAATCATTAAGCCGCTGCTGCCTGCGGAATTGATTAAAGGCAATATCAACTTTTTGGTCAATCCCACAGGGCGTTTCGTCATCGGCGGCCCACAAGGTGATTGCGGATTGACAGGTCGTAAAATCATTGTGGATACCTACGGCGGTGCGGCTCCTCACGGTGGCGGCGCGTTTTCGGGTAAAGATCCTTCCAAAGTGGATCGTTCCGCTGCCTACGCAGGGCGTTATGTGGCGAAAAATATCGTTGCCGCTGGCTTGGCAAGCAAATGTTTGGTGCAAGTTTCCTATGCGATTGGTGTGGCAAAACCCACCAGCGTGATGGTCGATACCTACGGCACAGGCAAAATTTCCGATGAAAAATTGACCGAATTGGTGTTGCGTCATTTCGATTTGCGTCCAAAAGGCATCGTGCAAATGTTGGACTTGCTGCGCCCGATTTACGAAAAAACCGCCGCTTACGGGCACTTTGGGCGTGAAGAACCAGGTTTCACTTGGGAAAATACCGACAAAGCAGCGGCATTGCGCGCTGACGCAGGACTGTAATCCCTCATGCAGCTCTATGCTTTTGGTTTAAATCATCAAACTGCCCCACTGGCGGTGCG
>FZPZ01000125.1_pt1 | contig 11994 bp, 12 predicted proteins | sample 1534811 | NCBI WGS metagenome assembly FZPZ01 (sample SAMEA104161953, study PRJEB21768) | metagenome | biome: subterrestrial habitat; feature: phreatic zone; material: underground water | place: France | collected 2016-06-01 | depth 60 m | reverse complement strand
TTACTCAAAGAGAATTATTGACATAATTCTTTTAGACTTCGTGTAAGTTTGTTGCTATATTTTAAAGTGATTTAACAGCCCGTAAGCTGAAAAACCTCCAAAAAACCAAGCACCTACACTCGTCAATTGTTTGTTTGTTCTTTTAAAGAGCGACTCGCTTGTCAGCGAAGAGGTGCGCATTCTACAGAGTTATTTAACACTGTCAACACCTTTTTGAAACTTCTTCTTAACATCAATTCCGTATCATCAACACAAAACCAAAACTCAGAAGCCGCGCCCTGTGTCAGCAGCGAAGCCCGCTAATATAGCCACTCAGGCTCGGTGAGTCAAGTGGTTTCGGGATTATTTCTACAAAACTCCCCATTTTCCCCGTTTACTTGCCATAATCGCTTCTGTTTATGCCCCTAGGAACAATATATGTCGCTCATTACGCTTGGGATCGAGTCCTCCTGCGATGAAACAGGTATCGCCCTCTATCATAGTGAACGTGGTTTATTGGCTCATGCGCTGCATAGCCAAATCGCCATGCACAATGAATATGGTGGCGTGGTGCCTGAGCTTGCCTCCCGCGATCATGTTAAACATGTCGTCCCATTAGTGCGCCAAGTCTTGCAGGAAGCCAATCTCACCCGCCATGATGTTGATGCCATTGCCTACACCCAAGGTCCTGGTCTGGGCGGCGCACTCCTAGTCGGCGCGAGCGTCGCAAATGCCTTGGCTTATGCACTCGACCTTCCTACTATAGGCATACATCACTTAGAAGGGCATTTACTCTCCCCTTTATTATCTGACCCAGCCCCTAACTTTCCCTTTGTTGCCCTATTAGTATCTGGCGGCCATACCCAATTGATGCGCGTGGATGGCGTGGGTCTATACACACTATTAGGGGAAACATTGGATGATGCCGCTGGCGAAGCCTTTGATAAAAGCGCGAAACTACTGGGGCTAGGCTACCCTGGCGGGGCAGCATTGGCACAACTCGCCACCACAGGCCGACCAGGACAATACAAGCTACCGCGCCCCATGCTGCACAGTGGCGATTTGGACTTTAGCTTTAGCGGACTTAAAACTTCGGTGCTAACCTTAACGAAACAAAGCGACCGCGAACCACAGACCCTCGCCGATATTGCCTACGCCGTACAAGAAGCCATTATCGACGTGCTGGCACACAAATCCCGCGCCGCATTGGCGCAAACAGGATTAAGCCAATTAGTCATTGCAGGGGGCGTAGGGGCCAATCGAGCATTACGTGAAAGACTGCGCAGTGATATTGAAAAGCGCGGCGGCAAGGTGTTTTACCCCGATTTGCAATTCTGCACCGACAACGGCGCGATGATCGCTTTTGCAGGTGCACTGCGATTGGCGCAACAACAAGGGGAAAAAGCGTATCGTTTTAATGTCAAGCCACGCTGGGGCTTGGCTGAGATAACGACGGCGGCATAGGAGAGAAATAAACTTTAAACAAGCTCTTACAATTCCCTGACTTTTTGTTGCACAAAACTCTGCAAGTCAGGTGACAGGGTTTGACTATTCAAGGCACGCTGAAAAGCGTCTTTAGCATCCAATGTGCGCAGCTGGGCTTGCAAGGAAATCCCCATGCCCATCAACCACACGCCATGATTGGGGAATTGCTGCACGGCAATTTGGTAATGGGTAATGGCATCGGCATGACGACCCTGTCGCTGCAACAAGGCCGCCAAGAAAGCATGATAATCCGCTTGTTCTTTTGCATAGGGCAACGTCGCATTCAAGGTCTCCAAACCCGCCGCCAACGCACCTCGCTCCACTTGCAAACGCGCTAGCTGCATGGCAAAAGTAATCTGCTGGGGATTTTGCAACAGCCCTGCTTGCAGCACCCGCTCCGCATCCGCGCTACGTTTATTTTCCAACAATAGCGCGACTAAGGTTTGACGCGCCGCCTCGTGCTTGGGATCCAAGCTCAACACCGCTTCATATCCTGCTAACGCCTCGGCAATCCGTCCTTTTTGCATCGCCATGGTCGCTTGATGGAACTCGGCTTCGGCCTGCTGCGCCACACTGATTTTTTTGACAGGCAAAACGACAACCGCAGAAACAGGTTGCGGGACTTCTTGGACAGACGAGGCTGCAATCTGCGGTTTGGGCGGCTTATCTGATTTCACCGAGTGCGTCCGCTTGACGGCACTGACAGGCTTTTTGTCTGCGACGGATTGAGTCTCAAGCACAATTTGATTGGGCATCACCTCTGGCTTGGCGGGTGGCTCTGGCATCGAGGGTACCACAAGCCCAGAAACTACTGGTACAGCGACCACAGGAGAAGCGGGTACCACAGAGGCAAGCAGCACAGGTGCGACAGGCACAACAGGAGAAATAGACCGTGCTGGTTGCACCGCAACTTGACGATGCGATAACCAGCTACCCAGTAAAATACCGAGCAAAATACTAATGACCACCGCAAATGCGCCCCACCACATTTTACGTGAATCACGCTGCACCACCGAAACAGGGCGAACCTGTCCTGTCACATCTTGTACGCCACGCTGCTCTAACTGGCTCAATACTTGGTTTATCACACTCATCGCAGCACGCTCCACACCGCAAAAAGCAAGATCGACAACAAAATCATACTGGCAGACACGATGATCCACGGCAACCAGTCACGACGCACCTCGGGCGTGTCGGCGGCGGCAATCGCGATATGGTTAGCGGCAACCTGTTGTCGTCCTTCACCAAATGCCACCATCAAGGCTTTATGTGCAACGATATTGATTAAACGCGGTGTGCCTGCGGTAATGCGATGTAATTTAGCAACCGCATCTTGTGTGAACAACGTTTCACCCTTAAAACCAGCAATCGCGACCCGATGGCGCAAATAACGATCCAACTCATCACGTTTCAACCCTTTGAGTTCATACTGAAAACTGATGCGTTGGCGCAATTGACGAATGGAGTGATGACGTAGACGCTCGTCTAGTTCGGGCTGTCCAAATAACACCACTTGCAACAACTTACGCTTTTCGGTTTCCAAATTGGTCAATAAGCGCAACACTTCTAGACTTTCCAGCGGCATGGCTTGGGCTTCATCCAAACACACCAAAGCACGCTGCCCCTTAGTGGCAAATTCCAACAGTGCGTGGGTCAGCCCTTTCAATAGCATATGTTGATCGGTGTCTTTTTCCAACGGCACACGAAACTCTTCCGCCAACGCCAGCAACAGGCTGCGCGGTTCTAAATAAGGATTCGGAATATAGGCAGTGATAAAACTGGGAACAGCCAGTTCAGTCACCGTTAGATTTTGCGTTCCAATCAAGGTGGTAGGCTGTTTTCCATGGTTTAACAAGGTCAGAAATTTACGGCACAATAAGGTTTTGCCGTTCCCCACTTCACCTGTAATTTTAATGAAACCTTCGCCATTACGCGCAGCAATTAACAAAGTATTTAAGGCTTCTTGATAACCTGAACACGCGAAAAAAAAGCTGGTGTCAGGCGTTAAGCCGAAGGGCTGTTCACGAAAACCAAAATGGGCTAAATACATAACAGAATCAAGAGGGAAGTTGAATGAGGGCAAGCGGGCATTTTAAAGGAAAGTACAGACTCTCGTTCACTTATCGCTTATTACGCTCAGATTCAAGCCGATTCAACCGCTCACGACCGCGCGCAATATCATCGGACCAATCTTGGTCGTTATCCACCACGGTGGGTTTCAATAAAATAATGAGCTCACGCTTCTGACTGACTTGGCTGGTTTGTCCGAAGAGTGGCTTAGGTAACCCTGGCAAACCCGAACGGTCATCGGTATTGGCTTGACGCATCAAGCCACCAATCGCCACAATTTGACCATCCCGCGCCCGCACAATACTGTCTGTTTCAGAAATAGAACTCGAAGCCAAGGGTAAGTTATACACCCCCGTGCCCGTGCCTAAATTCACCGCTTTATTGATGGTACTCACCACGCTGACAGAAGGATGGACATGCAAAATAATCTCGTTATTTTCGTCAATACGCGGCGTGACATCCAACGCAATCCCCGAAAAGAAAGGCTGCACTTTGACGCTAGGTGCAATCGCACCTGTGGTCAGCGTCGCCGCCGTCCCGCCCGTGATTTCAGTCACAAAGAATTCATCCACCCCGACTTTTAACACCGCTTTTTGGTTGTTCAATGTAGCAATGCGCGGACTGGACAAAACATGCACACTGCCTTGTGACTCCAAAAAATTAAGCATCGCCGCGAAATTATTGGTTTGAAATGCTAAACCAAACATCGCGCCAGGCAAGACAGCCCCTGTCACCGCATTGGCCGCATTCATCGCAATCGCCGCCCCTGGCAGCGCACTCATCACCCCATTGCTGAGCACTTGCGCATTACCCGCAGCGTTCGGTGCCAAGACCGCGCCTGGGGAAAGTTGACCAAAGGCCGCTCGGTTAGTTGGGCTATTTTGCAAACTCCCAAACCCAGCCCAATTCACCCCTGTCTGATAGCTATCGTTCAACTGTACTTCAATAATTTTTGCTTCCAGTATCACTTGACGCTCGATAGAAATTTGCGAGGCTTTCAGATATGCCGCCACATTGCGCAACTCATCGGGCATCGCACGCACCACAATCACCCCCGACATGGGGCTAATCACCACACTGCGCCCTGTTTCTTGCCCCACAATGGCACGCAGCGACACGCTTAATTCCGTCCAAAAATCGGCACTACTGGTGGTGGTGACTTTGCTACTCTCTTGCGGCCCCCGAACCGTACTGGCGGTATTGGACGAACCTGTCGTATTTGACGTACCCGTCGCGGCACTCGTCCCTGTGTTTGAGCTGACGCTATCCGCCACCGACCCGCCTGTCACACGCAGATTAGAAATCCCAGAACGCAAGCCCGTCAGATAATTTACTTGAAAAATACGGGTTTGTAAGGCGATGGACTGAATATAAATACGCGTGCCATCCAGTTTGTAATCATAGCCATATAACTCGCGAATGGCTTCGAGTGCCTCGAAAACAGTCACATCTTTTAAGTTCAACGACACCGTGCCGCTCACATCGGGATGGAGCAACACGCTGTAACGCGTTCCTGACACAATCGCCATAAAAACCTGCGTGGCAGGCGTGTCATTCACGGTTAAATCAAAACGGGTTTCTGCGGGCGTAGTGTTGATGACGGGAAGACCCAAGGTCAGCGGCGGCAAGAGTGCGTTATTGACTGCATTCATCTTGCTCGTGGGTACGTTTTGCATTGCCTGATTCATTTCTTGCTGAATCGCTTGCTCCGTGTGAGCGCGATCGCCTGGTGCGGCACACGCGACCAGCAATAATGCGCTCAGCAGCGACAATAAAAGGTTCATTTTTGCTCCTTGGGCTGGACTGGTGGGTTGTTATTTTGATCAGCCTGCACGCCAGGGGATGGCAATTTCGATGTCTGTTTTTCGACTTTCTGAATCATATTGACCTCAGGAAAAAGTCTTAACTCACGCCGACCTTGTGTCCCCACTAAAACCACACTACTTTCATTTACTTCAACTAACCGTGCATCGCCATACAGCTGCCCTAATTCGATTGTTTTACCATCAATAATCGCGGCGCGCCGTTTTTTTGACATCAGAATGGATTGTAAGCCATGCGAGGGAGTACTCACAACCGCACTCGCAACAGGCGCATCGAAAGTGCCGATTTGTGCAGGTGGACGCGTGGGATCCACCCATGCCTCCGCCCACACCGCAAAACTCAACAAGGCACTCGCCAGCCCAATGATATGTACTAAACCGCTAACCATGTTTTATCCAAACTTAATGTAAACAAAGTCAAGCTGACCACCGCATCAGGATAGGCATCAACCTTATAAACCACTTCGCCCCAGAACATCTGGGATGGCATATTTTCCAGCGCGGTTAAGTAGCGTAACACGTCTAGATAACTGCCGCGCACGGTAATTTTGACCCCATGTTTAAAAATCTCTTTTTTGCTATCCTTGACGGGAAGCGTCTGCGCACCCCCATTATTCGTCGCCACGGGCGGGGATTCAATCAACGGTGCTAAGGGTAATGTTTCTAACTTCAACAACTGCAACTTATCTTGTTGTTGCAAAACCTGCTCTAATAAATGTGCAATTTGTTCTGGCTGTACCAATCGGTCACTACGGTCGCTCAAATACTGTTTTTGTTCCTGCAACTGCTGCTGTAGGTCTGCGATACGCTGATGCAGGGGCGAGTTTTGGTTCGTGTGTTTGGCATTCAACAACGCCTGAATCGCAGCTTGTTGCGCTTTCATTTCGACTTGTTGTTGCACTACTTTTTGCGATAACGCTTGTTGCTTCCGCAGCAAAGGATCCAGCAACAACGCATTCATCAGCGAAATCAATACAAACGCCGCCGCTAAAAATATCATGGCGCGCTCGCGCAATGACATGGCATCTATTTTGACATGTGCGGTATGCCAGTATTTACTAAGTTGTTTTGTTATTTCTTTCATTGTCTTCGCCAAAAAACCTATTTTCCTGCCACTTTTTGCTTATCATCTTCTTCAGATTGAAGCGAAAACTCAACATATCCCGTATAACTAGGTGGTTTTATCGGTGTTCTCGCCACGACCAATGCCCGTTGATAAGCACTCACTTCCGCTGGGGTCATGGGCTTTTTGCTGGCTTGTCGAGTACGCCAATCACTTTCAATCACCGCCACTCGCGCGACAGCCTGCATCCGCATTTGTTCCGCCTGCTTAGCCTCGTCTATCTTAGGCTGCTGCATTTGCAAGCCAGAAAACGTTTTGCCTTGCATTACCGCTTCGCTATTTAATCGTCGCACATAAGCGGGCAATAACTCGGGTCTTAACACGCCCCCTGTCAAACTAATATGCGCACCGTCGCCCTGCACACTAAAACCCGTCAACCACAATCCTGCAATCACTTGGCGAGAAAATGCCTGCATATAAGCTGAATAGCCCGTGGTGTTGCCCACTACACCCGACTTCAGTGCATTCACGACGCGAGCTTGTTCAAAACTTTGTTGTTTTAGGCTTTCTACTTTGTCCTCTAGCAGTTTAGTGGCTTGTTGCGGCGAAAATTCTGCCGTCTGACGTTTCAGGCTATCCTCCCCTGTCTTAAACCGTCGATCACTTTCCACCGACTGAAGGGTTAACTGCTCGACTTGATACAAGGCATAGCCATAAAACAAGCACGATCCCAATACAATCAATCCCAAGGCTTGCACCATGGTCAGCAAAGAAAACATCTTCTGCTGCCGCAAAAAGATGGGGTTAAATAGATTGATTTGCTGACTCATAGCACGCGCCTTTCTTCACGCAATGCCGCCCCCAAGGTGGGCAAGATATGCGCTAAAAACTCACTATTTTCCAAGTCAGGTACCGCGCGAATATCCATCACTTGCGCTAAGTCTAGTGGCTCAATGGACACATCCATATTGGCTTGCAAAAACGCAACCAGTTCGGTTTGTGTCGTCACGCTCACCATCACCCGACTCAAGGGTAATTGATGATATTGCCGATCAAAATAATCCAAGGAACGACGTAGCTCTAATTCAACCCGCTCACGGTGTTGTTGACGCAAGGTTTCATTGGCATCTTGTAATTGCCCTAGCGTAATCTCAATGCGCCGCGCGAAATACAACTCCCCCCCTGACGTAATGGTAATCAAACCACCACTGTCATCAAACGCCAGCAATCCCAAGGCACGGTCTTCCTGCTCAAACAACGCCGCGATATTCCGCTGGGCAGTTTCAGGAACATCAATCACACTCAGTTTAAACTTGGCCTTTTCAAACAAAGACTCACAGCGTTGTATCGTCACATTCGATGCCGCCACGGCATAAATAGATTGGTTACGCTCTGCGCCATATTGACTGGCGGGAATTTGCAGCACATCAATCGTGGCATCATCCACATGATAACTCAGGCTGTCTTTGACTTTCCAACGCACCGCCGTTTTCAGCTCCTCCACGGGGACATTCGGTGCCTCCACCATCAAAAACTGGTAGTCCCCCGCCGCCAACACCGTGGTAAACAAAGGATCGCCTAACTTAGCGTCACGTTTCAGCTTTTCTAACGCCGCCGAAGTCACATCACCCATTTCATGGTATTCACAGCGCAACACACACGGCATCACACCCGACAAACTCACTTGTGCCAGATACACGCCATGCGCAGCCAGCCCAACCGCAATCAGCCCCGCATCACGGACTTTAGGTTGAAACAAGCGAGAAAAAAGATTAGATAATTTCATGATGGGAGGTGACGGTAAATTAAAAGCGCAGTCTGGTCAACAAGTTTGATTATTCAATACATTTATGAAGTTATTGCAAGGGGAAAATGGTGGTCGTTGGTCGTTGGTCGGTAGTCGTTGATTTTGGGGTGGGCAAGCTGCGCGTATAAAATTTTTGCAATATATTCATAAAGATACACGCATACCCTCATCCTGTCAACTAAAGACTAACGACTAGCGACTAACGACTAAATACCCAATTAGTTGTATGCAAGCACTTAATATCATGCCCGCAATCAAGGTTGGAATTTAGAGACATTCGGGCTACACTCGCCCCCCTGTTTGCGGCGAGAAAACCACGCGCGGCGAGAGAGAAATTCATAATAACAAAACGTTAAGGGCAAATGATGGCGGCATGGGAATGGCTAAAGGAATCAAAAAATCAGCAAACTCTGCTCCTCATCAGTATAAGTGCTGCGGCGGGAGCCACCATGTTGGGGGTTGGGATTGTGCTATTTCAAGGGGGATTATTTAAACCGCGCACCCCAGACAGCCCACCCGCGTCCAGTGTCGCCGAGGCACCCTCGCCCACTTCCCCGACCTCATCCGTCGCCGCAGCAAGTGATGAATCCGTCAAAATTTTACTGGATGTGTTGGCGCGTAAAGAGCAAGCCGATCAAGCTGAGCTTGCCTACAAGCAAGAAGCAAAAGCATGGGATGCCGCACGAACACTCAACACCCAAGCCAGTTATCAAGCGTATTTAATAGACTACCCCAAAGGCAGTTATGTCCGTCTTGCCTATGCCGCAATGGCAAAGTTACTGAACACAGCGGTATGGGTTGATACGCCTCATTCCAACGTGAATCGTACGCCCTCCCAAGCTACCCCAACCAAACGCAAACCGATTCCACCACCCAAAGCAGGCGAGGCGCGCCTGATTGTGAAATGCACGGAAGGCAGTAAACTTTACGTCGATGGCAATGAAAAAGGGGCGATCACCACCCATAAAATCGGCTCTTTGACCGTCATTGTGTCAGCAGGAAAACATAGTGTCATCCTGGTGTCTCCTCAAGGCGTATTGCAACAGCCTATCGAAATCGCCGCAGGCAAGTCGCTATACATCAACCCGCCGTTCTGTCATTAACGGGGCGTTAAAAGAAGTCCATCTTCTCTTCGCTGGCAGAGGCTATCTGAAAAACCTGCTGATCTTCTAGGCGAATGGCGGTGAGGGTGCCGCCCCATAAACAGCCTGTATCTAACGCGATGACGTTGTTTTGCCTCAATAAGCCCAACGCCGACCAGTGTCCGAAAAGGATGGTTTCATCCCGACTCGCGCGTTGCGGCAAGGTAAACCAAGGTTGATAGCCGTCGGGAATGTGCTGCATTTCGCCCTTGAATTTGAATTCCATTTCCCCGCCTTCGGTGCAGATCCGCATCCGCGTCATGGCGTTGATAATCAGGCGACTACGTTTATGTCCGCTGAGGGTCGCGTCCCACGCATTGGGTTGATTGCCATACATTTGCTGCAAAAAAGTCACATAGTCATCGCCTCGCAACGTTGCCTCTACTTCTCGCGCAAGTTTCGATGCTTGCTTGATCGTCCAGTCAGGTAGCAAGCCTGCGTGTACCATGGCAAACTGACCTGATACATGGAACAAGGGGCGATGGCGCAACCAAGTCAGCAACTCCTCGCGATCAGGCGCGTTTAAAATTTCGTCTAGCGTATCGCCATGGTGGAGCTTCGCCACGCCCGCCGCCACCGCCAACAGGTGTAAATCGTGATTGCCCAGCACCGTGATGGCCGACTCGCCCAACGATTTGACCAACCGCAACACCGCCAGCGACTGCGGGCCGCGATTGACCAAATCACCGACGAACCACAATTGGTCACGCGTTGCATCAAACGCAATGGCTCCCAACAAACTTTGCAGTTCGGTATAACAGCCCTGTATATCGCCGATTACGTAAGTTGCCATCATTTAAGGGGAAGCGTAAATAAAGCGTGGTTTATTTTGTGAAATGGGAGAAGTGAAACGTGAAACAAACCGTCGCACGTCCACACATTTCACCCGCGATCTTGCACCAACAACCAAGGATTGACCACCACCGCCCACACCGACACCTCGCGGGCTAACCAGTCGCGGGCAAGATCATCGGAAACATGCGCCAATTGCCCATTATCCAGCCAGAGTTTGATTTTAGCGGTGTTATCTTCCGACATTTGAAACGCCACTTCGACTAAATCCACTTCTGCCCCGACCACCAACACCGCACCCGTGGCGAAATAGCGTTGCAGCTCTGTCCACGCAATCAGCGAGGTTTCTAAGTTTATTTTGGCGCGGACGACCGCTTCACCATTTTCAGTGGTCATTTAAATTCCTTTTTTACATCAATGAGATAGTTATCTTTGGTACGAATATAGTGTTCGGCAGAATAACGCAGATAAGCGATTTCAGTCTCAGTCAACGGACGCACCGCCTTGGCAGGTCGCCCCATATACAACATGCCGCTTTCCAGCACTTTCCCTGGCGAAATCAAACTGCCCGCCCCGATCATCACGCGATCAGGGATCACCACATCATCCATCACAATCGAACCCATGCCAATCAAGCATTCATTGCCAATGGTGCAACCATGCAAAATCACGCTATGCCCCACCGTCACATCATCGCCAATGATCAACGGCGAGCCATTGGGTTTGTCCGATGTTTTGTGCGACACATGACCCATGGTCAAATCCTGCACATTCGTCCCGCGCCCAATCACAATGCGGTTTACATCCCCGCGCAACACCGTGTTGCACCAGACCGAACTATCGTCGCCCAAGATGACATCCCCTATCACTTGGCAGGAAGGATGGAGGTAAACGCGTGCGCCAACAACAGGAAAAGTGTGTAGATAGGGAGAAAGTGGCATGGCTGATAGCTTAAATTTTATAAGGTGTATGGGGCGGATTCAATTAAGTATGGTTTAGTTTAACAAAATCAGCCCGACATTATTTGCCTTCATGGTATAAGTACCTGCACCTAAGTTTTCGGGCATTTTGATTTGTCAGTGCGCAAAATAATAGGCAAAACAGAGCTGCAGGGTGGATAAGCTGCGCGCATCCACCTGAATTTATTATAAAAAATGGTGGATGCGCTGCGCTTATCCACCCTACTCACTTTCCCCTTACCAACTAGCGACTAGCGACTAACGCCCCCATTATCCATCCACCACAACTTTAATAAATGCACCTAAAAATGCTCCTCATTTGGCGCGATCTAAGATAAAATCCTGTTGCCTGATAAGGGATTGAATTTGCACGCTTTGATGGCGATCTGTTGCGCAGGTTTCGCAACTTTTTTATGGGTCATTCTTTATCGGGAGAATAGGATATGCAACGTCATCAAACTGGTTTTACCCTGATCGAAATTGCGGTGGTGCTGGTCATTATTGGCTTGTTACTGGGCGGGGTACTCAAAGGTCAGGAGCTGATCAATAGTGCGAAAGTCAAAAATCTTGCTACCGATTTTCGCAATATCCCTGTGTTTATTTATACCTATCAGGACCGATTCAAAGCCCTGCCTGGTGACGATGCCAATGCCGCCACCCATATCAACGGCACCAATGCCACCACTGTCGCGACCTTGGGCAACGGCATTATCAACGGCGCATGGAATGACAGCACCACCGCCAGCGAAGCGTTTGTCTTTTGGCAACATGTCCGTCTGGCGGGCTTGCTATCAGGTTCCACCGATACCGCCAGCAGCACTTATTTGCCCAATAATGCCGCCAATGGCAAGGTGGGCGTGCAAAGTGGCACCGC
>FZPZ01000091.1_pt1 | contig 12490 bp, 12 predicted proteins | sample 1534811 | NCBI WGS metagenome assembly FZPZ01 (sample SAMEA104161953, study PRJEB21768) | metagenome | biome: subterrestrial habitat; feature: phreatic zone; material: underground water | place: France | collected 2016-06-01 | depth 60 m | reverse complement strand
TTCGCCACAAGAGCAGCGTGTACCGCCTTGGCTGTCATGTGCGTATACAGCAAGGTTGTGCGCAAACTGGATTCGCTCTCGCTGTGCGGCTCCATGATGGCCTGTATTTCGGCCAGCAGTTTTGGGTTCTTCTCTTCTATTTTAGGGTTGCGTCGGGCAGATATGTCGTTCACGCACATGATGCCAGTTCGACATTCATTCATACCCACTGCAACGGCGGTGCGTTGCCAACCAAATACACTCTCGGCAACACGCGGCTTCCCCTCCAGCAGCGACAACGTCACATCACCTATCGCGCACCGTCGCGCAGGCCAAGGAATCTGGTCAACCAAGCGCGAAATCAAGCCCACCATTTCCGCAGTCACTCCATTTCGCACCAAAGTTGTTGTCTTCATAAATAGCACCTTCTTTTTTCAATATGGAAGCATTATAAATGGTATTTATATGGGTTCTGAATCCCTTATATGCTGCGCTTGTTTACGCGGACAACTAAAAGCTTAGGGGGCACATTCTTTTGTTCAAATGATGCAAGACACATTTCTGAGATAGCTCAGTGCGCGATTGATTCAAGTGGGCTTGAAGGGGATGTGATAATGAAAGACCTGACCCCATTGACGGACGTGAAGGGGATGTGATAATGAAAGACCTGACCCCATTGACGGACGCGACTTCCCATCGTGACGCGCAATTACTTGCTCGTCTGTCAACAAACAGAAGACGGAGGACAGAAGACAGAGGGTGGTCTCGTAGGTTGGATTGAACGCAGTGAAGCCCAACAAATCACGCGGTAAACGCAGGGCTTCGTGCCTCAACCCAAACTACGTGCTGCCAAGTTTGCTTTTTAATTCGTTGATTTCTGTTGGGTGTAATTAAAAACACTTACAAATGAATCATTTTCTCGCCTAAGTATGTCATGAGAAACGCTTTCGCCAATCACCACACCAGCACCCATTGTTATACGCACTCGGGATTTTGATACCACTGAAACTACGCCATTATTTTCAAATTCGCTTAGAATTGAAAAATGAATAATCTCAGCCTTTGTTATCAATAATTTTGAAATTGAAAAATATGAAACTAACTGTGGATAGGTAAGCGGTTGCTCACCTTCACTTTCACTGAACCGTACCAGATATTTCGCTTCCTCGTGAAAATCATTTCTGTCGATATTACTTACCAATGCCCTCTGTAGAAAATCACCCAGTGATTCTGCACAAGAAACTACGGGTATAGTGACCAATATCAAACCAAAAATACAATAAATTATTTTTTTAAACACTCGATGCTCCATTATTATTGCTCAATACAAAACAAGGGGTCAGGGATCAGGTGTCACATTCCAATATTTCCTCTTGAACTTCGGGCATAACCAGAGCCTGCAACTATATTGAAGTCGTGTCGTGGTGCTGGCTTGTCAACGTCAGCGGACTGGCAGATAAGCTGCCTTCTGCCAGTTTTTGCTCGATACGATCTAATCGAACCACAATGTCACGCAGCAGCACTTCCACATCTTGTTCGTCATCCCCTACTTTTTTAACCGCATCACCAATCAAATAAGCGGAAATATTCGCGGTCAATAGCGACAGCAACACCACGCCAAACAAAATAAGCAGCGCAGCAAAAAGTCGAGCCGAGGCATTGTGTGGCACGACATCACCATACCCCACGGTGGACATCGTTGCCCACGCCCACCACATGCCATCCCACACATCGCCCATTGCAGGATCAAGGCGAGTAATGATGATGCCCGAAAAAGCCATGGTAAAAAATGCCACTGCCAGCGTTGAGCCTAATTGATGCTGCCCCAACACTTCGCGTATCGTTTTGGACAAGCGGGTCAGCAGTACAAACACCAACAGCAAACGCAAACTACGCAACAACCCCGCCAGTGGGGTGTAATGCCAAAAGAACGGGATACTGCCGACAATAATCAATACATTCATCCAGTTGCTTCTGAGGTACTGGTATTTATTTTGCACCAAACGCGTCAGCAATAAGGTCTCGAAAACAAAAACAAACCAAACCAACCAATCGGCAATATGTCCCGCCAAAATCGGGATGTTATGCGTTTCTTCCAAATACCATTGGCAGGGGATCCAAAACGCCACCGCCATCATCGGCCATTCTAATTTCGCCGCCCACCAGCGTGCGAGAGGGGTTTCATCTTCCTCAACCCCCGCAATGCCGAGCAAGTGGCGGATGGTCATGCAGCGACCTTTGCCAACTTCTCCAAGCCGCCCATGTAGGGACGCAACACGTCTGGCACCACGATGCTGCCATCCGCTTGTTGATAATTTTCCAACACCGCCACCAAGGTACGCCCCACCGCCAACGCTGAACCATTCAAGGTGTGCAGCAACTCAGGCTTGCCATTGGCATTGCGGAAACGCGCTTGCATACGCCGCGCTTGGAAGGCTTCAAAATTCGAGCATGAGGAAATTTCGCGGTAGGTATTTTGCGCGGGCAACCACACTTCGATGTCATAGGTCAGCGCGGCAGAAAAGCCCATATCACCACTGCACAACTTCATCACCCGATACGGCAAATTCAGTTTTTGCAAAATCACTTCCGCGTGTCCCAGCAAGCCTTCCAACGCCGCGTAAGATTCATCGGGATGCACCATTTGCACCAGCTCCACCTTGTCGAATTGATGCTGACGTATCATGCCGCGTGTATCACGCCCCGCCGAACCTGCTTCAGAACGGAAGCATGGCGTATGCGCCACAAACTTCATCGGCAAGGATTCCAGCGGCACGATTTCGTCGCGCACCATATTGGTCACAGGCACTTCGGCGGTGGGAATCAAATAGAAATTTTGATGATTGGACTCGCCCATCTGACGCGGCACATGGAACAAATCTTCTTCAAATTTAGGCAGTTGCCCCGTGCCGCGCATCGAAGCCGCGTTCACCAAATAGGGCACATACGTTTCCGTGTAGCCGTGTTGGTCGGCGTGTGTATCGACCATAAATTGCGCCAAAGCACGATGCAGCCGTGCCAACCCGCCTTTCAACAATGAAAAACGTGCCCCGCTTAATTTAATCGCCGTATCGAAATCCAGCCCACCGATGCCCTCGCCTAGGCTGACATGATCTTTCACCTCAAAATCAAAAGCAGGCACATTGCCCACGCGACGGACTTCAGCATTATCTGCTTCGGATAATCCCACTGGCACACTGCTGTGCGGCGTATTCGGAATCACCGACAAAAATGCCTCCATCTCTTGCAATACCACAGGTAATTTCGCTTCCAGTTGTTTCAACTCATCGCCCACTTGCGCGACTTCCGCCATGATTGCCGTGGTATCTAAGCCCTTGGCTTTCGCCATCCCAATTTGCTTCGCCGACGCATTGCGCTTAGCTTGCAATTCCTGCGTGCGGGTTTGAATCACCTTGCGTTCGGCTTCCAACTCCTGAAACCGCGCCGTGTCCAAAACAAAACCGCGAGCCTGCAAACGCGCCGCCACACCGTCTAAATCGTTGCGTAAAAGTTGAATATCCAACATTTTTGACTTTCTAATCAATAATTAAATAAAAGGGGAAGGTTCAGCATCTGGCTCACGTGCTTTTAATGCCGCGTGTCGTGTCCAGATATGAACTTGATAATGACGTAACGAAGCCAATTTTTGGTCTTTACGCAACAAGCGTTCGGCTTCAAGAATCACGGTGGTGTCGGTCAACCCCAGTTCTTGCCGCGAAAATTCGTCCGCAAAGCGCGACACACTTTCATTCAGTGCAGACACCAAGTCCGTCAAACTTTGCGCGCCAACGGCGTGTGTAATAATCCAAGGCGATTGCTCAGAAATGCTGCTTGCCACATCCTGACTTAATCGGGCGGCAAGTTCAAATCGACGCAGTTTTGCATCTGCAATATGATTCGCCAACTCAAACAGCACCGCGACAGGCACGAAAAACTGCCCCGTTTTGCAATTTTCTACAAACTTTTGCTTGATCATCCGATGAGCCGATTCTTCATACCAAGGATTAACCCGATACAATTCCAACAAATAACTGGTATCAATCACATACAGTCGTTTGGTAATCGGCACAAGGGATTTCGCGGCTTTAAATTGGGTTTTGTTCACGCCAATGACTCCAACCATTGCGTCATTTTATGCTGCTGCTTTTCCTCGAAATCAGGCAATAAATATTTTTCCACCACGCGACGGGTCACTAAATCGCCCAACCGCCCCTGCTCCAACAACGATTCCACACGGGGTAAATCCAGCAATGGCAGCAATTTCGAGCGGCGACTTTCTGCGTCCCAATAGCACAACACCACGGATTGGAGCTGTTCAGCATCTAAGCTGTCCAAGGTGGCAGGATTGTGCGTGGTCGCTAACACATTCAAATGACGGCGGGTGCTGCATTCCCAGATGGCATCCATCAACATTTTGATGCGTGACGGATGAATGCCATTATCCAACTCCTCAATCACCACCCGCGACTGTTCAGACACCGTTTCCAACGCCGTTAAAATGGCCAACGCACGCAAAGTGCCGTCTGACAACGCGCGAGCATCGGTGATCGTGCCATTTTCGCGCTTCAATCCTAGCAACACATCCCGCACCCGTGTTTCCACAAAATCAAAATCCGTAAACGGCTCATCAGGCAATTGGCGAATTAACGCTAAAATCCTCGCTAAAGTAGCTTGTTTTTCGGCATTGCCTTGTTTCAAGCTATACAGCACAGACGACAAATTCGCCCCATTTTTTTGCAACACCGATTGCCCCATACGCTGATATTCACGCATTAAACGGGGGGTGAGGTCGAAGACAGAAACGGCACTAAAATAAGCAGCAAGGTCTGCTATAACTACCGCATAATAATCCGTAGAAAGCAACTCGTAAGAGGACAAGATAGAACGATCTGACAATACAGTTTTTCTCGCTAAAACCTTCGTATCTTTAGACTCGTGGTAAGCGACTTCTAAGCTGCGGGTTGTCCCATCTGTTGCCACACATATTGCATCAAACAGGATGTCATCACCCATTTTTAGACGCTCTTTACTTATCAACACATTCAAATCGGCATTTATAAGGAAACTCTCTATCGTGACGCGATAGCTAACCAATTCATCAATACCATTGGTATCCGAGATTGCATCAAACCCAAGCTCAATCTCACCAACAGGTGCGCCCCCCGTCGCTTGATATGTCAAACATCCTTCCAAGCCGCCACGAATTTCAAACAGCCCGCTACTCCCTCGCCCCACATCGACAATTTCATGCAATGGTCGCCCTCGCGCAATTTGTGCCAATAACTCAATCGCCTCAATGGCATTGCTTTTTCCCGCTCCATTTTTTCCGATCATCAATGTGACAGACTGGAACAAATCTAAGCGCGCATCGGCAAAGTTTTTAAAATTTTTGAAGTGGTACATGGGGGGATTCGTCAGTAAATTATGGGTAAAATACGCCGTCCAAACAATCCATAAGTGTTTGAATATTTAACATGTTTATCTTATTTAAACGCTGACACGACAATTGTTCGCCCCAGTCTGATTGTTTTTGAATTGTGCTGCATCACATACCCTTCGTTTTCTGCGCCTAGGGTTTGGTAGCGGTTGCGCTCTAATTGCAAGAATTTACCCCACCCGTACCACAATAATGGCGCAAACAGGATGTTTAATAATTTTGAGCTACTTTGCAGCTTGTCTGTGGCCAAATCCAATTCACGGAAATCGCAATCTAGCATCGCATGTGCCAAGTAAAAATACGGTATTGGTGTAATGTGACCGCTGGTATTGAATCGGTCTTGATTTTTAACGGGCAAAGGACCGAACAAATTCGCAAATCCCGTCACCAGATAACGCAAGCGTGACTTCATATTCAACACATTGGGGGTGGTCACAATCATCAAACCATTGGGCTTCAACACCCGCCGTATTTCACGCAACACAGCGCGATAATTTTCAACATGTTCAAGCACTTCCGAACAAGTTACCAAATCAAAACTATTGTCCGCATAGGGTAGAGGATGGGTATTTAAATCCAGTTGTGTAATGGGCACATCCTTCAACCCAAATCGTTCAATATGATAATCACACGCCTCTGCGGTTAACTGTGGGCGAGTTTGGCGCAGCAACGCCAATAAATCGCCCGTGCCTGCGCCAATGTCCAAACAATGCGGCGTATTGGATTTCAATCGTTGATTGACGACTCGCTCAACCGAGCTATATATCGCGTCATTACACATGCGTTTTCTTCCTATCTTTTTTGAGCTGCTTCATCCAACTCGCGCAACCTTGCCAATTTTTCGCTAATTTTGGCTTCGAGTCCGCGTTCGGTGGGTTGGTAAAAATTGACGGCATTCATGCCGTCGGGGAAATACTGTTCGCCTGCGGCGTAGCCGCCTGCTTCGTCGTGCGCGTAGCGGTAGCCTTTGCCATAGTCGAGTTGCTTCATCAACTTAGTCGGGGCGTTGCGCAAATGCAGCGGCACGTCACGCGAGCCGTCTTGTTTGACGAAGGCGCGGGCGGCATTATACGCGACATAACCCGCGTTGGACTTAGGCGCGCACGCCAAGTACAGCACCGCTTGCGCCAACGCCAATTCCCCTTCGGGCGAGCCCAAGCGTTCATAGGTTTGCGCCGCGTCATTCGCCAACTGAATCGCACGCGGATCCGCCAGCCCAATATCCTCCCACGCCATGCGCACAATGCGCCGCGCCAAATAACGCGCATCCGCCCCACCGTCCAACATCCGCACCAGCCAATACAACGCCGCATCGGGGTTGGAACCGCGCACCGACTTGTGCAACGCCGAAATCTGGTCGTAAAACGCCTCGCCGCCCTTGTCAAAACGCCGCAGATTTTGTGCCAAGGTTTGGTCTAAAAACGCCGCGTCCAAGTGAGAAATTCCCGCCGTGATCGCCGCCGTATGCGATTGTTCCAACACATTCAACAACCGCCGCGCATCGCCATCGGCATAACCAATCAAGCGCGTGCGCGCCTCGTCGGTGAAACTCAACCCGTCCCCCAACGCCGCCGTCGCCCGCACAAACAATGTGCCCAACTCCGCCTCACTCAAGACTTGCAACACATACACCTGCGCCCGCGACAACAGCGCGTTGTTGACTTCAAACGACGGATTTTCGGTGGTCGCACCAATAAACGTCACCAAGCCCTGCTCGACAAACGGCAAAAATGCATCCTGCTGCGACTTGTTAAAACGATGCACTTCATCCACAAACAAAATCGTATGCCGCCCGTTTTGTTGCAGCGTTTGCTGCGCCTGCGCGATGGCTTCGCGGATGTCTTTCACGCCCGACAACACCGCCGACAACGCCATAAACTCCGCATCAAACGCCTGCGCCATCAGCCGCGCCAAGGTGGTTTTCCCCACCCCAGGTGGCCCCCACAAAATCATCGAATGCAGCTTCTTAGACTGAAACGCCAAGCGCAACGGACGACCCGCGCCCAACAAATGCATTTGTCCTATCACCTCGTCGATATGCTGCGGGCGTAGGCGTTCGGCAAGGGGAGCGGCGGGTTGTGCGGGGGCAAAAAGATCGGTCATGGGGTATTCAACAGGTTTATTTCAAGGTGAGATGCACACGGTGTATAGGCACAACACGCCGTCGGCAGTCAACAAAGAGGCGGGAGGGTGGACGCATGTTAGTCCGAATCGCGCGCGTCAACAAGTCGCGCATCCCCTTAAAACGTGCGCTTGCCCTGTAAAGTCCGTAAAATGCGCAGCTTATTTTAGTTGGCTTGAACCGCCTTATTTTAGAGAGAAAATGTCATGTTAGCGATTATCGGCGGCAGCGGGGTGTATCACATTGAGGGCTTGGAAAACACGCGTTGGGTGACGGCGGAGTCATCTTTCGGCGAGCCTTCGGATCAAGTGTTTATGGGGGAAATGGCGGGGCAGACCATTGCGTTTTTGCCACGGCATGGGCGCGGACATCGGATTTCGCCGACGGAGATTAACTTTCGCGCCAATATCGACGCGTTAAAACGCCTTGGTGTGACCGACATTATTTCGGTTAGCGCGGTGGGTTCCTTGCGTGAAGACCTGCCTCCTGGCACATTTGTCATTGTCGATCAATTTATTGACCGCACCTTTGCCCGCGAGAAAAGCTTTTTTGGCACGGGACTGGTCGCGCATGTGTCCGTGGCGCATCCTGTGTGCAGCCGTTTGGGCGACCATTTGCACGCAGCGGCGCAAACGGCGAATTTGCCCGTGGTACGCGGCGGGACATATTTGGTGATGGAAGGACCGCAATTTTCCACCTTAGCAGAATCGAATTTATACCGTGCGTGGGGCTGCGATGTGATTGGCATGACCAATATGCCTGAAGCCAAACTCGCCCGCGAGGCAGAAATTTGCTATGCCACGGTGGCGATGGTGACCGATTTTGATTGTTGGCACCCGAATCACGACCATGTGACAGTGGACGCGATTATCAAAGTGTTGCTGGAAAATGCCGACAAGGCGCGGGAATTGGTCAAGGTGGCAGCCCCGCTGGTGGGCAATGATGGGGCGGGATGTGAATGCGCTTGCCGCACCGCGTTGCAACATGCTTTGATTACCGCACCCGCAATGCGCGATGCGGCGTTGGTGGCAAAATTGCAAGCGGTAGCGGGGCGGGTGCTATAAATTCGGCATCAGTTGAACGAAGCGCGTAGCGAGGGAATGTTGAACTTGTAACTAACGCTTTTCTCCCTTCTTTCGCCTGCGGGAGAGGGAATTAAAGTTGTGGCAATACGCGAAAATTTAGGGTGAACACTTAGCCGCTTGTTTTCGTCCAAATCATGTCCAATGCACTTGAGAAGGACATCTCAAAAAAGTAGCAGATTAAATCACGCCGCGACCATCTTTCTACTAGAATATAGCCTAACGCCGAACGTGGCGTTTATGACCCATTTTTACACCTTAAATTAGGAGATTAACCATGAAATCAATCCCAAAAGTATTGCTTGGTTTGCTTGGTCTAGGCTTGTTCGCTTTGCTGAACAATACCGCACTGGCAAAAGACGATACCCCTCACTTCCAACGCACTGCGTCCAATGACGACAATCGTCGAGATGAAATTCGCCAACGTCGCCGTGAGGCTTCATTGCGTGAAATGGCGGGCTTGCGTCAACGACGCGATGCACAACAGGCTCAACCTGCACCGAGCCAACCGCGTCGCGTGGAGCCACGCCCCGCCAGCCCTAGACCACCAGAACGTGCTAACAAACCTGCTCGCGGCAAACGCAGTAGTGCCTCGAACTAAATCAATAAACGGGGTGCGTCATGCACCCCGCTGCTTATTCGTGTCATTGTTAAGGAGGTGTCATGCGTACTTTATGGATACACTGGATCATGATGGTTTTTTGGGGTGCCGCCTTGCCCGCTTATGCCCATGACTTACTCGACATGAAGATCATCAGTCATGACACGGGACGCGCCCTGCAAACATACCCCCATCACGGCAAGACCTATATCGCAGGACAACCCGAGCAACGTTATGCGATACGCTTAATCAATCGCACCCCCAATCGCATTCTCGCCATTGTTTCAGTCGATGGCATCAATGCCGTCAGTGGTGAAACCGCCTCACCGAAACAAGCGGGCTATGTACTGAGTCCCTACCAACAAATGGACGTTGCGGGCTGGCGCAAGAGCGACGATGAAGTTGCACAGTTTTATTTCACGTCTTTACCCGACTCCTATGCGGCACGGACGGATCGCCCTGATAACGTCGGCATTATCGGCGTTGCCGTATATCGTGAAAAAGCCCCCTCACCTCCCCCACCGAGGATGGACCCTCAATATGATGGCGATCGCCCCAGTCGTCACGACAGTCAAGAAAATAGCAGAAGCCGCCTAGGAGAATCTGCAACGGGACGCATGGCAGCGACCCCCAGTGCTGCTGCACCCATGAAGCAAGCAGAACGTCTGGGAACAGGGCATGGCGAACGTCAATACGACCCTGTTAACACCACCACCTTTATACGTGCGAGTGAACAACCCGCTGAAATGGTCGCTTTGCGCTACGACAGCACCGAACATTTAATTCAAATGGGCGTGATTCGTCGCCCCAAACACAATCCTGAGCCACAAGCCTTTCCTAACCAATATGTACCCGATCCGCCGCGCAGATAAATCAACTTGCAAAAGTGTAATCAAGATCGAACGGCACGACGCAGCACGGCGGATGATCATGCGAGGTAGGCATTGACGACCTAAGAGACGCAGGTTGCATTTCCGTAAGTAGGGGCGACCTGCTAATATGCGAGACTTTTTACGCTCAACTGATGCCTTATGCCGCTTGCCCGATACACCATGAACCCTGCTGAAAAACGCGCCAGCTTTGGCTTGGCGGGCATTTACGGCTTGCGTATGCTGGGTTTGTTTATTATTTTGCCGATCTTCGCGCTCTATGCTGAGCATCTGCCAGGGGGCGAAAACCATATCCTCATGGGCTTGGCACTGGGGGTGTACGGGCTGACGCAAGCGATTTTGCAAATTCCAGCGGGCTGGATGTCAGATCGTTATGGACGCAAGCCGATTATTTACGGTGGGCTGATTGTTTTCGCCCTCGGCAGCTTTGTCGCAGCTTCCGCCGACAGCATTTACGGGGTCATTATCGGACGGGCGATTCAAGGCGCGGGTGCCATTAACGCCGCCGTCATGGCACTGACCGCTGATTTGACGCGCGAAGAAGTGCGCACCAAAGCCATGGCGATGATCGGCATGACCATTGGACTTACTTTTTCCTTCTCGTTGATTTTATCGCCCTTGCTCCATGGCATATTGGGCGTGCCAGGTATCTTTGCAATGACAGGCGTGTTGGCGATGGTGGCAATTGGCTTGGTACGCTTTGTCATTCCCAACCCCGTACTCACCCATTTTCACAGCGATACCGAAGCCAGTCGCAACAAATTCGCTGAAGTGTTACGCAACAAAGACTTGCTGCGCCTTGATTTTGGCATTTTTGCCCTCCATGCGATTTTGATGTCGGTATTTATGCAAGTGCCGTTTATTCTCAAAAACAACGGGCTGGAAGTAGCACAACATTGGCAAATTTACCTGCCTGTGATGCTGCTAGCCTTTATGTTAATGGTACCGCCCATCATCATCGCTGAGAAAAAAGCCAAGATGAAACAGGTATTTATCGTGGCGATTGGGCTCGCTTTTTCAGCACAACTGTTGCTTTTAGTGGGGCAAAATAGTCTTTGGTTAGTCGCGGCAGCCTTGTTGATTTTCTTTACCGCGTTCAACATTCTAGAAGCCTCTTTGCCTTCGCTGATTAGCAAAATTGCCCCGTTGGCCGCCAAAGGAACCGCGATGGGGGTGTATAGTAGCGTGCAATTTTTAGGCGCGTTTTTTGGCGCGGTGATGGGCGGAGTCTTGATGCAGCATGTGGGTCATGACAGCGTGTTAATGTTCAGTGCGGGTTTATTGTTATTATGGCTTATCATCGCCAGCACCATGAATCCCCCCCATGCGGTCAGCACCAAACTCTATCATCTGCCCGCCCTCAGCGAAGCGGAAGCGGTACCGTTACAACAGCAACTTGCTGCGGTGCAGGGGGTGCGCGAAGTACTCGTCATTGCCAGCGAGAGTATTGCTTGCTTGAAAGTGGATATGCAAGGTTTTGATGAAAATGCGATACAACAACTTGTTTTAAAAGGAAATAGCAATGTCAGTCAATAAAGTCATTTTAGTAGGTCACTTGGGCAAAGACCCAGAAATCAAATATATGCCCAGTGGCGATGCGGTTGCATCGGTCACGTTAGCCACGTCAGAAGTCTGGAAAGACAAGCAAGGGCAAAAGCAAGAGCGCACCGAATGGCATAACATTTCTTTTTTCGGACGCTCCGCTGAAGTAGTCGGGCAATACCTGAAAAAAGGCTCACAAATTTATGTGGAAGGCAGCATCCGCACCGAAAAATGGACGGACAAAGAAGGCAAAGACCGCTACACCACCAAAATCATGGGAAGCTCAATGCAGATGTTGGGTAGTAAATCGGGCGGCGGTAATTCACAAAGCAACGACAGTTATCAAGGCGGTGGAGATGAATACCAACAACAGCCAGAACGCAGCAGTGCGCCCGCCCCAGCACGTGCAGCCCCCGCTCCCGCTGCAACACGTCCCGCTCCCGCCGCCAAGAGTAATTTTGACGACTTCGACGACGATATTCCATTCTAGACAGCATGGATTCATTCGATTTAACGCACCCGCTACGCGTTAAATCGAAACCTAGCCGCGAGTGGGGTAAGCAGGCATTCGCCGCTACAACACTTCAAGTCCGACAGGCTGCTAGGCATCTCCATATTCCCAGCCACTGCACGCGCCTTTGACCCGTTTCAAATGGTGAAACAAACCGTCGCGCTTCCACTCCCTTCACCCTTCCCGATACATCCCTACATCCCCCACACCCCAATTTTGCGTTCTTTGACTTGCTCCTCGCGCTGCCAGATTTTTTCATCCCAATCTATGTTGGTGCGGCGGTCGAAGATGATTAAATGCGCTTCGGCGGCGTTGCATAGGTCGGC
>FZPZ01000099.1_pt1 | contig 12698 bp, 11 predicted proteins | sample 1534811 | NCBI WGS metagenome assembly FZPZ01 (sample SAMEA104161953, study PRJEB21768) | metagenome | biome: subterrestrial habitat; feature: phreatic zone; material: underground water | place: France | collected 2016-06-01 | depth 60 m | reverse complement strand
ACATCAAGCCCGCCGCGCCTGAACCAATAATAATCACATCTGTTTTCATCTTTATTCCAATTCGTTAAATCCAAAGGATAAGCGTCTTCACACGCCCCCGTTTTGCGGTCTTATATCACACACTCGCAGCGGGCGGCAAAATCGGTGCAAGAAACACAAAATTTTGTCGCATTTTTCACCCTGTCGGGCGATATTATAAATCTGTCGCACCCATACGCCCCGCAATAGAAATTGCGGCAAGCAAACTTGCAAGCCTACGACTGAGCTGTAAAATGCCGCATTCCCCCATTCCACCTCATGACCATGTCCACCCCTCATCAAATTTTGCAAGACGTTTTCGGCTACGCCGCGTTTCGGGGCGAGCAACAGGCGGTGGTGGAACACGTTGCAGCGGGGGGCGACGCGCTGGTATTGATGCCCACGGGCGGCGGAAAATCTTTGTGTTATCAAATCCCTGCGTTGTTACGCGAGGGCGTGGGCATTGTGGTATCGCCTTTGATTGCGCTGATGCAAGACCAAGTCGATGCCCTCACCCAATTGGGGGTCAAAGCGGCGTTTTTAAATTCCAGCTTGGATGCCAACACGGCGCGCACGGTGTTTGGGCAATTGATGCGCGGCGAGTTGGATTTATTGTATGTCGCGCCCGAACGCTTGTTGTCAGCGGGATTTTTGACTGCGTTGGATCAAATTCAATATCAAATAGCGTTGTTTGCCATTGACGAAGCGCATTGCGTGTCGCAATGGGGGCATGATTTCCGCCCTGAATACCGTGCGCTGACCGTGTTGCACGAACGTTTCCCCAATGTGCCGCGCATTGCCTTGACCGCCACGGCGGACGCACCCACGCGACGCGAGATTGTAGAACGTTTGGCGTTGGAACAGGCGCGGCAATTTGTGTCCAGTTTTGACCGCCCCAATATCCGTTATCGCATCACCCACAAAAACAATGCCCGCCAACAATTACTGGCTTTTTTGACCGCAGAACATCCCCGCGACGCGGGCATTGTGTATTGTTTATCGCGCAAAAAAGTGGAAGAAACCGCCGCGTGGTTGCAAGAACAAGGTTGGGACGCGCTGCCGTATCACGCGGGCTTGGATGCCAGTATTCGCCATCAAAACCAACGGCGATTTTTGCGCGAAGAAGGCGTGGTGATGGTCGCCACGGTGGCGTTTGGCATGGGCATCGACAAACCCAATGTGCGTTTTGTGGCGCATCTGGATTTACCGAAAAGCATGGAAGGCTATTACCAAGAAACGGGGCGGGCGGGGCGCGATGGCTTGCACGCCAATGCGTGGATGGCTTACGGCTTGGGCGATGTGGTGTCGATGCGCCAGATGGTGCAATCGGGTGATGCGCCCGAAGAGCGCAAACGCGTGGAGTTGCTCAAATTAGACGCGCTGCTGGGATTTTGCGAATCCACCGAATGCCGCCACCAAACCCTGTTGCGCTATTTTGGCGAAGCAGACCACGCGGGCAACTGCGGCGAATGCGACAACTGTTTAACGCCTGTGGCAACGTGGCAAGCCACCCGCGAAGCGCAAATGGCGTTGTCGTGCGTGTATCGCAGCGGACAACGCTTCGGCACGGGGCATTTAATCGACGTTCTGTTGGGTAAAACCACGACGCGCATCGAACAATTTCAACATCAAACTTTATCCACGTTTGGCATCGGCAAAGAATTGACCGACAAACAATGGAGCAGCGTCTATCGCCAATTAGTCGCAGCGGGCTTATTGACCGTGGATGTGGAAGGCTACGGCAGTTTACAGTTGACCGAATCCGCCCGTCCCGTGCTGCGCGGCGAACGTGAGATTTGGTTACGCCGCGATGCCGAAGTAATCAAGAAACCCCGTGAACGCCGCACGGGCGAGCGCGCCGATGAACTCCGCGCCGCTTACGCCAGTGCCAATGAAGACCCATTGTGGCTTGCTCTCAAAGCCAAACGCCTTGAGCTCGCCCGCGAACAAGGCGTGCCGCCTTATGTGATTTTCCACGACAGTACTTTGCTGGAAATCCTCAATCATCTCCCGCAAACTTTGGACGAAATGGGCAAACTCAGTGGCATCGGACAAGCAAAATTGGCACGCTATGGCGAAGAATTTTTGCAGGTATTAGCGGAGCATGAGTCCTAGCAAGGAGCAATAACATGCTGAAAAATTTAGGTATTGTACTGCTCTCGCTACTAACGAGCTTTATTTTTAACCGCGTAAGTTATGCGGAATCAACCATTTACACCCTGCCGATCGCACTACAGCAACAACTCAAACTCGCCACCGAGCAACTGCGCAAAGGCGAATGTGATGATGAAAAACAGCCGCTCTCTAGCGAACTGTTTTACAGCTTACCAACGGGCGAATTGTTGATTCTGATGGGGTTGCCAAGCTATATGTGCCACATCGGGAGCTTTATGCCGATAATGGTGGATCATCAGGGGCATTGGTCGTGGCATGATGCCATAGATGGCTACCCTGCCCTATTGCTAACCGACAGCACACAAGGCTATTGGCTGGTGAGTCATGGCGAAGTTGAAGGCGTTTATCCAGCATTGCGCCACAGCCGCGATGGTCTGCATTGGCAAGAAATTGTTTTGCCAGAATCCCGCAACATCGACTGCTGCTTTGAATGGCTAAAACAAGTGTGTGAAGTCGATGGCAAGATTCAATTGCAATTTAGCAGCATGGATGACGAAGTCACGGGATTTTGGTCCACCACGCTAAACGACAGCCACGCCGCCACGCCCCATTGGCAAAAACTCACCCCCGAACAAATCCAACCTGCCACGCAGTGCCAAACTGCGCCCTTGGGTCAAGGCAACTGGCAACGCAAGCCTAACCAACAGGCGCAATCGGTGCAGTTTCAATCCACTCAACCAGGCAACACCATCCTGATACCCCTTTGGCTAAAATAACGAAGCTCTCCCGTGGGGGGTTTCTGCCAGCCTAGCAAGCTGCTCATCCACTTTTACCTTGGTAATAATTCCCACGCACAGCCGCTGCCCTGTAAAATCGCAGCTATGCTCAATATCGCCACTTACAATATCCACAAAGGGTTTTCACAATTCAATCGCCGTATGGTGTTACATGAATTACGCGAACGGCTACGCGAACTGGATGCGGATATTGTGTTTCTACAAGAAGTCCAAGGGGAACATGCGCACCACGCGCAGCATCACCCCCGTTATCCGCTCACCTCGCAGTATGAATTTATTGCCGATACGGTGTGGGATCACCATGCTTATGGCAAAAACGCTGTTTATCAGGCAGGGCATCATGGCAATGCAATTTTAAGTCGCTGGCCGATTTTGCAATCGCACAATCTGGATGTGTCGGCGCATCGCTTTGAAGAACGCGGCTTGTTGCATAGTCAGATTGTCCTAGCCGATGGTGAAACTATCCATTGTTTATGCACGCATTTTGGTTTGTTCGCACTGGGGCGGCGACAGCAAGCTGAGTTGCTCATTGATTATGTGCAGCAACATATTCCCGCGCATGCACCCTTGATTATCGCGGGGGATTTTAATGATTGGCGCAATCATTTAGGGCAAGTGCTGGCGGAAGCGATAGACGTATACGATGTATTTCAACAACATCAAGGTCAACCTGCACGCAGCTTTCCAGCAGGGTTTCCCGTGTTGCGGCTGGATCGTATTTATGTACGCGGTTTTGATATTCTGCAACGCGAAGTCCACAGCGGGGCGGCGTGGCGACATATTTCTGACCACGCGGCGCTATCCGCCCAGCTCAAACGTCTATGAGTTCGCCCGCACCCGTGTTGCCAATAGCAGCCCCCCTCGTCACCCACAGCATTGCGGGCAATCAACTCACCTTGCTGCATTGTGGGGTCGAGTATTTTCCCCAGTTGTGTGCCGCGCTGGATCTGGCACGGGAAAGCATTTTTTTGGAAAGTTATATTTTTGCGGGGGATGAAACAGGGCAGCGGGTGGTGGACAGTTTGCTGCGTGCGGCGCAACGCGGAGTCAGCGTACATGTTTTAGTGGATGGTTTTGGTGCGGCGGATTTTCCAGATGCTTGGCAAAGTGAATTTGCCACTGCGGGTGTGCATCTACAATGGTTTAGGCGGGAAGTGTTTCGCTTTCCGTTTCATCGCCATCGCTTACGTCGTCTGCATCGCAAATTGGTCGCTATCGACCAAACGACGGCATTTATCGGTGGCATTAACATTATCAACGACCGAACCAAGCTACACCGCGCGCCGCGTTTGGATTACGCCGTGCGCATCGCAGGTGCATTGGCAACCGAAATTTATCTCGAAATGCGTCACTTATGGCATCGCGTGTCGTGGGCGAAGTTCAGGCAACGCAGTCATTGGCTCAAAATAAACGCTTACCGCCACGGTTTCAAGCAAGCGCGCACCCCACTTGATACCCCGCCGTTGTTGACGCTGCTGCTACGCGATAACTTTCACCACCGACGTGACATTAAAGAGGCATACCTACACGCGATCACCCACGCCAAACACGAAATCATCCTCGCCAACGCGTATTTTTTACCAGGGCGCAATTTCAGACAGGCACTGATCGAAGCCGCCCAGCGCGGCGTGCGCGTGGTACTGCTGTTGCAAGGCAAAATTGAATATCGCTTCCAGCACTATGCCACCCACGCCTTGTACGGCAAATTTCTCGAAGCGGGTATTGAGATATACGAATACCAATCTAGCTACTTACACGCCAAAGTCGCGGTCGTTGACAGCCATTGGGTCACCATAGGCTCATCCAATATCGACCCTTTTAGTCTAATGCTCGCCAGAGAAGCCAATATCGCGGTGCGACATACGGAATTTGCCAACGGGCTGCGCGCGAGCCTACTCGCCGCCACGCAGCACGCTACCCGTATTCACCCGCAAAATTGGTTAAAAATAAACTGGGCAACGCGCTTGTTACTGTGGTGTAGCTACACGGCAGTCCGCATGATCACAGGCTTGGTGGGCGGCAAGCAACACACGGAGGAGTAAAAAATCGCGCTCGCTCAACCCAAGTGACTCTGCTAAGCTCGCTCTTTACACCTCCCACTTAGTCTCATCATGCCCATCACCCCTTTTCACTTTGGTCCTGCGGCAATCGCACATGCGGTTGCCCCTAGGCACGTCAGTTTTTGGGCATTTTGTGCGGCGAATGTGCTGATTGATGTCGAGCCGTTGTATTACATGCTGGATCATCAATTCCCCTTGCATCGCTTTTTTCACACTTATGTCGGGGCGACGGGGATATGGCTGGCGACCGTGATTTTAATGCTGCTGTTGCTCAAACTATCGACTTGGTTTCGCTTGCCCAATCCGTTTAACTGGCAAGGGTTGACGCGACTGCCCATTGTAATCGGGGCGGCATTGGGGAGTTATTCGCATATTGTGTTAGATAGCGTGATGCACGACGATATTCGCCCATTATCCCCCTGGAGTGCAGCGAATCCCCTGTTGGGCGTGGTGTCGCTAGATACCCTGCACATAGGCTGCGTCGTTGCAGGTGCATTAGGTTATGTTGTGATGGCAATACGGGGAACGGAAGTAAAACCGCGAAAATAGCAAAATCACCCTCTCCCACAAGTGCATAGGTATCTACACAATTTATAGCGCATTTTTGAGAATGCACATATTTTGATTGATTAACTCTAACATGATGATTAGTAATTAAAATAATAGCGAACCTACTCCTTCCCCCTAGCAGGGGGAAGGCTGGGATGGGGGTTGAAAAGTTGCGCCGTGATGAGCCATTCAACCCCCACCCTAACCCTCCCCCTGCTAGGGGGAGGGAATATGGTAGGTAGTGAAGAGTTATGTAGATACCTCTCTCACAGGTGGGTAAGAGAATCCAGAGGGTAGGTCGGGTTAGCGGCTTCATCGCGTAACCCGACAGCATCAGGGTGATTGTCGGGTTGCAGCGCAAAAATCGCACTTAACCCGACCTATAGATTATTTTTTGCGGGGATGACAGTGGCTTGGTTTAGAAAATCACAATAGCGGCACAATCAACAACGCGACGATGTTGATGATTTTAATCAATGGGTTAATCGCGGGACCTGCGGTGTCTTTGTAAGGGTCACCGACGGTGTCACCTGTGACGGCAGCTTTGTGTGTTTCGGAACCTTTGCCGCCGTAGTGACCTTCTTCGATGTATTTCTTGGCGTTATCCCATGCGCCGCCGCCTGTGGTCATGGAAATCGCCACGAAAATCCCCGTGACGATAGTACCCACCAACACACCACCCAAGGCTTGCGCGCCCAAAGTCAACCCCACCACCACAGGTACGGCAACGGGCAACAAGGAAGGGACGATCATTTCTCTAATCGCGGCCTTAGTCAACATACTGACGCAAGTGCCATATTCTGGTTTTGCCGTCCCTGCCATGATGCCAGGGATGTCGCGGAACTGGCGGCGCACTTCCACCACCACCGCTCCCGCTGCGCGCCCCACCGCTTCCATGCCCATCGCGGCGAATAGATACGGCACCATGCCGCCAATAAACAGACCGATGATGACCAGATGATTGGATAAATCGAAGTTCAACACTTTGCCACTGGCGGAGAGCGCGTGGGTATAGTCGGCAAACAATACCAAGGCAGCCAACCCAGCCGAACCGATGGCATAACCTTTGGTGACGGCTTTGGTGGTATTACCCACCGCATCCAGCGCGTCGGTAATCACCCGCACGTCTTCGGGCAAGTGTGCCATTTCGGCGATACCGCCCGCGTTGTCGGTGATCGGGCCATACGCATCCAACGCCACAATAATCCCCGCCATCGATAACATGGACGTGGCGGCAATGGCAATACCATACAATCCCGCCAGTTCTTGCGCCCCCAAAATGGCCGCACACACCGCCAACACGGGGGCTGCGGTGGATTTCATTGACACGCCCAAGCCTGCAATAATATTGGTGCCGTGTCCCGTGGTCGATGCTTCGGCGATATGGCGCACAGGGGCAAATTCAGTCGCGGTGTAATACTCAGTAATCCACACCAGCGCGGCAGTCAGCACCAAGCCAATCACGGTCGTGCCATACAACGCCAAACTGCTGACGGTTGTGCCGTCGGTCATCATCACCCCGTCACCGAACATCCAACGCGTGATGGGGTAAAACGCCACCAATGCCAAGCCGCCCGCCACCGCCAGCCCACGATACAAGGCGTTCATGATTTTGCCATTGGGGCGCGCTTTGACGAACCAAGTGCCAATAATGGACGCGATAATGGAAAAGCCGCCCAAGACCAGTGGATACAGCACGGCGTTTTCACCAACATTTGCCAATAGCAGCCCACCGAGCAACATAGTGGCAATCAAAGTGACCGCATAAGTTTCAAACAAATCCGCTGCCATGCCTGCACAGTCACCGACGTTGTCGCCCACATTATCGGCAATCACCGCAGGATTACGCGGATCATCTTCAGGAATGCCCGCTTCCACTTTGCCCACCAAATCCGCGCCGACATCCGCACCTTTGGTGAAAATACCGCCGCCTAAGCGCGCAAAGATAGAAATCAACGAACCACCAAACGCCAGCCCAATTAAGGCGCGCGTCGCCTCGGCTTGTGATGAGCCTAGGCTGACCAGCACCGCGTAATAACCCGCCACGCCTAACAAACTCAGTCCAACCACAAACATGCCTGTAACCGCACCGCCTTTAAACGACACATTAAGCGCGGTATTTAAACTGATGCGTGCAGCTTCTGCGGTGCGGATATTGGCGCGGACAGACACGTTCATGCCGATAAAGCCCGCCATGCCTGATAACAAAGCCCCTAACAAAAAGCCCAATGCCGTTTTGCCATCTAAAGCAAAAAAGATCGCGATTAACAACACCGCCCCCACCATGGCAATCGCCGCATATTGACGATAGAGATACGCCGACGCACCCTCTTGAATCGCAGCCGCAATCTCCCGCATTTTCTCGTTCCCCGTCGGCTGCGCCAGTATCCAACGTATCGCAAACACCCCATACAAAATACCTGTCAGGGCACATAACAATGCAATCACTAAACCTGTTGACATCATCTTCTCCTATCAAAAATATATCCGAACAACGAGAACGATCCTTTGGTAACACGGTGAAAACATGAAAATACTACTTTAATTCCTTCTCTCGCAAGCGGGAGAAGGGAGAGAAACATCAGCCACAAGCTCAACATTCCCTCTCCCGCAAGCGGGAGAGGGTTAGGGTGAGGGGTGTTGCGTACTAAATAATTTACGACAACTCAAGCTCCCTCATCCCCAGCCCTTCTCCCGCCTGCGGGAGAAGGGAGAGAAGCATTAACCACAAGCTCACCGCAAGCGGGTGAGGGAACAGGTTACGGCTGTACAGCGGGGATTTCGACTTGCTCGACGGGCGCGTCAGGCAACAGCGTCATCACTTCTGAACCCTGATCGTATTGCTGTAAATACTGGGTAATGGTTTCAAATGTCGCGGTCACAGGCGCGCCTGTTTGATCGGCGGTGGAAATTTGCGCGCTAAATACTGAACCGAAAAACAGTTTAAGCGGACTGACATTGACGCGCTGCGCTTTAAAAAAGGCGGTTTCATTGGCTTTAATCACGCGAATGTCGCTGGTTTCATAAATCGCCGCGTTAATCACATCTAACGTATGCTCGGTGCAATTTTGCTTGCCTAAGTTGTACGGGTTCGCTATCAGCGAATAACTAGGCTCGTGCAAAGCCTGATAGGTCGGGGAGCGGATCACGTCGAGCAAACGCTTTTGCAATTCGATGGAAGGAATCAACACCCCTGCTTCCAACACTGCCACGCCATTAAAGAAATCGACAGGAAAGTCTCTTACCAACGAGCTGGTATCGGGCGCATCGTCATTTTGATAAAGATTGTAAATCGCATAGCCAGGCACATTGCGCCCATCTGCGGTGGTAATTTGCGAATACACCGCAAAAGCCACATGGGTGTAGTGCATCCCTTCAGGCAACTCAGCAGCGGGTCGCCCCATGCGCGCTAAGATCGCTACATACGCCCCTTTGCTTGCCAAGGTGCGTTCTACTTTTTTAGCGAAGGCGGCAATTTGTTCCCCGCTAAAATGCGTCTCCCCGCCTGCTTGACTGCTATTGGCTTGAGCAGGCAACACCATGAGCATCGCCCACACCATCGCCAGCATACCTTTTAAAAAATATCGCATGTTGCTGCTCCCTTATCAAAATAACGCAAACTGTAGGGTGAAGGGATTCAAAAAAAGAAGATTAAAACCACCTCTCCTAACCAGGGACGAACCCCTGCCCCCCCTGCCCTAATTATTTATCTGGCTTGCCTTCTAATTGCGTATCAGGCTTTTTTTGCAAAGCTTGATTAGGCGGCATCACCGTAATAACTTCGCTGGTAATGGTCAAGGGCGTACCGATGGGGGCAGCCACGGCTTGCGTTGAACCCTGCGCAGCACCTGCACTCATCGTCGCACCCACACTTAGCACCACCGCCCCGACCGACAAAGGAATCGCCGAAGTACCCGAAATAACCCGTCCCGTACTGCCCGCCGCATTGCTCACGGATTGAACTGATCCTCGCACACTATTGGCTTTTTTCAGCACCTCTACAGGACGGCCACCGCTCTGAGCCGCGCGCTGTCCTGCTTGTACAGAATCTCCAATAACGGTACCTGAATCTGCCGCCCATGCCCCACACGTCCCTAATAACGGGATCATGAGTACAACCTGAAATCGTTTATTCATCACCACTCCTCGGTAGTTAAAAACACTGAGTGCAACTTACCAACCACAAACCATTTTTTGGAAAGCGGTATATTGAACCACTTTGCCCAGTAAGCAAGAAGATTTTGCCAACTGTTGAAATTGCCCCTCATCCAAACGCGGATCATTGTCCATCATACGACGATAGACCTCAGCGGGGGCTTCACCCTCGGCCAACACCGTCACTTCAGGCACCGCTGCACACTGCTTACCTTGCGCATAGGGACGATAAATTTGTTGGTACAAATAATCACAATACTCTTCCTTGGCTTTTTTGCCCTCAATCACCGTTTTGGTGACGACAACTTTGCCTGCTTGGTAAGTCGCGACTTCAAGGAAACCTTGACGCAAGCCTAAATTCACCACAATTTTATCTGCCTCAACCACAGGGCGCACAGGTTTATCCCCCGCAACAAAAGACTCCGAAGTCATCGGTACCGTGCCATCTAGCAAGGTGATGTAGAAAAATTCAGCAGGTGCGACTCCGCCTGGGGTTTTCTTAACCAAAATCACATCGGCTTCACCCAGTGGAATAATTTTATACATACCAAAATAGCCCGCTTCCGCATAAAGCACCCGTGCATCCAGTCGTAGTTCCCGTTGACCTTTATCGGTCACCTTAACTTCCAGCTGCCCATAACGCGTGGGTGCAGATTCGGAAGTATCCAAAGCAAACACGCTCTGACAAATAAACAGTAGTCCTAAGATAATGTAACGCATTATTTATATCCTTATTAAACAATCAATTATTGAAACACGGACAACATCCGCAGGCAATTTCAAGTCTATACACAATCGCAAACTTTGCTTTCCTAACCCGACAACGGTCAACGACTATTCGCTTTAATGTTCACACACGCCTGCATTGGCAAGGTGTTTATCACAGACGGCGAGCAGTTTGCCACGATCCCATGAAACTTAGCTAGATTTTTGCCCTACCAATACCAGCCGCATCATAACAATGCCGCCGAAAATATACATGTTTAAGTGCGTATCAGCAATTCTCGAACGACTGACCTTGCGCTAAAATGACACCGCGCGCAAAATGCGGCAACTTTCTTAGAACCATTAAACACCGATGACCATGCACAACGCTGACCCGATTGAACTTGAAAAATTTTCCCAACTGGCGCACAAATGGTGGGATAAAAACAGTGAATTCAAGCCTTTGCATGACATCAATCCGCTACGGCTTAATTACATCGTTCGCCAAGCAGGCTTAGCGGGGAAAACGGTATTAGATGTGGGCTGCGGCGGCGGGATTTTGGCGGAAAGCATGGCGGCGGCAGGCGCGCACGTGACAGGCATTGATTTAGCAGAAAAGCCATTAAAAGTCGCACAACTGCATTTGTTGGAAAGTGGACAGCAAGTCAGTTATCGCAAAATTTCCGTGGAAGCCTTGGCGGCGGAACAGCCTGAATACTACGATGTCGTCACCTGTTTGGAAATGTTAGAACATGTGCCTAATCCGCAAAGCGTGGTGGCGGCGTGTGCCAAGCTGGTTAAACCCAATGGTTGGGTGTTTTTTTCGACCCTGAATCGCAATCCTAAGTCGTATTTATTCGCTATTTTGGGCGCAGAATATGTACTTAATTTGTTGCCACGTGGCACGCATGATTACGCGAAATTTATCAAACCGTCTGAATTAGCACAGTTTTGCCGCAATGCGGATTTAAACGTGGATGACTTAGTCGGCATGAGTTATAACCTATTGAATAAAAGCTATACTTTTGGTCAAGATACCGATGTAAATTACCTGATTGCTTGTCGTCGCATGGCATAAGGTGTTGCGTACAAGTAATTGTAATTGGGTATTGAGTTGTTAGTCTCTAGTCGTTAGTTTTTAGTTTGCGGAGTGAAAATTTTTTATTATCTATTTGAATATATTGTAAAGAATATAGTATCGGACAGATTTCCACCATTAAACTAACGACTAACGACTAGCAGCTTAAAATACCCGAAAATTTATGTACTGGTACTTAGTTTAGCCAGATTTTTTCACGTCCTAAGGAGCATAAAATGATCGTACTACTCGTTTTTAGCGGTATTTTTGCGGTTGCTTTTTTCTACGGGGTCAGTCTTTACAATCAGCTGGTCAATGTCAAACACGCAGTGGCAAAGGCGTGGGCGAATATCGACGTGTTGCTAAAACAGCGTCACGATGAACTGCCCAAGCTGGTGGAAGTGTGCAAACAGTACAAGCAGTTTGAGCAAAAAACCCTGCAAAAAGTAATACAGGCGCGCGCTCAAGTACAAACGGCGCGCGAAAACAAAGATGTTGCCGCGCTAGGTTTTGCGGAAGGATCTTTGCGCGCGGGTATCGGCGGGATTTTTGCCATTGCTGAAGCCTATCCAGAACTCAGGGCGAATGAAAGTTTTATGCAGTTGCAGCATCGCATCACCGCGCTAGAAAATGCGATTGCGGATCGGCGCGAGTTCTACAACGAATCGGTCAATATCAACAATGTGCAAATCGAAGTCTTCCCCGCCAGCATCATTGCAGGCATGTTTAATTTTGAGGCAAAAACGCTATTGGAATTTGCCGAGGAAGAAAAACAAGATGTCGATTTAAAGTTATTGTTTAAATAAATCATCATGCTAGAAAAGTTGCGCCAAATCCAACTTGCCACATCAGGTGTGCAGTTGTTGTTGCTCTTGGTGGCGGTGCAGCTTGGGTCTCGCACGGGTTGGATGGTTTGTCTATCCATCATGTCGCTCATCAGTGTGTATGCGTGGCTATCGGCTTTGAACAAATATCGCGCGATTCACAACACCCCAACCTCCAAAGTCGCCTCTGCCGCCCAAGGGTATGTCGAACTGATCGGGCGTGGTCATCCTTTCACGGCGGACGCACCGATGTTGGGCAAGCTCTCTAAACGTCCTTGTTTGTGGTATCGCTATCGTATCGAGCAAAAAAATCACAAACGCGAATGGTATACCAGCGAAAGTGGCGAGAGTGATGCCATTTTTGTGCTGCGCGATGACACGGGAGACTGCGCCATTG
>FZPZ01000060.1_pt1 | contig 12814 bp, 9 predicted proteins | sample 1534811 | NCBI WGS metagenome assembly FZPZ01 (sample SAMEA104161953, study PRJEB21768) | metagenome | biome: subterrestrial habitat; feature: phreatic zone; material: underground water | place: France | collected 2016-06-01 | depth 60 m | reverse complement strand
GCGTCGTCCCGCTGCAAACATCAGGCGACCATCTTAAATTCGATGAAGGATTGTCTTGACGGAGGGGGCCACTTTACAATGCCAGCATCAATCGTTTGTACCAGTTAGAACAAGCTGACGAAGCGTTAGCGCGCACCCTGCCGCAAAATTTTGCCCGAAAACAAGCGGAGGTTCACGCCTTGTCCATGCAATTGTCGGAGGTCAATTGGCGTTATCTTTACAATCCCGTTGGAAAATGGTTGATTGATCTGAGTCGCATGGATTATCACCGCTATATTCGTCGCCCTTTAGAGTTGGACGCGCTGATTCGCTTAATGACCTTGCAACAACAAATCATGGTGCTAGGCATTGCTGATGCGGATATGCCAAAGTTTCTTGCCAGTCATCTGGCAAGCTTACCCAATCCCTTTAGTGGTCAAGCGGTGGGGTGGGATGGTGAACGTCGTGAACTTTATATTCAAACAGACGATTCGCCGATTCAATACCTGCGTTTCGGTAAAAATCGCCAACGCATCGCCCTGCCACTCACCAGAAAATAACTAAGTGCCCGCGCCTAAATTTTCGGGCATTTTAAGCTGTTAGTCGTTAGTTATTAGTCGCTAGATAATACTTGGAAGCTGCTCGATACTGTATTTTTTACAATATATTCAATCAGGTGAGATAAATTTTCCATCCCGCCAACTAAAAACTAACGACTAGCGACTAACAACTCAATACCTAATTATTTGTACGCAACCACTTAGCCGAGTAAGTGCGTTAACGTCAGCAGCGTCAGTAACACCAACCAAAACAGAACGGCGCGCCACACCAATCCAACGGTGCTTTGCATCAAGTCCGCATCGGCATCGTCTCCGACCCCTAATTCGGGGCGATCCAATAACAATCCTGCTTGCGGGAGCGGCATTCCTAACCTCACCCCCAATGAGCCCGCGCCACTGGCGAGCAAAATGCCGATTTCGCGATCCGCCCAATTCGCCGCTTGACCGCGCCAACAGTACACGGTGTTTTCAAAATCACCCACAATGGCAAAAGTCAGTGCCGCGAGCCGAATCGGCAACCATTCCAAATAGTAGTTGGCACGACGGGAAAATTCACCGAAGGCACCAAATTCAGCCTCATCGGCATCGCCCCACTGCGTGCCTAAAAACTGCCCTAGGCGATACAGCAATGCCCCTGCCGCGCCCCCTATGCCCAAAACACTAAATAAAACAAACCACACAATGACCCCAAACACATTGCGATGCGAGGACAACAAGGCCTGCTCAATGGCGACGCGCGCTATTTCTTCTTGATTCAGTTCATGCGTTGCCATCCCGCTCCATGTCGCTAGCGTTTGCTGCGCCTCCCCCAATTCATCTGCGCGCAACCGTTGATAAATGTCGGTAAAGTAATGACTAAATTGGCGAAATCCCATGGTCATGTACAATGCCAACACATTGAATGACCACGCCAATAACGGATTGAGCTGATGTAGCAACCAAAATATCACGACCACCGCACTGGTCAGTGGCAATACCGCCAACAGCCACGCGATTCTGCCGTGCTTTTGTTCTCCCGCATTGAACTTCTGCTGAAAAAAATGGACATACCGCGACAACCAACCGAACAGGTATTGACGCGATGACAAAGGATGGAGTTGCTCTAGCAATAACGCCGCGATCAAAGCAAATAGGCTCATAGCATTAAAAAATATGGAAAATAGAGTGGGGTGAAAGATAGCACACAACCTGCACAATCGCGCGCCTGACATGGCGAGACATCACAAGTCGGTTCACACAATACACGATGATTGAATACCTACACAATTTTACCCCCTGAAATTCACCGTATCCCCACAATTTATACGGTACAATCGCGCCTTGCTGCTTGCCAAGCTTGATGTTTTGTACATTAAACCCGCATCCTTTCACTATATAAAGATGCCTGCTTTTTAGGAGAGTCACGCTATGATGTTTCGTCCTACTATTTGTGCGATGTTGTGTGTCGCGTTATTGCCGTTATCCGCACAAGCGGAATCGGTCGCCCCGCAAGGTTTATTCGATGTTTATCAAGAAAATCGGGAGCGAGACATCGCCAACTTGGTGACCCCTGATCTGCTCTTAGTCTCTTATAGCCTACTGCGCCAACAACTGAATCAACAGGCAGAAGCTAAAGTTGTGATCCCTGCCTTTCAGGCCTTGCTCAATGGGCTACAAAAAAAACTGGCGACCGATAAAAATGATGCCGTTGGTCAATTAGGACGGGATTATTTGACCTTGTTACAAGCGATGCAAACAGGGGAATTAGCTAAAAAATCCCCCGCTCATGTGCAAAAAGAATGGGAATTGATCCAACAAGCGGCGGGGGTGGCGGAATCTCCCGTGTGGGGCATTCCCTTGGATTATTCGCAGTTTAAGCCGCGTGGACGCTATACGATGTCCGAATCGCTACAACATTTTTTCACCGCCTATCGCTACGCTAATTCCGTTAACTTCTTTGTCCAACCCAGCTTGGCAACAGGTGTCAGCCCTGAAAAATCCCAGCAAATGACGCAACTCGCGGTGCGGCTCTCGCAAATCATCAACCGAACCCCTTTGCTGAAGCAACATTTTGACAGCCTAAATCAAGCTTCCCGTTGGGAATATGGTGAAGCAGGGGACTTAAGTACACAAGATGTGCCGCTGGCTTTAATCGGCGTAAAAGAAAGTAGTCAATATGGCGCGGCACTTTTGGCATACGCTCAAAAAATGGGCAAACTCCCCCAAGTGATCGACTTCCCCGTGGATACGGGCAAATTAGACCAGACGCAAAAACTGGCGGAAGTCGCCGTCGGTTGGCGACTTATTCCAGGCACGCTCAATCCAGACAGCATGGCGACGCAAGCCGTGCTTTATCCCAATACCCAACAATTCATTAGCCCTTGCGGTACGATCAACTGCATCCAACCATGGACGGTGTCGCGGTTAGATGGCATTCAGGCGAAGGGTTACGTCAGCGGCATGGAAGTCATGGGCTGGTTGGGGTCTGAAACGGCACGCTGGATCAGTCAACGCGAGGGAGATCATTTATACACAGGCTATACCGAGGCTGGCAAACGCGCACAAAGTCTGTTACAAAATGATGCAGGCTTGAGTGGTGTGCAAATGCAATTTATGCACAATGTATTTACGCAAAAAAGTGAAGCTCCCACGCGACAACTCACCAGTATGCTGGGCTTTTGGACATGGCAGCGCAATATCAACGCCCTGTATGCCAAACAACCTTCCAGCGCGGGCAGCAAATTCATAGGCTCGACTAAAGTGGTTGCACGGGCAGGCGCAAAATTATTGGGTGGAGCAGCGTTTTATCACGCGCTCTCTCAACTGGCGCAACAACATCTTGCTCATGGCGAGGCCCAAACATGGCAACAATTTGCCGACATCACGACGCGCTTAGAACAATTGGCGGATAAAGCAGAAGGCAGCTTGAATGAAGAAGAGGAATCCTACCTCAATGCGTTGGATCAAACACTGCTGACCTTAACCAAAGCCAAAGATGCGCCTATTGTCATTGATGTGCAAACCAACCCCGCTGACAAATTAGTGGTTGAAGAAGCCATCGGTTTACCAGAGATTGACACACAAGGCACGGCACGAGGGGCATGGTTTAGTCATTACGAATTCAAACACCCCATGTCAGATCGCTTAACCCATGAAGCATGGCGTAAACAAATCAAAAATAAATAATCTATCCCCTAATTTTGCCAAGGCAAAGGAGCGCGTCATGAATGTAAAACCGCTATTAAAATCACATCATTGGGTGTTTTTATGCTTGTTCGCGAGTACGCAGGTACTTGCGGATACGATGCCCACTGAACCCATTTTACGTATTGACACGGGGGATCACGTTGCCGTGATTCGACGGATTGCCTCTGATGAAGCGGGGCGTTGGCTAGCAACGGCTTCGGATGACAAGACCGTGCGGGTGTGGGATTTGAGTAATGGGCGTTTGGTTAGCACCTTGCGCCCACCCATTGGCTTGGGCAACATTGGCAAACTCAATGCGGTTGCCATGTCACCTGATGGTCGTTTAGTTGCCACGGGGGGCTGGACGGATGACTCGGATAATTCAGCTTACCTATTTGATCGCGCCAGCGGGCGCATGATACACCGCTTGTTAGGCTTGCCAAATGTGGTCAATCATTTGACTTTTTCGCCCGACAATCGACTGATTGCGGTGTCGCTAACCTTAAAGCATGGGATACGCTTGATGTCGGCTGCGACAGGTAAAGTTGTGGCTGAAGATAAGGATTATGGTGGGGCGAGTTTCAGTGCGCACTTTAGCCACGATGGACGACTGATTACCAGCAGTGAAGATGGCTATGTGCGGATTTATCGTTATAGCGACAACGCTCTCAATTTGATTAGCAAAGAAAAAGCCGCTGGCGGTACCGACCCTGGATCAACCGTGTTTTCTCATGACGGCCGTCGCGTCGCGGTTGGGTTCTACGACAAAAACACCATTAGCGTGCTGGATGGCGGCAACCTGTCTTTGCGCTATTCCCCTGACATTACAGGCGCAAAAGCCTCCATGCAATGCACCGCATGGTCAAACAATGACAACTGGTTGTATGCCGCAGGCTCGTCACAAAACGGTGACAAGCGTTTTATTCGCCGCTGGAGTGCCACTGATGCTAGTGCAGGCAGTTATGTCGATTGGCCTGTATCGAGCGACACCATTATGTTTTTATCCCCGCTGCCTGGCGATAAAGTCGCTTTTAGCACGGGCGAACCCAGCTGGGGTGTCATGAATTCATCGGGCGAAAAAGTGCTTTACCACGGTGCGCCTGTGGTCGATTTTCGCTCCAATTACGAAGGCTTTAAGCTATCTCGCAACGCCACTCAAGTCCGTTTTGGTTATTTGAATTACGGCAAAGACCCCGTGGTATTTGATGTTCAACGCCGCGCGTTCCTGCCCGAAAATACCGACGGGTTGAATTCACCTGTGATTTCCACCTCGGCATTGACCGTCACCAATTGGAAAAACTATCTGGATCCCAAGCTGAATAACGGCGCTTTGACGCTCAAGTCGAATGAACGCTCGCGTAGCGTGGCGATGCGCTTTGATTCCGTGGGTTTTGTACTGGGGACAGAATGGCGGTTGCGTGCTTTTGATGGTGCGGGCAAACAAGTTTGGGAAAAACCTGTGCCAGGTTCAGCTTGGGGCGTGAATACCTCACAAGATGGTCGTTGGGTAGTTGCCAGCTATAGTGATGGCACGATACGTTGGCATCGCGTGAGCGACGGCGAAGAGCAACTCGCGTTATACCCTAGCCCAGACAAAAAACGTTGGGTGATGTGGACACCGAATGGTTATTACGACGCATCTCCTGGTGCGGAAGATTTAATCGGTTGGCATGTCAACAACGGCAAAGACCAAGCCGCTGACTTCTTCCCTGCATCCCGTTTCCGTGACCGTTTCTATCGCCCCGATGTCATTAGTAAGGTCTTGGATTTAGGCACCGCCGATGCGGCTTTGCAACAGGCCAACCAAGAAACAGGACGCAGAGAGCAAACCCAGTCCATTACGGCCGTTTTGCCACCTGTCATTACCATCTTGTCGCCACCTGGCATGACCGTCAGCTCCACCACCATCAAAATTAAATACTCAGTACGCAGCCCAGACGACGCGCCTGTGACCTCGGTGCGGGTGCGGATTAACGGACAGGCGGTGACGGTCGAACGTGGCTTAGCCCGCAAAGACAACCCCACGGATCCTACGCGAGAAATCGAGATCAAAATCCCTGAGGCGGATAGCGAAATTGCCTTGTTTGCCGAAAACAGAAATGGCGTATCGGTTGCAGGCAAAGTGAACGTGGTATGGGGCGGGGCGCGTGCGATTCAATCTGAAGAAACGCTGTTCAAACCTAAGCTTTATGTTTTGGCTGTGGGCGTATCGAAATACAAAAATGCGGATTACAACTTAGGCTTAGCCTCTAAAGATGCCCGTGACTTTGCGGCGGTCTTGCAAAAACAAAAAGGCAGATTGTATGGCGATGTGGTGGTGAAGTTGTTGACGGATGAAAATGCAGGTAAAGATGACGTGTTGGATGGTTTGGAATGGCTTAAATCCCAAGTGACTTCTCGCGATGTGGGGATTATGTTCTTGGCGGGGCATGGTCTCAATGACAATAACGGCAACTATTACTTTTTGCCGCACAACGTCAACACTGCGCAGCTCCTCCGCACAGGTGTGGCACAAAACGACATCAAAATCACCTTAAACAGCTTGGCGGGCAAGGCGATTTTCTTTGTGGATACTTGTCATTCTGGCAACGCACTGGGTTCCGCTAAAACGCGAGGCGTGGCAGATACTAATGGGATCGTCAACGATCTGTCTTCCGCAGAAAATGGCGTAGTGGTGTTTGCAGCCTCCACAGGCAAACAATCTTCGCAAGAAGATCCCGCTTGGGGCAACGGAGCCTTTACCAAAGCGGTAGTCGAAGGTTTAAGTGGCAAGGCTGACTTCGGCAATCGCGGCAAAATCACGCACAAAGGCTTGGATTATTACGTTGCCGAACGTGTAAAAGAACTGACCCACGGTCAACAATCTCCCGTCAGCATCGCCCCCAATGGCGTGGCGGACTTCCCGATTGCGATTACGGGGAAATAGGATTGATGGTGAAACGTGAGAAGTGTAGGGGTGCAACGGTTTGTTTCACATTTCACGTCTCACATTTCACAAAAAATAAGCTTTGAAAGGATGAGCATGAAAAATTTGATACGCAATTTAGTCTGGTTCAGTTTATTGACCAGTGTGCCTGTATTAGCAGAGGAAGACTGCACCGAGGCTGCGCGCATTACCCAACAAGCCGAAGGACAGTCCCAGCTTGCCAGTCGCCTCAATGACTATACACAAGCCCGCAGTCTATGCCCAAATGACCCGCGTATGCACTACCGCGAAGGGTTGGCGTTGATGGCAAGTACTCGCTATGCTGAGGCGCGCACAGCTCTCATGAATGCCATGGAGCAAGCCACCAAACAAGCCCTGCCCCCCATGATGCGCTTGGAAATTTTGGGCAGATTGGCGGAGAACGACTATCGCAGTGACAATCGCCCTAAAGCCTTGATCGGCTTTAAAGTCGCCAGAGAGTTTGCCCAAAAACATCAACTTGCTTTGCCCAATTGGGTCACGCCCTTGCAAAAGGATTTAGATCAGCAATTAGATAAACGCCCGCTCAGCCCCACGGAAATGCAAGCCTCTTTGCGTTCTATGCGAGATTTAGGGGTGGAACCCAGCGTGGATTACCGCGTGTTATTCGAGTTCAATAGCGACCAACCCACCGAAGCAGGCAAGCAACAATTAAGCCAAATTGCCACCTCGTTGCAAGCGGATAACGGTACCATTCGGGTTGTTGGACATACCGATGTGCGCGGCAAGAAAACCTATAACCAACAGCTTTCCGAACGGCGCGCCAAACGTGTCATGGCATTGCTCATCATCGAAAATCCAGCCCTGCAAGGTCATCTCCAAGCACAAGGAAAAGGGATGACGCAACCAAAATATCTAGGCAGCCAAGAAGAGGATCATGAGTTAAACCGCCGCGTTGAATTCGTCTTTGCTCAATAAAGTGGTATAAAATGTCTCACGACTGGTTGTTCGTTCAACGTAAGGAAATTTCATGCTCAGTGGTATTGCAATTGCAGTCGTTATTTTAGGCGGAATACTGTTCCTATTTGGGATGGTGGGCATTAAATTAAAATTCCTTGGTCAGCCCTTGCGACAATGGTTGGGCGAATTTGCCCAAGGAATTGGTTTTGTTTCTGGCATCTTGTTGATTGTATTGGGTGCGTGGCTATACCCTAGTCAAGCAACAGGTCGAGGCATCGCAAAAGCAGACGCGTCTAAGACAGAAGCAGCCGCCATACACCCTATCCAAAAAATATCCACAAAACCAGGCACGATTTTCCGTGACTGTCCAGACTGCCCTGAAATGGTGGTTTTGCCGACGGGTAAATTGCTCATGGGGGCTGCCGCAACCGAAGTTTCGCACGAGAAAACCGAAACGCCCCAGCATAGCGTCACCCTGAACTATGCCTTAGCCGTGGCAAGAACGGAACTCACTTTTTCTGAGTGGGATGCTTGCTCAACCGCAAAGGTCTGTCGTCAAGATGTCGAATCCACTTGGCCGCGTGGGCAACAACCCGCCATCAACCTTGACTGGAATGATGCGCAAACTTACCTTGATTGGCTCAGTAAAACCACAGGGCAACACTATCGCCTGTTGACCGAGGCGGAGTGGGAATATGCCGCACGTGCCAGCAGCCTAACCGCCTATGCGTGGGGAGAGGACATCGGCAATAATCTAGCCAATTGCATAGGATGCGGTGAACAATCCAAGAATGCGGCCCCCCAATTGGTCGGGTCCTATCTTCACAATCCCTTTGGTTTATTTGATATGCACGGCAATGTGCAAGAATGGGTACAAGATTGCTGGCATGAAAACTACCAAGGCGCACCACAGGACGGAAGTGCTTGGCTCATCGAGTGCAGCGAAGGGCGGCGCGTCGTGCGGGGTGGCGCATGGGACAGCACCGCTCCCGCCTTACGCAGCGCAGCACGTGACCGCAAAACATGGGATCATCGCAGTCCAGACATTGGCTTCCGTGTCGCACGCGTCGTCACCCTGGCTAATTTGTAGTGAAGGGACATAGGTGCGATGAGCATGGCGTAATTGCTGGGCGCGACGTATGCGCATTGAAAAATAAACGTATTTTCGTTAAAATACACTGCCTTATTGACCTTGTGATTTCATCGTGCATTCATGCTCGGCGCGCTAAAAGACAACCATGACACTTGCAGAACCCGCGTTCAAAATTAAAATTACCAATCTCCCTTTATGGGTGATTCACGTACATAGCAACAACATGGCTCAAATTAAACGCCAATTAGCGTCACGCTTGAGCCAAACCCCCGATTTTTTCTCACATACCCCTGTGGTACTGGGATTATCAGCCGTAGCGAATAGCCCAACAAAATTTGATTTTGCCGCATTAACCACCCTGATGTGGGAACATGGGATGCGGCTTATCGGCGTGCTGGGGGGGTCTGCGGAGCAGCAAGCCGCCGCCACACAAGCAGGATTAAGCTTGTTTCCTGACACCCCTTTGCGCAATGCCACGGCTTTCCCTGACCCCACGCCCGCCCAGCCCCTCCCGCCATTGGTCATAGATAAACCCGTGCGCGCAGGACAAAAAATTTATGCTGAAAATACCGATCTCGTGGTACTGGCGATTGTGAATGCAGGTGCTGAACTGATTGCAGATGGGGATATTCACGTCTATGCACCGCTACGTGGTCGCGCCATGGCAGGTGCACAGGGCAACCTGAGTGCGCGCATTTTTGTGCAAAGTTTAGAAGCCGAATTACTCTCCATCGCGGGGTGCTTTCAAATGTTTGAAGAAGGTATTCCCCAAAATGTGCGCAATCATCCTGTACAGGTCTATTTAGATGAAGCGCGCCTCGTCATACAAAGCTACTAACCCCGATATCCTCTTTGAAACAGATGCAAACAATGCCGCACTTCAGCGTAAAATGCGCCCCTAATTTAGCTTTCAGGAATACATCACGTGTCTAAAATCATCGTTGTCACATCAGGAAAAGGCGGCGTGGGCAAAACCACGACCAGCGCGAACTTTTCCAGCGGTCTCGCCTTACGCGGTCACAAAACAGTCGTGATTGATTTCGACGTAGGGCTGCGCAATCTTGACCTCATCATGGGCTGCGAACGACGCGTGGTATATGACATTATTGATGTAATTAACGGCGAAGCCACACTGCATCAAGCCTTGATTAAAGACAAAAATTGCGAACATCTCTACATTTTGGCGGCTTCGCAAACCCGCGACAAAGATGCCTTGAATCTGGAAGGGGTGGAACGCATTCTGAACGAATTGCGCGAAAGTTTCGATTACATCATCTGCGACTCTCCAGCGGGCATTGAATCAGGCGCGTTTATGGCAATGTATTTTGCCGATCATGCGCTGGTTGTCACCAATCCAGAGGTCTCTTCAGTCCGCGATTCGGATCGCATCCTCGGTATCATGGCGGCAAAATCCAAACGTGCCGTAGAAGGACGCGCCCCCATTGAAGAGCATTTGTTGATTACCCGCTACAGTCCCAAACGCGCCGAAGCCGAAGAAATGCTCAAGGTGGAGGACATTGAAGATATGTTGCGCATCCCTTTAATTGGGGTGATTCCAGAATCAGAGTCCGTGCTGTTTGCCTCTAACTCTGGCATCCCCGCCATCCATCAAAAAAGCGATGTCGCAGAAGCATACAAAGATGTGGTGTCGCGTTTCATCGGAGAAGCGGTGGCTATGCGCTTCACAACGGGGAAAGTGAGCTTTCTCAAACGCATATTTGGAGATCGCTAATATGTCCCTGATTGATGGTCTTTTAGAGTATTTACGCGGCGATGAAAAGAAATCCGCCGCCAAAGCCAAAGAACGCTTGCAGTTTGTGTTAGTGCATAAACGAGATCGCCGCGATGTCGCCCCACCCGACTACCTACCTGCCTTACAAGAAGAGTTGCTTGCGGTGATCGCCAAATATATTCCCGTTGATCGCAGCGCATTGAAAGTTCATCTTGGCAAGCGCGACGAGTACGATGAGTTTGATGTATTAGAGTTAAACATCACCCTCCCCGAAACGGGGCGCAACTAAAAGGGAAGGGTGAAGGGCAAAACCACCTTTCCTAATAAGGGATGCAAGGCATTGCTTCCCTCTTCACCCTTCCCTGTCTCCCCTACCTCACACAATCCACAAAATAGTGCTTCTCGCCTTCCTCCATTTCGGCGACTAAGCCATGCACATCGGTTTCAAACCCTGGGAATTTTTGGTTGAAATCACGCGCAAACTTCACATAATCCACGATGGTTTTGTTGAAAATTTCCCCAGGAATCAGCAGCGGAATACCAGGGGGATAAGGTGTGAGCAGCACCGCTGTGATGCGTCCTTCCAAGTTATCAATTTCCACGCGTTCGATTTCGTCATGCGCCATTTTGGCGAAGGCATCGGATGGTTTCATCGCGGGCTGCATGTCGGATAAATACATCTCGGTGGTCATGCGCGCCACGTTGTGCTGGGTGTAGGTGTCGTGAATTTGTTGGCATAAGTCGCGCAGTCCCACGCGTTCATAGCGTGGATGAACGGCGATAAACTCAGGCAAAATGCGCCATAGCGGTTGGTTTTTGTCGTAATCGTCTTTGAATTGTTGCAAGGCGGTCAACAAGGTGTTCCAACGCCCTTTGGTGATGCCGATGGTGAACATGATAAAGAACGAGTACAGCCCGCATTTTTCGACAATTACGCCATGTTCCGCGAGGTATTTCGTCACCATTGCCGCAGGAATCCCGCTTTCCGCAAAGCCGCCATCGACATCCAACCCTGGGGTGATGATGGTGGCTTTGATTGGGTCTAACATATTGAACCCTTTGGCTAAATTGCCAAAGCCGTGCCATTTGTCATCCGCGCTCAACACCCAATCTTCCCGCTCACCAATGCCTTCTTCGGCGATGCTGTCAGGCCCCCAGACTTTAAACCACCAATCTTGCCCGAACTCTTCATCGACTTTGAACATGGCGCGGCGGAAATCCAGTGCTTCGGCGATAGATTCTTCCACCAACGCCGTGCCCCCTGGGGCTTCCATCATCGCCGCCGCCACGTCGCACGAGGCGATGATGGCGTATTGCGGGCTGGTGGAGGTGTGCATCAAATACGCTTCGTTAAAGGTGTGCTTGTTCAGTTTGCGGGTTTGCGATTCGCGCACCAAAATTTGCGAGGCTTGCGACAAGCCCGCCAGCAATTTATGCGTGGATTGGGTGGCAAAAATCATGGAAGATTTTGCCAGTGGGCGATCTTTGCCGATGGCGTGCATGTCTTTGTAAAAATCATGGAACGCCGCGTGTGGCAACCAAGCCTCATCAAAATGCAGCGTGTCGATGCGCCCATCCAACATTTCTTTCAACATTTCCACGTTATACACCACGCCGTCGTATGTGCTTTGCGTGATGGTCAAAATGCGTGGTTTTTTGGTTTTGTCTTTGATAAACGGATTGGCGTTGATTTTGCGCTGTATGCTTTCCGCTTCAAATTCAGATTTCGGAATCGGACCAATAATGCCGTAGTGATTGCGCGTCGGCGTTAAGAAAACAGGCACGGCACCCGTCATCATAATCGCGTGCAAAATGGATTTATGGCAGTTGCGATCCACCACCACGATGTCGTCAGGCGCGACGGTCGAGTGCCACACAATCTTGTTGGAAGTCGAAGTGCCGTTGGTGACGAAAAACAGATGATCCGCGTTGAAAATCCGCGCAGCATTGCGCTCGGAAGCCGCTACTGGCCCCGTGTGATCTAACAATTGTCCTAATTCTTCTACCGCATTGCACACGTCGGCACGCAGCATATTTTCACCAAAAAATTGGTGGAACATTTGCCCGACGGGGGATTTCAGAAATGCCACGCCACCCGAATGCCCAGGGCAATGCCAAGAATAGGAGCCATCTTGCGCGTAATGCAGCAAGGCGCGGAAAAACGGCGGCGGCAGTGCGTCCAAATACGACTTGGCTTCGCGGATAATATGCCGCGCCACGAACTCAGGCGTGTCTTCGTGCATGTGGATAAAGCCATGTAGTTCACGCAAAATGTTGTTGGGAATATGCCGCGAAGTGCGCGTTTCGCCATACAAATAAATCGGGATGTCCGCGTTTTTAAAGCGAATTTCTTCCACGAAGGCACGTAAATTACGCAAAGCGTGATCGGTTTCTTCTTTGCTGCCCGCGCCAAATTCTTC
>FZPZ01000067.1_pt1 | contig 12863 bp, 10 predicted proteins | sample 1534811 | NCBI WGS metagenome assembly FZPZ01 (sample SAMEA104161953, study PRJEB21768) | metagenome | biome: subterrestrial habitat; feature: phreatic zone; material: underground water | place: France | collected 2016-06-01 | depth 60 m | reverse complement strand
CAATATTCACCATAAAAACGGCGTTTAGTTTATTATTTACAATGACTTACTTGAATAAATGAACTCCGAAACGTTAGGCTGTAACAAGCCAAGCGGCAATAAGCGCGGGGACGAATCTGTCGTACCCCGATGCCTGCCATTCCCCTTGCTTCGAGTATAATCGCCCCCTTTTCTTCAGTACAACAACATCATGGAAGCCGAACAACTCAATCTCATCACCAATCAATTGCAAGACTTGGCCTTGCGCAGCGCGGAATTACGGAGGTATCTTTGACTTCGATACCAAGCAAGAACGCTTAGTCGAAGTGTGTGAATTGGCGGAAGACCCCGCCATTTGGCAAGATGCCAAGCGCGCTCAAGAGTTGGGGCGCGAACGCAAAGCCTTAGAAATCGTGGTGTTGGGCTTGAGCAAAATCCAGCAAGACTTAAGCGACGCGGCAGAATTATTTGAAATGTCGCAAGCCGAGGATGATCTGGATAGCTTGCACGCCACCGCTGACGATATTCAAGACATTGAAAAACGCGTGGCGGAACTGGAATTCCGCCGTATGTTCTCGCACCCGATGGATCCCAATAATTGTTTTATCGACATTCAAGCGGGATCGGGCGGCACGGAAGCGCAGGATTGGGGTTCGATGTTGTTGCGCATGTATTTGCGCTATTGCGAACGCAAAGGTTTCCAAGTGGAAATTTTGGAACAATCCGATGGTGAAGTCGCAGGCATCAAAGGCGCGTCCATCAAAGTAACGGGCGAGTACGCTTATGGTCATTTGCGTACCGAAGTCGGTGTACACCGCCTCGTGCGCAAGTCGCCATTTGATTCGGGCAACCGCCGTCATACCTCATTTTCCAGCGTATTCGTGTATCCAGAAGTCGATGATTCCATTGAGATTGACATCAATCCTGCTGATTTGCGCGTGGATACTTACCGTGCATCGGGCGCGGGTGGGCAGCACATTAACAAAACCGATTCTGCCGTGCGCTTGACCCACATCCCGACGGGCATCGTGGTGCAATGCCAAAACGACCGCTCGCAACACAAAAACCGCGCCGAAGCCATGTCCATGCTGAAATCACGCATGTACGAAGAAGAATTGCGCAAACGCAACGAAGCCAAGCAAGTATTGGAAGACGGCAAGTCCGACATCGGCTGGGGACACCAAATTCGCAGCTATGTGCTAGACCAATCCCGCATCAAAGACCTGCGCACTAACGTCGAAGTCGGCAACACCCAAGGCGTGCTGGACGGCGATTTGGATATATTTATCACCGCGAGTTTGAAGCAAGGGGTTTAACGGGAGGGACATAAGTATCTACACAACGCTTTACTACCCACTATATTCCCTCCCCCTTGCGGGCATAGGTATCTACACAAGTTGGGGCGATAAGTAGGGTAGATAAGCTGCGCACATCCACCTGAATTTACAAGACTTATAATCAAGTACTTATCGCCATTTAGAAAAAGTGCTACTGGCGTTAGTGCCTGATCAAAATCAGGAATAGTGAATCAATCGCTAATTTTTTGGCGAATCATTTCTTCACTTGCCATCTCCTGCCAGCGCGTGAGCAGCAACTCCGCCTCCCTAGCGCATTTTCACCGCTGCGCTATCCAGAATTACACCCCGCCTAACAGCGCGAAGGGATTGATTGGGGAGCCTTTCCACCATTGTTTCTTAGGTCCTAGCTCAAAAATGGCAAAGTGCAAATGCGGCGTTGCGGCATTGCCCGTCGCGCCAACATAACCGATAAGGTCGCCGCGCTTCAGGAGAACCCCTTCCTCAATGCCCGCCGCATAACGATCCAAATGCGCATAGTAATACGCAAATTTTTCGCCCGTATCGAATTGGTAAATCGTCAAGCCGCCTGGCTTGCTCGTAAACAGCTTGGCAACTTTTCCATCCGCCACTGCCAACACATACGTCCCCTTGGGGGCTAGAATATCGAGTGCTTCATGGCGGCGGTCACTGCCGCGCGCTTGATTAAAGGTATCGCTCAACTGACTGGCACGCACACCCGCAACGGGGATCAGTAGTCGCTGGTTCACAGGTTTGATGATGACCACTGCGGGTCTTGCAACCCGTTGAGTCGAACTTAGCGCAGCCAAATTGCCATGAATGGGACTAGAAATACCGATGGGCATAGCTGACATCACGGTTGGGTCGGGTGCGCCCGCTGCCCAAAAAAACACCAGTGCTGCCAGCAGCACGCCAGTTAAAACCATATAGATCCATTTCATGACATTTCACCCAACTCTATTTTCGAATCAACACGATAACACCCGTGACCACGGATTGCGCCAGCACAGTCGCGTCCCAATTGGTGAGTCGAATACAGCCGTGTGACTGGGTTTTGCCGATAGTCGAGGGTTCCGATGTGCCGTGGATGCCGTAATGAGCTTTTGAGAAAGCGACCCACACCACCCCCACGGGATTGTTCGGACCCGCTGGCACAGTGGCCTTGGCCTCTTTCGGTTTAGCGTCCCAGAACAAGCGCGGGTTGTAGTGAAAAACTGGATTGTGCATGACACCTGTCACCTTCCATTTACCCCGTGGGAGCGGGTCATGTTTGCTACCCTTCGTCACAGGAAACTGGGCAAGGACTTTCCCATCCGCATCGACCAAAGCCAGCGTACCATCCGAGCCGTCGATAATCACTTTTTCTGCCATTGGCAAGTCGTTTGTGGCGATATTGGGTACGACAATGACTTCACCCACGCGACTCATCACTTGGTCTGGATTCAGTTGTTTGAGCAACGCAGGGCTGACATGAAACCTTTCTGCCAAGGCTTCTTCGACCGATTCAAAACCGAGTGCCGCCATCTTTGCCTTGCCCGCCCATGTCTTGCGAATCGGCACATAAGGGCCGTCGATGTCGGCTTGCAGTAGGGTGTAAGACTGCAAAATCGGTGCCACATCGACACTCAGCGCACCCCAAGTTGGCGCGTCGATATTGCCTGTCACCGTCAAACCTTGCGATTTTTGGTATCCCTGTATCGCCATACGCAAATTTTTCCCGTAAGCTGCGTCGATCTCCCCTGATGAAAAATGCGCCCGATCCAGCAACACTTGACCGCGCAATACCAAAGCCCCCTTCATCTCAGCCTCCACCAAACCGACGCGCTCGGTTTCGCTGAGCGTATCAGGGGAGAGTGGTTCAACAGCTTGCGGGGGGATGGTTGTATCAGGGGGAGGCAATTCAGCAGCTTGCGGTGGAATGGGCGCGTCAGGGGAAAGCAATTCAGCCGCTTGAGATGAAGTAGCCACTGCACCAGCGAATAAAATTGCCACGATTATTTTTGTTTGCATCACGAAATCCTTCAGTACATAACTCTGTACCTCAGGCTAACTTGGAAAAACACAAAGGTCTGTGCGCTAACGTACCGCAACGGGATCGACTGACTACGCATGTTTGCTCACGACCAGTTCTACGCAGACGAGGGCAATTGCTTTTTCCGACCAAAATTCACTCTCCCGCCTCAATACAGGTGCGACCGTAGCCCGTATGCAATACGGGGGTTGCCACACCTAATTCCCGTATTGCATACGGGCTACGTCATAGGGGCGCGCTGCACGCCGCAATCCGCCCCTACGGTCTTGATTTGGGAAGGTTTTTTACCCGCATGGGCATCGCAACGGTACGGATGGATTTATCGTGGGAGTGCGCGGGACGAGTATTTCGCTTGCCAAAAATGCCACGACCACGGCATTGGCGATTGTGGATTCGGTGAAACCCGCGACTTGAGCTGACTCAACGGCGGTCAAAATCCGTTGTCTGGGGATGGGTGATGCGACTTTTTCTGCTCAAAATACAGCCAATCCACCCTGCCCAACATCACTTGTCCCACCCGTTTGACTCAAAGTACGCCGACCGACATCGTGGCGATTCAGGTCTGCTTTCTGCGACAAAGTCCCAAGCGAGCAATGTCAAAGGCGAGGATGACGACGACAGTCGGTGTTTCACATAGTGCCATTTAAATCCATGCTTTACATTAACCGAAAATGGTTATAAAGTCCCTCTACTCAACCACACTTCTAAGTGTGGTTGAGTTATTAACAGGAACGAGATGTATCAGCGGTCACCCCTAAGTTTGCGTGTATTCCGTGCGTAGGAGCGCACAAATTCCGTGATATTTTTCACGTTAAATTGCGTAATTTGTGCGCGCCTAGATCCATCACCTGTATTTTGTGTGGGTGAGAAGGCACAAAAACTTTGAATCAGCCGCTTACCGTCGGCGTGTTTTTGAATAAACTTTAAACAAACAAATATATGTAATTCAAAGTATTAGCTGTTTTTTAAAGTTAAATATCGTATGAAGCACAACATAAAACTATAAACATCTTTCATGGAGGAATCGTCATGCCCAAACTCATTCGCCCGCCAATTTCCGAGATTCGCTCTCGCGTATACGATGCCGCACGTTGGCGCGATTACAAGCCGCGCGCTAGCGACATCGTCATCGCCACCTATGCCAAGTGTGGCACGACGTGGATGCAACGGATCGTCAGTATGCTGGTCTTTGCCAGTGCCGAACCGCGAGCATTGTGGGAAACCTCGCTCTGGCCAGATGCACGGTTTGGTCCGCCGCTCGCCGAACTTGATGCGATGGCCGAGGCTCAAACGCATCGCCGCTTTTTGAAAACACATCTGCCGCTCACCAGCTTGCCGTTCTATGAATCGGTGAAATATGTTCACGTGGCACGCGATGGTCGAGATGCTTGCATGTCGCTGCATAATCATCTGGCCAATTTTTCGCAGCTGGCATTGTCCGTTATGGACGACATCAGTATGAACGATCCGCTCTTTGGCGACCCGTTCCCGCGCGCAGCGGCGAATCCGTCCGATTTTTTTTGCGACTGGATCAATAACCGCGTGATCGACGAACATCCAGAATTTTCGTACTTCGGGTTTGAGCAATCTTATTGGGAAGAACGTCAACGACCGAATGTACTCCTGGTGCATTACAACGATCTGAAAGCCGACCGAGCGGGTGAGATGCGGCGGATTGCGAAATTTCTCGACATTGACATTCCCGAAGCACTTTGGCCTGAATTGGTTGAAGCGGCGAGTTTTGAATCCATGAAGCGCGATGGCGAGACCTTACTCGCAATGTCACACGATTTTTGGGACGGTGGTCCAGCGCGCTTTTTGCACAAAGGCACAAACAATCGTTGGCACGAGATAGCGAGACCAGAGGACTTGGCTGCTTATGACGCGAAAATTAAAGAAGCGTTTACACCAGAACTGGCAAAGTGGGCCGAAAGTGGCAGGCTCGTGGCGGGTGATCCGCGCGAGTGATTTTGACCCAAAAAGTCGAATTTCGCGTCAAATCAATTTAACTCTATGTGAAATACAGTGGGTGAAACCCCACCCCCATCCTAACCTTCCCCCTGAAGGGGAAGGGATTATCGCACTCTCCCCTTCAAGGGGAGAGTTGGAGAGGGGATGGGGGATTCCGCCCTTGAAGTGTTCACTTGTGCCACGACGACCCACTATGATTCATAGTAGTGCCATCAATTTTAACTAACCATGAACGGATTACGCGATGTTCGACTGTCAATTGCGTCGTTTGAGGCTCGACATCATCCCGTAGCGTTGAGGTTGTGAGCGTAAAATCGTCAACCCATCAGGCGGATTCGCTGCAAGGCAATCCGCCATTTCACCTTCAAAATCGGTGGGTTGCTACGCGACCCCACCCTACCATCCCCTCAAATCAGCTATTCGCCACCAAACAATCCGCCCTTTTCGCCCTGCAAAATCAGCTAAAAATCAATCAGATACCAAGTCACTTGATGATGCAAGTGCATGATGGGTTAGTATTGGAGGGGTTGATAGTGAAAAAAGGGAATGACCATGCTGCCGTCATTGATGTGCAATGTAGCGAAATTAGACGTGCCGTTGCGGGTGGAAATTGGCAAGGGTAAAAATGGGGAGGAGGCGCATTGAGAGGAATAACCGTATCGACAAAGGGTGCGAATAAATTCGTAGTCACCCGCAAAATGGCAAACGCGGCGAAGAGCCGTCTCACGCATTTCAAACAAGGGTGGGCATATCTGCTCTGGCTTTTATTTTCCCCTACCCTATTTGCCGCCGACTTGCCTGACACCGTTATCGCTGCGCTAAAACGTGCGCGCATTCCGCTTGGCAATGTCGCGGTGGAAGTGCGCGAGCTTAACCAGCCAGCACTCATCAGCGTCAATGCGCAACAAGCGATGAATCCCGCTTCGACCATGAAGCTACTGACGACTTTATCAGCACTGGAAATCCTAGGTCCTGCTTACCGCTGGAAAACCGAAGCCTATCTGGACGGCACGCTGAACAATGGCGTGCTGCAAGGCAATCTGGTGTTTAAAGGTTATGGCAATCCCAAGCTGACCATTGAGCAATTTTGGTTGTGGTTGCACGAGTTGCACGCGCGCGGGCTGCGCGAGATTCAAGGCGATGTGGTGCTGGATCAAAGTTTTTTCGCCGACTTGAAAATTGACCCTGCCGAATTCGATGACGATCCTAGCCGCGCCTACAATGTCACGCCCAATGCCTTGTTGGTCAACTTCAACGCGCTGCGCTTGCGGCTTATCCCCAGCACAGGCGTAGCATGGCTGGAACCCAATCTGGCCAATTACACCTTGGTCAACAACATCCGCTTCACGCATCAGCCCACCTGCCCGCAAAAAAACAATTACCAAGCGCGGCTAGACGGGCGGAACATCGTGCTGGAAGGTAAGTTATCATCCAGCTGCGACGAAACAGAAAAATACTTCTCCTTGCTGTCGCACAATGACTACTTTTACGCCTTGTTTCAAACCCTGTGGCAAGAAGTCGGCGGCACGCTACACGGCAAATTACGAGTCGGCACGGCTCCTGCCAATCAACCCGTTTTTGCCACCCATTTTTCGCCGCCACTGTCTGAAGCCATCCGCGACATTAACAAATTCAGCAACAACACCATGGCGCGGCAATTGTTTTTAAGCTTAGGCACCCGCACACCCGCCAGTATTGAAAGCAGCACCGCCGCCATACAGCAATGGTTAACCAGCCAGCACTTATCCTTCCCTGAACTCATATTGGAAAATGGCGCGGGCTTGTCACGCAAGGAACGCATCAGCGCGCAACACTTAGCCGACTTACTGCAATACAACGCAAGCAGCCCTATCTCCGCCGAACTTGTCGCTTCCTTACCGATATTGGGTGTGGATGGCACGCTGAAAAAACGCTTTCAAGACCACGCTGGACGGGGACATGCCCATATCAAAACGGGTTCACTCACGGGGGTCAAATCCATCGCAGGTTACGTCAGCGGCAAAAACGGCAAACAATGGATAGTCGTCTTTATCGTCAATCACGCTCGCGCCGCTTATTCGGGTGTAGCTCAAGATGCGCTAGTAGAATGGCTGGAACAAGGCGGGATTTGAAATTTTGCCCGCCCATAAGGTATTGTGTACCAGTAATTGGGTGTTGAGTTGTTGGTCGCTAGTCGTTAGCTTTTAGTTGCTGGAGTGAAATATTTTTATCATCTATTTGAATATATTGTAAAAAAATATAGTGAGGGCAGCTTTCCCACATTAACTAACGACTAACGACTAGCAGCTTAAAATACCCGAAAATTTAGGTACAGGTGCTTAAAAGGCATGGAGACGGTAAACACAGCGCAACCCCTTAAAAGATTTAGAAGCACCTGGGTTGAAAGCCACGCTATGTAAAAAAAACGACCAACGGCAAAATAAAGCCATGCACGTCATTTTCCTGTCATCTTAGCCCTCTACACTCCCCCTCACCAAGAATATCGGCCAAGGGGGATTTATGTTTAACACCAGTCAATTGGGTCAGGATGTCCCGACCCCTCATCATTCAGTCAAGTCTATTGCGCCTAATACGACAGACACGGAGAATTTTTTGAGTCCTGATTATGCGCGAGTACTTGCGCTACGAGGGTTGGTGCATAACGTCAAAAAGTCAGGGCAGGATATTTTCACCCTGATTCACCCCATCATCGCCGTGGAACCAGATTGCACCGTGATGGAAGTCGCCAAGCTGTTTTTGAATCCAGATTACAGCAAGCTACTGTCTTTGCCTGTCGTGGAAAATGGCACGCCCATTGGGGTCATCAGTCGCTATCGCTTTATGGATATGTATCTCAAACAATATGCGCGCGAACTGCACGGTAAACGTCCTATTCGACTGTATCTCAATAACAACCCTTTGCTGGTGGAAATCGACCAACCGTTAGCCGAGGCGGCGCATCACATTACCCAGAATATGCAATTCCCGCTCACCGAAGACTTTATCGTCACGCGTCACGGCAAGTATTTGGGCGTGGGCTTTGTGATGGATTTGCTCAAGGAAATGGAATTCCGTATGCGCGCCCATGCCGATGAACTCAATAAAGCCTATTCGCACTTAAAGTCTTCACAATTAGCCTTGGTGCAATCCGAAAAAATGGCTTCACTGGGGCAAATGGTGGCGGGTATCGCGCACGAAATTAACACCCCATTGGGCTATGTACAAAACAATGTCGCCATTGGGCAAGATTTATTTATGCAGGTACGCACCATGATTGTGGGCTATGAAGCCTTGGTCGATAACTTGTTGAATGAAAATGCCAACGAGGCAGAACTTGCCGCCCAAATGCAACATATTGCGACTTTGCGCACTGAACTCAATGCCCATGAAATGTTAGGTGATATGCAGGGCTTGATGGAAGACTCGTTGTATGGAATAGGTCAAATTTCTGAGTTAGTGTTGAATTTAAAAGATTTTTCTCGTATGGATTCCGCCGCGACTGAAGCCTTTAACATCAATGACTGCATTCAAAGCGCGCTAAATATCGGGCGCAACATACTGAAAAACAAAGTGGAAGTCACTACCCTCTTGGCGGAATTGCCCAAAATAAAATGCGTCCCCTCACAACTGAATCAAGTCTTTTTGAATTTATTTACCAATGCGGCACAGGCGATGGAAAAACACGGCCACTTAAGCATCAAGTCTTGGTACGCGGATGATGCCATCCACGTCAGCGTGGCAGATAACGGCAAAGGAATTTCCGCCGAGGTGCTAACGCATATCTTTGACCCTTTTTTTACCACCAAACCTGTGGGCGAGGGTACAGGGCTGGGGCTTGCCATTAGTCACCAAATTATTCAGAAACATGGTGGCGACATTCGAGTGGAATCCACGGTGGGCGAAGGAACGTGTTTCTTTATTCGTTTACCCCTCAAAGAGACCACGGCGACCTCGCCAAGCATGAACTAACAAGAGGAGCATGAGCATTATGAGCAAACCTACCCTACTATTTATCGACGATGAAGAACGCATTTTGCGCTCATTGCGTATGCTGTTTTTCGCCCACTACAACGTCAAAATGACCACGGATCCGCAAGAAGCCATTCGTATTTTGCGCGAGGAAAAAGTACACGTCATTATCAGCGATCAGCGTATGCCCTTGATGCAAGGGTCAGAACTGCTGCGCATTGCCCGCGAAACATCGCCTGCCACCATGCGGATTTTGCTAACGGGCTATTCTGACCTGAATGCGTCGATTGCCAGCGTGAACGAAGGTGAAGTGTTCCGCTACCTGCTTAAGCCCTGGCTAGGTGACGAGGTTAAAAAAGTGGTTGCCGAAGCAACGGCGATTGCCGAAGCCAGCTTTGCGGTGCAATCACAAATAAACGTCCCTTCTGTGATTAAAAGCACGCAAAAACCGCGCGTTTTGATTATGGATCACGATGCCCAGACCGCCAAAGTGGTGCATGAAATACTGGAAGATCGCTGCGAAATCGTATGGGCATGCGATCCACAACATGCCATGGAAGAACTGGCAAAACAAAATGTGTCCGTGGTGATTTCTGATCTGATGCTAGGTGAAACCAATGTCAGCTATATTCTCAAAACCATTAAACAACTCAACCCGCAGACGCAATGTATCGTGGTCACCTCCTTCAATGACACCTCTCGGTTGATTGAACTGATCAATCAAGCCCAAATTACCCGCTACATCGCCAAACCCGTCAGCAAAAAAACCTTGGAGCGCAATTTGGAGTCCATGCTGGAACGGTTTGAGATATTACACAGCCAACCTGCATTGCAAAAACGCCAGAGCGTCGCGCCCATCACCGATCCACATGAAAAACTCTTAGCGGGCAGTTTTATGAATTTGCTGGGGCGTTTGCGGATACGGATGAATGCTTAACGAAGTTAGCGCCTCGCCCCACCCTGACTGATTTTGCAGATCAACCTCACAGCAAGCGACTTAAATCTCCTCGCACAAAGCCCATTAAGGGCTGTGTTAAATTTTTCCCCAGCGCAATCACTTTAAACAACTCACCCATTTCAGCTGGGCTGGTGAGTTTTTGCAATTGAGCGGATAACGGCGCGTAAGCACGCACATCATCGGGCGAGGTATTTTTCAATAAGTCGGTAATGCCCGCATTGATGAGAAAAAAGGCTTGATTAGTGTAGCCTAGCAGCTCTAAACCCGCATCTATGCCGCATTCGGCGATGTCAGTAAAGTTGACATGCGCGGTCAAATCTTGCAAACCTGGCAGAAAGAACGGATCGTCATGGGCGTAATGACGATAGTGACACATCAACGTGCCGCTGTTGCGTTGGGGATGGTAATACTCACGCGCACCAAAGCCATAGTCTATCCACAGCATCGCACCTTGCTGCAAGCGCGTGGCAAGACTGTGAATCAAACCACGGGCGGCGAGGCAAATTTCGCTGAGATAAGGCGCGGGGGCGGCGATGGCTTGGGCTGCTGCGAACAAATCTGGGTCAGCAATATCTCGCGTTTGCCAAATAAACCCTGTTTCGTCCATAGACACGCCGCGTTCTTGCACGCCGTTTTCACGCCATTCCACCAAATGCACAGGCAACGCGTCCAACACTTCATTTGCCACGATAGCCCCGCTGAAACTGTCGGGCAAGCTGTCTAACCACACCACACGATCTGCCCATCGTGGTTGCAAACATGCTTGCTGGCGGGCGCGCAAGTCGGCACTGACTTCGAGAATGTAATAGCGTTCGGGCAAACTGCCTAACGCGTCCAATTCCGCCAACATATCCGCTGCTAATTTGCCACTGCCAGCACCCAATTCCAACACCAACGGCGCGCTGCCCGCCATAATCTGCGCCACTTGCCGCGCCAAAGTTTGACCAAATAAGTGCGATAATTCAGGCGCGGTCATAAAGTCCCCCGCCGCCCCCAGCTTATGCGAGCCTGCGGTGTAATAACCTAGCGCGGGTGCGTACAACGCTAACGCCATAAATCTGGCAAAGGAAATCCAACCGCCAAGGGCTGCAATTTCGTGTTGAATCAAGGCAGTGAGACGCGCACTGTGTTCAGCGGCGGCAGGTTCGGGCAGGGGGAGTGTGGTGGGCATGGGCGGTTGTGTGCAAGTAATCGGGGATTGAGTTAGTCGTTAGTCGCTAGTGTGTAGAGTGAAAATGTGAACATATCTAGCTGAATATATCGTAAAAATTTGTAGATGCGCTGTGCTTATCAAAACTAACGACTAACAGCTAACAGCTAACGACTATCAACTGACAATCAAAAAGTGGTGCAAGTTTAGTGGAGGATGCGATGCAAGGCAAAGTGGTATTGGTGACAGGCGGGGCAAAACGCGTGGGCGCGGCAATTTGTCGGCGATTACACGCAGCGGGGGCAAACATTGCGCTGCATTATCGCACCTCGCAACAAGACGCGTTATCCATCCAAGCGGAACTCAACGCACGCCGTGCCAACAGCGTGGCGGTGTTTCAAGCCGACCTATTGCAATGGGAAACGTTGCCGACCTTGGTGGCGCACGTCGTCGCGCATTTCGGCAAGCTGGACGGGTTAGTCAACAACGCCTCCAGCTTTTACGCCACGCCATTAGCACAAGTCAATCTCGCCCAATGGCAAGACTTAATCGGCAGCAATCTGCAAGCTCCGCTGTTTCTGGCACAAGCCGCAGCGGATGAATTGCGCCGCAACCATGGCAGCATCGTCAACATCATCGACATCCACGCCGACCGTCCCATGCAAGGCCATTTGCTCTACAACGTTGCTAAGTCGGGCTTGCGTGGACTCACCTTAGCCTTAGCCCAAGAACTCGCCCCACAAGTACGGGTCAACGGCGTATCCCCTGGCGCGATTTTGTGGCCCACCGAAGGCGATTGGCAAGACCAAGCCAAACGCGCCGACATTATCGAACACACCCTACTCAAACGCGAAGGCGAACCCGACGACATCGCCCGCACGGTGACCTTTTTGATGCAAGACGCGCCTTACATTACAGGACAAATACTCGCCGTGGATGGCGGACGCAGCATTTGTTTATAGCCCACACCGCTATTGGACGAATTGGCGCAACTGGATGCGGGCGAAACCAGTGCCACTTTGGCAATCGCGCAATTACAAACCCTCAACCCCGCCCGCGCCAAAAATCTGTCGCGCTATTTTTTAGACCAACACGGCGCACCCATGCGACAAACTGTGCAACTGGACGAAGTGCTGCACCAACTTTTGACCGCGCGCCAAGATGCAGCGGTGTGCGTGGAATATGGCGATTGGCAAGTGCGCCGCTATCAAGGCAATATCCACGCCCTCCCCGCTTTGCCTGATTTTAAACGAGATTTTAGCGTGACGTGGCAAGGGGAAAGCGAACTAGACTGGCCACCACTGAATGCGCGCTTAATTTTCCAGATCGTAGGTGCGAATTTATTCGCACGGTTTGCTGATGACAGCGCGAATCTGTCGCACCTACAACCGTGCATCATTCCCTTGGATAAAACCGATTCATTAACCCTACGCAGCAATTCTCATTATGCCCAAAGGGAGTAAACTAATGGCGGGTTTGGTGGTATTTTGAAAAGGAGTTGGCTATGAA
>FZPZ01000117.1_pt1 | contig 12955 bp, 15 predicted proteins | sample 1534811 | NCBI WGS metagenome assembly FZPZ01 (sample SAMEA104161953, study PRJEB21768) | metagenome | biome: subterrestrial habitat; feature: phreatic zone; material: underground water | place: France | collected 2016-06-01 | depth 60 m | reverse complement strand
GACCAGCACCAAGAGTCCCGTATTCAATCCTTCGTGCAGCTCTTTTAATAAGTCGCCCAGTTCTTTGTTTTTGCTGATTAAATCTGGTAATTGCCAAAGTCCAAAATACACCACGGGGATACCTTTGGCGGAACTCATTAACCAGCCTGACAGCGGAATCGCCAGCAATAAGACGTAAATCAGTCCGTGTACGGCGTGAGCGGCATGACGTTGCCAGTGGGTTGCGAGCAATGGTGGTGGCGTGTGGCTGAGTCGCCAAACGATGCGCACTAAGAGTAAGCCCAGTATCGTCATGCCTAACCATTTGTGATAGCTGATGAGTTGTAATTTCAAGGGTGAAAAAGGCAGTTCGTGGGCGTATAAACCCAGTGGAAAGGCAACGAAAATCAACAGTGCCATGAGCCAATGCAATGCCATGGCGGTATAGGTGTAGCGGGCAATCATGGTTTTTCCTCCGAAGACGCGGTCGCAAAGGCGGCGCGCAAGGTACGTAAACTATCGGTTAAGGCTCGCATTTCCTTTTTGGATAAAGGGGCGAGCGCATGAGCAATATGCTGCAAATGGGCGGGGAAGTGTTGAGCGAATAAGGCATTGCCAGCTTCAGTGAGTTGTACCATTTGGCTGCGCCCATCCTGCGCATGAGCCACTCGTTGCACCAAGCCTTTTAGTGTCAGCCTATCCACTACGCCCGTTAATGTTCCTTTGGTAATCAAGGTGTTGTCGCCCAGTTCTTTAAATGACATACCTGTGGTGTTGCCCAGTGTGGCGATAATGTCAAATTGCGGTGGCGTTAAATCCAGCGTGCGAATATGAGTGGACGAATAGGCGGTAAATGCCTGACAACTCGCCATCAGTTCGCGCAGCAGGGGCAGGAAGACATTAGGGGACATGACGGATTAAATAAGTTCGCATTAGAACTATGTTAGTCCTAATGCAAACTAGGGTCAAGCAGGTTGACGACATCGCCGCAATTTTCAATTCAAATTGGCTGCGTGCTTGTTAAAAGAGGCGAAAAGTTACAACAACCATCCCGCTGCATGGTGTTTGAGTGCGGGCGGAATGGGGTAGTCGGGTTCGCCTGTGATGCCGAGTTGTGCGGATTCTAGGGCGGTGGAGAATAGGTAAAAATCATTGGTGGCGTGGCGTATGCCGTGCAGGTGGACGGGGTGGGTGATTTTTTGGCGGTGTATGGCAAAATGGTCGATGCCTAGCACCACGTCTTGTGGCGGGAACATTAAGCTCCAATGCCCAGGCTGTTTGTGGTCATACACCAACAGTGCGGGTTTTTTCTGGTGTGCCAAAAGGGGTTGGTCTGACGGGGCGTTGACGCTCATTAAAACGGGTTCGGCATAATCTGCGATGCGGTGAATTTCAACAATCACCACTTTGGCGCAGGGGCGGAAAATGCGCGAGACCATCGCAAGGCTGGGGCGATTGACATTTTCGCCTATTCCGCAAGCGAGCAATGAGCCGATGCGCATGGCGGTGGTGAAGTCGGTTTCTTGGGTACTCAGGCGCACCATTTTGTCGTCTTGAAACAGCAGTTTCCAAATGCTTTCATGGGTGGCGGCATTGTCTTCGGCGATCAAGGCTGAACGTCGTGCCAGCATATCCGCTAGGCGTTCTTCTGAAGCGTAAATGCTATTACGGTGGTGCAACAAGCCAAACACCTCGGTAAAGCCTACAAAAATGCGTAAATCATTCACATTTTGTTCGACATGTCCTATTGGTTTGATGTTGTTGTATTCTAGTCCGCGCACCAATTGGTCAAAAATAACAAAGTGTTCGGCTTCGGGTAAATTCGCAAAGCGGGGTAGGGATTGGGATACATTGCGCTGTGTTTTGGCTCGCATCATGCCCACGCAATCTTTGTGCATGGCATGGATGAGCGGGTGACAGTCTAATAGCAACGCCTCGCCTGGCGGATGGGCTAAACGCCGCGTGTTTGCGGGAGACGTACCGTAGCAATATACCCGTAAATCATGCTCCCCTAATGTGCCGTCATCGGGGCGAATGAGCGCGGGCTGTTCGATGCTGCGCACATAGCTGCCAATGACCCATTGGAGGTGGGTGGGCCAACGTAACACGTCAAAAGCCGAAGACAAATGCAGCTGCATAAAGTGTTGGTATAGGCTGATTTTATGATGATGGTGTCCCATATCCAGCTCTTTTTTCAGGGTAGATAAGGGTTGATAGACATCCTCATAGCGGTACATCACATAAAACAAGGTGTTGGCAATTGCCCAATCCGCATCGTCCAATAATTGATAACGCAGACCGCGCGCCCGTTGTTTAAAGGTCAATAATTCCAATATGCGGGAGGCGCAGGTCAGCACCTTGGTACGCGCGCGGGCATAGCGATAATTGCTGCTGGCGTAATAGTCTGCAAAAATAAGCTGATACGACACGATTAAAATTTGGCAAAACTCAATAATGTGCAGCAACACCGTTTTATGCTGGTCAGACTCAGGCACATCGCCTGTTTTGGACAGCAGCGCGATTTGGGTTTGTGCTGCGGGATAAAACAGTTTGAGCATATCGTGATTGATTGCCCAGCGTTTTTGGTTGCTCATGGAACAGCGATTGACATATTTCACCTCCTCCAGCAAACGCGCAAAATAGGCGGCGGGCAAGTCTTTGACAATCGCCAGATCATCAAGGAAGTCATCGTCATCCGTATCGCTGGCTTGAAATTTATCAGAGGGGGCGGGCAGAGAAAATGCGAGGAGAATGCTACGGGATGGTAAACCGATACCCAAAAATCCCTGTACTTTATACACAAATTTCAGCATAGATTTCTTTCAACGAGCGCGTGAAATGTCTGGACATCATCCCAATTAACCGCGTATCCGCGCCGCTCAAGACGAAGCGTCATGCTACGCCTCTCCAGAAACACAAGTCAATGCTTAACCAGAGAAGTCAGCAATTTTCATTTTGACCGTGGGTATGACAAATTCGTATCGTTGCTTGTGAATAAGGCTGGGTTTTCGCCCTTTCAGGCGATGTACAAATTTATCGTACCCACAAAACCCCTCGGTTTAGTCAAAATGAGAATTACTGAAGAGAAGTGCGTTATGCGTAAACATTCCCATGTGCGGAATTATTGAAAGCCTGAACTTGGGTACCTCGTCAGGCATTGTACTTTATGAAATGACCAAGCAGCGACGTGCATTTCAGTTCAGCTTAGAAAAGAAAATCGCAGCAAATAAAGCCGCTAAAAGTCCAATCTAATCCAGTGCTTAAGTAAAGCGGCATCGTACCAACGAGCATGATAACGGTGGATTGCTGCGCGAATTTACCCTACGTCACTTCAAAAATCCGTCGATGCTCGCCCATCGCATAGCGGTCGGTCATGCCTGCGATGTAATCTGCGACGGCGCGGGCGTGGTCAGGTTGGACTTGAAACTGTGGCGGCAATAGATGGCGATTTTCCATAAACACGCCAAACAAGTCGCTGATAATGCGCCGCGCTTTATGGCTCATGCGCTCCACTTGATAGTGGTGATACATATTGACGCGCAAAAATTGTTTCAAGGCTTGATGTTGCGCAAACATCGCTTCGCTGAACGCAATCAAAGGCGGCGCGGCGCGCACGTCGTCCAAGCTGACCAACGATTGCGCGGCGATATTCGCCTGACTTTGTTGGATTAAATCCGCGACCAAGGTGTTAATCATGCGGCGCACGGTTTCGTGTACCACGCGGCGGGTGGGCAAGTCGGGATACAACTTGCGCACTTCTTGGATGTGTTGCTGCACCAGCGGTACATCGGCGAGTTGTTCCAAGCTAATCAAACCAGAGCGCAGCCCGTCATCTACATCGTGATTGTTATAGGCAATGGCATCGGCAAGGTTGGCGATTTGCGCTTCCAGCGACGGGCGACGCGATTGTAAAAATCGCTCGCCGACTTCGCCTAATTCTGCCGCCGCCTTGAGTGAACAATGTTTCAAAATCCCTTCGCGGGTTTCAAAACATAAATTCAAGCCATCAAATTCAGCGTAATGTTGTTCCAACACATCCACCACGCGCAGCGATTGCAGATTGTGTTCAAAACCGCCGTAGTCTTTCATACACGCATTCAGCGCGTCTTGCCCCGCGTGTCCAAACGGCGTGTGTCCGAGGTCATGCGCCAAGGCAATGGCTTCAGCGAGGTCTTCATTTAAATTTAAACGCCGCGCAATCGAGCGGGTGATTTGCGCCACTTCAATGCTGTGGGTCAGCCGCGTGCGAAATAAATCCCCTTCGTGATTCACAAACACCTGAGTTTTGTATTCCAAGCGACGAAATGCACCCGAATGAATAATGCGATCACGGTCACGCTGAAATTCGGTGCGTCCAGCAGGTGGCGTTTCAGTGATTTTCCGACCGCGAGTATTGGCGGCGGTGACGGCGTAGGGGGCGAGGTTCATTGCAATTTCCTCCAAAACATTCCCTCCCCCTAGCAGGGGGAGGGTTAGGGTGGGGGTTGAAATCGTCGCACGGATGCAAACTTTCAACCCCCATCCCAGTGACCCCCTCGCTGCGCTCTCCCCCTCTGCTAGGGGGAAGGAGTGGGTTTGCTATAATTTTAATTTAAAATCATTAAGTTATTTAACACAAGCCTTCAGCGTCTCTGCCAACAACGCCGCAGGTGCATCGCCATACACCACGGCGCGACCGATACTTTGCAACAGCACAAAGCGTATCTTGCCCGCTTCGACTTTTTTATCCAGTCCCATATAGCCCATATATTTTTCCACGCCCAAATCTGGCGAGATAACGGGCAAGTGAGCGCGCACTAACACTTCGCGTACGCGGGCAACATCGGCATCAGTTATCCAACCCAACCGCCGTGACAAATCCGCCGCCATCACCGTGCCCGCTGCCACTGCTTCACCGTGCAACCAGTTGCCGTAGCCCATGCCCGATTCAATCGCATGACCAAAGGTGTGCCCTAAATTCAACAGCGCGCGCTCACCCGTTTCGCGTTCATCTGCGGCAACCACATCAGCTTTATTTTGGCAGCTACGCGCAATGGCATATTGCAAGGCGGCGGTATCGCGGGCTAACAGCGCGTCCATGTTTTGTTCCAGCCATTCCAAAAACGGCAAATCGCGAATCAAACCGTATTTGATGACTTCTGCCATCCCCGCTGCCAACTCGTTATCAGGCAAAGTATTCAACGTATCCGTGTCCGCCAACACCACCAGCGGCTGATAAAACGCGCCGATCATATTTTTGCCGAGCGGGTGATTGATGCCCGTTTTGCCGCCGACTGATGAATCGACTTGCGACAACAGCGTGGTGGGAATTTGAATAAACGGCACACCGCGCAAATAGGTCGCTGCCGCATAACCCGTCATATCGCCGATCACCCCGCCGCCCAAAGCAATCAACGGCGTGCTGCGTTCGCAACGGTTTTGCAACAGCGCGTCGTAGATGAGATTGAGTGTTTCGCTGGTTTTATAAACTTCACCGTCGGGCAGAATCACCGAAATACTGCTCACGCCTATAGATTCCAGTGTTTGCTGTAATTGCGCCAAGTACAACGGCGCGACCGTGGTGTTGGTGACGATTGCCACACGCTTGCGCGGGATGTGCGGTTTTAATAAATCAGCTTGCGACAACAAGCCGCTGCCTATGTGAATCGGATAACTTCTATCCCCTAAACCTACGGTGAGTGTTTGCATATTTTTTGTCGGGTTAGAACCAAACTGACCCTTTTGATTAAAAATGTTTTTAGCTAGGCACAACCCAGCGTGTGTGTTCAGTGAGGGCTTCATGCACCCACGCGGGATCAAGGTCTGCGCCATTTGACCACGTCAATGCGCCTTGTTCGATACACACTTGCTGAAAAAACGGTGCATCTTTCAATGCCGCAAAAATGCCCGCATCAGCACTATGAACCAACGCCGCCATATCAATGATTCCGCTGGTTCCATCATGGCAAGTTAGCGACAAACAATAATTAGGCAGCGCATTGACCGCACACACTCGCCAAGGCGCGGGGGAAATCAATTCAAAATTCATAAGTCCCCTTCTCAGTTTTGGTGCATTTGATGTGGGAGCGCAATTTATTGCGCGATGGTTTTCATCGCTCAATCGCGCAATAAATTGCGCTCCTACATCCAAACGATTACTCCCACCCCTCATGCTTACCTTTAAATTTTTCCACTTCGTTAATCAGCGACAGCATCATGCTATGCACGCTTTGCTTGCCGCTGGGGACGATTAAATCGGCGACTTGTTGATAAATAGGATCGCGCTGCTCAAATAATTGGCTGAGTTTGGCGTGTGCATTACCTGTTTGCAACAGGGGGCGATTTTTGTCGTTGCGGGTGCGCAGCCACAAATCATGCACTTGTGCGCGCAGATAAATCACAATCCCGTTGGCGGGTAGCACGTCGCGGGTGTATTCGGTGAGTACCGCGCCGCCGCCTGTTGCCAGCAATAAATTATCGCGCAACACCAAATCCGCAATCACTTGTGCCTCTCGCACCCGAAAGCCCGCTTCGCCTTCTACATCAAAAATATGCGGGATGGTGACCCCTGTGCGATATTGAATTTCTTCGTCACTATCGACGAAGGTTTTGCCCAAATGCTTGGCGAGGGCGCGTCCCATCGTGGTTTTACCCGATCCCATCATGCCGATGAGGATCAGATTACCTGACTGGAGTTTTCGTGGGGGGGAGGGTTCGTTGTGCATAGCGTATTGTAAACGATAAAACCCGTTTTCGCAGTTGCCATGCGGACTGAAAAACCACTCAATCACACACCTCACCGTATTGCTAAAAATTCAAAGTTTGGGGTAGCTGTTGTATGATGCGCGCTCTTTGGTTAAGCATGATAGCGATGAATTTTCCTGATTTTTTTGATGTGATTGTGGTGGGCGGCGGACACGCGGGGACGGAGGCGGCGTTGGCGAGTGCGCGGGCGGGCTGTAAGACCTTGTTGTTAAGCCATAACATCGAAACCTTGGGGCAGATGTCGTGCAATCCGTCCATCGGCGGCATCGGCAAAGGGCATTTGGTGAAGGAAGTCGATGCACTGGGTGGGGCGATGGCGGCGGCAACGGACGAAGGCGGGATTCAGTTCCGCATTTTGAATGCCAGCAAAGGTCCTGCGGTGCGCGCCACGCGAGCGCAAGCGGATCGGATTTTGTACAAAGCCGCGATTCGCCACCGCTTGGAAAACCAGCCTAATTTATGGCTGTTTCAACAAGCCGTCGATGATTTGCTGGTGGAACAAGATCGCGTCGTGGGCGTGGTCACACAGTTGAAATTACGCTTCCGCGCTAACGCCGTGGTGTTGACGGCGGGTACATTTTTGTCGGGGCTGATCCACGTCGGACAAGCTAATTACCCCGCTGGTCGTGCGGGCGATCCACCCTCGGTCAGTTTGGCGCATCGGCTGCGCGAATTGAATTTGCCTGTCGGACGCTTGAAAACAGGCACGCCGCCGCGCATCGACGGGCGCACCATCAATTATTCGGTGATGCAGGAACAACACGGCGACACGCCCGTGCCCGTGTTTTCGTTTATGGGCAACGCCGCGCAACATCCGCGCCAATTGCCGTGCTGGATCACCGAAACCAGCGAAGCAACCCATGAAATCATCCGTGGCGGTTTGGATAGATCGCCGTTATTTACAGGCGTGATCGAAGGGGTCGGCCCGCGCTATTGCCCGTCGATTGAAGACAAAATCACCCGCTTCGCCGACAAATCGTCGCATCAAATTTTCCTCGAACCTGAGGGCTTAACCACCCACGAAATCTATCCCAACGGCATTTCCACCAGCTTGCCGTTTGACGTGCAATGGAACTTGGTACGCTCAATACGCGGCTTGGAAAACGCCCATATTTTGCGTCCTGGTTATGCCATCGAATATGACTATTTTGACCCGATAGGACTGAAAAACTCCTTAGAAACCAAAGCGATACAAGGCTTGTTTTTCGCGGGACAAATCAATGGCACGACGGGCTACGAAGAAGCCGCTGCGCAAGGTTTGTTGGCAGGTTTAAACGCCGCGCTGCAAGTCAAAGGACAAGAATCATGGTGTCCACGCCGCGACGAAGCCTATCTCGGCGTATTGGTCGATGACCTGATTACCCAAGGCGTTGCCGAACCCTACCGCATGTTCACCAGCCGCGCCGAATACCGCTTGCAACTGCGCGAAGACAACGCCGACTTGCGCCTGACCGAAATCGGACGAAAACTCGGCGTGGTCGATGATGCACGCTGGGCAGCGTTTGAACAAAAACGCGAAGCCATCGCCATTGAGGAAGAACGCTTGCGCGGGACGTGGGTCAACCCGCGCAACCTGCCCGCCGAGGATGCCGAACGCGTGCTGGGCAAAGCGATTGAGCGCGAATACCCGCTGTACGAATTGCTGCGCCGCCCCGATGTCAGCTACCAAAGTTTGATGACCTTACCCAACGCGGGCGAAGGGGTTGTCGATCCGAAAGTCGCGGAACAAGTCGAAATCAAAGCCAAATACCAAGGCTACATCGACCGCCAACGCGACGAAATCCAACGCGCCGAACAGAACGAAAACTTAGCCCTCCCCGCTGACTTGGACTACCGCCAAGTGCGCGGCTTGTCGATTGAAGTACAACAAAAACTTAACCTACACAAACCCGAAACCCTCGCCCAAGCAGGGCGGATTTCTGGGGTGACACCCGCGTCGATGTCGTTGTTGTTGGTGCATTTGAAGCGCGGGTTTACTCAAGCGAAGTGAAAACATGGGAGTGTCGTTTCACCTGCCACGGTACGAAGACAATAAAAACGCACTGTATGTATAAAATTACATATAATTAAACCCATGGAATTTACCTGCAACCCCATTAAAAACGCGACCAATATCCGCGAACGCGCCTTGCCATTGTTGGCGGCGCAAGCGATGTTTGCGCCAAACATGTTGGTACGCGAAGACTTGCGGCAGGTATATCCAGAACGGCGATTTATCGGCTATGCCACGTTGGGCGATTGATGGTGGTGGTGTTTTGCACGCCCAGCGAAGATCGCACCCATATTATTTCTTTCAGAAAGGCGAACGCTCGTGAGCAAAAGAAATTTGAAAATCAGCAGCTCTGATCCCCTGCCCGAAATCGACTGGGCAGCCGTCGATGCTGCGCCCTTGGCAGATGTACCCGATGCGGATAGCCCCGAATTAAGCAGCGCGCAATGTGCCGAATTACGCCCGCTGAACGAAATCCTGCCCGCCTTTTCCACGGGCAAAACCCGCATCACCATTATGTTGGATGATGCGGTGGTGCAAGCCTACAAAGCGCGTGCCCAAGGTCGCGGCTATCAAACGCTGATAAACGACACCTTGCGCCGCGCCTTGTTGGCGGATGAACTGAAAGAAACCTTGCGGGCAGTGATTCGTGAAGAATTGCACGTCGCATAACTGCAATTCCCTATTGACTGAACGACCAACAAAGCCGAGGACATCATGGATGCTCATTTTTTAACCGAAATCGAAATTGAAGAATTTAAGTGCTTCAAGGGATTTAAAGCGTCGGGATTCAAGCGCGTCAATTTGATTGGCGGGAAGAATAACATTGGGAAAACGGCGTTGTTGGAGGCGATGTATGTCAATGTTCGCGCAAAAGATGTCTCATATTTAGTTAATGCGATACTCAGTGTAAAAATAACAAGAGAACTCCCTAATCTTGTGGGGTTAGGACGACCATTAGAAGAAAAAGATTTGCTTGTTTTTTTAGAGTTTCACAAAAGGTATAGCGTTAAATCTAATTTGATAAAACAGGATTTTCATGTTTTGCTTAAAGAGCTTAAGAAGCAGTATTCTTTTTCGGTAGATAAAAAAAACATTGTCGTAGATGCAAGTGAAATAAATATGGCGAGCTTTTTAAGTGAGAATAAAGCAGAGAACATCACATATTTTTCTCAAATCAAACAAGATTCAGCTCTATCACATTTGTTTCAAATTATTCAAAGAAAAAACAAAGAAGATGACTTAAATATATTTATTAAAGAGTTTGATGGCGGTATCGAAAGATTTAAAGTAATCGGAAATAGTCCTCAGTGTGAAACCAATGGCGAATACCGCGACATCACCGAATTTGGCGATGGCTTAAAAAGCTACATTTCCATAATCTGCGCGCTGTACGCCTGTGAAAATGGCTATTTATTCATAGATGAAATCGACAACGGCATTCATTACACGCAACTAGATCGCCTGTGGGAAATTATCCTTGAGCTTTCAGAAAAGAACCATTGCCAAGTGTTTGCCAGCACGCATTCCAAAGAAATGATTGATTCTTTTGCCCGCACCGCCAAACGATTGGGCAAGCAGGATATTTCCTACACGCTGTTGGTGAAAAATAAAGATCAAGAAATTAAAACCATCTCGCTTGGCTACAGCGATATTGTCGATAGCATTATCAAACAAGATCATGAGGTTAGATAATGAAGTCGATTTGGGTTTTGCATGAAGGGAATGCAAAAAAGACGCACGATAACGCGCTCATTTGCCTGTTGATTGAGCATTTATCCCAGACAAATCCAGCGATCAGCTTGGATAAGGTCGAGTTTCATGGCATGGGGGCGAAAAGCAATTTCTTTGACACAGCGAGTTATCCAAAACTATTAAAAGATGGCGTGACGACCGACAAAATCAGCAATGTGTTGCTGGTTGTCGATGCGGATTATATTGAGAAAGATCAAAAATATGGTGGTTTTGAAAACACCCAAAATGAATTGGACAAAATCATTGTGGAACTCGGCTTTAAGTCAGTCTGCGATACTTACGTCATGTGCGACCCAACCACAAAAACAGGTTATTTAGAATCATTCGTGCTATCGACCATTCCAGAGCATCAAAAAAACTGCATTCAGTCGTTCTTAGGCTGCTCTGAATTCAAATCCAAAGAAAATCACAAGGCGATTTTGAATAGTATTTACAAAACGGCTTATCCCAATACACCCTACGATTTTTCACATTCACATTTTGAGGAATTGAAAACCAAGCTGAAAGCCCTTTTTTCTGAGAACTGAATCATGCAAACATCCGCATTACCAACTCAGTTGAGTGATGATTTTAATGAGAAAAGGAGTCTTTTTTTCGCGTTGTATCTCAATAACCCGATTAAATTACCCGAATTCCAACCGTTAAGTCGGGATGATATTTGGGAAAGCTTAACGATAGAAAACGCATTAAACGCATTAAACGCAGATTGCGCTTTGCGTGATTCCGAAGAGGTGCGCGATAGATTAGTCGTTAATAATCAGTTTCAAAAAAACCATTCTTGCGGGTTAGTCTGTTGTAATCGTGTTTAAATTGCAGAGCCATTCCATCTCACCAGCCTACTTAGAAATCTCCACCATGCACCCACTCGCAAAATCATTACAACTTGGCATTGCTGAAATCGGCATTGCCGTGACAACCGATCAACAGGCTAAGTTATTGGCATACCTAGATTTATTACACAAATGGAACAAGGTGTATAACCTCACCGCGATCCGCGATCCTAAAGAAATGGTCAGTCATCATGTGCTGGATAGCCTCGCGGTATTGCCGCATTTATGGGCAGGGCGGTGGTTAGATGTGGGCTGCGGCGCGGGGCTACCTGGGGTGGTGTTGGCAATTGTTCGCCCCGATTGGTCGATCACTTTGTTGGACAGCAACAGCAAAAAGACTAGCTTTGTGCAGCAGGCGATTATTCAACTGGGCTTGAAAAATGCACACGTGCATTGCGCCCGCGTGGAAGATTTTCAGCCATCCGCGCCCTTTGATGGCATCATTTCTCGCGCCTTCACCGAGTTGGGTGATTTCTTACGTTGCTCTCGGCATTTATTGGCTGATAGTGGTCATTGGGCTGCCATGAAGGGACATGCTGAAAATGAACTGGATAATCTCCCCGCCGATTGCACTATTGATAAAATACACACCTTGCACGTGCCGAGCCTAGACGCGGCGCGTAGTTTGGTCATTGCCACTCCTCACCCGTAAACCGATATGAGCAAAATTCTCGCCATCACCAACCAAAAAGGCGGGGTGGGTAAAACCACTACCACCGTGAATCTTGCCGCCAGCCTTGCCGCCGCCAAACAGCGCGTTTTACTGGTCGATTTAGACCCGCAAGGCAATGCCACCATGGGTTCAGGTATTGAAAAACGCGAGCTTAAAACCAGCGTATATGACGTGTTGCTAAATGAAGCCACGGCCGCAGAAGCGCGTCAACGCTGCGAAACGGGCAAATATGACGTGTTGCCGTCCAACCGAGAATTGGCAGGGGCAGAAATTGAACTGGTGGAAGTTGAGGCGCGTGAAATGCGCTTGCGCAACGCCTTGGCACTGGTTGAATCTGAATATGACTATATCTTGATCGACTGTCCGCCCGCACTTAACCTATTGACGCTAAACGGCTTATGTGCTGCACGCACCGTGATGATCCCCATGCAATGCGAATACTACGCGCTGGAAGGCTTGAGTGATTTGGTCAACACCATCCGCAAAGTACGCGAACGCCTTAACCCCATATTGGAAATTGAAGGGCTGTTGCGCACCATGTTCGACCCGCGCAATTCCTTGGCGCAACAAGTGTCCGCACAATTGCAAGAACACTTCGGCGACAAAGTGTATCGCACCGTCATCCCTCGCAACGTCCGCCTCGCCGAAGCCCCCAGCTATGGTGTCCCTGTGCTGTACCATGACAAACATTCCAAAGGCACGCTGGCGTATTTGGCGTTGGCGGGGGAGATGTTGAATAAAATTTCAACTTAATAACGAATGCGTAGGTGCGAATTTATTCGCACGTCGTTCAAAATTCGTGCGAATCTGTCGCACCTACTTTCAGAAAATGCTGGAGAAATAAAGCATCATGGCTAAATTAAACAAAGGCTTAGGGCGCGGATTAGACGCGCTATTGGCAGGCAGCACCAGCGAAAAAGAAGATGTATTGCGCGAAGTGAATATCGCGGTATTGAAGCCTGGCAAATATCAACCGCGCTCGTT
>FZPZ01000142.1_pt1 | contig 12972 bp, 11 predicted proteins | sample 1534811 | NCBI WGS metagenome assembly FZPZ01 (sample SAMEA104161953, study PRJEB21768) | metagenome | biome: subterrestrial habitat; feature: phreatic zone; material: underground water | place: France | collected 2016-06-01 | depth 60 m | reverse complement strand
GTTCAAGATGGCAAGGAAACAGTGGTTTCCTACGTGGAAGCGTCTGATTACATGATTCCAGGCGTTTCGGTGTACTTCAATTCGACGTGTGCACAATGTGATGCGGGTTGCAATATCAATGGTCGCGTGCGAGAAGGTCGCGTGTTGAAGTTGGAAGGCAATCCTGCGTCTGGCATCAACCATGGCAAGCTGTGCGGTTTGGGACAAGCAGGGGTGCAACACCACTACAACCCAGATCGTGTTCGCGAGCCAAGGTTACGCAATGGCGAAAAAATATCGTGGGAAGCGGCACTGAAGCTCATCAATGAAAAATTGACAGGCGTGAGTGGCGAACAAATTGCCTTCTTGTCGGGCAGCGTCAGCGGTCACCTCAAAGTGTTATTGGGCAATTACCTAGACAGTTTGTCTAGCAAAAATCACTTTGTCTATGAAGCGATTTCGCCCGCCGTGCAACGCGCTGCCAACAAAAAATCTTACGGCGTGGAAATGCCAAAATTTAGCCTCAACAAGGCAAAAGTGATTTTGTCTTTTGGTGCGGATTTCTTGGGTTCATGGGTTTCTCCCGTACACTTCTCGCAACAATACGCACAATTTCGCAAGGGTGTGGAGGGCAAGCGCGGTGTACTGGTGCAGGTTGAGTCCAAAATGACCTTGACGGGTGCGAATGCCGATCGTTGGTTGGCGGTACGTCCTGGTACGGAAGGCGTGCTGGCATTAGGTTTGGTCAATGCACTGGGCGCGGCAGGCACAGCTTTGTCGGCGGATGTTGCGGCGGCGGTGAAGGGCTTTGATAAAGCCCGTGTGACCAAAGACACAGACGTGTCAGGCGAACATATTGACAAATTGGTAGCCCTGTTAAAAGAACGCACGCCAAGCTTGGTGTTGTCGGGTAATGGTGCTGAAGGTTTCGCGCATGGCTCACAAAATGCGGCGGCAATCAATTTGCTTAATCATGTGTTGGGTAATATCGGCAAAACGGTAGAAGCTCCCGCCGTAGTCCCTTTCCCGCAAATGCTGTCTGCCAATGGCAATAGCGCGTCGCTCAAAAAGCTAAACGACGGCATGGCAGCGGGTACGTATAAAGTCTTGTTCAGCTACGCCGCCAATCCCGTATTCACCGCGCCTGCTTCCATGAAGCTGGCTGACAATCTGAAAAAGGTGGGTTTCAAAGTCGCGTTTGCGCACTATCTGGATGAAACTGCATTAGAAGCCGATTTGGTGTTGCCACTGGATTCCGCCTTGGAAGACTGGGGAACGCATATCGCTGAATATCAACCAGAAGGTGGTCAAATCAGCATTCAACAACCGCTGATGGAAAAGCTGCACGCCAATACACGCGGTGCAGGTGACATCTTGTTGGCATTGATTAAACAACGTCGTGCCGAAGAGTACAAAGCGTTTGATGATTACTACGCCTACTTGCGCACCGCTGTGTTGCAAAACAAGGCGGCTTTGGGTGGCGGTGCCACTGAAGACGATACCTTCTGGGATGAAACCTTGACCAGTGGTATTGTGAAAGTGGCAGGCACTACAGCTGCGCTGTCAGGCTCAACAGCGGTCACCGCCCCCGTCTCAATGGCAAGCGATGCACAATATCCCTTGTTCTTGATTCCTGGGATTACCGCGAATCTGCGTGACGGTCGTCATGCCAACCAACCTTGGCTGCAAGAATCGCCTGACCCTTTGACCACCATTGTGTGGGATTCATGGGTGGAGATTCATCCCAAGAAAGCGGCTGAATTGGGCATCGTCGAAGGCGACATTGTGGAAGTCACCTCCAAGAGTGGCTCGGTTAAGGCGCAAGCGTATCTATTCCCAGGCATACATCCAGATGCGGTCTCGATTCCATTGGGTCGCGGTCAAAGCTGGGGTCGGTATGCCAAAGGATATGGCGTGAACCCCTTCCAAATTCTGGATGCGGTGTTTGACAAAGAAACAGGTGAGTTGGCAATCAACGAAACACGCGTGCAAATCAAGAAAACCAGTAAGCGTGTCATCGTGATTAAAGATGAAGGTGCGGGGGGTGGCAAACAGTTCGGTAGAAAAATTGCCGTGCGTGTGTCCTCGGACGAGGTTGATCTTTCGAAGGAGGTCTAAGTTATGTCGGTTACAAATCTATTAGAGAATTGGTCACAATTCCGTCATTTTCACCCTGTGGATGACAAGCCCCATGATCCTTACAAATGGGCAATGAGTATTGATTTAGATACGTGTACGGGTTGCAATGCCTGTAGCGTGGCGTGTTTTGCAGAAAATAACATTCCCGTGGTCGGTAAAGACAAGTTTGAGCATGGTCAGCAAATGCACTGGATGCGGATTGAGCGTTATTGGGATGAAGATGTAAGTAATCCTGGTGGGCGCGATTTTCCCGATCAAGGCGCGCAATTCTTGCCGATGATGTGCCAACAATGTGAAGCTGCTCCTTGTGAAACCGTGTGTCCTGTGGCGGCGACCAATCACACGCCAGATGGCTTGAACTCACAAATTTACAACCGTTGTATTGGTTCGCGTTATTGCTCGGCGAACTGCCCATTCAAAGTGCGTTATTTCAACTGGTATGACTATCCAACCGATGACAGCGTTTGGCCCGCAGAAATGAATCAACAGCTGAATCCTGATGTGTCTGTGCGCAGCAAAGGCGTGATGGAAAAATGTACTTTCTGTGTGCAACGCATTAGTGCGGCAAAAATCACGGCTAAAAATGAAGGTCGCTTAGTTCACGACGGTGAAATCCAAACCGCTTGTCAACAGGCTTGCCCAACCAACGCGATTACTTTTGGTAATTTGGTCGATACCGAAGCTCGTGTACACAAACAATGGGAAGCGCAGCGCGTCGAAATTGATAAGGATAAGCAAGAAAAAGACGAGGAAAAAGGCGGCACTGACCTGCGCGGCTATCGTATTTTGGAAGAATTGCGACCCTATCCTTCGGTGATGTATCTAGAACGTGTGCGCGAAAGTGCCGTGTAATCTGTTGAAATAATAGGAACTTCTTTAAGGAATAACAATGAAAGATATCCGCGAAGACATAGCTTGGGCGAAAATTAACCAAGATGTGTTGAAGAGTTTGGAAAATCCCCGTAAGTTGTATTGGGTAATCGTGTTCTGTGCGCTGGCAGTATTCAGTGTGGGTTTGGGATGCGAAATCTACCAATACAATGTAGGTATGGGCGTAGCAAATCTGAATAATCCGCAGGTATGGGGGCTGTATATTGCCACCTTCATTTTCTGGATTGGGATGAGTCACTCTGGCACGCTATTGTCAGCGATTTTGCATCTGATGCACGCCGACTGGCGCAAGCCGATTTACCGTTTTGCCGAAGCCATGACGACCTTCTCACTGATGACCGCTGGTCTATTCGTGATGGTGCATATCGGTCGCTTATGGCAGTTCTACTATTCGCTGCCCTACCCGAACGAACGTGGCATTTGGCCTAACTTCCAGTCGCCCTTGTTATGGGATGCGATGGCGATTTTCACGTACTTGAGCTCGTCCATCTTGTTCTTGTACGTGGGGATGATTCCTGACTTGGCGATTGCACGAGACAACATCCATGCTGGCTGGCGTAAGAAGCTGTACAGCGCGCTGTCGTTGGGCTGGGAAGGGACAGACCGTCAATGGCGTAATTTCCGTGTGACGTATCTGACCATCGCGTGTTTCTTGATTCCCTTGGCGGTGTCAGTGCATTCCATCGTGGCAGGTGACTTTGCGATGTCGCAACAACCAGGCTGGCATGTGACTTCCTTCCCACCGTATTTTGTGGCGGGTGCGTTGTATTCAGGCTGTGCGGCGATTATCACGTTGTTCATTATCTTGCGCTATGTGTTCCGTTTTGAAGAATACATGACCTTGCCGATCTTGAAGAAGACCGTGCGCCTGACCTTTGCGATTGCCATGGTGTGGACGTATTTGAATGCGGTGGAATTCGCATCGGTATGGTATAGCCATGACCAAGCGTCTAAAGATGTGCTGATCCAGAAAGCGACTGGCCCTTACGCACCTTTCTGGTGGGGGATGATCTTCTGTGGCTCCGTAGTGCCATTCATGCTGTCAATTAAACGCTTCCAAACTAATATCCCCGTACTGTTCGCGGTGTCCTTGCTGTTGAACTTGGGGATGTGGCTGGAACGTTGGATGATCGTTGCGCCAACATTCTCACATGGCTACTACCCATGGGTATGGGATCACAACCAATGGCCTAGTATGGTTCAGTGGGGCATGGTGTTCGCGAGCTTCGGTTGGTTTACCTTATTGTTTATGATTTTCTGTAAGGTATTCCCATCCGTCTCTATGTACGAAGTGAAAGAAATGGTTTATCACCGTAAGCTACATGCTGCTAAAGGTGGAAACAACTCGCAAGGAGCACATTGATTATGAGCCAACGTCATATACTCGCGCTGTTTAATAACTTTGAAGAGGCAGAAGGAGCGATTCGTGCTCTGCGTGCCGCCAAGATTGATGGCTTTAATTTTGACAATTTGACTTTAAAATCGCCGATTGAACATCATGAAGTCGAGGAGCTTTTGGGCGAACGTTCAGCCCCCGTGCAACGCTTCACGCTGGTTGGGGCACTATTGGGTGGCTTGCTGGGCTTCTTCCTGATTTCTGGTGCACAAGCGAACTTTTACGCACAAGTGAAGGGGGGCAAACCAATTGTGCCGTTTCCCCCTAACTTTGTGTTGACTTATGAAATGTTCATTCTGGGCGGGGTGTTTGTCAGTATTTTAGGCTTCTTGATTTGTGCGGGGCTACCCGCTAAGCGTTCGCCTTTGTACAGTGCCAAAGTATCAGAAGACCAAATCGGCATTCTGATCAAAGCAGAAGACCAAGCGATGGCGAAGATCAAGAGTGTCTTCGTCACTTTTGAGGCAACCGAAATTCAGGAAGAGGCAGGGAAATGAAAAAATTATCCTTAGCAATGGCGTTGTTGATCGCGCCATCTTTAGCACAAGCGTGGCCATGGTCGCAAGATATGGCAAATCAAGTCAGTATCAAGCCGCAAGAAAGCGTCAATAAAGCGGGGATGAAGCCATTTCCTGCCCGTTCACAACCTGTTGCAGGCACAACCGTGCGCGTTAAAGATATGGACGCAGCCAAAAAAATGGCAAATCCCGTCGCCGCAGATGAGCAATCTGTCGCAAAAGGTAAGCATCTATTTGATATTTACTGCGCACCTTGTCATGGAAAATCGGGAACGGGTGATGGCTTGGTCGGGGCAAAACTGTTGTTGACACCTTGGAATCTAACCAGCAGCAATGAGCTACATAGCTGGGATCCTAAAGAGTATCCAGACGGCTATATTTGGGGTTATATGACATTGGGCGGTGCCGTCATGCCAGCCTATGCCAACGACCTGAGTGCCACCGAACGTTGGCATGTTGTGAACTACATACGCCATGTGCTACAAAAAGCACCCGCCGCGCCAGCGGTGAACCCAACCAAATAGGAGACCACGAAAATGTTGGCATACAGTAATTGGGCGGTGTTGTCCGTCAGTTTTGTGGTGGTGTTGTCCCTCGCCTTGAGTGGCGTGGCTCTGTGTTCGGTGCTGCATCTGGTTAACGCGAAATGGCGTTTTGAGGTGCGTCACTTAGCGTCTTCCTTAGCCGCATTGTTTCCCTTAGCATTTGTGCTACTGGTGGTATTGCTAGTAGGGGGTGAGCATACTTTTCCGTGGTGGGGGAGCAATCATCTCGGTGCTGAGGCACACATGCCAGGTTGGTATCAGCCACACTGGCTAATTGCGCGCGAAGTGATCGGCATATTGTTTATGATGGCGTTATATTGGCTCTTCATTAAGCGTCAAGCGGTCAGTGAAAAGAGCCCAGAAGATAAAGCGCGCTTTCATCATGTTGCCACAGCGATTCCTTTTTTCTTCGTGTTGTACAGCACCATGGTGGCATGGGACTTTGAAATGACGTTGGTACCCCATTGGCACAGTGCCGTTTATGGGTTGCAGCAATTCATCAGTAATTTTGGCATGTTCTTGAGCGTCATGGTGGTCTGGCTGTACGCGCTGAACCAGCGTCATGCGCTTAAAAAGCCTGCGCCAAGCTATCTTTATAATTACTTGGCGCAAATGATATTTGCTTTTACCTTGTTATGGATTTACACTTTCGATGCTCAGTACCTGACGATTTGGTATGGCAACATCCCCGATGAAACAGATCGGGTGTTTGCGATGCAAGATGGTGACTACACATTTATTTGGTGGTCCATGCTGGTATTGAAATTCGTAGTTCCGTTTGTCGCATTCTGCTTCCCTAAACCACGTCATAACATTGCCGCCATTAATGCGGTTGCTGTTTGCGTGATTGTGGGTACATTGTTTGAACGCTATGTTTGGATTGGTGGCATCACTGGCAAAGGTGCCTATCCTATTTTAGCGACCATCGTCATAGGCGGTGTTGTGGCGGCAATCGGTTTCTTCTTGGTGCGGATGCAAATGCAACGCACGCAGTTAATCAAGGAATAAATTAGGCATGATGAAATTGTATTCGGGGACTTCTTGTCCCTATAGCCACCGTTGCCGTATCGTGTTGTTCGAGAAAGGCATGGACTTTGAAGTGATTGATGTGGATTTAATGAATAAATCCGAGGACTTAGCCGCCATCAATCCTTACAATAAAGTACCCGTTTTGGTCGAACGCGAGTTGGTATTGTTTCAGGCTAATATCATTAACGAATACATAGATGAACGTTTCCCACATCCGCAGTTAATGCCGCCTGATCCCGTGTTACGTGCGCATACTCGCTTGTTCTTACACCAATTTGAACAAGAGTTGTATGCTCACGTTGACGTGATCGAGCAAGGTGTGGCGAAGGCAGCTGAGAAATCTCGTGCGGCTATTCGTGACAATCTGACGCAGCTGTCCCCCATCCTCACCAAACAGAAATTTTTGCTAAGCGATGAATTCTCGATGTTGGATGTGGCAATTGCACCTTTATTGTGGCGTTTAGATCGCTATGGTATTCAACTCGGTCGTGAAGCCGCGCCCATGATGAAATACGCTGAACGCTTGTTCTCTCGTCAAGGTTTCATTGACGCGTTAACGTCTTCTGAAAGAGCGATGCGCAAGTGAGTGAACTCTCTACCCGTCCTTACCTGATACGCGCCATTCATGAATGGTGCGTGGATAATGGCTATACTCCCTACCTTGCGGTGCGCGTTAATGAAGCGACCGAAGTCCCCCGCGCCTACGTCAAAGATGGCGAAATCATCCTCAATCTCAATCCCAATGCCGTGCGTAATTTGGATCTGGGTAATGATGTGATTTCTTGCAGCAGCCGTTTTAATGGGGTGGTGCATCAATTATTTGTGCCTGTTGAAGCCGTTATTGGTATCTTTGCCAAAGAAACAGGGCAAGGTTTGGTTTTTCAAGCCGAAGACGCTCCCCCACCCCCTAGCGCGGATGCTCCATCCAAACCATCCCCTTCCCGCCCTAAGCTAAAGATCGTTAAATAACCCAGTTTGCAGGTGCGGCTTGAAAACCGCCTAGCGAAATGCTTCCCGCTCGTTGAGGGCGGATTGGGCGGTTCTGCTTATATTTTTGATTTTTAGATAGACATGCACACCCTCTCATCCCTGCGTACGGGTGAATTAGCTAGCATCACGCGGCTTAATTTATCTTGCGAGCTAACCGACTTTCCTGAAGAAATTTTCGCGCTAGCGGACACTTTGGAAGTTTTGAATCTGTCGGGCAATGCCTTATCCAGCTTGCCCGATGATTTACCGAGCTTGCATAAACTCAAGGTGATTTTCTGTTCCGACAACCGCTTTACCGAGTTGCCTGCGGTGTTGGGGCGGTGTGCAAATTTGGAAATGGTGGGATTTAAAGCCAATCAAATTCGTTCTATTCCTGCGGCGGCATTGCCCGAAAAATTGCGTTGGCTGATTTTGACCGACAACCAACTCACCACCTTGCCCGCCGAATTGGGACGCTGTACGCGATTGCAAAAATTGATGTTGTCAGGCAATCAACTCGCTGAATTGCCTGACGAAATGGCGGCATGTACCCAGTTGGAATTGATCCGCCTCGCGGCAAATCGCTTTGAAACTTTGCCTACTTGGTTATCGGCGTTGCCGTGCTTATCATGGTTAGCATATGCTGGCAATCCGTGCAGCGATGTGCATGAAGCGGCGGCAATGGCACAACTGACTTTGCCGCTGATTGCGTGGGATGAGTTGGCGATTCAACACGTTTTGGGCGAAGGCGCGTCGGGGATCATTTACCGCGCCGAGTGGGCAACCACCGCCGTGGCGGTTAAGGTGTTCAAAGGTACTGTCACCAGCGACGGCTTGCCGCACAGCGAACAGGCGGCGTGCAGCGTGGCGGGTGCGCATTCGGGCTTGATTCCGCTGTTAGGCAAAGTCAGCAACCATCCCGACCACACGGCAGGCTTGGTCATGGCGTTGATTCCGCCGCAGTTTGTCAATTTTGCCCAACCGCCCAGCTTAGCCTCTTGCACCCGCGATTGTTATCCCGCCGACACCCGATTTACCTTGCCCGCCGCGATACAACTGGCGCGCTGCATCGCGGACGCAGTGGCACATTTGCACGCGCAAGGCATCATGCACGGCGATTTGTATGGTCACAATATTTTGTGGGATGGGCAAGGCGATTGCCTGCTGGGTGACTTCGGTGCGGCATCTTTTTTACCCCACGACGGAAATGCCCTTGCCCTGCAACGCCTAGAAGTGCGGGCGTTTGGCTGTTTGCTGGCAGAATTGCTAGATAGATGCGATGCGATACACGATGCAAACTTCGCCGCCATGCGCGCCTTGCAAAACCGTTGCGCCCAAACCGAAGTGGCTCATCGCCCACTTTTTGATGAAATCCTCGTTGAGCTCACTCATCTACGGAGTGGATGCTGAGTTTTCAGCGGGTCGATATTCTGGCACCCAGCCGCGTAAATCTGTACGCACTTGGGCATCGGGCTTGGATGTCGCTTCTGTCCAATCCAATAAACGCATCAACCAAGCCGCATCAGCCTGTTGGGCTTGGGCAATGCGTAATTTAGGGTGCGGTGTCGGCAAGGTATGCTCATTGTCTGCCAACAGCTCTTCATAGAGCTTTTCACCAGGTCGTAGCCCAGAGAATTCAATTTTGATGTCCTCTGCGCTCAGCCCAGACAGGCGTATCAGGTCTTTGGCGAGATCGACGATTTTGACGGGTTCACCCATATCCAATACAAAAATTTCGCCACCTTGCCCCATCAGCCCCGCTTGCAGCACCAATTGCGCCGCTTCGGGAATAGACATGAAATAGCGCGTAATGTCGGGATGAGTCACCGTAATCGGCCCGCCTTGGGCAATTTGCGCGCGGAACTTGGGGATCACACTGCCCGTACTGCCCAATACATTGCCAAACCGCACCATGACAAAACGCGTGCCGCCTGCGCGCACATTGGCACTGGGGAATTGCAAAGATTGGCAAACTAACTCCGCTAAACGCTTAGAAGCACCCATGACATTGGTCGGATTAACGGCTTTGTCGGTGGAAATCATCACAAATTTTTCGATGCCATGTTGTTGCGCGGCATGTGCGACCGTCCACGTCCCCAGCACATTGTTGCGTATCGCTTGCCACGCATTATTTTGCTCCATCATGGGAACATGCTTATAAGCCGCCGCATGAAACAAGACGCGAGGCTGTTGTTGTGCCAACACTTCATTCACCCGCGCTAAATCCCGCACATCGCCCACTAAACAGATAAAATTAAGCAGCGGAAAAGTCTGTTGCAACTCCTGCTCCAAGGTATACAGCGCAAATTCACTTTGTTCAAAAAGCACCAATTTGGCGGGATTAAAACGTGCGACTTGGCGACACATTTCTGAGCCGATTGACCCGCCCGCGCCTGTCACCAGCACCACTTGGTCAGTCAACAAAGCATGCAGCCCTGCTGTATCCAACGACACGGGATCACGCCCCAACAAGTCATCTAGCTCAATGGCGCGCAGTTGCGACACCGCCACTTTTCCGCTCATCAAATCATCAAAAGACGGTACGGTCATGGGCTGCACTTTTGCCTCATGGCACAATTGAATCGCGCGCTTACGTTGCAAATGCGACTGGGACGGCATCGCGATAATGACGCGCTTAATGCCAAAATTCTCGACCCAACGGGGCAACTCATCCAAGTGTCCCAACACTTTAGTGCCATTGAGTATGCAGTTCTGACGATTGTCCGAGTCGTCTAAAAACCCCACCAATTGCCAAGCAGGATTCTTCGCTAGCTCTTTAGACAAGCTTACCGCCGCATCGCCTGCGCCCAACACCAACACAGGCTCGGCTGATAATTTGAACGAACCGTACAAGCCACTTTCTTTCCACATGCGGTACAGCAAACGACTACCGCTCATCATCAACATCAGCAATAAAGGATTCAAGACTAAAACAGTACGTGGCACCACCAAATCGCTGCGCAACATCCACAACACAAAAGGAATGATGGCCGCCGCAAATAACACCGCCAAGACGATACGGCGCAAGTCATTCAGGCTGGCATATCGCCAGATACCCTTATACAGTCCAGATTGCCAGAAAATGATCCATTGCAAAGGGGCGACCCAAGGCAAAGTCGCGAGCAACTCAAGAAAATAATTGGGTGGCAATTCCAAATTGAAGCGCAGCAAATATGCCAAGCTCCACGCCAGAATAATGGCAAAAATATCATGCCCTGCCGCCAACAAAGTGCGCAGACGAGATTGATTCAACATAGCATCCTAAAAGTTATTCGGGCGATTTGGGAGGCTGGGCGGCGAATTGAGCCAGATGCTGCTTCCAACGCTTATCGACCCACATCGACAATCCCAGATAAATCGCCCCCCACCACGCAAACAGATTCAATACTTCCGTAGTATTTTGCTTAATGCCCCACAAGGCCGAGATCCCCACAAGCCCCATCACGATGTATTCAACAATCGCCGTGTTGCGGTGTCCCCAGCCACTTTGCACCAACCGCTGATAATAATGACTACGATGCGCTTGAGATAACTTTTCACCACGCCATAAACGAGTGAGCAACGTGACGGTCGCATCCACGACAAAGGGCGAAAAGACCAATATCGGAAACCAAACGGGCCAATAACCCGCCTGCCAGCCATATACGCCAAACGCTGCTGCCAAAAAGCCTAACGGGATTGAACCTGCATCCCCCATAAATACTTTGGCGGGATGGAAGTTGTAATACAAAAATGCCAGCCCCGCCCCGCCGACTGAAAAATTCATTAACGCAAAAGCAGGGGCTTGCTTACTCATTAAAGCCGCAAGCCCATACATGCTAAAACCAAACAAGGCCATGCCCGCTGCCAACCCATCCGAGCCATCCATAAAGTTATACAGATTGGTCATCCACACCACAAACAACAACACAGGGACTACCCACAACAAAGGCACACTGGAGCCTAACAGCATGATAATCGCGGCGATAAAATGACCAATCAAACGGGTTTTAGGGGTTAAACCCCGCATATCATCGAGCAAAGATAAGACGAATAACCCTAACATCGGCAGCACAATCCACCATTGCCAATAGTGCAGCAACAACATCCAACCCGATAAAATGCCTGCCATGATGGCAATACCCCCTACACGAGGCACGGGTTCAACGTGTAATGACCGTTCGTTAGGAATATCTTTAATGGTGCCATCTTTGCTTAAGGTCAGAATTAACGTCAGAAATAACGTCACCAATGCGGCAATCAAGGGGGGGTAATGAGACATATCAGCGACAAAAATGAGCGGGTGCGCATTTTACCACCAGCCGTCCAGATTCTCACGCAACGTTATAAGGGGTTGCGTACAAATAATTGGGTATTTGTTAGTGATTGGTGGTTGAACAAAAGCAATCCCACTTGAGCAAGGCTCAATCAACTTGCCCTTCGACATAAAACCATCGTCCATCTTCACATACAAAGCGGCTCAGTTCATGTAAACGCTGTGCCCGCCCCTGCACTTTGTAGCGCGCAGTGAAGGTGACCGTGGCATGTTCAGCATCCTGCTGTTGATGCGCGTGTACCTCTAACCCCAACCATTTAGTCGGCACGTCCGCCGCCAAATTCAACGCCGCTGGACGGGTGCTGCGATGCCAAGTTAAAAGCAAATAATCCTCCTTCAATAAGGCATAAGCGGTATAACGCGAACGCATCAATGCCTCGGCAGTTGGCGCGACCGCTTGGTCATCAATATATTGACCACAGCAAACAGTGTAATGCGTGAGGTTGCCGCAAGGGCATAGTCTGTTTTTCATTGTGGTGAGTGTGAGTAAAATTGTTATATTTTCAAATAAATTTAATTAAGTATCTATCTTCGCCGTGTTTTTACCTGTCATTCGGGTACGTATGCTAGCCATACTGTCCAAGTCTTGCGACCATATTGTACGGAGATTAGGCGGGGGCGGCACGCCTTTGCAAGCCGACAGGCTGCTCTCCAACAGCAAACCGCAAAGCAACTGATTCCAGCCATTTTTCTACCCTAAATGCCTGAATAATCGCCGCCCTCCCCCTCGCACAGTGTTAAAATCGCGCTCCAAAAATTTTAACTAGATGAGTTTGTCATGCTTGCTACCGCGAATATCACCATGCAGTTTGGGGCTAAGCCCTTGTTTGAAAATGTGTCTGTCAAATTTGGCGACGGCAATCGCTATGGCTTGATCGGCGCGAACGGCTGCGGCAAATCGACCTTTATGAAAATTTTGGGTGCCGATTTGGAGCAAACCTCTGGCAATGTGATGTTGGACAAAGACGAACGCTTGGGTAAATTGCGCCAAGATCAGTTTGCTTACGAAGACATGCGCGTGTTGGATGTGGTGATGATGGGGCACGCCGAAATGTGGGCGGCGATGGCAGAGCGTGATGCGATTTATGCCAATCCCGATGCGTCCGAAGAAGACTACATGCGCGCCGCCGACTTGGAAGCGGAATTTGCTGAGTACGATGGCTATACCGCCGAACCGCGTGCGGGCGAATT
>FZPZ01000140.1_pt1 | contig 13021 bp, 16 predicted proteins | sample 1534811 | NCBI WGS metagenome assembly FZPZ01 (sample SAMEA104161953, study PRJEB21768) | metagenome | biome: subterrestrial habitat; feature: phreatic zone; material: underground water | place: France | collected 2016-06-01 | depth 60 m | reverse complement strand
ATTGCACCTGGCACAGTTGGGCTGTGCCCCATCATTTTCAACATATCCAGCGCGACATTGCCAAACATCGTGATGTCAGCATTGGCTGGCGTTGTAAAAGTTACCAACATGTTAGACTCCTTATTTTAGGACGCAAGTTTCCAGAGGTTCCATCATACTTAGGCAATCCAGTTCACTTTGTGCGCTGCCACACTGAATGCCAATCTCACAAGCTATTTGCTTTTTGCTGAGCGCGGCGCATGGCGAAAAATTGGCTAAGTTGCGCACTGCATTCCTCTGCCAGCACCACACCTAATACTTGAGTGTGATGGTTGAGTATGACCGCCTGAAATACCCGAAATACGAAATAAAGGGGTAAGGTCTTTCGTTATCACCTTCCCTCAATTTCTGTTGCTGACTCTTTGGATTCCTGCACTTTCACCTATCGACTGACGGTTGGGGCGGCTCTCACATTCCAAACCTGCGCCCCTTACTGTCGCAATTATTTTGGATAGACGCAGCGTGCGATGGCTTCGTTGGTTTTTAAACTCAGACAATGTCGAATGTCACGATGGTGTGGGCGTGTCGCCGTGGTGCGATGTGTCGGTGGCGGGACACTGGAGGCGGGGGTATCGGGGGGGGCGGTATCAACAAATACGGGATCGACCTCGGCTACGCCTGATGGCATGGTTGTGATTGCGGCGGTATCTGTATTGGAGACTGCACTTGTTGTTGCAACTTGACTCGTGACTGCACTGGTCGCCGCAACTTGACTTGTGACGGCACTGCTTGGTGTCAAGACGGGTATTACCGCACTGGATGGTGGGACGGCACTATTGGCATTGACGGCACTGACGGGGGCAATCGCGCTGCTAGGGGTGGGTGCTTGCGGCGGTGTCGGGGCTGCGGCATGTGGTGCTTGAACGACTGGGGTGGTGCCAAAGTAGCGCATAATCGTGCTGTAGGTCGCGCTGATTTCGGGTTCAAACAAATAATAGGCAGCGGCGAGGGCGATGAGGAGTATGACGAGAATCGCCGCCAGTATTTTGTTTAAATTGTTTGATTGGGGTGATTTTTTGGGGGTGGGTGCTTTGGTTTTTGCTGGGGCAAGCTTCGCAGCTAGTCGCTTGAAAATATCCTTCATATTGAACTCCTATTGCGTGTCATTTAAACGGCGTGAAGCATAGCACCACTTGGGGGTAAAGGGAGAATTTTGACGATAGTGCGCGGTCATTGCGCCAAATTATGGTGTTGCGCGTGGGCGGACAAAAGGGGGTAGGGTGTTTCCCGCCCCCATTTTTGCGCTATAGATGTTGCTTGGCTTTTTCAATACCTTCTTGTATGTCTTTTTTGCGTCCCACATCGGCATCTTCACGACCTGGGCGAGCTGGTGAGGCAAGGGCTTTTTGGAAATACTCCAAGGCTTTTTTGTACTCGCCACGATTCAGCAAGAAGTCAGCGTAGAAATAGTTGGGATCTATTCCCGTTGGGTTCATTTGCAGGGCTTTTTCTAGGTATCCGCGCGCTTTTTTCTGGTCGCCAAAGCCGATGGGCCAGCCAGGCACTTTGTAATGTAATGAGCCTAGCGTGGTGTAGATGGAGCCGTGCAATGCTTGTGGATTGATGGCTTCTGCCGCCAATAATAAGTCGCGGGAGGTTTTTGCCAGCCCTAATGCGCCGATCCCGCCTTTGGCTTTCGCATAACCACTGACAATAATGGCTTCCCAAACCATCAGCTCGGCATGACCAGGATTGTTCGCGGACATTTGGTGTGCCAGTTCCGACAAGGCTTTAAAAGACGCTTCTTGTTTATCTTCCGCCGTTTGGTAATTGGCGATTGCCCATTCATGTTGCAGTTTTTCAACGGCAGTATCAACCGCGTTAGGTTCAGCAAACGCAACATTCATACTGAATATCAGCCCTGCCAGCCAAGCAAATTTTTTCATTATTTCTATTCCTTTAAAAAGAGGGGTTTTTAGCATATTTACGTGCAATACGGGTGTTTTTCAATAGTCCGTTATCGACCAATCTGGGGAAAATACCATTCAGCCTCGCGAAAAAAGATTCGGGTTGACCAATAAAGTATTCCTTGCGGTCTTCTTCAATAGCTAACACGATCTGTTCCGCGACGTATTCTGGCTCATCCATATTGGTCTTTGTTTCAATCAACATCTGGGTGGTGCGTGCATTGTTGAGTGATGTTTTGGTGGCGCGCGGCGAAATGTACGTGACCCCTACGTGGGTGTCCACCAACTCCCGACGTAAGGCTTCAGAAAATCCACGAATGGCAAATTTACTGGCGCAATAGGGGGCGAAGTGGGCAAATCCAATCGAGCCAAAGGTTGAACCTATGTTGACTATCCGCCCACTGTTTTGTGCCAGCAAGTGGGGCAGCACTGCGTGGGTCAGCAACATAGGGGCGGTGACGTTGACTTGTATGGTTTGCGCGATGCGTAGCGCATCCAGTTGCTCAAATAGGGCGAAATCCATGATGCCCGCGTTGTTGATGACCATGTCGATGCCGCCCATTTCTTGGATGGCCATATCAACGACCTGTTGTGGCGCACCTTCGGCAGATAAGTCCACGACCATTGCCAACGCAATATCGTCTAGTTGGTTGATTTCAGCACAAATTTCAGTGATACGTGCTTCGTTGCGCTCGACGAGGAGTAAGCGTGCCCCTTTTTCGGCTAAACGCTTTGCCACCAGATAGCCTATGCCACCTGCTGCGCCCGTCAAGATGATGCGTTTGTCGGTTAAGTTCATGATATTTCTTTCGTTAAAAAGCGGTTGCCCAAATCGCGGAATAGGTTGCCATAGAGCAGATAAAACATCTTGGCGTGGTGAATGACACAAGCTAGGTCGTCAGGGTTGTCAATACGGTTAATCAGCGATTGGTAAAAGTCCACATGCTCCACATCCAATGAGCCATGCGAGCCGAGATATGAGAAAGCATCGCTACCCAAATTAAGGCTCTTTTGTAAGGTTTGTCCTACATAGGTGGCGAGTGCGACGCTCGTGCCTTCCAATACCAGCACCATGCCGAAGAAGCCAACAGGATTGACACGGGCGATGGTGTCATAAGCGTAGGCGACCATGAGTTCAGTGGCTGAACGAGGTTGACCGTGGCGCACGGCTTCAGCATCCCCGCCGCAGGCTTGGATGTCATTCAGTATCCATTCCTGATGCCCCACTTCTTCTTCGATATATTCTGCCACGGCGGTGCGCAACCATTCATATTGCCCCGACAATCTGCCGCCACAGGACATCAACAACGGCGTGGTGTGTTTAACGTGGTGGTAGGCTTCGGTCAAAAACGCGATATAAGCGTCGAGGCTGACTTGACCTGCCGCACCTGCGCGAATAATGGGTAAGCTTTGCAGCGCATTGCGCTCGGCTTCGGTAGCGGCTAACAGCTGTTCATAATTTGTCATCAATGCTCCTTGTGGCTAAACGATGCGGGTTATTTGAACTTAAATTCAGGGTGCATAAAGTGCGTCAATTGCTGCTTGGTATTGCGCCAAAATGCGGTCATGTTTCAAACGACCATTCGCGGTCATTTGTCCATTTTGGGGTAAAAAGGGCGTTTGAGCGACGATCCATTTTTGGATTTGGGCGTAATCAGGTAATACGCGATTGGTTTCCACAATTGCATTTTCGATGGCGGGTAAGGCCTCCGCACTGCGCGGCACAATCACGGCGACATTCCACGGGCGAGCCTCACCGAATACCGCTGCTTGGGCAATGGCAGGATGAAGGGTTAATTCGCGTTCCACCCATTCGGGCGACACATTACGCCCAAATGAGGTAATGAATATGTTTTTCTTGCGCCCTGTCAGGTGTAAATAGCCTTGTTGATCTAAATATCCGATGTCACCTGTCGGCCAGAAAGAACTGGTTAGACCAGACTCGTCGTGGGTATAGCCTAAAAAAGTCGCCCCTGAAACCAGCACTTCGCCATCTTCAGCGAATTTAAGCTGAACGTGCGGCAGCGGTTTGCCGACACTGCCTAGGCAAGCTGCTGTTTCACTGTTCAACGCCACGACAGAGGCGCATTCGGACAAGCCATATCCTTCAAACACGGGCAATCCCAGTGCTTGTGCGCGTTGCAGCAAGCGAGCTGAGACAGGCGCGCCCCCTATGGCGACAAAGCGTAATTTAGCAGGTGCTGGGTGTCCCATTTCTATGGCAACCACCAGTGCGTGCAAGAGTTGCGGGGTGAGTATGGTGGTCGTCGCAGCGGTGTTGATCAGTGTACCCAGCATTTTTTGCACATTGAGGGTACTCGAACCACTGAGTCCGACTTCGGCTAAGGGGACTAAATGACAGGTCGCACCCGCCAATAACGGGACATAGATGCCCGCCAGATTTTCCAGCAAGGTCGCAAGCGGCAAGATACTTAAATGTTGATCTTGCGGCACGCCATGGGTGACCGCAAGCAACGAGGAGGCAACTTGATAAAGCGTGTCCGCGCCGAGGCATACGCCTTTGGGATGTCCCGTGGTGCCTGATGTGTAAGTCACCTTAATCGTACCCGTGGGCAGCATCCGCGCAGCAATGTTGCTTAGGCGAATTTCGGTAAAGGACTGACCGCCCACTTGGTGAGTGAGAATTTCGCTGATTTCAAGGTTGGCTGCACGCAGTAATTGGGTATATAACTCGGCTTGGTCTGTCCAAATGCAACTGATGCCCGCGTCACGAATGCTGTGTGCGACTTGTTCTGCTGAAAAGAAAAAGGGGAGTGGGATCAGGACTTTGTGGCTGTTCCACGCCGCCAAATCTAGCACTGCCCATAAAGGGGAATTATCAAGTGCCAGTCCAATGACTTGCGCTGGGTGATTTTCGAGTGATGTGCTGAACTGATCTATGGCGGCGATAAGCTCTTGATAAGTCATGCGGGTAGCAAGTCCGACACAAGCCAGTGCATCAGGTTGCTTTTGTGCCAACTGGCGTAATGATGAGATGAGCGAGGTGTTCAAAATTTACCTTTATAAGTAAAAGAGTAAGATATTGCGTACAAATAATCGAGTATTGAGTCGTTAGCTGTTAGTTAGTCAAATATAAACACCAGCATACCCACATGAATATATAGCAAATAATTGTGTATGCGGTAAACATATTTTGCGACTAACTAAAAACTAAGTGCTTAATGACTTATCCACGATAATTTACAATCGGGTACTTAGTAAGGGGGTGGGTTTAAAAACGACGTACTGCCATGATTTGTGGTTTTTGTTGGTAATAACGTCCCCAATTCGCATGTTCTTCAAGGGGAATTCGATCTATTTTTGCCTCACCTAAGGCTTCGGCTTGAACGCCCATTTTAGCGAATGCGTTGCTAATTAAAGGAATAATGGTAAAAACCGCCCATTGTTTGGCCGTCAGATGTAGTTGTTTGATGATTTCATGGACTAAACAGCGTGCAGCACCTGGGGTCGCCACGGCAAAATTACCCACTTCTACAATTTCTGTACGACGTATTGTGTACCCCATTGCCGCAGATAGTCGCGCCTCAATAGATTGATCCAGATAAGTTTCCAGAAATAAGGGTTCATCTGTCGCGCTGCGTAAACCACACGCTGCCATTAACTTGCCCTGTGCGTCACGTAAGCTCATTAAGCATGGCATAAAGGCGTTGATCTGCGCACCGTGCGCTTGATAAAACTGTTGCCGAATAAATGTTTCTAATTCGGCACGGTCAGCGGCATCTGGCATCGAAAAATGGACGCTGCACGTACGCGTTTCTAGTCCAAAGGTGACTTTGCGAGTTGAAGTGTTCATGGTGTTGGTGTGGTAAAGGCGCGTTTGGTAAAGGGCATATGGGCGTGGTCGGCTGTTGAGGTCGCGTGTATTTTACGAAAGAATGTGCGCTTTTGCTATGTTTAAGCATAATACATGCCACAATGGTAAGTCGCCTGTAAGAATTTTGTTTTTTGGGATTATTTGCGTGATAAAGGGGTTCGTTGGCGAAGCAATTCTCATTTTGGCTAAACAGCAGGTTTTGTGGGTACGACAGATTCGTACATCGCCCGAAAGGGCGAAAAACAAATCATATTCACAAGCAACGGTACGAATTTGTCGTCCCCATGGTCAAAATGAGAATTGCTGCATCATCGGTATGATGGCGTGAAAGCGGGGATAAATCTAATCTGCGCAATGGTGGATACGTACCTGACTGTAGCCCGTAAGCACCTGTACCTAAATTTTCGGGTATTTTAAGCTGCTAGTCGCTAGTCGCTAGTTAATGTGGGAAAGCTGCCCTCACTATATTTTTTTACAATATATTCAAATAGATGATAAAAACATTTCACTCCAGCAACTAAAAACTAACGACTAGCGACCAACAACTCAACACCCAATTACTTGTACACAATACCTTATGCAATACGGGAATTCATTGCCCTTACATAAAACCCGTATTGCATACGGGCTACGCGAATCCGCTAGGCGAATTGCTTCCTGCGTCGCAATGACGGAAAACGTCGCAATGACCGCCGTAGGTGCGACTAATTCGCACGCTTTTTTTGATGTCAAAACTCCCTGAAATACCCAAACCCGTGCGAATTAGTCGCACCTACGAAAATCAATTTTTGCACAAATCTTTTATCCATCACCCCTAAAATCCCTGTACAATCCCGCCCGCTGGTTGAGGGAATGGGTGACGGGTACGGGTATGTAAAGATCAAAAATCTTTTGTAAAATCAATAAGGTGCGACATGATAACTCTATCTTATAACCAAGATATAAATAGTTGGTGGAAAAAGCTCATCGCTCTTCCAAAAGAAAAATCCCCTTTGTAGAGGGGATTTTCCATGGCTACTTTCCAAGACGAATCTCGAAAGTAAACCGCACTCTCCAGACGGTGAATGCAAAAATCTAAACATATTTCTGAAAACTTTCGACAAATGCCCGCAAGCCAATAATATCCACGCCTCGATAAGGATTCATACAAAGCAGATCGCGTTTATCGCCAGAAACAATGAGTTTTGCATGACTTGCCAGTGCAAGCGAAAGAAATTTATTGTCTTTTGGGTCTTTACAATCCGTGACTTCCACCAAAACCGCCACCTCTTTCGCCGATTCGGCATACTGCTTGAGCAACGCCTGACGCACCTCTATCGGCACATAGCGATCAAATTTATTCCGACTCAACACCTCTGCCAGCTCCAAAATCGTCTCACGCGTGATGACAATTTCAAAATTCTCGACCGCAATCTCCAGTGCGAGCGTGGCGATTCCTTCAGGATTGAGGATAGCACTCACGATCAAATTGCTATCCAGTACGATGGGCTTAAGCAAAACAGTCATGGATAAGTTGGGTAATATCGTCAGAAGTTAAGGTTTTTGCCGCTTCGCTGGACTGCATCGAATGCAGATTTTTCACCAAGCGACGACCCGCGATTTTCCGCATCATCTCGGCAGTATCTTCATTTTCTGGCACGATATAAAAAGCCTTACGCCCATGTTTGGTGACACAAAGACTCTCACCCGCACTGACCAGATTGACCACAATGCCGAAGTTTTTTTGCATTTCACGGGAAGAGAGTGTTTTCATTTGCATAGCCCTTTTTGATTATATTGTCCACATTGTATGGACAATGCAGACAAAAGCAAATGATTTTTTCTTGTTTTCATTTTGCTGCCTAAAAAATCAATTTTTGCACAAATCTTTTATCCATCACCCCCAATATTCCCGTACAATCCCGCCCGCTGGTTGAGGGGATGGGTGACTGGCACGGGTATATAAAAGTGCAAAATCTTTTGCAAAATCAATTAGATGCGATATACTCACTCTATCTTACAACCAAGATATAAATAGTTGGTGGAAAAAGCTCATAGCTCTTCCAAAAGAAAAATCCCCTTTGTAGAGGGGATTTTTTATGGCTACTTTCCGAGACGAATCTCGAATCGTACCTGTACTCTCCACACGGAGAATATGACAATAATTTTCATAAAATGAAAAATTATCTGTCATTTTGATATGCGTTATCTTGAGCGGTTTTAAATTTCTATCGCAATCCATGCTCTTCTGCATACTGGCGAACAGTCAAAATTCGCGTCTGTTTATAGGGATGCAAAACCAGCAAATCATCATCGCTGGAAATGATCATGTCTGCACTCAATGAAATGGCGAGAGAAAGAAATTTATTGTCCTTTGGATCACGGCAATCGTTTACAACCACATTGGCGTTGCCTATTTCCACCAGCGACAAGTAAAAAGACAAGGCTTTGATTCGCTCATCTCGGTCTCTGAAGCGATCAAATTTATCTCGTCCCACTACTTCCACCATTTCCTGTATGGTTTCTTTTGATGCAATCAAACGATGATGCTTGCTGGCATGGTAATACACTTCTGCGGGGAGTGAATGCGGTTTAAGGATTGCGCCAATGAGCGTACTGGTATCTAAAATGACGGTTTTATCGGAGTTCATGGACAAGGGCGTTAATATCTTCCATTGTTAAGGCTTCTGCGTCAGCATTCGTGGTCATGTTTTTCATAAACTGCACCATCTGCTCGGCTTTATAAAGTCGCATCGCCTCCTTGCCCACCTGATAGGGCAAAATCATCAAAGTAGGGCGGTTGTATTGCGTCACAATAATCCCCTCACCGCTCAATACCCGATTGGATACCTCCCCGAATTTATTTTGCACCTCGCGTGATGGTAAAGTTTTCACAAGCATTTCCCTCAAAGTGAATGAATATTGTGTCGATTGTAGTGAAGATAGATATAAAAGCAAGGGCACATTTTAGTTTTTGTGTTTTTAAAGGGTGGTTGCGTATAAAAAATTTGTCCATAAAATCAACAGAAACCCAAAATCCCTCTAAACGGAGCGATGACCGCCGTAGGTGCGAATTTATTCGCACGGGTTTGGGAAATACCGAGAAAAGCGTGCGAATAAATTCGCACCTACGAAAATCAATAACCACCCGCTGGGAAACCGTGCTATCCGTGGCAAGCGTACTAATTTTCTCTATATCTTTCAGTGTATTGCTGCGTATCCAGTTTTGCGAAGTGTAAATCTGGGCGGGCGTGGTCTGGGTCAAATGGGTGGGACAAGCGGTGTTGGCGACACTGCCCGTGCTGTATTTTTTAGCCGTGAAAGTCGCGCCACTCATGCCAAGACAATGGATTTCGGCAGCAGTATCAGTGGTCGATTTCACCGAATCCACAATCGCGAGCTCCGTGGTGGTGGCGTTTTTGGCAAGCGAAATACTCGTCCCGCGTACCCCGACGATAAACCCATCCGTCCCATTGTGATCCCCGTACTGGTCAAAACCCGCCCCCAAATAGCACCATTCGCCACCACGAGCTGCGGGACGGTGTTGCCCGAAAGCGCACCGCGCGTGATCTGGACGGTCGTGCCAGCGTCGATGCGAGCGAGGGAAGTCGGATCGGCGAGAAAGGCGAGCGAACCCGTCTGGGTCGGATTGGTGACGAGCGTGTCGCCCGCGTAGAGCGCGGTGCCACTCGACGCGGGGACTAAACATCTAGTGAATCAATCCCTCAATCAGGCGCGCCTAGAGGCGAAGCAAGCTGCTGAAGCCATGGTTAATACGCCTCAATCAGATATTCGTGATTAAAGGAGTTTGTACCCCCGCTCTTCTAAAAACTTGACTTCTCATGGAAACAAAATACACTTGCCCGTACACTGTGACTACATTTAACTACAAACCATGAAAACACTTACCTCCAATCGCTCGGTACAGCGGAAAGTCACCCCACTTTCCCTTCGCATTGACGACGCAAAAAAAGATCAACTGGCATGGATCGCCCAAAAACAAGATCGCTCAGTACACTACCTGCTGTTGCAAGCCGTTTCAGAATACATCAGCAAAGAAACCAAACGGATTGAGTTTTATGAAGCCGCCCTAGAGGCGAGTCAGCATTATGCAGAAACGGGCTTGCATACCACTCACGAAGAAGTCATGGTATGGGTGAATAGTCTGGGTACGCCGAATGAATTTCAACCGCCCGTATGTCACAAATAGTCTACTCCCAACTCGCCAACAGCGACCTCGTGCGTTTGGCGCATTTTGCGTTTTCTATTAGCCTAAGCATGGCAGCAAAAGCCCTAAAAGAATTGACCAAAGGCGTGAGCCGACTCCAAGATTTTCCAGAAATTGCGCCGCCGTCAAAAATAGAAAAGTACCAAAATATGCGCGAGCTTTTCATTCCATTTGGTAAAAATGGCTATTGCGTACTCTACGAGTATCACCCGCAAAGCGATAGCGTTTTAATCAACGCCATCCGTCATTCGCTAGAATGCGGATATACCGAAGTGCCTGAAGTTCCCAACGAAAAATAAAAATGTGTATTTGGTGTATGGTTTTCCTGTGAGGTAAAACGCTTAAACAGGAAAACCACCCATCTGGAATTGGATATAAATGGATATTAAAATGGCTAAGCTAAAGGTTCTTTAGCGTTGACATGGTGAGGAAGTTCCACGATTCGACCAAGTTCCCAAGGATTTTTTTGAGCCAGATTTTCAAAAGAGTCCAATGGCAACTTTGTACGAGGCACAGGCGTGGTACTTTTCCATTCTTTTTCGCCTAGGGCGCGAAAACGAGCAATGGCGGCTTCAATAACACCTGCATCAATATACGGTGCATCGATGACAACAAATAACCCAACGCCATAGCGGTATCCCTCGCGTATTTCGAAGGATTCAAAAATAGGTGCCATATCGCCCGTGTCACGCTGAATTATATTTGAGGCATATTCTCTTCGGAATTCACAGCGTGTTTTACCGCCAAACACATCTTCTGGTTCTTCCTCTCGCATGGAATAGCCTTTCAATCGACCATGCGCATCATATTCTGGGATGAGCCATGTTTTTAGGTCAAAGTCTGGCGAGGGCGCGAGGCTTTCCGCTTTCTCTCTTGCCAACTCTGCAATCTTGTCCCAATAGAGGTTGCTTGCGGTGTACAACACTGCATTCCAGATGGTGTGTCCGTCTAGACTAAGAAAGTAAAAATCAAACCACTGGTTGTAGAGAGCGGGTCGCCCTGGTTCGTTCAGCACACAGTGGCTGGTGAAGTGCTCACCGTACCTGCTTTTTCCTGAGCGGATTTTTGTCCGTAGGCGTACATACAGATCACGCTGTTTATGGCGTGAGAGTTCGGCGAATCGTTTTTTGGGTATGCGATGAATTTTTGACATGAGATTATGGCTCGATCATTCCTTGGGTTTTTGTATCCTCTACGCTTTCCTCAGGCAACCCTATCGTTGCCTCGTCATACCATTCTTTCTGGTGAATGATTCTTGCCACAAAATTGGTATCTGATTTTTCATATTGCTTATGGAAAATCAGATACCCGCTTGCACCGAAATCAACGACCACCTTTCGGATATTTGGTCTATCTGGCACGGGTGTCCCAATAGTTGGACGCGATTGGAGCTGTTTGAGTGCTTTGGCTATCGCAAGCGAACTCTTGTCCGCCGCATTGAAATCATACTGTGCCAGAAAATCATAAAGACGCTTGGCATCCAGCACCGCGCTGTCAGAGAGTTTTATGTGTGACATACTGGCAATTGAGCGTTACGGTCTAATTTTACTGCCTCTGTCCAGCCGATGAATTCATCAAGCGTGATATGCAGCCCTGTCGCCTCAAAGTGCGCAACAGAATCATCCACACTTTGCAGAATAGCTTGTTGGGCTTCCTCTACTTTGAGATAGCGTTCAATCGCCTCTTTCATCAGGTAGTGCGATGTGCGCTTCTTGGTGATCGCAAGAGACTTGAGACGGTCACGATACGAGGCATCGAGCTTGATCGTCACAGTCGCTGTGCGTGGTTTTTCGAGTGTACTAGGCATGGTGTCACCTGTTAAGTAATAGGTGACACCATTTTATGCCAATACCTCGGTAAGTCAAGCCGACTTGTGGGGCAGTGTACCCATTACGAACGCACGGAACTCAAATGGCTATCCACTATTCCGCATCGGGTGTTAATCGTCGCTCTCTTTGCAATTCAAGCCGCAATTCTTCTTCGGTCGGCAAGTAGGGCAGATATTTAGAGGCGAAGAGTTGTTGACTGTCTGCCAGTACCGAATACTTGGCAACGGCGTGTGACTTTTCACTACAAAGAATCAAGCCAATCGTGGGATTGTCGTCATGGCTTTTGTAATGCTGGTCGTACAGGCGGACATAAGTATCCATTTGCCCCACGTCTTGATGCGTCAATTTGCCGAGCTTGAGATCAATCAACAAAAAGCATTTGAGCTTGAAGTTGTAAAAAACCAAGTCGAGGTAAAAATCTTGGTCTTCCACGCTTAAACGTTGCTGGCGCGATACAAAGGCGAAACCCCGCCCTAGCTCCAGTAAAAATTGCTGAAGGTTGTCGATCAAGCCTTGCTCAATCGTGCTTTCCAGTACGGATGCCGTGGGCAGATTCAGAAAATCTAAGATGTACGGATCGCGCAAATACTGCTTGATGTCGGTTTGCAATGCGTTGGTCTTGTCATGGGCTTCGGCGATGACAGGGGCTTGGTCGCTGCTGGCAAGCAAGCGTTCGTAATACAGCTTGTCAATTTGCCGCTCCAAAGCGCGCACACTCCAGTGATTGGCAATGCACTCACTGGCATACCAAGTGCGGGCTTGTGGGTTCTCAATGCGAATAAGGGTGCGGTAATGCGTCCAGCTCAATTCAGGACGCACTGCGTCACAAATTGGATACGCAAGATAAAAGCTGCGCATATTGCGCAAATTGCTGGCATCAAAACCCTTACCAAATTCCGTCGTTAAGCTCTGCGCCAGTTGTGCCAATACTTGCTTGCCATACTCCGCCCGCGATTGCCCTTGCTGCTCATGTTCCACAATCAACCGCCCTACATGCCAATAGGTTTGCACCATCGCAGAATTGACCGACTGCACCAATGCTTGTCGGGACTGGCTCAGTAATTGGCGGAGGTCATTCAGTAGTTGGGGCGATATGAGTTGCGACATAGTGTTCATTGGATAGAAATTAACGTTTCGGGGTTGAAATCCACCCCAATAAACTACACAACCATATGATTTAATTAACAATTGCGGTCTCACAAAG
>FZPZ01000162.1_pt1 | contig 13111 bp, 12 predicted proteins | sample 1534811 | NCBI WGS metagenome assembly FZPZ01 (sample SAMEA104161953, study PRJEB21768) | metagenome | biome: subterrestrial habitat; feature: phreatic zone; material: underground water | place: France | collected 2016-06-01 | depth 60 m | reverse complement strand
TCGTTCTAATAGTGTTTTTTTAAAGTCATTGCCTATATTGCACTAACTTTACAGACTTGTGTAGATACCTATGCCTTGAAGGGGAGGGAGCCTAGTTTCACCCACTGTAAATCACATAGAACCGCAATAACCAACAACTAACGACCCGCAATTGCCCGCCCATAATCCAAAAACAAGGACTCAAAAAATAGCTTTGGATTTAAAGTGTGCGTCGCTTCACGGCGGGCGGTTTGGAGTTGTTTTTGCAGTTGAGCAAGTTTTAAAGGATCGACGGAAGCGACCAGCTTTTGCATCACCGCCTCTTCGCCCAGATGATAGCGCACCCGCCCTGCTAATTTCAGGGACAGCAAGTCGTAGCACCATTGTTGCAGATGATGTACTACCCACGCTTGTTCGGTTTTTTGCAAAGCTTCAGCGAGCGCGAAAAGATCAAACTGTGCGGGTTGGCGTAGTGCTTGCAATAATTTTTGTCGCAGCTCTAGCTGTTCATCTTCTTTGCCTGCAAGCAAAGGCGCGAAGCCACTCGATGCCAAGATGGGCAAGGGGGCATTCACACCTTGTTGCTTTAACCACTGAGTCGCCAGCGTCACGTCGGGCATGGTCACGGGGAAAGACAGGCAACGACTGAGGATGGTGGGGAGCAATAACTGGGGCTTGTGCGTCACCAAAATAAACAGTAAATCAGGCGGCGGTTCTTCGAGATTTTTGAGCAAGGCATTGGTTGCATTAGGATTCATCGCTTCCGCTGGATGAATCACAACCACGCGCCGCCCGCCTTGATGCGCAGACAAGGATAAGAAATTCGACAGCCCCCGAATCTGGTCGATGGTGATTTGCTTGCTGGGTTTTTTGCTAGGTCTAGCTTCGCTAGTACTCTCTACCTCCTCGATTTCTGGGGGTGCTACGGTCAGCGTATCGGGTTGTACCAAGCGAAAATCGGGATGAGAATCTTGTGACAACCAATGGCAGGCGGGACACGTGCCGCACGCAAAACCGTCCTCACTGGGGTGATGACATAACAGCGCGTGCGCAAATTGCAAGGCGAGTTCGAGCTTGCCTATGCCTTGGATTCCTTTGAAAAGCAAGGCTTGTGGTGGACGCTTACGCAAAGCCTGTAAATGCGCCCAGTCCTGTTGTTGCCATGGGTAGAGTTGACTCATTTGCCTATCAATAAACGGTTCAAAATTTCGCCACACTGTTCCGCCACTGCGTCTGGCGATTGAGACGCATCAATTAAAGCGTAGCGTTGGGGAGATTCGGCGAGCCTGCGATGATAACCCGCGCGCACACGCTCAAAGAAATCAGAGTGTTCTTGCTCAAAACGGTCTAAGGAAACATTATTGGCAAGACGTTGACGCGCAACTTCCACGGGCACATCAAAGAATAGCGTGAGGTCAGGTTGTAATTCTGGATGCACCCATTGTTCTAGCTGACGCAATTTATCCCAGTCCATACCGCGTCCACCGCCTTGGTATGCAAAACTGGCATCACTAAAGCGATCAGAAACCACCCATTTACCAGCATCTAAAGCGGGCTGTATTACTTGGGCAATGTGTTCCATGCGTGCTGCAAACATCAACAAAGCTTCGGTGTTGATATCCATAGGATGGTGCAAGAGCATCTCACGAAGTTGCTCACCCAACGGGGTTCCACCAGGCTCACGGGTTACCAGTACATCTAACCCCCTTTGGCGCAACGCATCTGCAAAACCAGCCAAATGCGTACTTTTACCTGCACCATCCACCCCTTCAAACGTAATAAAACGACTCATTTATTTCCTCTGTATTTTAGTAAAAGAGAAGGGTGAAGAGAGAAGAGTTGAAGGGTAAAACCTCGCATCCCTTGGTCGGAGAGGTGACTTTACCCTTCTCCCTTCTCCGCCCTTATTTATTTCTGAAAACGATTCACAGCCCGATTATGCTCCGCCAAATTGCTGGAAAACTCTGAACCCCCATCCCCGCGTGCCACAAAATACACGGCGGTGGTGGGGGCGGGATGCAATGCGGCCTGAAGTGCCGCTGCCCCTGGTAAGGAAATCGGCGTGGGGGTCAGTCCCGCACGGGTGTAAGTGTTGTAAATCGTATCGGTCAACAAATCCACCTTGCGCAAATTGCCATCAAAATTTGGTCCCAGTCCATAAATCACACTGGGATCGGTTTGCAAGCGCATCCCATGACGCAAACGATTGGTAAAAACGCCCGCAATCATATCCCGATCCCGTGCCGCCCCTGTTTCTTTTTCGACGATGGAAGCCAATATCAATGCCTGATAAGGGGTTTGCAAGGGCAAGTCAGGATCGCGATTGTCCCATGCGGTTTGCAAGCGTTTTTGCATGGTTTGATAAGCACGCTTGAGTACCACCAAATCGCTACTCCCTGCCTCAAAAGCATAGGTATCAGGGAAAAACAAACCCTCAGGATAATCATATTCCGCACCAATACGCAGCAACAGTTCCGCATCCGTTAAGGCAAGAGAATCATGTTTTAAATCGGGTGAGGCATTTAACACCGCGCGAAACTGCCTAAACGTCCAGCCTTCAATCGCGGTAATCTGACGCTGTGTACTCGCACCTCGCGCTAACAGGGTCACCAATTCGCGGGGCGAAATAGCATGTTCCAAGGTATAACGCCCCGATTTAATCCGCGCAGACTGCCCCATGATACGCACCAAAATCACAAACAGACGCTCATGCTGGATCACGTGCGCCTCCTGCAATTGCCGTGCGGCACTGGCAACGCTGCTGCCCGACTTGATCGTAAAGGTGTACGGCGTTGAAGGCAGTGTGGGGCGAGAATAGGCGTAATAGACGAACAAGCCCAGAAGCACCATGACAATGCCCAGCAACGCCAAAATCCGCATGACCAATTTCTGCAACATTCCCCTACTCCTTGGCTAACATATCACGCATCCTTTGAGCGACAGGGAAGTGTTCCCAGCGGCGGTCTGCCAATGCCCGAATACTCCACACCCCGATTAAACTATTCACCAAAAAGACCTCATCTGCACCCAACAACTCATCCACCGTCACGCGCCGAATCTCCACAGGCGTATGAGCCAGAATTCGGTCACGTTGCAATCCTGCCACACCGCAACGCGACAAATCGGGCGTCACTAATGTTTGATTGATGACCAAAAAAACATTGCTGCGCGTACCTTCGATGACACACTCTTCGACATCCAACAACAAGCCTTCGGGGATATTGGCATCTTGCCACTCAGCCGCCGCTAACACATTTTCTAAGCGATTCAGATGCTTGACCCCTGCCAAACGCGGTTGATACCCCAAACGCAAATCGCAAAAGCGCGCCTCAACTCCCTGAGCAATATAGTGTTCAGGATAAACGGGCAACGGCGCAACATCCCAAATATGGGTCGGTTGCGCGGACGCAGCAGGGGCGTATCCGCGCTGCCCCACGCCCCGTGTCACGATTATTTTGAATACCGCATCCCGATGCAGCGGCAACAACATCGCTAACTCAGCCGACAGCAACGCAAAATCAGGGCAAGGAATCGCCAACGCCATACAGTCTTGACGTAATTTTGCATAATGCAAAGCCCAATGCAGGGCAATACCTTGGCGCACACACACGGTGCGAAACACCCCGTCGCCATATAACAAGCCACGATCGCGAATTGAAATTGAATCACTTGTTACGCCATTGACTAGCATGGACTCGCTCGTTAATTGTCAATACAATAAAAAACAACCCGCCAACGCATAAGGGCGTGGCGGGTGTTTATATCCCCACCCCATAGCAAGGGGAGGGTTAGGGCGGGGGTGAAATCGCCGCACTCACGCAAACTTTCACCCCCCATCCCAATTGCTGCTTTAGGCAATATCAGGTGAATTTTGCCCTAAATTTTACGGAACAATAAGGTGCCATTGGTTCCGCCAAAGCCAAAGTTATTATTCACCGCAACGTCAATCTTCATGTCCCGTGCCACATTGGCACAGTAATCGAGATCACATTCTGGGTCTTGCTCAAAAATATTGATGGTAGGAGGAGAAATTTGATGATGAATCGCCAACACTGAGAATAGCGATTCAATCCCCCCTGCCCCGCCTAACAAATGCCCCGTCATGGACTTCGTGGAATTGACCACCAGTTTGTAAGCATGATCGCCAAATGCCAATTTAATCGCATCGGTTTCATTTTTATCGCCCAGCGGGGTCGAAGTGCCGTGCGCATTGACGTATTGCACTTGATCGGGATTCAATCCCGCATTGCGCAAGGCGTTCAACATGCTGCGTTTAGGGCCATCGGCATTGGGCGAAGTGATGTGATACGCATCACCACTCATACCGTAACCTGATAATTCTGCGTAGATTTTTGCGCCACGCGCTTTGGCGTGTTCATATTCTTCGAGTACCATCACCCCCGCACCTTCGCCAATCACAAAACCATCACGGTCTTTATCCCAAGGGCGACACGCGGTGGCGGGATCATCATTGCGCGTACTTAAGGCGCGTGCAGAGGAAAAACCACCCACTGCCAATGCCCCAATGGTCGCTTCTGATCCACCTGCAATCATCACATCGGCATCACCATATTCGATAATCCGCGCGGATTCGCCGATGCAATGTGTGCCTGTGGTACACGCAGACACCATCGCTAAGTTCGGCCCTTGCAAGCCAAACATCACCGACAAATTGCCCGAAATCATGTTAATGATCGTGCCAGGAATAAAGAAAGGGGAGATTTTGCGTGGTCCCGATTTCAGATAATCATCATGCGTATCTTCAATCATGGGCAATCCGCCGATGCCAGAACCGATATTGACACCAATGCGCGGGGCATTCTGTTCTGTGACTTCCAGACCAGAATCCTTAAAGGCTTCGATACCCGCCGCCAAACCGAAATGAATAAACCGATCCATACGGCGCGCATCTTTCGCAGAAATAAACTGCGTGACATCAAAGTCTTTAACTTCGCCCGCAACACGACTGGCAAATTGACTTGCGTCAAAATGCGTAATATTGGAAATGCCCGACTTACCCGCAATAATATTTTGCCAAGCAGCAGCGACACCCACACCGACTGGGGAGACGATCCCCAGTCCAGTAATAACAACTCTACGTTTAGACATCCGTTGACCTAAAAAGAGGGAATAACGGCAGCAAACTACGCTGGTTGATGTGCCACGACATAGTCAATGGCTTGTTGCACTGAAGTGATTTTTTCAGCATCTTCATCTGGGATTTCGCATTCAAAGGCTTCTTCCAATGCCATCACCAGCTCTACGGTATCCAAAGAATCCGCGCCGAGATCATTGACAAAAGAAGAATTCAGCTTAACTTCAGCTTCATCCACACCCAGTTGTTCTGCGACGATTTTCTTAACACGTTGTTCAATAGACATCTTTTATCTCCTACCCTGAATTAAAGTTCAAAAAAGCTTCGGCATTGTATCAAACTTGCCTAAAAATCCAAACTACATCGCAACTTTTTAGGATGCGAGCGTAAACAAGCCACTTTTTGTGCCATCCAGCATGTCCTGCCAGAAGACCATTTTACGACTGATTAAAAACACTTTTTAACACGTCCCCCAAACACCGCGCAATGCCTTTCTATCACTACAGCAAAGAAGGGTATTGCCCTTTGCGCCCGTCTTTGTTAGACTTCAGACCGCCTATGAACCTCATCGTAGGTATCCGTTCTCGTCAAAATATCTAAGCAAATCAATTAAATTTTTGGGCGCATTCAACCCGAATAGACGCAGTCAGTTAAAGCGTCCATCAAGTATACGCACGTGAAAAACATGTGTATTGCGCATCCCAAAAAATGGAAAATATATGAAACATTTTAAATTATGCTGGCTTGTTTTGTTGGCAGTCATCTCCCTTTCATCCCCCGCACGGGCAGCAGAACCACAAGAAATTCGGCTCGACTATGCTTATTACTCCCCCAGCAGCTTGGTAGTTGGAAGAGGAATTTAAATCATCTGGCATTCGCATCACGTGGATGTTTAGCGCGGGCAGCAATCGGGCATTGGATTATTTGAACGGCGGCAGCTTAACTTTTGGCAGCACCGCTGGCTTGGCGGCACTCCTTTCCAAAGCCAATGGCAATCCGATCAAAGCGGTATATGTGTACTCACGTCCAGAATGGACCGCGTTAGTCGTCAACAAAAATTCCTTGATTCAGCGTGTACAGGATTTACGCGGCAAGAAAATTGCCGCTGCGAAAGGGACGGATCCTTATTTATTTTTATTGCGCAGCCTAAAACAGTTTGGCGTAAAAAGATCCGAAGTTGAAATTGTGAATTTAGCTCATGCTGAAGGGCGGATTGCTATGGAACATGGGCGGGTGGATGCTTGGGCAGGACTGGATCCCCATATGGCCGATAGTCAATTACACGCAGATTCAAAGTTAATTTATCGCAATGTCGCTTTCAATACTTATGGTTTTCTCAACGTCAACGAACAATTTTCCAAGCAATATCCCCAGCATGTTCGTACGGTCATTAAAGCCTATGAAAAAGCCCGTAAATGGATTATCGAACACCCTGCCGAAGCCGCTCAACTACAAGCTGATGAAGCAAAAATTTCTTTAAACGTCGCACAATTACAGTTAAGCGAGCGTACCGACTTTTCCAATCCGCGCATCGGCAAGGAACATCAAAGTGCTTTGCAAGCAGCCGCTCCTATTCTGTTAGCAGAAACCTTGGTGCAACCTGGTACCGATTTGAATAAAGTCATCAATGAATTGATTGACCCTAGCTTTGCAAAGGCGGTTATAAAATAAGTTTTTGGTTGGTAGTTGGTAGTCGTTAGTTGGTAGTCGTTAGTTGGTAGTCGTTAGTTGGTAGGATGGGCCAGTGCATCAGCAATTTTTTTCGCTCATCCTGCCAACTAAAAGCTAACGACTAGCGACTAACGACCCTATACAACTTGACTGCCTTTACCCCTCAAAAAGCCCCTCATTCATCGTCACTTCCCCCTCAGCAATTGACACCCAAATATCGCTGCAATCCCATACCCCCAAACAACTTAATTTGTCCTTTTTCCCCGTCTTTGTTAGACTTCCGCCCGTCGCGCCACCTCGGAAAGCGCTTTGTTTTCAATAATATCTAAGCATAATAACGAGGGTATCTAAGCATAATCTAATGTGAAAATTAAGCTTATCAAACAGCACTACTGACAGCGTTTGCGCTGCTGGCATTAACATTGAAGAACAAGTGTTACGCCGTAGGGTGAATAAGCTGCACGCATCCACTCGCACACCAAGGAAAACGGTGGATGCGCATGCGCTTATCCACCCTACAGAAAACACGGAATTTTCAGGTGGAATGGGTATATACAGTATGCGTAGTGTGATTGATGATATTTATAATTTAGGCTTTTAACCGAAATTAGAATAAGACCATTATACGTTGCAAAATAATTGCATTATTGATCTCAATAGCCGAAAGGTTATTGGCAATCAACCTGGCACCGTGATGGCAGACCTTAAAATAGACTTACCCTGCCCACGTGAACGCGAAAGTGCCGCACTTTTAGCGCAACGTGCTTTTGTATTTACCGCTTTGCACAGCGCGCATATTGTTTAATTTTTAACCTCCCTAGATAAAGAAAGTCTTACATGAAACACCTTAACTTACTCAAATCACGTTGGATTTTATGGCTTGCCGCAATATGGCTTGCAGCCCCTGCACTGGCGGCAGAGCCACGGGAAATACGATTAGACTATGCTTACTACTCCCCCACCAGCGTGGTATTAAAGCACTTCGGTTGGTTGGAAGAAGAATTTAAATCATCAGGCATTCGCGTCACGTGGATGTTCAGTGCGGGCAGTAATCGGGCATTGGACTATTTGAGCGGCGGCAGTTTAAATTTTGGGAGTGTAGCGGGGTTGTCGGCATTGGTTTCGCGATCCGAGGGGCATGCTATTAAAGCCGTTTATGTATTTTCACGTCCTGAGTGGGCGGCTTTGGTCGTGAATAAAAATTCCACCATTCAGCGGGTGCAAGATTTACGCGGTAAAAAAATTGCTGGACCGAAAGGTACGGATGCACTTTTCTTCGTATTGCGCAGCCTGCACCATTTTGGCGTAAAAAGATCTGAAGTCGAAATTGTGTATATGCCTCACGCCGAAGGACGGATTGCGCTAGAACAAGGACGGGTGGATGCGTGGGCGGGTCTAGATCCGTATATGGCCGATAGTCAATTGCAAGCAGGATCAAGACTACTTTATCGCAATATCGACTTCATTAGCACGGGATTTCTGTGTGTTAACGAGCAATTTGCCAAGCAATATCCCCAGCATGTTCGCAGCGTCATCAAGGCTTATGAAAAAGCACGTAAATGGATCATTGCCCATCCTGCCGAAGCCGCCAAACTACAATCCAAGGAAGCCAATGTGCCTTTAAACGTCGCGCAAGTACAACTGAATGAGCGCACCGATTTTTCTAATTCACGCATAACCAAGGAACATGCCGCAGCCTTGCGAGAAACCATTCCTTTTTTGCAAGCAGAAGCGATGGTGAAACCGAATACCAATTTAAACCAAATTATTGATCAGTTGTTTGACCCTAGCTTTCTCAAATAAAGAAATACCCGCTTTCGTCGTGATGAGAATGGCGGGCAGCTTGTTATTTTAATCGCATCGTTGGGGTTGGTTTGGCGCGTCTGGCAGCGGGATTTGTGATCGGTGCCATTTTGGGCTTGGGCTTTGTCGTGTTGGTGGGGTTAAGCCGCCGCGTAGAAGAACTGGTGGATCCCACCTTTCAAGCATTACGCAATGTACCCAGCTTAGCTTGGGTACCGTTGTTGCTGTTGTGGTTTGGGATTGACGAAACCCCCAAAATTACCATGATCGCACTGGGCGCATTTTTCCCTGTGTACTTGAATGTGGTGTGCGGCATTCAAAATGTGGATCGAAAATTGATTGAAGTCGGCGAAATCTACGGCTTAAACAAATTTCAACTCGCTCGCCGTATCCTATTGCCCGCCGCCCTACCCTCGGTCTTCACAGGCTTACGCACGGCATTGGGGTTGGCTTGGATGTTTTTAGTCGCTGCCGAGCTGATTGCCGCATCACAAGGGCTGGGCTATTTGCTCTCAGATGGACGCGAAACCAGCCGCCCCGACATTGTAATTGCCGCCATTTTCCTCATTGCTGTATTGGGCAAAACCAGCGACTCCCTGTTGCACGGCATTGAGGTGCGCAGTTTACGTTGGCGCGACACCTTACTCTTAGCACAACGTGCTTTTGTATTTACCGCTTTGCACAGCGCGCATATTGTTTAATTTTTAACCTCCCTAAGATAAAGGAAGTCTTACATGAAACACCTTAACTTACTCAAATCACGTTGGATTTTATGGCTTGCCGCGATATGGCTTGCTGCCCCCGCACTGGCGGCTGAACCACGTGAAATACGATTAGACTATGCTTATTATTCCCCCAGCAGTTTAGTCTTAAAGCACTTTGGCTGGGTAGAAGAAGAATTTAAATCTTCGGGCATTCGCGTGGCGTGGATGTTCAGTGCGGGCAGTAATCGGGCATTAGACTATTTGAGCAGTGGCACTGCAAATTTTGGGAGTGCGGCGGGGGTGTCAGCATTGGTTTCGCGTTCCGAGGGGCATGCTATTAAAGCCATTTATGTCTTTTCACGTCCTGAGTGGGTCGCTTTGGTCGTGAGTAAAAATAGCACGATTCAGCGGGTGCAGGATTTGCGCGGTAAAAAAATTGCCGTCACGAACGGTACGGATGCGTATGTCTTCTTATTGAGGAGCTTGCACCAATTTGGTGTAAAAAGATCTGAAGTAGAAATTGTAAATATTCCCCATGCAGAAGGGCGGATTGCGATGGAACAAGGGCGGGTAGATGCGTGGATGGGACTGGATCCGCATATGGCAGACAGCCAATTGCAGAAGGGTTCAAAGTTGCTATATCGCAATATCAACTTCATTAGCACTGGTTTTTTGTGCGTCAATGAACAATTTGCCAAGCAATATCCCCAACATGTTCGTAGCGTCATTAAGGCTTATGAAAAAGCACGTAAATGGATCATTGCCCATCCTGCCGAAGCCGCCAAATTACAAGCCGAAGAATCTAATGTACCGCTGAATGCCGCGCAATTACAACTAAGTGAGCGCACCGATTTTTCCAATCCACGCATCGGCAAGGAACATCTAGCCGCCTTGCGAGAAGTCGCACCCTTTTTGCTAGAAGAAGCGTTGGTGAAACCGAACATCAATTTAAACCCCATCATTGATAACTTGTTTGACGCTAGCTTTCTCAAATAAAAGGATGCCTGCTTTCGTCGTGATGAGAATGGCGGGCAGGTTACTCTTTTAATCGCATCGTTTTGTGCGTCAACGCACATACGCCTGTCCAGCACCGCTCTACACTCCAGATTCCGTAATTTATCCTTATTCTGGAGAATAAAATGAAGAAAATTTTAATGGCAATGGCAATTGGTGCTGCATTTGTCGCTACATCAGTATCTGCTGACCCCTATATCGGTGCAGGTCTGGGTGCCGCTAGAACGGATACCAGCAATACCGCGTCTAAGATATTTGTGGGGTATCAGACCTCTGAGCAACTTGGCTTTCAAGTTGCTTATAATGATTTTGGCGGCTATCGCGGTGGCACGGCAAGTGCGTGGTCAATCGCCATGGTAGGAACCATGCACGTTAATCCTGATTGGGATGTCTCGGCTAAACTGGGCGCATCTGAAAATCGCACCACTGCTGCGGGTGCGGGCAGTCATTCAGACATCATGTGGGGCGTAGGCGGGGGGTATAACTTTAACCGAAATGTTGCGTTGCGTTTGGAGTATGAAAACTTTGGCAAGTTACCCACGGATGTATTGGGTAATCGTTGGAAAGTCAGTAATTGGGGTTTAAACCTCAAGTATTCGTTCTAAAAATCCCGCAATCTGGGGGCGCATTGCACGCGTCACAAGGGCTGCTGCAATCCGCCCCGACATTGACACCGTTTTGTCGTAGGTCTGGTTTTAACGGCTCTGTGTGAATCATAGTGGGTTATCGTGCTACAAGTGCGCAATCTCCCTCCCCATCAAGGGGAGGGCTGGGGTGGGGATGGGGTATATCCGCTTGAAGGGGAGGGAGATTTGTTTCGCCCACTGTAAATCACATAGAACCGTTTTCGTGAAAGTCGGGTTAAAACCCGACCTACGGATGTGTAGATACGTATGCCCTTCAAGCAGGTCTCAAGATCGTTGGCAACGGGTCGGACGCGAGTGCGGGATAGTCTTTGCTGAAATGCAATCCTCGACTTTCGTGGCGTTGTAGCGCGCTATTGACGATCAATTCGGCATTGGTGACGAGATTGCGCAGTTCCAGCAAGTCGGCATTGACGTGAAAATGCGCGTAGTACTCCTGAATCTCTTTTTGCAATAATTCGATGCGATGTTGGGCGCGTTCCAAGCGTTTGGTGGTGCGCACAATACCGACGTAATCCCACATAAAATGCCGCAATTCCGCCCAATTATGCGCAATCACGATTTGCTCATCAGCATCGGTCACCCGACTTTCATCCCAGTCAGGCAAGACGGGCATCACTTGCGTGGGTTTGCTTAAAATATCGCGCACCGCAGCATCAGCAAATACCACACATTCCAACAGCGAGTTACTGGCGAGACGATTCGCGCCGTGCAGCCCTGTGTAAGCCGTTTCACCCACCGCATACAGATTTTCGACATCCGTGCGAGCGTGTAAATCCACCATCACGCCGCCGCAGGTGTAATGCGCCGCTGGCACAACGGGAATGGGATCGTGGCTGATATTGATGCCCAACTCCAAACAACGCGCGAAAATATTGGGGAAATGCTCCTGCAAAAATTCCACAGATTGATGCGAAATATCCAAATAAACGCAATCTAACCCACGTTTTTTCATTTCATAATCAATGGCACGTGCCACCACATCACGTGGCGCGAGTTCGGCACGCGCATCGTGCTGGGGCATAAAACGTGTACCGTCAGGCAACTTCAACACCCCGCCTTCGCCGCGCACCGCCTCGCTAATCAGGAAAGATTTGGCATGGGGATGATACAAACAGGTGGGGTGAAACTGAATAAATTCCATGTTCGCCACGCGGCAACCTGCGCGCCACGCCATGGCAATGCCGTCGCCCGTCGCGGTGTCGGGATTGGTGGTGTAAAGATAGACTTTGCCCGTGCCGCCCGTCGCCAAAATGGTGTTTTGCGCGCTAATCGTCACCACTTCATCTGTGACGGTATCCAGCGCGTAAACCCCATAACAACGATTATCAGCCAATCCCAACTTTTTGCCCGTGATTAAATCCACCGACATATAGTGTTCTAGCACGGTGATATTGGGATGCGCTAACACCCGCCGCGCCAAGGTTTCTTGCACCACATGCCCTGTGGCATCTGCCGCGTGGATAATCCGCCGCTGACTGTGACCGCCTTCACGGGTCAGATGATAGCCTTGGTCTTTGCCGTGATCTTTGGTAAATGGCACGCCCTGCGCAATCAACCAGTCGATAGACTCCTTGCCATGTTCCACCACAAATGCCGTCGCGGCGGGATCACACAAGCCCGCCCCCGCAATCATCGTGTCTTGAATATGCGCCTCCAGCGAATCATCCGCTGATAAAACGGCGGCGATGCCACCTTGCGCCCAACCGCTAGCACCATCCAGTAAAGACTTTTTGGTAATCAGTCCCACCTTCTGAATATCCGCCAGTTTCAACGCCAGCGTCAATCCCGCCAGCCCGCTGCCAATAATAAGCGTGTCAAATTGTCGCAATTTAGTTCTCGATGAATAAACAAGGACTAGGACTATAGCAAAATTGCGCGCGAGCGGTGAAAAGGTGAAAGAATTTACCGCAATACTCAATTCAAAATACCTAAATTGTTTTGCGCAAAATTACCGCAACGTAGCACTACACCGCCATCCCCGCCGCATATCCCGATGCCCATGCCCATTGGAAGTTGTAGCCGCCTAATTGGCCTGTCACATCGACCACTTCGCCGATAAAGAATAGCCCTTCGACTTCGTTGCATTCCATGGTTTTGGACGACAGCGCGTGGGTGTCAATCCCGCCGCACGTCACTTCGGCTTTGGTGTAGCCCATGGTGCCGCTGGGGACGACTTGCCAGTCGTGCAATTTGGCAGC
>FZPZ01000130.1_pt1 | contig 13349 bp, 14 predicted proteins | sample 1534811 | NCBI WGS metagenome assembly FZPZ01 (sample SAMEA104161953, study PRJEB21768) | metagenome | biome: subterrestrial habitat; feature: phreatic zone; material: underground water | place: France | collected 2016-06-01 | depth 60 m | reverse complement strand
TAGTTAATGTGGGAAAGCTGCCCTCACTATATTTTTTTACAATATATTCAAATAGATGATAAAAATATTTCACTCCAACAACTAAAAACTAACGACTAGCGACCAACAACTCAACACCCAATTACTTGTACACAATACCTTACATCCCAATCATCTCGCTAACCCCCACGCGCGGGGGTCGTCCTCGCCAGACGAAATCCAATTAAATTGAGTCGATTCGTCGCTGAAAGCTCCCATCGGTTAGCAGCACGAGTATCCATCGCGAAGCCACTCCACGACCCGCCCCGTAGCACATGCCGATCTTCTAACCCCGCCCAGACACTCGCATCACTCGGCGCGCCCGCATAATTTTGATGATAACCATCTTGCACCCACTCCCATACATTACCGCTCATGTCGTATAGTCCAAAAGTATTTGCCTGCTTACTACCAACAACATGCGTTCGATTGTTACTATTTTCATCATACCAAGCACTCACCCCCACCTGCTTTCCGCCACAATAACTCGCACTCGTCCCTGCGCGACAGGCATATTCCCACTCTGCCTCGCTGAGTAAGCGATAGCCTCCTCCCGCGATTTGATTCAGCCATGCCAAATAGGCTTGCGCATCATTCCAACTGACGCAGGCAACAGGGTCTTTATCTGTTTGCGTAAACCCAAGATTGCGCCAGGAACTCCCCTTAACATCAGCCCAGCGACCACCTACCTTTTTGGAAAAACACGAACCTTCTTTTTCGGCGGTCGTTTGATAGTTCGTTGCCGCGACAAAAGCGCGAAATTGCCCAACGGTCACCTCGTATTTACTCATCTGAAACGCACCCACCTGCACTTCATGCAGCGGCTTTTCATCCTCTTGACAAAGACCATCTCGCGCCTCTTGACACCCCATCATAAAATGGCCTGCGGGGATAGCTAACATCGCTGAATCCAACAATTGAAGTTGCGTCACCTGAGTATGTATCACCTTGACCGACTTTTGAGGTGTCAAACTCACACTTGACACCCCATACCCTAGCCCAACAACGACGCTGCCCACGACGAGCATATAGGCGATTTTCTTAAATGGGGTACGGGATAGTGAGTGACCACTGTCTGAGGAGGCAAGTACGATGGGTATTTCTGGGCTAGCCACAGCCACAACGCTTGCCACAATATCTACAGCAAGCGGCGCATCGGGTATCAGCAGCGAAGACAATTTCCCCCATTGCAACACAAAAGCCAGCGCGTCTTTGCGGATAAAGCATTCACTAATCAGCGCGTCCCGCGCTTTGTCTTGAGCGGTGAAGTCTTTAACGGGCTTAGCCATCACACACAATGCTTCTGTCAGAATCTCATGTGAAATTCTGCGATCTTTAGCGAGGTCATATAGATACGCAATACGCTGCTCTACGCGCTCTTTGCCGACTTCTCGCCCACTTTTGGCAAGTATCAATTCACCATTTTCATCCTTGAGAAAGCGTTTAGGGACTTGGTCTGGATTGTCTGCGGTCACTTTTTCACGCACATAATGAAAAAGTTCGCCCAACGTGACCAACCCGCTGCTATCGCGGTCGGCTTCGCCACGCAGTCCGTGAATCAAATGTTTAGTGAACAAACTATAGCCGCCGTCCGATTGATCAAGTGCGACTTGGTCATTGGAAGCGGCCGTAATCAAACAGGTTCCAATCACTTTATCATTGAGACTTTGTAGCTGCGAGGTTAAATCGCTTTTGAAAACCTGCCCCGCCATGCCGCTGTAACAACAGTCAAGAATAATGACGACTTTTTTACAATACGATTGTCCTATCCATTTATAAATCTGCTCAAAGGACAACGCGGTGGACTCTAGCAAATCAGCTTCTGTGTCTGCCGTTGCTAAATAGAGGTCATTATTTTTATTGTTAGGCAGCCCATGACCTGAGTAATAAAGCAAAATTAAATCGTTCTTGCCAGACTCTTTAAGCAGGCGATTCAATGTCTTGCGGATTTCCACACTAGATTGATTCGCAAGGGGAATGACTTTATCAAAAAGTCCCCGATCTTCTGCTTTTAATTCAGCGGTCAAACCCTCGACATCTTTGAGGGGCGATGTAAGGGGCGAGAGTTTAGATTCGAGGAGAAATTGACTATTGCCAATTAAAACGGCGTAATGGGTCATATTACTTATTCTGATTGTCGATCATGTTGATTTCGATAGTTAATAGTCACTTGGCATTCTCGCATGAAAATTTGCAAATCTTCGCCCCCTGTTTTATCACGCCCAACCCCCATTGTACCTGCCCTTCATGTCACGTTACCGCACCGCTGCGCGAGGGCAGCAATTCTCAATTCAAAAAATCAAGGAGCTTCTTGTCGTGGGAGCGCACAAATTACGCGATTTAACGTAAAAATCATCGCGTAGGTCGGGATTTATCCCGACATTCACCCCAAAAGTCGGGTTCAAACCCGACCTACGGCGGCATATTGGACGAATAAATTTTAAACTGAAAATTGCTGGCGCGAGGGCGAAGAATACCTGGTTTGCAGCGAATCAATCGAGTCTGACCCCATTGATTTGCAGCGAATCAATCGAGTCTGACCCCATTGATTATGTGACCCTTGATTACATTGATTATTGATAGAGGTTTTGCAAGATTTGCCAAATACAATGTATCAGGGGACAAATCAATCTCATCATTCCAAACAACCGTACCGTATTGCACCCGCGCCTTTGCAAAAAGCGCATTTTCACGAAGGGCAGAAAAAGCAGGATAAGTCAGATAGGGCTTCATATCAAAATAGCGAATTTGACCATCGGCAAATTCAGCCTGTAAACAATAATCAGGCAAGGTTTTTACGCGAATAACATCGGGTGTCATTTTATACCTCAGCGCAACGGATCAATTTTAAACGGCGTTTGCCCCGTGCTTGCCAAATGCCAGTCAGCCATCAATTCATCTTGGTGCAATTCAACCCACGCTTGTAACAGCTTCATCTGCCTTGCAGGCAGGCCACGCTCAAGACATCACCATTGGGTATAGAAACCACCACTTTAAACTCGTTATACCGAATATGGATATGGGGCAAATGATGTTTTTGCGTATCCACATACATCGCCACCAAAATCCCGTAAAACATGGAAATGGTAGGCATGGTAAATCTCCGTCAAAAATAAGGCGCAATTGTAACACCGTCGTATAGATTCGTGCAGCAAGTCAGCAATTGATCAGCAATTCTCATTTTGACCGTGGGTACGAATTTATTCGTACCGTTGCTTGTGAATAAGGCTAGGTTTTCGCCCTTTCTAGCGATGTACGAATGAATTCGTACCCACAAAACCCCACTGTTTAGTCAAAATGAGAATTGCTGGCAATTGATCGCTTGAGAGTCAACAAACGGAGGTGGCGTAGGGTGGTTTCGCGTAGCAAATCACCTTTGGGGAATGACGTGAAAGGAGTGGATTGCCTAGCGGCAAATCCAGCTTACAGGTTACTATCTCCCTTTGGAAACTTGCGTGAAGTGTGCACAATATCCACCACTTCCCAAATGTCATCCGCCCGTTGTCGAATAAATGCAACATATGGTAATTTGGGTATAACGAGCTTTCTGGTGCTGGGTACTAAGTCACTTTCAGGTGTACTCACCTCGAAGCCTGATATTTTTTGGATATGCTCGAAAATGCGCTTCTCAACCGCATCAGCAACGCCTAAACCTGCCACGGTTTCGTAATACGTTAGAATTTCAAACAGGCTATTTTCAGCTAATTCTGTCCACTGTAATGGCATGATTATTCGTTGCTGCTTATGGTCGGTTGTTTCGCTCTCCATTCCGCTCGACGCGTCGTCAAGTTTTTCTTGAGTTCTGCGCTGCTATAGCTTTTCATTTCTCCGCTATCCAGTGCTTGAATCACATTCGTGAGCCTAGCACGAAGCCATTCGTCATAGCCATCTTCTTTTTCTTCATCAGCGACAGCGTTTGCTGTGATGATAAACGGCAGCGTTTTTGTTATCTGCACTTGCTTGAAAAATATTCGAACCGCCTCAGATGGACTCATGCCCATTTCACGGAAAACAGCAAAAGCTCCCTCCTTAATAGCAGCGTCCATCCGAAATTGAACCGTTGTGTCGCGTGCCATTGTGAACTCCATAGGGAAAGATTATGTGTTGACAGTGTAATTACAAAACAGCTTGTGTCAAGATAATCCTTTTCCCATTCACCCGCGAGAGCGATGCTTTACATATATTGATAACGTGGGGGGAATGGCGAGAAAAGGGTGGATTTTGGAAAATTAAAGCGAAGCTGACCCCTTTTGACCGAAGCCGAAATTATTTGCTCACCCTATTCCGCAACACCAAAGCAAAACCGCCCAAAGGGGCGGTTCGCGTGAGATAAGGCGGCTGGCGTGCCAAGTTGGCAATCTCGGTTAGCTCATCGCCCCTTGCGGAACGGCTAAGTCAGCCCAATAACCTACGCCAGTCGTGGCGAAATTATAAGCAGATGCACGGGGAAATGCAAAAATAGCGCGGGAAATAGCGAATTATTTCGCGAGTAGGGCGCACCGCACGCACCGTAAATTTCACATTATATTGAATTAAAAGGTTTTATAAGCGTGCACATAGCACACCCTACCTAGCTACCGACACCATCGCAACAGATCGGTCATACAGCGTTTCGGGGGAGATGTCGATATTACCAGACCAGACCACCGTGCCATAATCCACATGTGCAGCCTGAAACATCGACGCGTGTTTCAAGCGATTAAACGGTTTTTTGTCCATATAGGGCGACATATCAAACAGCCGCCATTCACCATTTTCAAACTCCAGCAACAAACGATAATCAGGCTGCGCCTTCACGCTTACCACATCTAACAAGCTATCCATGTCGTCCGCCTATTGCAATGGCGCGATGCGGAACAAATCCTCACCATTCAACGCCAATTCCCAATCCGCCAACAACTCATCCCGATGCAGCTCCACCCACGCCTGCACCAAGCGCAATTGCTTGGGTGGAATACTGCCTGCCAACACCCGCCCATCATCAATCGCAATCGAAGCCTTCGCCCCTTGATAACGCACATGAAAATGCGGCAAATGATGGCGGTCATTGTCCTCAAACAACAACGTCACCAAAATGCCATAAAACATACTGATCGTAGGCATGATAAATCTCCGTGATAGTAAAGGGACGCGATTGTAACACCGTCGAGTGGATACGCGCAGCAACTTGCCAAGGGCGGGCGAAAAAAGGGTGGATTGCCTTGCGGCGAATCCACCTTACGGGTTAACTTAATCCATAGACCTGTTTCACCGCCTGTTCAATCGCCGCCATATCCGAGGAAGAAAGCTCACCCATATATTTACCAAGGCGAGACTTATCAATGGTGCGAAGCTGATAGCAAAGTGCCACAGATGTTGATCCCGCAGAGGGCGTTGCAACCGAAACGGGGGCATATGCACGCGCTGTCGAGGACAACGGGATAACGCCAACATTGCGGAATTGCTTATTCAAGGGCGTGATGGACAAAATGACACAAGGACGCGCTACACCTTGTTGTTCACTTCCTGTGGCGGGCTCAAGATTCACCCGATAAATTTGACCTCTTTTGTAATCCATAAATTTAGAATTAAATCCCTTCTAGTCCATCACCAACCGTCACATCCCAAGCGGCATCCTCAGCAATACATTCGGTATTTGCTGGATCAGCCATAAAAGCGGCGGCGATACGCTCAAGCTCGCACTCCTTTTCAAGTAGAGCCTTTTGCATCAGGCTTTCTATAATTCGAGAACGTTCACCTTGCGGCACAATGGCATTGAAGCGTTGCAGTGTGGGTGCTGAAATTGTGTATGAAGCACGCAGCATGGTCGCGGGCATGGTAATGTCTCCTAACTAAGTATTACTGTGTCATTGCGCAGTATTCTATGCGGGTGGTATTAGAAGTCAAATAATTCTGTTTGCTGCGAAGATGGGAGGGCAAGAAAATGGAGAGCGTAGGGTGGTTTCGCGTAGCAAACCACCTTTGGGGAATGGCGAGAAAAGGGTGGATTGCCTAGCGTTAATCCGCCATTAAATATAAATAATTTATAATCAACAGGTTAAAATAAATAGATTCTGACCCTATTGACTGCTACCTGACTGACTCACGCAACACCTCAGGATACTTAGATGCAACAACCATCAATGTCCTAGCAGCACCAGAAGGTTTAATTCTTCCTTGCTCCCAGCCTTGTAAAGTGCGTACCGAAACCCCCAATAATCGTGCAAATTCACGTTGAGAAAGCCCCGCATTGTGTCGCACATTCACGACTTCTGGAATGGACACCACCGTCGAGCGCGCTACTTTTCCCGATTTCAATTCACGCGCAGAAGCCAATAAATCCGCCTTAAATTGTTCCATTTCAATATCATCAGCCATGATTCAATTCCTCTTTAATTTGAGCGAAAAACTCAGGTGGCAAATTATCAAATTTTGCTTTCGCGTAAACAATCAACAATCCAATGCTACCTAGGTCAAATTGGTTGTAATAAATCACTCGCGCACCACCACGTTTTCCCATCCCTTGACGTGACCAACGCACTTTACGACAGCCACCACTATTGGGAATCACATCCCCCGCAAATGGATTAACCGCAATCCAATTGATAAACGCCACGCGCTCATCATCCGTCCATACTTGCTTGCTTGGCATACTTAATAAATATGCTGGTTTCAATAACAGTAAACATGACGGAACTATACGCTTTAGTAGTATAGCAATCAATACGCAAACAAATGGCAACCGAAGTTGCCGTGAGGGGAATTACCTAGGCGAGTGCGAACATCCGCCCAAATAGCAAACCCGCCGAGGGTGCGCCGTGCGCACCGTTAATGTCACATCACATTAAAATTAAACGGTTTATCCGCGTGCGCGTGGCGCACCCTACCTGGCTAGCTACCAATTGCTGGTAATGGTAACGGTGGTATGCTTACCCAACTCACTTGCAACATCTCTGATTACACCTGTCTGATGGACAATCGCACTCTCGGCAGTGCTTATCTGATTGACTGCTCGTGAGTTTATTAAATCAGCCTCAAAAGCCATTTCTCGCATAGGATTATAAAAGGCATCAATTAAAGTTTTTGCATCACCAGCAAAAGCAATCGCTTTGTTTGCTGCCTCACTGGCCGCTTTACTAGCAGGATCAGGTGAGACCGATGTCACATCACTCAACCCACTATATACTTTAATTGTCATATCAACAGCCTTGCTTGCAGCTTGCACAGTCATAACATTCAGAATTCCCTTTTTCGCCTCTTCGCCCCCTAATAAATGAGCTGGAATTTCGTCAATTTGCTTAATCATTTTGAATGAATCAATTACTGATGTGTAGTCAGAATATGCGGATGCAATAGATGCCAAACCAGAAGCTTTGCCAATCAGGGTGCTTTCAGTTTTACTTGCAGCAAGCGCAATTACTTTGCCGACTGCCAACATGGAGCCAGCGGTGTCAATGGCTTCAGATAAAGTACTTTTTCCTTGAAGAGCATGAAACACTCCAGTGGATAGCGTTTTTAACTCTAAAAACGCATCTGCAACTTCATCATAATTTTCCATAACAAAATCACCAGCAACTACCAAGGTAGCCATTTTTCTCCCACGCACAACAGCCTTCTCTACAAGTTTAAGCTCTGGAATTACATATTTAGAAACTTTAACCCCTGCCACTGTACTATCTTTTACCATTTCCATCCCCTGATAAAAAACTCTTGCTGAAATTTCTCCAAGATGCGATCTGTTGTATCCCCCTGCATCGTTATTTTTTGTAACCAGCTCCTGAACATACTGCATCCGACTATTGCTCTCGGATACAAATGTAGAGCTAAACATATTTGGATTTTGCTTTGCAAATGTCGCTAAACCTTTGTAAAGCGCATCACCTTCATTGTATGTATTTTGTAATGCGTTGTAGTGCATCTGGTTTCTAAGATATTCCTTCCAACTTAATCCATCTTTTGTATATTCGCTAACATTAAAATCATCAGGCATATCACGCACTAAGCTGTCCACATAGCCATTTACTTCGCTTACAGAATTGCGAAGTCTAAATAAATTTTCAGTTAGATAACCCTTTGGCAATCCACTTTTACTTTCATAATAAGTTGAGCCTTTGTACAGCTCATTAAGTTTTTCTGGAGAGATGTTCCAGTCTGCCACGGGATTGATATTGTTGCCCGCATTAAACTCCATCCCCGCAATACTCACATTCGGCACAAACGGCACAAACGGCACTGGAGCTTGGAAACTAATGCAAGTGGCGGGGGCGGATGCGCAGTGATCTGTCGTGTTTGTTGCTGGCGGCGCGGGGTTAAGTGGGGTGGGTGTTACGGGAGGCGTAACAGGCGGAGTTACGGGGGGCGTAACGGGCGGCGTAACGGGCGGGGTTGGGGTGATGACGGTTACGTTTTTAACCACAAAAGGTCGTAAGGTTGGGTAGCTTGCGCCAGCGAGGAATTGCCATGTGTTGACGAAATCCCAACCGAGATAGCTGGCTTGTTGTTGCATTTGGGCGGTGGTGAGACCAGTTGCACCTAACATTGCGTTGTAGCCCTGCCCCACAACAGTGCGACTTGTACTAATGTCCCAATAGCTATTAGTAACCCCAGAACTAAAAGCACCTCCAACAAGCCCCGCTACGCCGAGGGCTCCGACATTACCAGTCGCAGTACCAGTGGCGTAGCAGTTGCTAATGATATTGTCATTGTATCCAACTAGACCGCCAATCCAGTGGGTTGCCGCTGATACCGCGCCTGTTGCATAACTATTCCTGATGACTCCTCCGTTGTTGTATCCCACTAATCCGCCTGCGGTGATCGTACTTGCAGATACTGTTCCTGTCGCATAACTAGCGTTAATAGTCCCACCAAAAATATTATGCCCAACCAACCCACCAATATTGCCAGAAGCCGATACACTTCCCGTAGCGTAGCTGTTTTTGATTGCACCAGAATTAGTTCCTACCAGCCCGCCAACATCACCTAAACCTTTGATGCTGCCGCCAATCAACCCTACATTACTGATCGCAGAACCTGTACCCGCAAATCCAAATAAGCCAACATAGTATGTCGTTGGGCGATTGATTGTGAGATTGCTAATTGTGAGTCCAAGCCCATTAAAATTTCCCATGAACTGAACCACTCCGTCACCAACAGGAACAAACCCCGCCCCCGCATTCCAAGTTGCCGTTGCTGTGGCATCAATGTTTTTTCCCAAGGCGTAGTTGCCGCTGAGGTTGGTGTTGATGGCTTGCAATTTATTCACGTCGTTGACCAACATATAAGCTGTTAGTGTTCCCGATTTTTTAGGTGTAGTAATGCCAATCACACCAAATCCTGTTGAGATAGCACCACCACCTCCTCCTAATGTGACGTTGTTGCTGTAGGGATTGCCAAGTGCGTCGGATTTGGTGAGGGCATCGGTATAAGACACGGGGTTGTAATAAATCCCCACTGCCGCGCCGTTATTGGCGTTGATGTGTCCTGTGCCTGCAAAATTCACTGTCCCAACACCTGTCCCTAGGCTATCCGCTCTCAACCTGACACTCCCGCCGCCTGTGGCGTTAATCAGTGAATTAACGTTGACATTGCGGTGCGCGGTCAAAATAAGTTCGTTGAAACTTCCCCAAGTGACAGCATCATTGACAAAAATATCGCCATTGCCTGTACCAGTGGGGAGGGTTTGTATTTCGATATTACTGTTGGCGAGGCGTGCGGCGAGTTGCGCGCCTGTGATGTCTCCACCTGTGGCGGCAATAATAAAATCTACGGGGTCAATCAACCACGTTCCCGCTTTGCCAAAGGGGGCGGCGGTGGTAATTTTGGCGTTGGGGTCGATTTTGACGTGCGCGCCTGAGGTTTCGATGAAGCCGCCATTGCCCTCTCCCCCTGCCCCTCTCCCAGTGGGAGAGGGGAGTGCGCTGGCATCCAATGTCCCTGCGACATTCAAGCTCCCTGTGCCTGCATTTAAAATAATCGTGCCGTTGTGGGTGCCGACGGTGGTCGCTTCGATGCTGCCTGTTTGGTTAATCACGCTGTGGATGGCGGTTTCGGCGGCTTTGGCGGTGAGGAGGACGTAGCCGCCTTGGGCTTGGATTTGTCCTGCGTTTTCGACGAAGGAGGTGAGCGGGTTGCCTTGTAAATCAAAAGCGGTTTGGGCGACTTGGTCGTTGACTAAAAAGCTGATGAGTTGGTCGCCGCTGAAGTCCAGCGTAAAGCCGTTGGCGGATGCCAGCATGATTTTGCCTAAGCGGGCGGTAATCACGCCGCGATTGGCGACGGACGGGGCGACGAAGGCGGCGATGCCTGTGTCAGCGATGTGGATCATGCCGTCGTTGATGACCGCCGCACCTGCTTTGCCTGCGATATTGAAATTGTAATTGCCTGCTAAAAAGTCTGCATTGCGGATGTTGTGGGTGGTGGCGATTAAGCCTGCTACGTCAATTTGGGCGTTTTTGCCGAAGTAGATGCCGTTGGGATTGACCAAAAACACTTGCCCGTTGGCGGTTAAACGCCCCAGAATTTGCGAAGGATCAGCACCGACCACGCGGTTTAGTGTGACGGACGCGGCGGAGGGTTGGATAAATTGGGTATGCTGATTCGCGGCGATGCTGAAACTTTGCCAGTCGATAATGGCTTTTTGGGTGGATTGGGTGATGGTGGTGGTATTGGCATTCGGTTGCGCGATGGTGGCTTGACCTGCGACCACTTGCCCACCTTGGGGGGCGGCGTGAGCGGAATGCGGTGGCAAGGCAAAAAATCCCGCAGCGGTGAGGGCAAGCATCAATGCCGTCGGGGCGAATTTATTCGCACGCGGTTGAGCGTTGGCGGGTTGGGGCAAAAAGCGTGCGAATAAATTCGCACCTACGGGGTGGTTTTGTGGGTGCGAATTCATTCGCACGGGTCGTGATGGGACGGGTGGATTTGCATTCACATTTTTGTCCACGGCGGCATTTTTGGTGTTGATGGTTTTCATGGTTAGAACCTCACGGAAACGTTGGCGAATAGGCGGGAATGGTTATTGCCGATATTGGCAACGGGGCGGGTGAGTGGTTGGGCGGCTTCGATTGAGCCTGTTAAATACTTGCCAATGCCAAAGCGCACGCCGAGTCCTGTGGAGGCGAGGCTTTTGTTTTGGGGGTCGGCAGCGTTTAACGGTTGGTTGTTGCGGGTGATGCCGCCGTCATAAAAGCCGTAAAACTGGGCGTATTGCAACGGGGTGCCGCTGACGTTGGGCATATAGCGCAGCTCTACGCTGGCGGCTAAACAGGTGTCGCCGAGAATTTCAGAGGCATCGTAGCCGCGCCCGAATTGTTGCCCGCCGATGCCGCATTCTTCGGAAGAGAGTAAGCCGCTGTGGGCGTATTGCCCCATCAGGGCGGCGTTGATGGAGAATTTGCCGAGTGAGGGGGAGAAATGTCCCAGTTGTTGATTGCGTGACAGGTTAAGGGTGAGTTTTTGGTAGTTGGGTTTGCCGTCGGCGCGGGATTTGAGCGCGTGGCTAAACGGCGTGCCGCCCATGCCTGATAAGCCAAAGCTGAGTTCGGCGAGGGCTTGGTTAATGCCGTCATACTGATCGGCGTGGTCGTAGTTGATGCCGAATCGCAGTGAGCGGGTTTTGTCTTGCAAAGTCAATGCGCCCAGCGATCTGCCTTCTACGTCTTTTTGTTCATATTTGACGTGGGTGGTGAGGTTTTGTTGGCGGGTGCGCAGCCAAGGGTGGGCTAGTTTTAAGGCGTTGCTTTGGCTGTCGCTGCGGTTGTCCAATGCGCGCAAGACGGCGGTGCCAGGGTGGGAGGTGGTGTTGTTCCAACTGGCGGTGAGCGTTGTGCCTTCATTGTTCAACACTTCGGTGTGGGACAACAGAATGTATTGCAATTCGCTGTGCTGTTCGGTGGCGATGTAATTCAAGCTGGTTTGACTGGCGCGCCCGCCTAAGCCATTGAGCGACACATTGGCGTTGAGTTGATAAGGCCCGACCGCTTGCGTGCCACGATTGTCCAGCCCGACCCCGCCTTCCAGTTTGGGCGCGGGTTCGACCTTTAAAATCAAGGTAGAAGCGGCGGGCGTGGTGGCGGAGGGTTTTAAGGTGGAGGTGACTTTGATGGCAAAACGGTCATTGGCGAGCAGCAAATAGCGTTCCAAGGTTTTGGCATTCAAGGGGCGTTGGGCTTTGAGCTGCGCGCTGGCGTAGGCGAGATAGCCTTGTTGCTCGGTGGTCGCGCCTTCGATGATGACTTCATCGACAAAGCCTTCGACAATGTCAATCTGCACCCTGCCATTGGCTTCGATGCGCTGTTCGGGCAGGATGGCTTTGGATAAGCCAAACCCTGCGTTGCCGTATTTGGCGGTAATGGCATCGCGCAGTTGGTAAATGTCCAGTAGCGACACTTCTTTGCCCAATAACGGCGCGTACAGCGGGGCTAATTCGGCGGTGGCAAAGGCGGTGTTGCCTTTGAGGGTGATTGCTTGGAGCGTGAAACGTAAGGCTTGCGCTTGGGCAGGCGGAAGTTTTTCGGCTATGGGAAAAACGAGGGGTTGTAAGGTGGAACGCGGTGCGGGCGGCTGGTTAAAACGCTGGTCAATGCGACCTGCATCTTCGGCAGCAAAGGCGGCTAGGGGAAGGGAAAAACCGAGGGCAAGTAAGCAGTATTTATAACGCCAGACGTAACGGTTCGCTGGTTCGCTGGTTCGCTGGTTCGCTGGTTCGCTGGTTCGCTGGTTCGCTGGTTCGCTGGTTCGCTGGTTCGCTGGTTCAATTGTACACATTATTCACCTCATCATTACCATAAAAGATAACTTCACCCTGAATTCGGCGGTGATATTAGCATAGCGTGATGAGGGTTTTACATTGAAGCGCAGATATTTTTAAACGCCGCAGGTTCTACGCCAGAGGGCATAAGTATCCAGCAATTCTCATTTTGACTAAACAGTGGATTTTGTGGGTACGAATTCATTCGTACATCGCCCGAAAGGGCGAAAACCCAGCCTTATTCACGAGAAACCGTACGAATGAATTCGTACCTACGGTCAAAATGAGAATTGCTACTCATCCCCAACCCTTCTCCCGCTCGCGGGAGAAGGGAGAAGGGAGATACGATTACGACTGCACGATAATTTATCCTCAGGTAGTTACTTGCCGTCAGAATCTTCCCAATAAAAAACCGCAAGGACGTATCCCTTGCGGTTTTTTGTTTGTGAAGGGAGAAGAGAGAAGGGTAAAAACAACCCCCTTCTCCCTACCCCATTCTCAGCTTTTATTACTCGATAATTTTTGCTACCACACCCGCACCAACGGTACGACCGCCTTCACGGATCGCGAAGCGTAAGCCTTCTTCCATCGCGATGGGGTTGAT
>FZPZ01000112.1_pt1 | contig 13583 bp, 7 predicted proteins | sample 1534811 | NCBI WGS metagenome assembly FZPZ01 (sample SAMEA104161953, study PRJEB21768) | metagenome | biome: subterrestrial habitat; feature: phreatic zone; material: underground water | place: France | collected 2016-06-01 | depth 60 m | reverse complement strand
GGTCGAGACTATCTGGATGGCTTTACAGAGCGCGACGGTTATACCCCCATCCCCACCCCAGCCCTCCCCTTGAAGGGGAGGGAGATTGCTCACTTGTGCCACGATGATTCACATAGAGCCTAAAAGGTCTGTTAGTATTTTCTTTCTCCCTTAGTTGGTAGTTGGTGGCGTGGATGCGCTGTGCTTATTCACGCGACAAAATCATCGAATTCGGGTGAACCTAAAAACCTCATTTGATCGCGTTAAGATGAAAATATTCCAATAAAAACAAAAAGATAGTGTTATTTATTTTTCTCCGTGTCTCCGCGTGAGACTGTTTTTTCTAGGGTGAATCTACACACCTACAACCCCAACTCTCCCCACATCGCATCCACTTTGGCTTTGATGTCGTCGCGCATCACAATCGGCGTACCCCATTCGCGCTGCGTTTCGCCTGTCCATTTGTTGGTGGCATCTAAGCCCATCTTGCCGCCTAATCCCGACACGGGGCTGGCAAAATCCAGATAATCAATCGGGGTGTTTTCCACCAACAAAGTGTCGCGCACGGGGTCAACGCGGGTGGTGATTGCCCAGATGACTTCCTGCCAATTGCGGATGTTAATGTCATCATCGACCACGATAATGAATTTTGTGTACATAAACTGACGCAAAAACGACCAGATACCGAACATCACGCGTTTGGCGTGTCCTGCGTATTGCTTCTTGATGCTGACCACCGCCATGCGATAAGAACACCCTTCAGGCGGAAGGTAAAAATCCACAATTTCGCTAAATTGTTTTTGCAACAGCGGCACGAACACTTCATTTAACGCCACGCCCAACATGGCAGGTTCGTCGGGCGGTTTGCCTGTGTAGGTGGAGTGATAAATCGGGTCGCGCCGCATGGTGATGCGTTCGATGGTCAGCACAGGGAAGCGGTCTTGCTCGTTGTAATAACCTGTGTGGTCACCGTAAGGCCCTTCCAGCGCGGTTTCGTTAGGATGAATCACCCCTTCCAGCACGATTTCTGCGTAAGCGGGCACTTGCAGCTCACTGCCCAAGCATTTCACCAATTCAGTTTTGCTACCTCGCAACAAACCCGCAAATTGATATTCAGACAAAGAATCGGGTACAGGGGTCACCGCGCCTAAAATCGTGGCGGGGTCAGCACCAATGACCACCGCGACAGGAAACGGCGTATTAGGATAGGTTTTACACCAATCCTGAAAATCCAACGCGCCGCCGCGATGTGCCAACCAGCGCATGATAACTTTATTCGGCGCGATGACTTGTTGGCGATAAATACCTAGATTTTGCCGCGTTTTTTGCGTGCCGCGTGTGACCACCAAGCCCCAAGTAATCAGCGGCGCGATGTCCCCAGGCCAACAATGTTGTATCGGCAACCGCCCTAAATCCACGTCTTTGCCTTCCCAGATAATTTCTTGACACGGCGCGCTGGATAAAATTTTCGGCGACATATTCATCACCTGTTTCAAAATCGGCAATTTGTCCCACGCGTCTTTTAAGCCTTTGGGCGGTTCGGGTTCTTTTAGAAATGCCAATAATTTCCCGACTTCGCGCAACGCGCTGACCTCATTTTCCCCCATGCCCAACGCCACGCGGCGCGGCGTGCCGAACAAATTGGCTAACACGGGCATGTCATAGCCCACGGGCTTTTCAAATAACACTGCCGCCCCTTGCGCCCGCAGCACGCGATCGCAAATTTCGGTCATTTCCAATACAGGCGAAACAGGCGTACTCACGCGCTTTAGTTCGCCTATTTTCTCTAATTGCGCGATAAAATCGCGTAAATCACGATAACGCATAAACTTCCTTTGTTGTGTAATAAGCGTCATTAAGCCTATTTAAGGTGTCTTTAAAAATATAAAGCTCGTTATTAGGTACGACAAATTCGCACTTTTTGCGTGAATTAAGGTAAATTTAGCCGTATTTTTCGCCCAGCTAGGCGAGATGCCAATCTGTCGTACTGACAAAATCCGCTGTTTAGTCAAAATGAGCCTAACCGAACGTCGTACAATACAATAGCTTTCCCCATAAAACAGCATAAATGAAAGATGTTTTATGATTACAATGACGACTAGATACGCTATTGCACTGATTTTTTGGACAAACACACGATGATTTATCGCTTGAAACAAACTGGACTGAATGCACTCACGCACATTCCAGTACTACTACACCATAAGAAAGCCCATCAATATGGGCTGATGGCACTGATCTGGGCGATGATCGCAGCCTGTTGCTGGATGTTAGCTTATTGGACTTGGGTTTTTGTCACGCCATCCGCACCTCACACCCCTTTGCCAAACGATCAACTCACCTTTGCGCCGTTGTCGATTGAGCCAATGACCAGCGCGCATTTATTCGGCATATCCGAATCCCCCGCATCGTCCGTCGTAGCAACGCAAACACTCAGCGCATTAGGACTTAAATTACGCGGGGTATTTGCGGGCGAAGGCAAAAAAGGCGTGGCGGCGATTATTAACGTCGGGCAAAAAGATCTCGCCTTTACCTTGGGCAGCGAAGTCACGTCAGACGCGATATTGGAACACGTTTATGCAGATTATGTGGAAATCAGGCATCACGGCGTACTTGAACGTTTGAACTTAGAGCGCGTCACCCCTGCGACAGGACTAATTATCATTACGCCACCTATTGATCCCGTCGTCCCGCTGCCCGAACCAGATACCCCTCCTTCCGCCGAAGCACTCAACACACTTGTTGGACAACAAGGTCGGCATTTGTTAGGGATGCGTCCTTAAGAGAAGGGGAAAAGGGAAGGAAACCATCTCTCCTAACCAGCGTGGCGAGATTTTACCCCCTTCAACTCTTCTTTCTTTCAATAGCATTATCCAGCGTTTTCGCCACTTTAATTTTTGTTGGGCTAAGCTCAACCTACGCACCATGCCCCTCATTCACCGCTTAACACTCTACATCCAACTTACTCGCTTACATCGCCCCATCGGAATTTTATTGTTGCTATGGCCCACGCTTTGGGGGTTATGGATCGCAGGGCAAGGTCAGCCTGCGTGGTGGATCGTTGGTATTTTTGTATTGGGTACCACGCTGATGCGCTCAGCGGGTTGTGTCATCAACGACTACGCTGACCGTCATATCGACAAACACGTCAAGCGCACCTGCGAACGTCCGCTTACCAGCGGTAAAGTGACTTCGCGCGAGGCATTGTGGTTAGCCGCAGGCTTGGCATTATGTGCATTTTTACTGGTGTTGCCGCTCAATCACTTGACGATACTCCTGTCCATTCCCGCCGTCGTGCTGGCCGCCAGCTACCCATTTACCAAACGCTTTTTTGCCATTCCACAAGCCTATCTCGGCATCGCCTTTGGCTTTGGCATTCCCATGGCATTCGCTGCGTTGAATAATACGGTTCCAGCCATCGCTTGGCTGTTGTTACTCGCCAATGTGTTTTGGGCGATTGCTTACGACACGGAATACGCCATGGTGGATAGGGACGACGACCTTCATCTGAACATCCATTCTTCCGCGTTATTTTTTGGACGATACGATGTCATTGCAGTGATGGCGTGCTATGCCATTACCTTGGGGCTGCTCGCACTGGTTGGAAACGTTGCTGGATTGGGACTCGCTTATTACGTTGCCTTGCTCATCGCCACAGGCATTGCCAGTTATCACTACACCCTTATCCACACCCGCCAACGCGAACACTGCTTTCAAGCGTTTTTGCACAATAACTGGTTTGGTGCGGTGATTTTTGTGGGGATGGTGGTCGATTATGGGGTTTTCCCAAAAGGCTGAATCGCGCGTTTCAAAAAAGCTGATGTTGCACGCACTACCCTTAAACCGTAGCCCGTATGCAATACGGGGGTTTACGTGAGGACAATGGATTCCCGTATTGCATACGGGCGACGGCCAGATGCACACCCACATCCCGATGCGCTGAATGGGTCTATTTAATCAAGAAACCACCCACCATGATGATGACAAAAGCGATTGCGGTTATAGGCACCCATGCAGGAAAGATTGGTTTGTGAATTTGCCGATAATCCGCATCCGCCTTGTCTCGCTCCACCTGACTGGAGTAATTACTCCCGTTTAGACCTTTAAACGAAAAACCATTTCTGTGTTCAGCTTTCATCATTCACCCTCGTTTATGTTCGCGCATTCAATTTAAAGGTGCAACAAGGTCTTGTTGCTTGGTGTAGCGCATTCCCACGACAGATATTACCTTATATTTGGAGATGGTTATAGCCCCCTCAATTCATTAAAGTCTGATGTGTCTGTATTGATGGGGTTTAACGTTGTTTAGCCTCTGCCGCTTTCAACACTTTTTGCAACTTTTCTCATTCCCGCGCATCGGCGGTGCATCCCGTGATGGCATACCACCAACCACCAACCACCAACCACCAACCACCAACTAACGACTAACTTCCCCCCAGTCAATTCACCACATCGCCTAGCGCAACTTAACCTTCAAAATAGCTCACACGAGTATTTCATAGTTGGTTAATATCCCTCTCTGCGTTAGAGCTGATATTGGTGCTTAAAAATTACCCATGATTGAGCGCGCCGCATCGCACAGATCTTTAGCACATAAAATCTTCAGGGAGAGTGTTTCATGAAACAACTGCATGAGAAGGTCGGGCGCGCTGCGGCGTGGGGTTGGCATGTTATGAGTTTAATGGCGACGCTGTTGTTCGCGGTGCTAGAGGCGGTGGTGGGCAAACTGGATTGGCACGCGCCGACTTGGGTGGGCTGGTTGCGGACTCAAGCAGTCCCGTTGGGCACAAAAATTAAACAACATGCGGCATGGGTCGCCTTGGCGGTGGTGCTGGCAGTCGGGCTAGGCTGGGGCGGACTACATGGTCCTGTGGGCGGATGGAAAAACTGGTGGAATTGGCAGACATTCAGTGGCGCGCGCTCTGACAGGGTTGATGGTCAATCAGGGGAGAGCAGCGCGGCAGGCATTTCTGTAAACACCCCAGAAGTCACGCCTTATGATGGAGACGGCAAACCTCGCCCCGCCATTCTGAATTTTTCTAATTCTGTCGCCCCATTGGCTTTAGTCGGCAAGGCAGCAGTGGATGTGACGCTATCGCCTTCACTGGCGGGCATATGGACGTGGACAGCGGCAAATCGTTTGGAGTTTTTGCCCAACGAGGATTGGCCTATTGATGTGCAATACACCGTGAATTTAGGGCCTAAGGCATTGGCGGGACATGCGTCTGCGGATCATACCGTCACGTTCCATTCGCCACGTTTTGCGATGCAAATCCGTGAAGGCAGCTTTTATCAAGACCCCGTGCAAGTGACCTTGCGCAAGGCGGTGTTCGAGGTGGGCTTCTCGCACCCCGTCAATCCCGAAGTGTTTGAAAAAAACCTGCATGTGGTCTTGGATGGCAACTCTGCCTCTCAGTTGCAAAAAGTGACCGACATCCAGAAGTTCATCGTCACTTACGACAAAAATCGGCTCAATGCCTCGGTGCATTCCGTGCCGCTGCCCATTCCTAAAGAGACTTCCAGCCTGACCTTGGTCATCGCGTCGGGTACGGTAGCTGCGCGCGGCGGCAATGAAATTGCTGATGAGACAAGACGTGCGGTCGCGATCCCCAGTTTGTACAGTCTGGATATTTCAGAACTCAAACAGTCCATCGTGACGGCAGATAGCGGCGAACCAGAGAACGTGTTGCAAATGACCACAGGCATGGCGGTGCGTCAAAGCGATATGGACAAAGCGGTGAGCGTCTGGCAGTTGCCACAAAAGCATCCGACTGAAGCGAGTGATGGGGACAGTTACGTGTGGAGCGACCCTGAGGACATCAGCGATGCAATACTCAAACAGTCCAAGAAAATCACGCTCACCGCCATCCCGTCCGAGCGAGAAATACACGAAACCCATGCCTATAAATTTGTCGCTGACCCTGGTCGCTATCTATTGGTGCGTATCGCAAAAGGTCTGACTTCTGCGGGTGGTTATCAGCTAGGGGTGACGCGCAACGAGATACTGCGGGTCAAGCGTTCGGCACCAGAACTGTCGATTATGAGCAAAGGTTCGTTGCTGGCGATGTCGGGAGAGAAGAAACTGCCCATTATCGTGCGCGATTTGCCTGGCATACATCTGGAAATCGGTCGGATGCTGCCCATGCAGTTGCAACATCTGGTGACCCAGTCGCAAGGCGACATGAGCCAACCCGCGTTCTATGCGGGCATCACACCTGATAACTTAACTGAGCGTTTCGAGAAGAACATTCCGCTCAATCTCAAGTCTGGCAAAACCCATTACGAATCCATAGACTTTGCCGAATATCTGCACGCGGACGCGGGTGACCGACGTGGTGTGTTTTTGTTGACCGTGCAAGGCTATGACCCCAAGTTGAATGCAACGCCCAATGGCGAATATCAAGCACCTGCACGTCCCTATAACGGTGAAGAAGGGGAAGGAGACGGCGAAAGTGAAGTCGCTGATCCTAGCGAGGCAGTGAATCCCGCCACAATGCGCGATAGTCGTTTGGTCATTGTCACCGATCTGGGGGTGGTGGCGAAGCAGTCCAACAATGGCTCGCGTGATGTGTTCGTCCAATCCATCGCCAACGGCCAGCCCGTGAGTGGCGCGTCGGTGGAGATTTGGGCGCGTAACGGTGCCGTATTGCTGAGTCAGACCACTGATGCCAGTGGTCATACGCAACTGGCGAGCTTAACAGGGATGCTGCGCGAAAAAACGCCTGCGGTATTGGTGGTGCGCAAGAGCGGTGACCTGAGCTTCCTGCCGCTGAACCGTGCGGATCGCAATATGGACACGTCGCGCTTCGATGTGGGCGGCCTGTATGTCGCCAGTTTGCCCAACCAGTTGCAAGCTTACCTGTTCTCGGATCGCGGCATTTATCGCCCAGGTGACACCATTAACGTGGGCATCGTCGCTAAATCCACCAATTGGGCGCAAAAACTCACCGACATCCCCGTCGAGGTGGAAGTGATTGATGCGCGTGGTCTGACCGTGCGGCGTGAAAAATTGAATTTGGGCGCGGGCGGCATGGCGGATTTTTCGCACACCACCCAAGATGCATCGCCCACGGGCAATTACACCATCAATCTAAACCTCGCCCGCGACTCGGGCTCTGCCCTGCCTGGCGCGCCACAATCGCCGCCGCAGCGTTTAGGCAGTGTCAGCGTCAAGGTGCAAGAATTTATGCCAGACCGCATGAAGGTCACCGCTAAGTTGTCTAGCGAAGTGGATCAGGGCTGGGTGTCGCCTAAAGATTTGCAAGCGAAAGTCAATGCGCAGAATCTGTTCGGTACACCCGCTCCTAATCGGCGCGTGGATGCCACCTTAACCCTGTCGCCCACCTATCCGACTTTTCATGCCTACGCCGATTACAGCTTTTCTGACCCTGCTTATGCCAAGGAAAAGTTTCAGGCTGAACTGCCGCGCAGCGAGACCGATGCACAAGGCAATGCCGCATTCGAGTTGGGGCTGCAACGTTACGCGCAAGCGAGCTATCAACTGCATCTGCTGGTCAAAGCGTTTGAGCCAGAAGGCGGGCGCAGCGTGGCGGCAGAAGTGTCGGCACTGGTCTCAGATAGACCGTATTTATTGGGCTACAAGGCGGATGGTGACCTGAGTTACATCAACCGCAACAGTGTGCGCGAAGTCTCGATTATCGCCATTGATCCCGCCGCGAGGAAGATTGCCGTAGGTGACCTGCGGCTGGTGCGACTGGAACGCCGCGTGGTGTCGGTGTTGGTGAAACAGGCGAATGGTCTATACAAATACGAATCGCGCGCCACGGAATCAGTGCTAAAAGAAGACAAGTTTGCCATTGCCGCCACGGGTGCAAAAGTCATGTTGGCGACGCAAAGCCCTGGCAATTTCGCCTACGTCGTGAAAGATGCACAGGGGCTAGAACTGTCGCGAGTCAATTACAGCGTGGCAGGCACAGGCAATGTGTCGCGTTCGTTGGATCGCAATGCCGAATTGCAGATGACACTGAACCGTAAGGATTATCAACCTGGTGAGGAGATTGAGATCAGCATCCGCGCACCTTATGCGGGGGCGGGACTGATCACCATTGAGCGCGACAAGGTTTATACGCACAAATGGTTTAAGACCAGCGACACGGCTTCGGTGCAAAAAATTACGCTGCCCAAAGACTTTGAAGGTAATGGCTATGTGTCGGTGCAATTCACGCGCGATTTGGCATCGAACGAAATTTACATGAGTCCGTTAAGTTACGGCATCGTACCATTCGCCACCAGCTTATCGCGCCGTACCATGGCGATGACCTTGCACGCGCCAGCGTTGCTCAAACCAGGGCAAATTGCGAAGTTCCAACTGGAATCCAAGCAGCCTGGTCGCGCCATCGTGTTCGCCGTGGATGAAGGCATCTTGCAAGTGGCGCGTTACCAGTCGCCCGACCCGCTCAAGTTCTTCTTCCAAAAACGCGCGTTGGAAGTCAGTACCCAACAGACGCTAGATTTGATCCTGCCTGAATTCAAAAAGCTGATGCAGGCAGCCGCTGCGGGCGGTGATGCAGAAGGACAAGCAGGCAAGCATCTTAATCCGTTCAAGCGTCGCACTGACAAGCCCGTGGTGTATTGGTCGGGCATGGTCGAGGTGAACGGCAGTCGCGAGTTTTCCTACCCCGTGCCAGAAAACTTCAACGGGACACTGCGCGTGATGGCGGTCGCCGTGAATGACGATACCCTCGCGGCGGCAACGACCAGCACCACGGTACGCGGCGACATGGTGTTGTTGCCCAATGTACCCGTGGCGATCACGCCAGGAGACGAAGTGGAGATAGGGGTCGGTCTGGCGAACAATATCAAAGGGTCTGGTCAAAATATGCCGATCACCTTGTCGCTCAAGGTTTCTTCGGGCTTGGAAGTGGTGGGGGATGCGACCCAAACCTTGAAGATTACCGAACGCGCCGAAGGCAGCACGACATTCCGCGTGAAGGCAAAAGCGGGGGCGCAGGCTCAGCTGGGTTCTGCCAGCGTGGTGTTTAGCGCACAGGCAAAAGGCGCACAAGTGCGGTTGTCCACCGATGTCAGCGTGCGTCCCGCGTCTAGCTTTGTCACGCTGGTGCAGACGGGACTGTTCAGGGGCAACGCCATGCTGAATTCGCAGGCGGATATGTATCCTAACTTCAAACGCAGCGAGGCGGCTTTATCCAGTTCGCCTTGGGCGTATACCGCAGGGCTGATTCAATATCTTGAGGCGTATCCGCACGGCTGTACCGAGCAGATCACCAGCCAGACTTTCCCTGCGGTAGTCTTGGCGGGTCAGCCTGACATCGCGGATAAGTTAGGCAAGTTCAAGCAAACTTCAGGCAGACCCGCAGTTGATCCGCGTAAGACTTTTGAGCGGTATCTCACCCAAGTGCGCGCGCGTCAGACTGCTGACGGCGGCATTAGTATGTGGCCTGGCAACGCATCCGATCTGTTCGCTACTACCTATGTGGTGAGTCTGTTGGTCGAAGCCAAAGACCGCAAACTGCCCGTGCCGAATGACTTGTTGCAACGCGCCAACACCTATTTGCAATTGCGTATTGCAGAAGCTTCGACCGCCGATTACAACTGGCGTGTCCAAGCGCAAGCGGCGTATTTGTTGACCCGCCAAGGCATTGTGGTCTCGGCGGCGTTGAACAACCTGCACGAGAATTGGCGTACTCGGGTCGCCCATGCGCGCGACGGCAATGAACGTGCCTCGTTGCTGCGTGATCTGGGGGCGGTGCAACTGGCAGCGAGTTTCCAGATGCTGAAACAGGACAAAATCGCGCAAGAATTGTTGCAACCTGCTTTGCAGGATCTCATCAACAATACCGATCCGTGGCGTGGCTGGTACTGGAATTACTACTACGATCCGCTGGTGCATCAAGCCTCGGTGATGCAGTTGGTCGCCATGCACTTCCCCGCGCAGATCAAAAATCTGCCTATGGATTTCTGGGCGAGGTTGGGCAATGCGATACGCGACAACTATTACCAGAGCCTATCGGCGGCGCGTGTGTTACTGGCGGTGGATGCGTATGCGAAAGCCGCCAGTCTGTCGGCAGCGGGGAATGTCAGCATGAGTGCCATTGACCAAGCTGGGTTGGCAAAGGCATTGGCTTTACCTGCACCGCTGATGTTGGCGAATATCACCGTGCCTGCCAATACCGCCAAACTCAAACTCAATAATGGCGGTGAATTGCCGCTGTTCTATGCGTGGGCGGAATCAGGATATGAACGGACTATCCCCAAAGAAGCCTTGAACAAAGGTATGGAGATCATCCACGAGTTCCTCGATGCAAAAGGCAATGTGGTCAGCGAGGCACAAGTGGGCGATGAACTCACGGTACGCGTGCGAGTGCGCGCGACGGAGCGCGCCAATGTGCAGCAAGTGGCGTTGGTGGATGTGTTGCCTGGTGGGATGGAAACCGTGCTGACCGCCCCCTCGGATGATGACGAAGCGGATATGCCCATCTGGCGCAGACGCTTGGGGGGACGCAGTACGTGGGACATCGAGTACGCCGACATCCGTGAAGACCGCGTGATTTTTTACGGCGATGTGAACACTCAGATGACCGAGGTCACTTATAAAGCGCGGGTGACCAATGTCGGCGAATTTGTCGTGCCTGCCGCCTATGGCGAAGCGATGTACGAACGCCGTATTTTCGGACGCTCTGCGGGCGCGACTTTCAAGGTGAAACCAGCGAGTCAATGAGGGGATTGAAAGTTATCGCGCTGACCGCTTTGCACAGGGTAAGACGCATACGCAAAGGCTGGTGGGTGTTGGCTCTGCTTGGCACGATGGTACTGATGCGCGTGCTGCCCAAGCCTTTATTGTCCGACTTCGCACCGACCTCTCGCAGTGTCGTCGCCGCCAACGGTGAATTGTTGCGCCTGACTTTGGCAAGTGACGAGCAATACCGCTTGTGGACGGCTTTGGATGAAATTTCGCCTACGATGCGTCAGGCGGTGCTGCTGTACGAGGATCGCTGGTTCTATTGGCATCCTGGCGTGAATCCCGTGGCATTGTTGCGCGCCGCCGCATCCACTGCCACAGGCTCGCGACGTATCGGCGGCTCGACGCTGACCATGCAATTAGCACGACGCATCTATGACATAGACAGCCGTAGCTTGAGCGGTAAGTTGCATCAAGCGGCGGCGGCGTTGTGGTTGGAACTGCGTTACAGCAAGCGCGACATTCTGGAGGCTTATCTTAATTACGCACCGTTCGGTGGCAACATCGAGGGCGTGGGCGCGGCGAGTTTGATTTATCTGCATAAACCCGCACGCGCATTGAACGTGGTGGAAGCGTTGAATTTCGCCGTCATCCCACAAAATCCACGCAAGCGTCTGGCGCATGGCGAGAACGGCGCGCAGTCTGACGCGTTGCAAACCGCACGGGCGCGCTTGGCAAAAGCATGGGTTCAGCAATTTCCAGAACAAGCGCGCATCGCCCAACCCGCTGCCTTGCAAATGTCGTTCGCCGCACGTGCCAATCTCCCCTTTCACGCCCCCCATTTGGTGGATTATCTGTTGCAGCAAAGTCGGGATCGCGTGATCAAGGCCAGTGTGGATTTGCCCACCCAAGCGGTGTTGGAGCGGGTGTTAAGCGAGTATGTGAAATCACGTGCCGATGCGGGGATACGCAATGCCTCGGCTTTGCTGGTGGACACCTCGACCATGCAAGTGAAAGCCTTGGTCGGGTCGGCGGATTATCACAATGCGGCGATAGCAGGGCAAGTCAACGGCACGCAGGGCAAGCGTTCGCCAGGGTCAACGCTCAAGCCTTTTATCTACGGACTGGCACTGGATCAAGGGCTGATTCATTCGGCGAGTATCTTAAAAGATGCCCCAACCAGCTATGGTGCCTATTCCCCTGAAAATTTTGATGGGCGGTTTGCGGGGCCGATTGCGGCACAGGACGCGCTGATCCGCAGCCGCAACGTACCCGCCGTCGAGCTGGCTTCCCGTCTGAGCCGCCCAAGTCTGTACGAATTCCTCAAGTTAGCGGGCGTACAAAAACTGGCATCGGAAGCGCACTATGGTCTGGCACTGGTGCTAGGCGGCGGCGAAGTGACCATGGAAGAATTAGCCCAGCTTAACGCGATGTTAGCGAATCGGGGGGAATGGCGACCGCTGCGTTATGTAGTAGATCCGCATCAAGCACCCGACAAGCCGCTGACGCTGATGAGTGCAGCGGCGACCTACATCACACTGGATATGTTAAAGCAGACCCCGCGCCCCGACACCTACGCGCCCGCGCGCCCCAGCGTGGCATGGAAGACGGGGACCTCCTGGGGGTTTCGCGATGCGTGGACAGCGGGCGTGTTCGGGCGATATGTGCTGGTGGTGTGGGTGGGTAATTTCGACGGTGCCAGCAATCCCGCCTTCATCGGCGTAGAAGCAGCCGCCCCCTTGTTTTTTCGCATCGTCGATGCGCTGCGCGCAGAGCGGCTCGACCCTGGCGAAATGGCACATACCCAACCCTCTGATCTACAACGCGTGGAAGTGTGTACTGCCAGCGGCGACCTGCCCAATGAATCCTGTTTGGCGAAATCATCCGCATGGTTCATCGCGGGCAAATCCCCGATACGTACCAGCACCTTGCATCGCAGCGTGTTGATTGACGCGCGCACGGGCAAAGTCGCCTGCCAGCCCAATGCCTACACCAAACAAGAAATCTTCGAGTATTGGTCATCCGATATGGCGGCGGTGTTCCAGCGTGCGGGGATGCCGTTGCGCATACCCCCCGTTGGTCATTGCGGCAATGAGGCAAGCGAGACAGAGTCGCCGCCCAGCATCGTGTCCCCCTTACGCGGGGTGACCCACATCCAACGGCTCGGCAAACGCGAACCGATTTACTTACGCGCCGAAGCAGGAACCAGCGGCGGTGTCCTGCACTGGTTCATTGACAATACGCTGGTGGGAAGCAGCAAACCAGGCGAAGCAATCGCGTGGAACCCCGCACAAGCAGGACGCTACCTGTTGCGTGTGGTGGACGCACAAGGGCAATCTGATGTGCGGGAAGTGCAGTTTGAATTAAGCGAATAGCGATGCCTCGCTTTAAAGCCTTAGCGCGTAGATACAATAAATGCGACGCAGCTGATTACCGCTGAGATTCGCTATTTGGAAGGCGGCAAGCTGGAGGTCGATACCTTTGTGGTGGTGGCGTTGGTGGGGATGTTGCGCAAAGTCATCACCTTGCCCGCGCTGGAAGTCGCCCCGCCGATGCGCGAGGCGATTTTGTGGGAAGGCGGCGCGTTGTTGTTGGGGGTTTTGTATCTCTTGGTGCGCTGGGCGCAACGTCCACAATTGAGTGCCGCGCAAGTGAATGAATAATATAATGAAAAACAATTAAACCTTTGTTCGTGGTGAACCTGTCGAATCATAGCGTGTAGGTCGGGTTAGTGGTTTCATCGCGTAACCCGACAGTATGCGCACGGCATTGTCGGGTTACGCTGCGCTAACCCGACCTACGGATGTGCAATCCCGCTTGAGCGTAGGTTAGGTACGGGATTGCCAAGAAATATCAATTTCTCTATGGAGACCATGAAAGTATCCTCACCCATGCCCTCAATATCTCTAGGTTATTATTTTTTAAAACGCAAAACCACAAAAAC
>FZPZ01000064.1_pt1 | contig 13717 bp, 14 predicted proteins | sample 1534811 | NCBI WGS metagenome assembly FZPZ01 (sample SAMEA104161953, study PRJEB21768) | metagenome | biome: subterrestrial habitat; feature: phreatic zone; material: underground water | place: France | collected 2016-06-01 | depth 60 m | reverse complement strand
GCACGAACGCCCAAAATTGCCCCCGCCTAATGGGAGCGTCGAGTGACAACACTGTTATCCAAATGAACTGTTTTATTTAACGACCGCGCATCAAACTACAATCTATCCTGTGCAAAAATTGCCCATTGGACAAAGGCGCGATAAATTCCCCCGCTCGTGGACGGATGTGCTGAATATTGCTCAAATCTACTACCTCAACCCTAGCCAATAATTCACGACGCTTTTGTTTGGTCAAAATGAGAATTGCTGTTGGATAAGGCTCGCTCTCGCTGATATGGGTAAATCCTGATAGAATGCGTCGTTCTTTTTGGGGTGAGGCGTGAATGGCACTTACTTAAGCTCAAAATCCCCGATGCGGCACGGATTAACATTTTTTCACCATCCTGCAAAAGTGGGCTGAACTGCCGTTCCTTCCCCTTCAGAGGGGGAGAGCGAAGCGAGGGGGCAATTAGGATGGGGATGGGTTCGTTCTCTGCACACACCCCATCCCCAACCCTCCCCTTGAAGGGGAGGGAGTTTGCCGATGATTTGGCTTAAGTAAGTGCCATTCAGGTGAGGCGTGGCAGCTTGGTTTACGCTTGGGCTTTGCCCCGTTTTGATTTTGAAGTTTGTTTTTATTTATATTTGGAGAGTAGCATGGCTGTTGAACGTACCCTGTCGATTATCAAACCTGATGCCGTTGCAAAAAATGTCATTGGTCAAATTTATTCCCGTTTTGAAGGTGCTGGTCTGAAAGTGGTCGCCGCCCGCATGACCCAATTGTCGCAAGCTGAAGCGGAAGGTTTTTACGCTGTTCATGCAGCGCGTCCTTTCTTCAAGGATTTGGTCAGCTTTATGATTTCAGGTCCTGTGATGATTCAAGCCTTGGAAGGCGAAGGCGCGATTTTGAAAAATCGTGACTTGATGGGTGCAACGAATCCTAAAGATGCGGCTGCTGGCACGATCCGTGCTGACTTTGCAGACAGCATCGACGCGAATGCGGTACACGGTTCTGACGCGGCTGAAACAGCAGCGGTTGAAATCGCATATTTCTTCCCAGCATTGAACGTTTATTCCCGTTAAGGGGTTGCGCCTTATTCTGACACAAAACAATAGGTTTGCTTCAACGCGACGATTCAACCCCCTCCCTAACCCTCCCCCTGCTAGGGGGAGGGAACCTGGTAGATACTTATCGACGTGAAGGATAAGGCAATAAAAAACATGAAACAAAACCTCCTCGATTTTGATGCGCATGGATTGGCGGCTTATTTAACTGAAATGGGCGAAAAGCCGTTTCGGGCACGCCAGCTGATGCGCTGGATCTACAAAGTCGGGGAGTCCGATTTTGCGGCAATGACCGACATTGCTGCTGGCTTGCGCCATAAACTGGTGCAAGTCGCTGAAATTACCCCTCCCACCATCATGCGCGAAGCGGTGTCCGAAGATGGCACGTGCAAATGGCTGCTGGATGTGGGGGTGGGGAATGCCGTGGAAACGGTTTATATTCCTGAGGAAACACGCGGCACCTTGTGTGTATCCACCCAAGCGGGTTGCGCACTAGATTGCGCCTTTTGCTCTACGGGCAAACAAGGTTTTAATCGCAATTTGAGCGTCGCGGAAATCATCGGTCAGTTGTGGTGGGCGAATCACCAGCTCGGCAAAAACGCCGAAGGGAATTGGTCGATTAGCAATGTGGTGATGATGGGCATGGGCGAGCCGCTGCTCAATTTTGACAACACGGTGAGCGCGCTGCGCTTGATGTTGGATGACCATGCTTATGGCTTATCGCGCCGTCGGGTGACGGTTTCTACCTCAGGCATCGTGCCTGCGATGGACAGATTGCGTGAAGAATGCCCCGTCGCGTTGGCGATTTCGCTGCACGCGCCGAATGATGCGCTGCGCGATGTGCTGGTACCGATCAATCAAAAATATCCGTTAAAACAATTGCTTGCGGCGTGCAATCGTTATCTGGAAAAAGCCCCACGTGATTTCGTCACCTTTGAATATGTGATGTTAGATGGGGTCAATGACAGCGAACAACAAGCGCGTGAACTGCTGCGACTGGTACGCGACGTGCCGTGTAAGTTCAATCTCATTCCTTTCAATCCCTTTCCGCAATCCCCCTATCGACGCGCGAAACCCGATGCGATACAGCGTTTTCGTGATATTTTGATTCAAGGGGGTATTATCACGACCTTGCGTAAAACACGCGGCGACGATATTGATGCCGCCTGTGGGCAATTGGCGGGGCAAGTGCAGGACAAAACCAAGCGCACGTTGCCGCGCATCGTGCAAATTTAGGAGAATACGCATGAAATACGGAATGATTTTTTTACTCCTAGCGTTATCAGCTTGTGTCAGCACGCGTGGGGGTTCACCCAGTGAAGACAGTTCGCAAGGGCGTGCCAGTGCCAAAATTCATACCGAATTAGCGGGCATGTATTACCAACGGGCGCAACTCGGCGTGGCATTGAGCGAAGTCAATACCGCGCTCAAGGCAGACAGTGATTACGCCCCTGCCTACAATGTGCGCGGTTTGATTCACATGACCTTGCGCGAGGACAAAGAAGCCGAAATTGATTTCAAACAGAGTTTACGCCTAGAACCTAACGACTCAGAAGCACACAATAATTATGGTTGGTTCTTGTGCCAACGCGCACGTCCGACCGAATCTATTCCCCACTTTTTGGTGGCATTAAAAAACCCGCTCTATACCACACCAGAACGCGCTTATTTAAATGCGGGGGTTTGTTCGCAAAAAGCGGGCAATTACAGCGAGGCGCAAGACTTTTTGCAAAAAGCCCTGACGGTACGACCAGGCTTGCCGCCCGCTTTGTTAGGGATGGCAGAAGTGAGCTTTGCGCAAGGGGCGTTTCACACAGCAAAACGCTATTTTTCTGAATATAGCCGTGCCAGCGATGGTTTGAGTGCAGCGAATTTATTGTTGGCGGTGCGCATTGAGCGCGCGGTGGGAGATAACGATTCGGCAGCAAGTTATGTGCAAAAATTACGCCAACATTACCCCGATTCCACAGAAGCCCGTTTGTTAGATAGCTTAAAACTTTAAAAATCATGCTGATAAATGACCATTTACCCGAAAAGATGAAGCCGTCAATCAAATTAGGTCCAACCTTGCGTGCCGCGCGCGAGCAACAAGGCTTGAGTCTTGCCGATGTTGCAGGAAAAACTAAACTCGGTGTGCATCAGTTAACGGCATTAGAGGCTGAGGATTTTGCGCGTTTGCCTGATATGGCGTTTGTGCGGGGCTTTGTACGCAGCTATGGCAAACTGTTGCAACTGGATGTGCCATCGCTCTTAGCGGCATTGCCTGAGCCGCCTGTCATCGAAAAAACCACCCCTTCGCTGCCAGAAGTGCCTTTGGCATCGCGCTTTGCAGCGCGTCAGCGACAAAATCTGATTTGGATGACTGCCGCAGTGGGGATGCTCTTGTTGACGATGTTTTTTTGGCTGCGGGATTCGAACACGCCTCAGGATACGTATCAGGATATGCCACCTCAAAAAACATCTTTTGAGACAGAATTGGGGCCTTTCCCCGTATTTTCCGCTGTAGCGGGTGCTTCAACCGTCAGTTTTGTCCATGCACCTGTCGTCAGTACACCTGTCGTCAATGTACCTGTGGTCAGCACACCCGTGATCACGCCTTCTGCGGTATGGGCGACGCGCCCTGCCAGTGCCATTTCCCTAACCGCGCCTGTGCCACTGCACCTGGTGTTTGATGAGAGTGCGTGGGTGGAGGTAAAAGAGCGGTCAGGTAAAATTTTGTCTTCGCAATTGAACCATAAAGGCGACGAATTAAAACTAGCAGGTCGTCCGCCCTTTTCAGTGGTGATTGGTAATTCACTCGGGGTCCATTTGTATTACAAAGGGGCAGAAATTGATTTAGCAAAGCATGTTTCGCGTTCAGATAGCGCGATTGCTCGTTTAGAACTGGAATAAAAATGAGTGCAATGATATTACGCCGCCCGTCGCAACGGGTGATGGTGGGTGAAGTCATGCTAGGCGGTGGCGCACCTATTGTCATTCAGTCCATGACCAACACCGATACGGCGGACGTGACCAGCACCACCCAACAGGTTTTTGACCTCGCTCAAGCGGGTTCTGAGCTGGTGCGCATCACCGTCAACACGCCCGAAGCCGCCGCCGCTGTGGTGCATATTCGCCGCCGTTTGGATGCACTAGGCTGCCATGTACCACTGGTGGGGGATTTTCATTACAACGGGCATCGGCTGCTGACCGACTATCCCGAATGCGCCCAAGCGTTGGCGAAATACCGCATCAACCCTGGCAATGTCGGACGTAATCGCACCGAAGAAGACCCTTTTACCATCATGATACAAACCGCTATTCGCTACGATAAACCCGTGCGCATCGGCGTAAATTGGGGGAGTTTAGATCAGCGGCTGGTGGTGCGCATGATGGATGAGAATTCCAAATTAGCCCAACCGCTGGATGTCAAAGCGGTGACCCGCGCCGCACTGATTGCTTCTGCCTTGCAAAGTGCCGAACGCGCCGAACAACTGGGACTGCCGCATAACCGCATTGTATTGTCGTGCAAAGTCAGCGAAGTACAAGATTTAATCGCCGTGTATCGCGCACTCACCCAACAATGCAACTACGCGCTGCATTTGGGCTTGACCGAAGCGGGCATGGGTTCAAAAGGCATCGTTGCGTCCACCGCCGCGCTGTCCGTGTTGTTGCAGGAAGGCATAGGCGACACCATCCGCATTTCGCTCACCCCCGAACCGAATGGCTCGCGCACCCAAGAAGTGGTGGTGGCGCAAGAAATTTTGCAAACCATGGGATTACGCGCTTTCGCGCCTATGGTCACCGCCTGCCCTGGTTGCGGACGCACCACCAGCCAAGTCTTCCAAGAACTCGCCCAAAGCATCCAACGCCACTTGCGCGAAAACATGCCCGTGTGGCGCAAACAATACACAGGCGTGGAAAACATGACCGTCGCGGTAATGGGTTGCGTGGTCAACGGTCCTGGAGAGAGCAAACTCGCCAACATCGGCATCAGCCTGCCAGGCACAGGCGAAACCCCCGCCGCCCCCATCTATATCGACGGCGAAAAAGCCATGACCTTGCGTGGTAGCAACATTGCCGCCGAGTTCACACAGATTGTAGATGAATATGTAGCGAGAAAGTTTGCAAAGCGCAGCACGTCATAAAACTTCCATGGGGAACCCATGAAAGCTAGGTAGGGTGCGCCGATTCTCCCTTCTCCCGCCTGCGGGAGAGGGAATTAAAGTGTGAAATGAATGGTGCGCACGGCGCACCTTACTCGCCTGCATAAAAGCGCGCAGCCCCTTAATTTTACAGAGATTATTACTTATGGCGAAACTTGGAAGCGAGAAAAAACCCATCATTGTTCGTGTGCATACCAAAGAACGAGGACAGTATGTTGCAGCACAATGTGCGCGGCATGGTTGGCATTACATTATTGGTTTTGAAACTGACAAACCTGAAGATATTTCTGATTTAGAGAAAGCCTTAAATCCGCCCTTGCCCGCCCAGTCAGAGAAATTTGGTCGCAATGATCCCTGTCCATGTGGCAGTGGTAAAAAATACAAGAAATGTTGTGGTGCGAGCGGTACATTTGACGTGTGACTAAAGTCAGGTAGGGTGCGCTGCGGGCACGCGGATTCTCCCTTCTCCCGCAGGCGGGAGAAGGGCTGGGGATGAGGGAGTTTGGGCTGTAGTAATCGTATTGAGTACTCAACGCCCCTCACCCTAACCCTCTCCCGCCTGCGGGAGAGGGAATTAAAGTGTGAAATAAATGGTGCGCACGGCGCACCCTACTCGCCTACCGTTCCTTCCCCTTCAAGGGGAAGGCTAGGATGGGGATGGGTTCGTTCTCTGCACACACCCCCATCCCCTCCCCAGCCCTCCCCTTGAAGGCATGGGTATCTACACAACTTTCAATTATTTTGGAACAAGGATTTATTAAAACTTTCATTCAAAAACAACAACATCCAAATTTCTGGATTTGAACCCAACCCCCCCTCGCCCACTTGTGGGAGAGGGGAAGGGGGAGAGGGTGCGCAAAAGGCGCGAATTGCATCCAAACAAGGGCATGTGCAACGCGCCTCTACAAATTATGAAGCATGTTGTTTTTAAATGAAATTCCACCCCCACCCTAACCCTCCCCCTGCTAGGGGGAGGGAACAAAGTTGTGTAGATACCTATGCCCTTGACGGTAAATTTTCTGGAACGGCGGCGGAAGTTGCTGATAGACCATATTGATGCTTGCGTGATCTTGTCCGATCACTTGCATTGTGTTTGGACATTACCGCCTGCTCGGAAGCTGATATTGAGCCTACTTACGCCTGCATCCGACATTACTTAAATGGATTTATAATTTCAACACCCGTCCCGCGAAAATCATCCACATTGCGCGAGACCACTGCTAGGTCGTGAATCAGCGCAATTGCCGCAATCTGTTTATCTATCGGATGTTCAGGGTGGGGCGACATCAATCGCCCCCATACTTGTGCGCATTCTTCATCAAAGGTCAAAATTTTATCGGCATAATCAGATACCACCAAGTCAAGCCATTTTTCCAGCTTCTTGGTTTGCGGCAGGTCACCACGATGACGAATATTCTCTAAACCACGCCGAATTTCACCTATGGTTTGCGCAGAAATAAAAATATTTTCAGTCGTCTGAAAAAATTTCTGCACCCCCAGATTCGCCTTGCTACCTTTGCGTGCCTCGCTGATGACATTGGTATCAACTAGGTACATGGGTTAAGCATTCCGAAAATTAAAGTCGGCATCTTCACCCACATTGGGCATGTTGGATAAAACGTCGGCAACGGTACGACGTTTTGGACGCTGCAAAACCATACGCAAAATTTCACGATGCTCCGCCTCCGCACTTCTGCCATGAGATGCTGCCAGTTGCTTTAGTGCAAGTGCAATATTTTTCTCAACATTGCGAACGACTAAGTTGGTAGCCACTTCGATCTCCATACAATGTAATCAATGATTGCAATTTATCAGACAGATGATTGCAATGCAATCAAAATTTACGGGCAACCCGTAACCCGTAAGGTGGATTCTCCGCTAGGCAATCCACCCCTTCCACGTCATTTGTCAGCATTTTTTGATGGCATTTCGCATCGCCAACGGTGGATTGCTAAAGGTATCCACCTCTACCATCGCGGTACATTTTCAGAGGATTTTGATGTCAAATTATCGACGAAACTTTGTGACGGGCGGGTGTTATTTTTCACGGTGAACTTGCTGGAGCGGCGGCGGACGTTGTTGACCGATCATATTGATTTGTTGCAGAATTCAGTGCAATGGGTGCGGCGTTTGTATCCGTTTCATATTGATGCTTGTGTGATTTTGCCTGATCACTTGCATTGTGTTTGGACATTACCACCCGATGACGTGTTGTCTGCAAATTAAGCTAATGTTTTCAAATGCTTGTCAATAATCGAACGACTATCTACGACCCGACAAAAACGTGCCGAACGGGGTATTTGGCAACGACGTTATTGGGAACATACCCTCGTGGCACGCCTAAATCCCGACCAAAATAGCACCGAAAAAAGCGAGTAAATGAAAGGGCAAAAATGTACGTCGAAATGTACATTTAATCCATCGCTGCCTATTACTGATTCTGATTTCATCAACACATGTGCAACCCACCTTAGTTTGTACGGTTTCACAAAATCCAGCTATACCTTGCCGCGTCACGATTTAGCGATTTAGGCGCGTCTCGCGGGATGCGATGCAAGGCGTAAATTGCGCCGTGTGGTCACTTCACACAAGCAATTTGCAACGCAGCAGCGCGCCCGCGAGACGATGAATAAATGGGTAAATTGTGGCGTGGCAAGGTATAGGCATGGGCATGGGCGAGTGTTAAATGGCTTGATTTAAGCAATGAGCCTCCTTATTCCAAATTCAGCTAAACAATCCACTTTTTCTTATTTTTCTATCTAATCCCCCGCCGCTACACTGCGCACCATTCATTTTTGGGGAGTTTTCCATGGCGCAATTCAAAGCCCATAGTGTGTTACCAGGCTTTAATCTGGCGTTGGGCTACACCTTGTTGTATCTCTCATTGATCGTACTCGTGCCGTTGTCGGCGTTGTTTTTTAAAACCGCGACCTTGGGTTGGGGCGGGTTTTGGGAGGTTGCCAGTAGCGACCGCGTGTTGTCGGCGTTGCGGGTGACGTTTGTTACTTCCTGCGCGGCGGCGGTGGTCAACGGGGTGTTTGGTTTAATCGTGGCGTGGGTGTTGGTGCGTTATCGCTTTTGGGGCTGTCGCGTGGTGGATGCCTTGGTGGATTTGCCTTTCGCACTGCCCACGGCGGTGGCGGGGATTACTTTGGCAACGTTGTATGCACCGAATGGTTGGATCGGGCAGTATTTTGCGGCGCAGGACATCAAAATTGCTTACACCCCGCTGGGCATTGTGGTGGCGTTGACCTTTATCGGGCTGCCGTTTGTGGTGCGCACGGTGCAGCCTGTGTTGGAAGATGTGGAGGCGGAAGTGGAAGAAGCCGCCGCCAGTCTGGGCGCGGGACGTTGGGCGGTGTTTCGTCGGGTGATTTTCCCTGCACTTTACCCCGCGCTGTTGACAGGATTTGCCTTGGCATTTGCGCGGGCGATGGGTGAATATGGTTCGGTGATTTTTATCGCGGGCAATATGCCGTATATCTCGGAAATCGCGCCCTTGCTGATAGTCGCAAAACTAGAGCAATACGATTATGCAGGTGCGACGGCGATTGCGGTTTTGATGTTATTGATTTCGTTTGGTTTTTTGTTGACGATTAACGCGCTGCAATGGTGGGTGAGTCGTAGAGGAGTTCGATAATGGCACAGATTCAAGCGCGCATCGCCACCCATGAATCCAAAGGGGTGACGCTGTTGTTAATCGGCACGGCATTGTTGTATTTGCTGTTGTTTTTGGGATTGCCGCTGTTCGCGGTGTTTTATGAAGCCTTCCGCAAAGGTTGGGCATTGTATTGGGCGGCGTTGCAAGAGCCTGATGCGTGGTCGGCGATTAAGCTGACCTTTATCGCGGCGGCGATTGCCGTGCCTGCTAATTTGGTGTTCGGCGTATCGGCAGCATGGTCGATTGCCAAGTTTGAATTTAAAGGCAAAAGTCTGCTGATGACCTTGATTGATTTGCCGTTTGCGGTCAGTCCTGTGGTGTCGGGGCTGGTGTATGTGTTGCTATTCGGCGCGCAAGGTTGGTTTGGCGAATGGTTAAACGCGCACGACATTAAATTGATTTTCGCCGTCCCTGGCATTGTGCTGGCAACCATTTTCGTGACGTTTCCCTTTATCGCCCGTGAGCTGATTCCGTTGATGCAAGCGCAAGGCAAAGAAGAGGAAGAAGCGGCGGTGTCGTTGGGCGCGTCGGGCTGGCAGACTTTTTGGCGCGTCACCTTGCCGAATATCAAATGGGGGCTGCTGTACGGCGTGATTTTGTGTAATGCGCGGGCAATGGGCGAATTCGGCGCGGTGTCGGTGGTGTCGGGACACATACGCGGCATGACCAACACCCTGCCGCTGCACGTCGAAATTTTGTACAACGAATACAACTTCGTCGCCGCCTTCAGCGTGGCATCGCTGCTGGCATTGTTGGCACTGGTGACGCTGCTGGTGAAATCCCTAGTCGAATGGCAAGCCAAACACAGCGGAGAGCCGTTGCATCATGGATAAAAGGCGTTGTTAGTTATTAGTCGTTAGTTTGACAAGGTGACGTGCATCTACAACTCTTTAATGTATTCAAATAGATAAATCAACAACTAACAACAACTATACCCATTCAACTTGAAAACCCCGTAACGTAGATACTGTTAACCCCGTCAAGCCCCATGCAGTGCTGGATCGAATGGTAGTCCCGATTTCAGCACGCCAAAAGCGACATGAATGAGTTTGCGCATCATCGCGCCGATAATCAGTTTGGCGGGTTTGCCTGCGGCGGCGAGGCGTTGGCGGAAGCGGTTGCCCCAGTCGGTTTTGTATAGGGTCACCATCGCGGGCATGTACAGGGCTTTGCGTAGAAAGGCGTGTCCGACTTTGGATAGGCGCACTTTTTTCTTTACGCTGCTGCCTGAATCATGGTGCTGTGGGTCGAGTCCCGCGAAGGCTACTGCCTGTCGGGCGTTGCGAAAGCGGTCTAAGTTGGTATAGAACGACAGCAAAATGGCGGTGGTGCGTTCACCTACGCCAGGGATGCTTTCCAGCAAATCGCGTTTGTTTTTCAAATCGCCATCGCGGTCTAGGTGTTGGTTGATTTGTTTCATTAACGCTTTGATTTGTTCATCCAACCAATTGATATGACTGAGAATGTTTGGCTGAACCACCTCATGCGAGACTTCCAGCCGATTGCTTTCTTGGGTGCGCATGACTTGCAAGGCTTCCAAGCGCAACACCATGGCGCGCAAGGATTGTTCGCTCAAGCTAGGAGCTTGCCAAGGTTCGGGATGACGTTCGGCACAGAAACGGGCAATCAAGCGTGCATCCACGGCATCGGTTTTAGTGCGCAACAATTCCGACTGTCCGAAGGCTTTAATTTGCACGGGATTGATGACGCTGACCACTTTGCCCTGATTGGCAAAGTATTCCGCGACTGCTTCCCAATAAACGCCTGTGGCTTCCATGCAAATATGCACCTCTGAGGCATCGTGTTTGGCAAGCCATTCACTTAATGTTTTGAATCCTTGAGGATTATTTTCAACGACTTTGCTTTTAATCTTGCCATTGGCAAAACGCAGCGCGCAATCTAATTTAGCTTTGGCGACATCTATGCCCAGATGAAATAACCAATCAATCATGCCACAACCCCTTGATTAAATGTTGAAATGATTTACTTTGAAAACTTGTTTGCATCAAAACCTCTGCTGATCTACCTTGTCAATGCGGGCTGTCGGTTAAACCGTGCCAAAGATACTGTCCGATCTTTAAGTTAGAGGGTGGGCGACTGCTGCAAAATTCTACGACACAGGTTGTTAACCTAAGGTGCGAAGCGGCATCCAGTCACCCGTTTTTGAGATGCCTCTCAAAAATCTGTTGGTAAAATACTTCGATTTGTTGGAATATCCAAATGGCTTCCAACGGGATGGAGAATACAAGGTGCGAATTTATTCGCACGGTTTTTGCCTCATCAATCATTGCCCAAAAAGCGTGCGAATAAATTCGCACCTACGGGGGAGGGTTGCGTTACACCTGTTCTTCAAAGGCGACGTGTATAGCAACTAACGACTAACAACTAGCGGCTAGCGGCTAGCGACTAGCAACCACTTGAATGACGGAGCATAAAATGAGTATCACCATTGAACATTTGAACAAGCAATTCGGCAGTTATCGTGCGTTGAACGACATTAACTTGGAAGTGAATAGCGGGGAATTGATTGCCTTGCTTGGTCCATCGGGTTGTGGCAAAACCTCGTTGCTGCGGATTATTGGCGGCTTGGATGTGGCAGATTCGGGCAGTTTGTTGTTTCATGGCGAGGACGTGCAACAGCGCGATGCCCGTGAGCGCAATGTCGGTTTTGTGTTTCAACATTACGCGCTGTTCCGCCATATCACGGTGTTTGAAAACGTGGCGTTTGGCTTGCGCGTGAAGCCGAAAAAAGAACGTCCTAGCAATGCAGAAATCCAACGCCGTGTGCATGAATTGCTGAGTTTGGTGCAACTGGATTATTTGGCAGATCGTTATCCCGCGCAGCTTTCAGGCGGGCAACGTCAGCGCATTGCCTTGGCGCGTGCGTTGGCGGTTGAGCCTAAAATTTTGTTATTGGATGAACCCTTCGGCGCGTTGGATGCACAAGTGCGCAAGGAATTGCGCCGCTGGTTGCGCCGTCTGCATGACGAATTGCACATCACCAGCATTTTCGTCACGCACGATCAGGAAGAAGCCTTGGAAGTTGCCGACCGCGTGGTGGTGATGAACAAAGGGGTGATTGAGCAAGTCGGCACGCCTGACGAAATTTACGCCACGCCCGCGTCGCCATTTGTGTATCAATTTATCGGCAACGTGAATTTGTTCCACAGCCGCGACCACGCACCGTGGACGGGACAGCATGGCGACGCGGTGGCTTACACCCGTCCACACGACATCGACATCAGCCACATTCAGCAAGACCCCACGGCGTTGCCCGTGGAAGTGAAACTGGTGCGCGCCATCGGTTCGGTGGTGCGCGTGGAAGTGGCGACACAAAACAGCAGCGAATTGATAGAAATTGAACTCAGCCGTGAGCGGTTTGAGCTTGCGCCGTTGGCAAATGGGGATAAAGTGTTTATCCGTCCGCGCCAAATCCGCGTGTTTGAAACAGGAGTACCGCATGAACTTTCAGCAGCTTAGAATCATCCGCGAAGCGGTGCGTTGCAACTTCAATTTAACCGAAGTCGGCAACGCACTGTTCACCTCGCAATCGGGTGTTTCCAAACATATCAAAGACTTAGAAGACGAACTGGGCGTAGAACTGTTCGTGCGCAAAGGCAAACGCTTGCTAGGATTAACCGACCCTGGGCGCGATTTATTGGAAATCGTCGAGCGGGTGTTGCTGGACGCAAACAACATCAAAAACTTGGTGGAGCAATACAGCAAACGCGACGAAGGACAACTGACCGTCGTGGCGACGCATACCCAAGCGCGCTATTCCCTGCCCAAAGTCATCACCGAATTCAAAAAAGCCTTCCCCAAAGTGCATCTCAAATTGCACCAAGCGGGGCCGAATGAAATTGTGTCGCTGTTGTTGAATGGCGAAGCGGACATCGGTGTGGCGACCGAAGCCTTGTCCGATGTGACACGGCTGGATTCTTTCCCGTATTACTCGTGGCATCACGCCGTGATCGTGCCTGTCGGACATCCGCTGGAACAGCTGCTGCCGCTGACTTTAAAAGCCCTCGCCGAATATCCCATCGTCACCTATCACGAAGGGCTGACGGGGCGCGCCAAAATTGACCAAGCCTTCGCTGATGCACACCTCACCGCCGACATTGTGATGTCCGCCCTCGATGCCGATGTCATCAAAACCTACGTCGAACTTGGCATGGGCATTGGCATTATCGCCTCAATGGCATTTAATCCCGCCAAAGATACCGAGCTAAGATTGCTGCCGTGCGAACATTTGTTCAGCGCAAACACCACCTACATCGCCCTGCGCCGAGGGCATTATTTGCGTAGTTTCGCTTACCGATTCATCGAGTTATGCTCGCCAAAATTAGATGAAGCCACAATACGGACGGGGCTGGTGGGGTTTTCGCACCTCTGAATAGCGCAACAAGCAATTCTCATTTTGACTGCACGATAATTTATAGTCAGGTACTTATGGGGGCGTTCAGCCATTTTTATCCATCCGCCGATATTGCACCGCTTCGGCGATATGGCTGACGGCAATGTCGGCATCGCCAGATAAATCTGCCAAGGTACGGGCGACTTTTAGGACGCGGTGGTAGGCGCGGGCGGAGAGGTTTAGGCGGGTGATGGCTTGTTGTAGCAGATTGAGCGTGGCGGTATCCAGCGTGCAAACTTGGTCGATTTCGGTGACCGAAAGTTGGGCGTTGGCTTTGCCTGATCGGGCGAGTTGGCGTTGGCGGGCGGCTTCGACGCGGGGTTGAATCTGGGCACTTTTTTCGCCTTGGATTTTAGAAAGCAAATCGTTTTGCGGCACGGCGGGGACTTCGATTTGGATGTCGATGCGGTCTAAAAATGGCCCTGAAATTTTGCCGCGATAGCGGGCAATTTG